>Ga0326730_1000059_pt1 | contig 32918 bp, 25 predicted proteins | sample MHFSIPfraction_3_FD_207740 | JGI IMG/M metagenome (GOLD analysis project Ga0326730, IMG submission 207740) | Lab enriched peat soil microbial communities from Michigan Hollow, Ithaca, NY, United States - MHF7AN SIP fraction | ecosystem: Environmental > Terrestrial > Soil > Wetlands > Peat...
CGAAGCGATGACCGTCTTCGCCGTGCTGATCGCGGCGATGTTCCCGCTGATCCACATCGGGCGCGTCTACAAGTTCTATTTCATGATCCCGTATCCGAATCAGCGCGGGCTCTGGCCGAACTTCAAGTCACCGCTGGTCTGGGATCTGTTCGCGATCAACACCTACATGATCACGTCGATCATGTTCTTCTACGTCGGGCTGATCCCCGACCTGGGCGCGGCCCGCGACCGCATCCGCGACTGGCGCCGCCATCTGTATCGCGCGCTGTCACTCGGCTGGCGCGGGTCGTCGGAGCAATGGCGCCACTGGTCGCGCACCGTGCTGCACCTGTCGGGTCTCTCGACGCCGCTCGTGCTCTCGGTACACAGCGTCGTGTCGTGGGACTTCGCGACGTCGATGGTGCCCGGCTGGCACACCACGATCTTCGCGCCCTACTTCGTCGCGGGCGCGATCTTCTCCGGCATCGCGATGGTCATCACCGTGCTCGTTCCGGTGCGCCGGTCGTTCCATCTCGAGGCGTATCTCCGCAAAGAGCACTTCGACAACATGGGCAAGCTGATCCTGCTCACGTCGTCGATCGTGGGGTACTCGTACGGCATGGAGTACTTCATGGCGTGGTACTCCGCGAACCCGTACGAGCAGATGTCGTTCTGGTGGCGCGGCTTCGGGTATCACTCGACGTCGACGTGGATCATGATCAGCTGCAACGTGCTCTCGCCGCTGCCGCTGTGGTTCAAGTGGTGCCGCACGAACGTACTGTGGATGTGGGTCACTTCGATCTTCATCAACATCGGCATGTGGTTCGAGCGGTACGTGATCATCATGACCGGCCTGTCTCACGAGTACGATCCCGCGGCCTGGGGTTACTACGTGCCGAGCGTCACCGAGCTCACGATCCTGGTCGCGAGCTTCGCCCTCTTCCTCACGATGTTCACCGTGTTCCTGCGCCTCGCTCCGGTCGTCGCGATCCAGGAGATCAAGGAGCTCTGGTACGAGGAGCGCGCGCACGGCCACGCCGGAGGGCATCACTGATGGCGCAGGTGCTCGGCGTGATGAAGTCACCGCACGATCTGGCGTCGGCGATCCACGACCTGAAAGGAGCGGGCTTCCGCGAGCTCGAGATCTACTCACCGGTGCCGAGTCACGAGATCGAGGAGGCGCTCGATCGCGGACCGTCGGCGATCCGGCTGCTCACCTTGATCGGCTGCTTGACCGGCGTCTCGTTCGCGTACTTCATGCAGATCTGGGTCGCGTACGACTGGCCGCTCGTGATCGGCGGCAAGCCGTTCGCCTCGATCGTCTCCGACACGATCATCGGCTTCGAGCTGAACATCCTCCTCGGCGGTCTCTTCACCGTCTTGGGCCTCATGTTCTTCGGCATGTTCCGCACGCGGAAGGGGCACGACGCGTATCAGCCCGGCTTCTCGACCGACCTGTTCGGCTGCGTGGTCGCGTGTCACGGCGACCAGATCCCGCGCGCGCAGGAGTTACTCAAGCGCGCGGGCTCGACGGAGGTGCGCGTTGTCGAAGGCTAGACGGCTCGCTTGCGCGGGAGTCTTCGCGCTGCTCGCCGGCTCCGGCTGCTGGGAGCAGGTCGACCGGCACTGGTTCGATCAGATGAAGAACGGGCCGGCGGTGCAGACCTACGCCGAGAAGCCGTTCGATCCCCCCGAGGGGACGATCCCGGCCGGCGGCATGCCGGAGCGAATCACCGCGGACAACCCGATGTTCGCGACGCCGATGTACGCGCCCGAAGTGCGCGACCTGAAGAATCCATTTCCGTCGACGCCCGAGTCAGTCGCGCGCGGCAAGCACGAGTTCGAGACTTACTGCGCCGTATGTCACGGCGAGGACGGAATGGCGGCGCAGACGCCCGAGCACCCGGTCACCGTGAAGCTCGGCGCGAACGGCGCGCCGCCGTTCCCGCTCGCGGCCACCCCGAGTTACACCGACGGCATGCTCTTCACGAAGATCCGCTACGGCAAGCCGCTGATGCCGGGCTATCCGCAGATCGCGCCGGAAGACCGCTGGCACATCATCAACTACATCCGGACGTTGTTCAAAGGGATATCGTGACCGTGAGCCAAGACGTCGCCTCCCCGAGGTCACTCCCGACTCGCCCGGCTGCCATCTTCGCGGGGCTCGTCGCGATCGGCGCCATCACGCTGCTGTTCGGCGTGTCGAGCTCCGATCCCGAGCTGGCCAAGCGCACGTATCGGGTGTTTCTGCACAACTGGCTGTTCTGGGCCGTGCTCTCGAACGGCGCGCTCGTACTTTCGTCGGCCATGCGACTCACGAACGCGCGCTGGCAAGGACCGATCCAGCGCGTCGCTGAGTCGATGGGCGCATACGTGCCCGTGTCAGTCGTGCTGTTCGCGGTGATCTACCTCGGGCGGCACGACGTGTACACCTGGGTCGACCATCCCGTCGCGGGCAAGGAGTTCTGGTTCGAGCCCGCGTTTGTCTTCACGCGCGACACGCTCGCGCTGTGCTGGATTGCGTTCATCTCGGTGTTCTATCTGTATCTCTCGATTCGACCGATGCTGGGCGGAGCGCGGGAGAGCTCGACCGGCCTGCGCGGCAGCCTGTATCAGCGCTGGACCGCCGGCTGGCGCGGCGAGGAGCGCGAGCGCGATCTCGCCATGCGCCGCGCGCGCAAGCTCGCCGCGGTGCTCGTGCTCTCGTACGCGATCTGTTACTCGCTGATCGCCATCGACCTGGTCATGTCACTCGCTCCGGAGTGGGTGAGCACGATGTTCCCCGCCTACTACAGCTGGGGCGGGTTCCTCTCCGCGTGCTCGATGCTCGCGGTGATCTGTCTCGTGATGCGTAACTCGCGCGAGCTCCGCGGCGAGATCACTCAGAACCGCATGCACGACATGGGCAAGATGATCTTCGCGTTCTCGATCTTCTGGATGTACCTGTTCTGGTCGCAGTACTTCGTGATCTGGTACGCCAACATTCCGGAAGAGACCGGGTTCGTCGTGAATCGTCTCGGCACTCAGTTCGTTCAGGACACGTGGTACTTCAACGGCTTCTTCGACCGGCTCACGCAGCCCTACGTGTACGTCTCGCTGTGCGTCTGGTTCCTGATCTGGGTGTTCCCGTTCTGGGTGCTGCTCGGTCAGAAGCCCAAGAAGACGCCGGCGATTCTCGGCCCGATCGCGCTCGGCTCGCTCGTCGGCTTCTATCTCGAGCGGTACATCCTGGTGACGCCGTCGCTGGTTCCACCGAAGGCGGTGCTCGCGGGCGCTGCGGTCACGCCGTTCTCGCCCGTCGAGCTCGGCATCGCCGCGGGCTTCATCGGCCTCTTCTTCCTCTGCTTCCTCTCGTTCGCGAAGGTTTTTCCAGGCGCACTTCCGGACAAGAGCTAGCTCCCCGCTCTGCTACCATCGCCGGAACGGGTAGGAGCGTTGGGTAGCGCCATCCATCGGATAGCGATTCTGAATCGCGGCGAGGCGGCATCGCGTGCGCTCCGCGCACTGCGCGAGCTGCGCAGCGAAGAGGGCAGCGACCTCGTGGGGATCGCGCTCTACACCGAGCCCGATGCGACCGCGCCCTTCGTGCGCGAAGCCGACGAGTCTCTCTCGCTCGGGCCGGCGCTGCGGCCCTCGGGCAACGGAGCGCTGCGCCCGGCCTATCTCGACCACGAGCGCGTGCTCGCGGCGCTTCGCGCGATGCGCGCCGACGCCGTTTGGCCGGGCTGGGGCTTTCTCGCGGAGGATCCGAGCTTCGTCGAGAAGCTCGAGGCGAGCGGGATCGTGTTTCTCGGTCCGAGCGCGGAGACGATGCGCCGCCTGGGCGACAAGATCGCGAGCAAGCGGCTCGCCGAAGCCGCGAGCGTCCCCGTGACTCCGTGGAGCGGCGGGCCGATCGCGCGCGACGACCTCGAGCGCACGGCCGCGCGCATCGGCTTCCCCCTGATGCTGAAGGCGACGGCGGGCGGCGGCGGCCGAGGCATTCGCCTGGTGCGCACGCGCGGGGAGCTGCTCGCGGCGTTCGACGGCGCGACCAGCGAGGCGGCGAACGCGTTCGGCGACGGCACGCTCTTCGCCGAGGCCGCGGTCTTCGGCGCGCGACACGTCGAGGTGCAGATGGCGGCCGACCAACACGGAACGGTGTTGGCCCTCGGCCTGCGCGACTGCTCGGTGCAGCGCAAGCATCAGAAGGTCGTCGAGGAGGCTCCGCCGCCCGGTCTCTCGGACGAGACCGTGCGCCGCATCCGCGAGGCGTCGATCCGGCTGCTGCGCGAGACGAAGTACGTCGGCGTGGCGACCTGCGAGTATCTCGTGGTCGCGAACGATCCCGACGAACGCTTCTACTTCCTCGAAGTGAATCCGCGCCTGCAGGTCGAGCACGGAGTCACCGAGCTCCTCACCGATTTCGACCTGGTGAAGGCGCAGATCCGCATCGCCCGCGGCGAGCTCCTGCCGGCGATCCATCCCGAAGAGCGCGGCTGCGCGATCGAGGTGCGGCTCTGTGCGGAAGACCCGGCTAACGCCTTCGCGCCGAGCCCCGGCAGAATCGCGCTGCTCGATCTGCCCGCGGGGCCCGGCGTGCGCGTGGACGCGGGCATCGCCTCGGGCGGCACGATCCCGTCGGAGTTCGACTCGATGATCGCCAAGATCCTGGCGCGCGGGGCGACCCGCGAGGAAGCCCGCGCGCGCCTGGTGCGGGCCGTCTCCGACGCGCGCGTCGTCGTCCTGGGCGGGATGACGAACAAGGGCTTCCTGCTCGACGTGCTGAGTCACTCCGATTTCCGGCGCGGCGGAGTCACGACGACCTGGCTCGACGAGAGTGACCTCGCATCCGCGCCCAAGCCGGCGGTCGAAGCGCTGATCGTCGCGGCGATCCAGACCTACCAGGCCGAGCGCGCGAAGGTGCGCTCGAACTTCTTCGGCGCCGCAGCGCGCGGCCGCCCGCGCGAGATACCGCCGTCGGACGGCGCCGAGCTCGATCTCGTGTACGCGGGGCGCCCCTACCGCGTGCGCCTGTTCGCCGTCGGCGGCTGGACCTACCGCGTGCATCTCGGCGAGCGAGTCATTCAGGTCGCGCTCTTCGAGCAAGGTCCCTACTCGGGCCTGCTCGTCGTGGGCGAGAAGCGCTCGCAGGTGATCATGTCGGCGTCGGGCGTCGAGATGCACGTCGAGCTAGACGGCCGGCTGCACCGCGTGCTCTGCGATCTCGGCGGCAAGGTGCGCGCCCCGTCGCCGGCGCTCTTGATCGACGTCGCGGTGAAGCCGGGTCAGCGCGTCGACGCCGGCGCGCGCCTCGGCCTGTTCGAAGCGATGAAGACCGAGACCGCGTTCTACGCACCGGTCGCGGGCGTCGTGCGCGAGGTGCTCGTGCGACCCGGCGAGCGAGTGTCTGCGGGCGACGTGATTCTGGTGATCGAGCCCGAGGCCGGCGCGTCGCTGGTGACTCGGGGCGACGGTGGGGTCGAGCTCCCGCTCGAGCCGGATCCGCTCGACATCTTTCGCGGCGAGGACGGCCTCGCGGACTTCGAGCGCGCGAGCGGGGAGCCGGCGTCGGTGCGCGCAGCCGCGGCGAACGCGCTGCGCACGGAGACGCGCCGCATCCTGATGGGCTACGACGCCAACACGGAGCGCGCCGACTTGCTCGTCGCTGTGCTCGAGGCGCCGGTCGCGAAGATCTCCGACGCGCTGCGCACGGACCTCGCGGGCCTCGCGAACGCAGTCGAGGTCTACGCCGACATCGAGACCCTGTTCTCGCGCGCGCCGACGCGGCTCGAGGAGGACGAGCTCGGCCCGTCGAACGACGCGCGCATGGCGATGTATCTGCGCCGCATCGCGGTCGAGGGCGCCGGCATCGATCCGGGGTTTCTCCAGCTACTGACTCGCGCTCTGTCTCACTACAGCAACGTGCGCTCGCTCGAGTACTCCGAGCCCCTCGAACGCGCGGTGCTCCGCCTGTACGCGACGCGCACCACCGGAGGCCGGCGCAGCCGAGTCATCGTCGCTCTCCTGCATCTCCTGATCGGACTCTGCGAGCGCGGCGAGACCTTCGCGCGCCGGCCGGAGCTCGCGGTCGCGCTCGACGCGCTGTCACTCCTGCGCGGCACCGTGCCCCCGAGCGTGGCCGATCTCGCCGCTCAGGCGCGCTTTCTCCTGTTCGAGCGCCCGCGCCGCGCCGAGGCGGAAGTGGAGCTCGAGCCGGGCCCGCGCTGGGACATCCGACACACTTTGGTGGAGCCGCCCGAGCCGGCGGCGCTCGAGAGACTCGCGCGCGAGGTGGGTCTGCCCGTCGAGGAGGCGCGGCGCATCGAGCTTTGGCGGCTCGCGAAGTTCGAGCTCGAGCGACTCGACGTGGGCGGCTTCGAAGGCATCCACGCGTTCTACGGCGTCTCGCGCGACGACAACCGCGACGAGCGCATCATCTGCTTCGCGGCCGTCTCGGACGTCGGACCGGGCGTGCCGCACGCGCCCGACCTCGCGCTCTTCGAGGAGCGCTTCCACGAGGCGATCGAGGCCATGCGCCGCGTGCAGGGCCAGCGCGACCCCGACCACCGGCTGCAGTGGAACCGCCTATATCTGTTCGTGCGTCCGCCGATCGCGCTCACGAATCAGCTGATGACCGAAGCCCTGCGCCGCCTCGCGCCCGAGACGGGACACCTCGGGCTCGAGAAAGTCATCGTGCGGCTCGCGAGCTTTGAGCGCGACGCGCCGGACGCGCCGCGCAAGATCGAGTTACTCGCGGGAAATCCGACCAGCAGCCGGGTCGAGTGGACCTTGCGCGTTCCGCACGACCGGCCGCTCGACCCCGCGACGCCCTACGCGCAGCGCGTGGCGTCGGCGCGCGCGCGCGGACTCACTTACCCGTACGAGATCGTGCGCTTGTTCACCGCGCCGTCCGAGCGCGGCGCGACCGGGATCTTCCATCCGACCGGAGCCGGCAGCTTCCGCGAGTACGAGCTCGTCGACGGCGCGGCGGTCGCGGTCGATCGCGAGCCCGGGCTGAACCGCGCCGGCGTCGTCTTCGGCGTGATCTCGACGCCCACCGCGAAGCATCCCGAAGGCATGCGCCGCGTTCTGATCCTCGGTGACTCGACGCGCGACATGGGCGCGCTCTCGGCCGGCGAGTGCGATCGCATCGTCGCCGCCCTGGACCTGGCGGAGCGCGAACATCTGCCGGTCGACTGGGTCGCCGTGTCCGCCGGCGCGCGCATCGCGATGGACAGCGGCACCGAGAATCTCGACGCGACCGCGCGCGTCGTCCGCCGCCTGATCACCTTCACCGACGGCGGCGGCGAGGTGAACGTGATTCTCGGCGGACTGAACGTCGGGGCGCAGAGTTACTTCGACGCGCTCGCCTCCATGGAGCTGCGCTCGCGCGGCATCCTGATCATGCTGCAGAACTCGTACATGGTGCTGACCGGCCGCGCGATCCTCGAGTTCTCGGGCGCGGTCTCGGCTGAGGACGAGATCGGTATCGGCGGCTACGAGCGCATCATGGGCCCGAACGGCGAGGCACAGTTCCAGGCACGCGACCTGGCCGACGCGTACTCGATCCTGCTCGAGCACTACGCCTGCAGCTACGTAGCGCCGGGCGAGAAGACGCCGCGGCGCTTCAAGACGAGTGACTCGCCGACGCGTGACGCCATGACCGCGGCGTACGAGGGCGAGGAGGGCTTCGCCACGATCGGCGAGATCTTCTCCGCCGACGCGAACCCGGGGCGCAAGCGGCCCTTCGCGATGCGCCCGCTCATGCGCGCGCTGGTCGATTCGGATGCCGGCTGGCTCGAGCGCTGGCGTGACTGGGCGGGCGGCGAGACGGCGATCGTCTGGGACTCACACCTGGGCGGCGTGCCGGTGACCCTGATTGGAATCGAGAGCCGCCAGATCGCGCGCACCGGCTACGTGCCGAACGACGGCCCCGACTCGTGGACCGCGGCCACGCTCTTTCCGTACTCGTCGAAGAAGGTCGCACGTGCGCTGAACTCGGCGAGCGGCAATCGGCCCGCGGTGATCCTCGCGAATCTCTCCGGCTTCGACGGGTCGCCGGAGTCGATGCGGCGCGGAATCCTCGAGTACGGCGCGGAGATCGCGCGCGCCATCGTGCGCTTCGACGGGCCGATCGTGTTCACCGTACTGACTCGCTATCACGGTGGCGCCTACGTCGTCTTCTCGCGCGAGCTCAACCCGCGCATGCGCGCGGCCGCGCTCGAGGGGAGTTACGCGTCCGTCGTCGGTGGGCCGGCCGCGGCGGGGGTGATCTTCTCGCGCGACGTGCGCAAGCGCGCGCAGGGCGATCCGCGCGTCTCCGCCGCGCGCGCCGCGGTCGAGGCCGCGATCGAGCCGGCCGTGCGCGTCGCGCGCCGCGCCCGCCTCGATCAGATCCTCGGGGAGGTGATGCTCGAGAAGCAGGCCGAGATCGCCTCCGAGTTCGATGCGATCCACAACGTCGAGCGCGCGCTCGACGTCGGCTCGATCGAGGCGATCGTCTCGCCGCCGAGCCTGCGCCAGACCTTGATCAGGTGGCTTTCGGAGTGACTCGCCGCGGCGCGCCGAGCGTCTCCGCGTCGACCACGTCGCGGTAGTAGCAGAGCGCGCGCGTCTTGCCTGCCTCGTCCTTCGTGTGACACACGCCGCCGTGCGGCCGCACGCGATACAAGAGCGAGTTCTGCTCGCAGTTCACGCGCACGTCGACGAGGTCGAGCCAGTCACCCGAGGTCGCGCCCTTGTGCCAGAGCTCGTTCCGCGACGTCGACCAGAGCACCGCTTGGCGCAGGCGCAGTGTCTCGGCGAGCGCGCGCCGGTTCGCATAGCCGACGAACAGCACGTCGCCGGTGTCCGCGTGCTGCAGCACCACCGGCAGGACTTCCTGTCCCGTCTCGGCGATCCTACGCAGCTTCGCGAAGTCGAGCTGCGCGCGCGTTCCCTCTTCGAGCTCGTTCATGGGGCCGGCAGAATACGCTACGCTCCGCGCCCGTGCGAATCCCCGTTCGTGTCGTCGTGGCCGCGTCTGTTCTGGTCCTCGCCGCGTGCAAGCAGGGCAGCGACGCCGATCCCGTCGAGCTCGGCCGCCGCGCCTACGCGGCGAACTGCATCGCGTGTCACAACCCCGACCCGACGAGAGACGGCAGCGTCGGTCCCGCGCTCGCGGGCAGCGCTCCCGAGCTCGTGCGCGCGCGCGTGCTGCGGGCCGAGTATCCGGCCGGCTACGCGCCGAAGCGCGACACTCACCTGATGCCCGCGCAGCCGTTCCTCGCGTCGGAGGTCGAGAACCTCGCGGCGTATCTGCGCTCCCTGCCGGCCGGCCGCTAGAGCAAGAGCGACGCGACGACGAACAGCACGAGCGTGAGGCCGAGCCCCGCGTGGATCGTGCCACTCACGGTCGCGAGCGGCTTCTGCGTGGTCGCGTTGCCCGCGAATATGTTCGCCTCGAGCAGCGCCGCGACGATCAGCACCACCAAGATGTGTACGTGGACGTTCGGCGTCTCGTGACTGGCGATCGTCAAGTGACTCGCCGCGCCCATGAAGAACAGCATGGGGATCGAGAACAGCACGTTCGTGCGCGACGCGCGGCCCGCCACCGGCGCTCCGGCCGCGGCCGCGGGATCCGCGGGCTTGCCCGCGGCGACGTTCTCGGCGTTCGCGATCGCGAGTCTCTGCCTCGGCATGATCACGAACCACACGTTGTACCACATGAAAGTTCCGAGAATTCCGCCCGTCAGGATGGTCGCGTAGTACGGCATCGACGAGCCGCCGACGGCGATCTTCGCGATCACGATCGTCCAGCCGGTGAGAAACGTGAACATCGCGCCCCAACGGAACCACCACAGCACGTTCGGGTGCAGGCCGCGCATGATCGCGCTGCGCGCCTGCCCGCCGAGCTCCGTCGCGAAGAACGGAGTCTGCGCGAAGTTCAGGTAGTAGAGCATCCCGATCCACGTGATTCCGGCGAGAAAGTGGAACCAGCGCAGGAGAAACAGAAATCCCTCGAGAGAGAAAAGCGACATCGCGTGCTCCCTTCTGTTCGAACCCGAGCCGCGGCTATTCGACCCAAGGCGTCCCGCCTTGTCAAATGAAACCGCGCGCGCGCGGCGCAGCTACTTCGCGCTGGGGCGAATCACCGGCGGTTGGCCGGTCGAGCCCTTGTCGACTCCGGTCATGCCCGAGGCGAAGACGGACGCGCTCGACTGACTCTCGTCGCGCATGCGCGAGATCAGGTTCGGTCCGGCGGCAGTGAGTCCGCCGTCGACCACGAGCGGCTCGCCCGTGACGAAGCGCGAGTCATCGCTTGCCAGGAAGAGCGCCGCGCCGGCGATGTGCTCGCCTTCGCCCGCTTCGGGCCATGGCTGCAGGGTCACGAGCCGCGGTCGCACGGCGTCGGGACTGCCGCGGTGCACCAGCGGCGTGAGAATTGCGCCCGGGCAAATCGCGTTCACGCGAATTTTGTCCGGCGCCAGCTCGAGCGACGCGGAGCGCGTGAGATTCACGACCGCCGCCTTGGCCGCCGAGTAACACAGGGGACCTGCGCCGCCGGAGAGACCCGCGATCGACGCGGTGTTGATGATCGAGCCGCCCGTGCCCTGGCGCTTCATCGCGCGCGCGCCGTGCTTGATGCCGAGAAACACGCCCCGCACGAGCACCGCGAACGTGAAGTCCCAGTCCTCGACTTCGAGCTGAGTGAGTGGGCCGAACGCGCCGCCCAGCCCCGCGTTGTTGAACACGATGTCGACGCGGCCGAAGTCGCGCACGGCGACGTCGATCATGTTCGCGACGTCCGCTTCCTCGGCGACGTCGGTGCGCGCGAAGCGCACCTGCTTCGCGAACCCGGCCTGCGACGCGCTCTCGAGAAACTCCTTGCCCGTCGCGTCGTTCAGATCCGCGATCACGACGCTCGCGCCCTCCGCGAGAAAGCGGAGCGCCGTCGCGCGACCCATGCCGCTCGCCCCGCCCGTGATCACCGCGACCTTGCCCTGAAGTCGACCGCTCATTGCACACCCCTCTCTGTGTGAGTGAGAGGAGTCTACCAAGGTCGCCCGAGCGAATTCTGGAGCCGGGCTCTACTTGCCGCGCGGCTTGTCCGAGAACGGGAAGGCGCGTTGGTGGTCGACGGCGTTCGCGGGAACCTTCAGCCCGTCGGGGTGGCGCGCGGAGAACATGCGGCGCGTGGGCACGAACACGTCACCGGTCAGCTCGCGCGCGAGCTCCGGCTTGCAGCCGCACTGACAGCGGTCGCTCCCGGCGCACGCGCCGCAGCAGAACCAGGCGTCGTCCTCACGCGCCGCGGCATAGCCGAGCGGACAGCCGCAGCGCGCACAACTTCCGGACACGGGTGCGGTGTTCACGACTTCGCTCACGGCCCCTATCGATCGGAAATCTCGCTCGGGTTCACAACCCCCCCGAGCTGCACGCGCAGCTCGAGCGAGTCGTCGAAGGCCACGTGCGCGCGCACGAGCCGCGGTGCGGAGGGCAGGGCGAGCGCGATCTCGCCCGTGCGTCGGCCGGGCAGGCGCAGCTTGACGCGCGCGGCGCCGGCGGCGTCGAGCGCGAGCGACTCGACCTCGAGCGCGCCCGACGCGATGTGCAGGGTCGAGCCGATCACGCGCGCGCCGCCGTCGTCGGGAATCAGGCGCAGCAGACGCGCGCCGTGGGGCTCGAGGCTCCCGAGCGCGAGCTCGCCGCTCGCGCGCTCGAGCTCGCGCTGCGCGAACACGTCCCAGACCCGGGTCGGCCCGCGCAGGCCGAGCGCGCGCAGGTCCAAGTCGAGGCGCTCCGACTTCTCGCCCAGGTTGACGTGCAGCCAGAGCGCGCTGCCGTCGGGGAAGCGCGTGACCAGCTCGTCGGGGACGGCGCCGCGCGCGGCGCCGACCGCGGGCGTGTGACCCAGGCTCGGCAGCATGCGCAGCAGCCACGCGAGCCGCTCGGTCGGGATGTCCGCGAGCTCGTCCGAGACCACGACGAGCCCGCCCGCGAGCGCGACGGACGCGGCCAGGGTACGCACTTCGGTGTCGGAGAGCTTCGACGGGCTCGCGCGCAGCAGCACGCAGTCGGGGTCGTTCAGCCACAGCCGCTGGTGGAGCGGAGCGCGGGCGAACACGTTGGCGAGCGCGTTGCGCGCACTGGCGCCCGACTCCACGCCGACGATCCGGTCGAACGTCGGGTTGCTCCAGCGCGCGGCGACGTCGGGGCCGATGCGCATGCCCTCGAACAGGCCGATCGATGCGCCCAGCGGCGCGCCGCAGCCCAGGAAGAACACGCCCGGCCCCGCGCCGCGGCGCAGCGCGGCGACGCCCCGGCGGTACGCCTGCACGGCGCTCACGCGCGGATCGTGGCGCGCGCCGGCGAGCGCGCCGGCGAACAGGAAGTCGAGCTTCAGATAGTCGAAGCCGAGCGCGCGCAGCTCGCGCCCGAGTGACTCGAGCCATGCCTCGACACCGGGATGTGTCGCGTCGAGCGCGAACGAGCGCCCGCCCGGCCAGTCGGGATTCCAGAGCGCGGTGACCGGCTTGCCGCGCGCGTCGTGCAGCAGAAACTCGGGATGGACTTGCGCGAGGCGCGAGCGCGGAGCCGCCAGGAACGGCGCGAGCCAGAGCCCCGGCCGGAAGCCCTCGGCGCGTATCTCGCGCGCGAGCGGCGCGAGCCCCTCGGGAAAGCCGGGCGCGGGCGCGAGCCAGTCACCGATCGCGGACTGGAAGCCGTCGTCGATCTGCACCACGTCGACCTTCGCCTCGAGCTCGCGCAGCGCGTGCAGGTTCCGGCGCACGTCCTCGGCGTGAACCTTCGTGCCGAAGCGGTACCACGAGCACCAGCCGCTGAGTGACCGCGCCGGCACGGGCGCGCCCATCTCGCGGCCCGCGCGCTCCGCCCACTGGCCGAGCGCCTCTTCCACGGGCGCGGCGATGCCGAGCCACAGCCGCTCACTCGCGAGCGCGGCGCCGGGCGCGAGTGACTCGCCGTCGGTCGCGCAGCGCGCCGAGAGACCATGCACGCGGCCGGGCTCGTTTGCGAGCTCGATCCACGACAGAAACCGCGAGTGACTCGTGAAGCCGAGCGCGAGCCCCGTCCGCTCCGGCTGGCCGAGCGCGGTCGCTGACTCGGAAACGAAGCGCCCGCGGCGCGGTCGCGGCGCGAACGGACTCGCGTACACGCGGCGCACCACGCGCCGCGGCGCGGGCGGCCGCTCGCCGAGCCGCAGCCAGCGCGCCGGCGACCACGACTGGTGACCGAGCGCGAGAAAGCGCAGCGCGGGCGCGTCGCCCGGCAGCGCGAGTCGCGCGCCCGCGCCCGGCTCCCAGACGAACGGCTCGAGCGCGGCGACGTCGCGCGCGCGCGCGCCGGTGTTGCGCAGCTCGAGCGCGAGCGAGATTCCCGGCCAGTCGCTGCCCAGCTCCAGCGCGACGCCCATCTCGAGCCCGTCGCCGACGGCGACCCGCGCGCGCACGCGAGTCGCGCGCCCGAGCGGCGTCTCCACGTCGTCCTCGAAGGCGATGTCTCGCACCAAGCTCGCGACCACGCGCGCACCGCTCTCGGAGCCGTCGCCGTTCGGCCTCCCGTCGACGACCGCGGCCATGCGCACGCCGAAGACGCCGACCTCGCCGCTCGGGTCGGTGAGCGAGAGACGCAGCGGCGCGAGCTCGAGTCGCACGCGCACGCGCTCGCCGACGAGCGCGACGCTCGAGTCTTCCCGCTTCACCGTGACCGCCACGCGCCCCTCCGTGACCGCGAACCGCGCCCAGTTATACTCGCCGCGATGAAGATCTACACGCGCGGCGGTGACACCGGGGATACGTCCCTCTTCGGTGGTGAGCGCGTGCGCAAGAATGCGCCGCGCGTCGCGGCGTACGGAGAGGTCGACGAGCTCAACTCCGTGATTGGCGTCGCGCGCGCGGAGCTCGAGCACCCGGACCTGTGTGCGAAGCTCGAGACGATCCAGTCGTCCCTCTTCGACCTGGGCGGCGAGCTCGCGACGCCCGGCATCGCCGAGAAAGGGACGCGCGGCAAGTCGGGGCCGCGCATCGCCGAGCGCGACGTCCTCGAGCTCGAGACCTGGATCGACCAGCTCGAGACCGAGCTCGAGCCGCTGCGCAACTTCATCCTGCCCGGCGGTGCGCGAGCCGCGGCGCTCCTGCATCTCGGGCGCACCGTGTGCCGGCGCGCCGAGCGCGCGGTGATCTCACTCGCCGAGCGCGAGTCGCTCGAGCCGGTGCTGGTGCGGTATCTCAACCGGCTGTCCGACTTTCTGTTCGTGCTCGCGCGCGTGGTGAATCGGCGCGCCGGCGTCGCCGAGCCGCAGTGGATCGGGCGCGAGCGTTGAACGCGACCGAGGTCGCGAAGCTGCTGGTCGCGATCGGCGCCGTCGAAGTGCGCACCGATCCGGCGACCTGGTTCACGTGGGCGTCGGGCGAGCGCGCGCCGATCTACTGCGACAACCGGGTCGTGATCTCGTTTCCCGACGCGCGCAAGCGAATCGCGGCGGCGCTGGCCGAGTCGATTCGCCGCTCGTTCCCCGACGCGGAGGTGATCGCGGGAACCGCGACCGCGGGCATTCCGCACGCGGCCTGGGTCGCGGACTTACTCGCGCTGCCGATGGTCTACGTGCGCGGCTCCGCGAAGGAGCACGGCAAGGGCAAACGCGTCGAGGGACGCGCGCTGCGCGGCGAGCGCGTGGTCGTGCTCGAGGACGCGGTCTCGTTCGGTGGCAGCTCACTCACCGCGGTCGAGGGTGTGCAGGCCGAGGGAGGCAAGGTGATCGGCGTGCAGGCGATCTTCGAGTACGGCTTCCCCAAGGCGCGCGAGCGCTTCACGGCGGCGGGAGTCACGCTCCGCGCGCTCACGAACTACGAGACGCTGGTCGAGTCACTCGACCTGGCGCCGGCTACTCGGGAAGTCCTGCTCGCTTGGCGAGAGCGCTGAAGGCGTCGAGGGCGGAGCCCGGGGTCTTGGCCGCGATCCGCTCCGCCTCTGCGCGACCGCCCGCGCGCTCGATGCCCAAGGTCCCGAAGCGGCGCGAGAACAGCTCGAGCGCCCAGGCGGCGCGCGCGCGCGTGCGCCGCGCGTCGAGCTCGCCGTTCGCCAGGTGCGCGCGGTGGGCGTCGATCGCGCGCGCCACCGCCTCCACACCTTCTTGTGTCTCGCTGCTCGCGCCGATCACGGGCGGGCGCCAGGCGCCCGCCGCGAGCTGAGTGAGCGCGAGCCAGCCCTCGAGGTCCGCGCGCGTGCGCTCCGCGAGCGCGCCGAGATCCCACTTGTGTACGACCAGTACGTCGGGGATCTCGAGGATGCCCGCCTTCATGAACTGCAGCGTGTCGCCCGAGCCGGGCTGCAGCACGAGCACGACCGTCTCCGCGACGGTCTCCACGTCGACCTCGCTCTGACCCACGCCCACGGTCTCGACCACGACCCAGTCACACGCCGCGCGCAGCACGGTGACCGCCGCGCGCGTCGCAGGCGCGAGACCGCCGAGCTGATCGCGCGCCGCCATCGAGCGCACGAACACGCGCTCTTCCGGGCGGAAGCGCAGCCGCGCGCGGTCGCCGAGCAGCGCGCCGCCAGAGCGGCGGCTCGAGGGATCGACCGCGACCATTCCGACCGACCTGCCGGCCGCGAGCCAGCGCGCGATGAGTCTCCCGGCCAAGCTCGACTTGCCCACGCCGGGGGGCCCCGTGATGCCGACGACGGCGCGCTCCCGCGGTGTCTCGGCTTCGAGTCGGCCGATCAGCCGGCGCTGCAGCTCGAGTGTGTCGGCCCGAGTGTCTTCGACGTGCGCGAGCGCGACCGAGATCGCCGCGTGATCGCCCGCGCACACGGCGCGGACGAGTGACTCGAGCTCTGCGTCAGCTTGCGCCATGCGCGGCGGCGGCGATGTCGACGATCTCGCGGAGCACGCGCAGCACGTCGTAGTCGCGCGGCGTGTACACGGCGGCGATGCCCTCGGCGCGCAGCTTCTCCGCGTCTTCTTCGGGGATGATCCCGCCGACGATCACGGGCACGCGCGCGCGGCGCGCGATCTCGGGCGCGAGCGCGAGATGCGAGCCCGAGAGGATCGAGAGGCCGATCAGGTGCACGCCCTCCTGCAGCGCGGAGTTCACGATCTCGTCGGGAGTGAGTCGGATGCCCTCGTAGACGACTTCCATGCCCGCGTCGCGCGCGAAGATCGCGATCTGCTCCGCGCCGCTCGAGTGACCGTCGAGGCCCGGCTTCCCGACCAGGAGCTTCAGGCGCCGGCCGAGCCTCTTCGAGATCTCGTCGACGCGCGCGCGGATCGCCGCGAGCTGGGCCACGTCGCCGCGCGGCGCCACGGCCGCGTCGACGCCCGTCGGCGCGCGGTACTCGCCGTACACTGCGCGCAGCGCGTCCGACCACTCACCGGTGGTGACTCCGGCGTGCGCGCAGCGCACGGAGGACTCCATCAAGTTCGTTCCCGCCGCGAGCGCGTCGCGCAACGCGGTGAGTGCGCTCTCGACTTCCTTCTTGTTCCGCCTGGCGCGATGCGCGCGCAGGCGCTCGACCTGCTCGCGCCCGGCGGCGTCGTCGACCGACAGGATCGACGCCGCGCCCTGCAGCAACGGCGACGGCTCGCCCTCGGTGAACTTGTTGACGCCGACGACGACGCGCTGGCCCGACTCGATGTCCGCCACGCGCCGCGCGTTCGACTCGACGAGCTTCTGCTTCATGTAGCCCGACTCGACCGCCGCGACCGCGCCGCCCTGCTCCTCGATGCGCCGGATCTCGGCCCAGGCGCCGCTCTCGATCTCCGCGGTCTTGCGCTCGATCACGACCGAGCCTTCGAAGATGTCGGGGTACTCGAGCACGTCGGTCTCGAAGGCGAGGATCTGCTGGATGCGCAGCGACCACTGCTGGTCCCACGGGCGCGGCAGGCCGAGCGCCTCGTTCCAAGCCGGGAGCTGGAGCGCGCGGCAGCGCGCGTCGCGGGACAGAGTGACTCCGAGCGCTTCCAGGGTGATGCGCGGCACGTTGTTCTCGGGCTGCGCCTCGGTCAGCCCGAGTGAGTTCACTTGCACGCCGTAGCGGAAGCGGCGCTGCTCGGGCTCGGTCACTCCGTAGCGTTCGAGGCCGATCTTGTCCCACATGCGCGTGAACGCGCGCATCTTGCAGACCTCCTCGATGAAGCGAATCCCCGCGTTGCAGAAGAACGAGATGCGGCCAAACACCGCGCCGAGCTCGGCCTTCGGCACGCGGACCGAGTCGAGCACGGCCATGGCGTTCGCGAGCGCGAACGCGACCTCCTGCACGGGCGTCGCGCCGACCTCCTGCAGGTGATAGCTGCACACGTTGATCGGGTTCCACTTCGGCACCGCAGTCACGGTCCACTCGATGACCTGGCGCGTCAGATCGAGCGAGGGGCGCGGCGGGAAGATGTAAGTCCCGCGCGAGAGATACTCCTTCACGATGTCGTTCTGCGTCGTGCCCTGGAGCTCCGTGCGCGGGACTTTGCGGCGCTCCGCGACCGCGACGTACAGCGCGAGCAGCCACGCGGCCGTCGCGTTGATCGTCATCGACGTGTTCATGCGCCCGAGCGGTATGTCGGCGAGCAGCTCGTCCAGGTCCTCGATCGAGGCGACGGGCACGCCGACCTTGCCGACTTCGCCGGCGGCCAGCGGGTGATCCGCGTCGTAGCCGGTCTGCGTCGGCAGATCGAAGGCGATCGAGAGACCCGTCTGGCCCTTGGCGAGGTTCGAGCGGTAGAGCTCGTTCGACGCGCGCGCGGTCGAGTGACCCGAGTACGTGCGGAAGATCCAGGGTCGATCGCCCATGCGCGCGGGCTCCTATCTGAGCTTCGACTTCGCGTAGCTCACGATCTCGGCGACCGCGCGCTCGCCGTCGTCGATGCCCGGGAAGAGCATGAAGTCGTGCGGCATGCCTTTGAAGCTCTGGAGTGACACGTCGCGGCCCGCGGCCTTGAGCTTCTCCGCGAACTTGAGTCCGTCGTCTCGCAGCGGATCGATGCCGCCGGCGACGACGAGCGTCGGCGGGAACTTGCGCAGGTCGCCGCGCAGCGGGCTCGCGAACGGATCCGCCCAGTCCGACGCGCGCACGTACGAGTCACGGAAGAAGGTCATGATGTCCGTGTCGAGCACGCCGTCGTCCGGTCCGAACGTGCGCATCGAGTCGGTGTCGAGCGCCATGTCGAGCCACGGGCACAGCAACAGCAGCGCGCGCGGCAGCGGCTCACCGGCCGCGATGAGTCGCAGGGCGACCGCGGCGGTCGCGTTCCCGCCCGCCGAGTCACCACCGGCGAGCAGGCGCTCCGAGTCGCCGCCCAGCTCCTTGGCGTTCGCGCGCACCCAGCGATACGCGGCGAGACAGTCGTCGAGCGGGGCGGGGTAGCGGTGCTCCGGCGCGAGTCTGTAGTCGACCGACACCACGACCGCGCCGACCCCGACGCAGAGCTGCTTCGTCAGCTTCTCGTGTGTCTCGGGGCTCATCGCCACGTAGCCGCCGCCGTGGAAGAACACGAACACCGGATAGGGACCGCGCTTCGGATCGCCGGGCCAAAACACGCGCGCGCGGATCTTTCCGCCGGCGCCGGGAATCTCGATCGTCCGCTCGGCCGCCACGGCGGGCGCACCCGCGACGAGCAGGGCGGTCAAAGCGCCCAGACCTTCGCGGAGGGCCTTCGGCTCGAGCACGCGCGTCGCGCGGCCGGCGGCCATCATGTCGAACAGCACCTTCACCTGGGGACTCAGCGGAGCGCGCGGATCAGTGGGCAAGGCGGACCTCCTGGCCGCGTAAAGTACCACCGCGGCTCGACGTCCGCGGGTCAGCGGACGAAGGGCGTGATCTTCTCCTGGAGCTGCGCGTTCGAGAACGGCTTGCGCAGGTAGTCGTTCGCGCCCGCGGCGAGCGCCTGCTGCACGCGCTCGAGCCCGCCTTCCGTCGTGATCATCACGATGGGAAGATCGGCGCCGCCCAGCGCCTCGTCGCGCACGCAGCGGACCAAGGCGAGCCCGTCCATTCCCGGCATGTTGATGTCGGAGAGCACGAGGTCGAAGTCCTCTTTGCGCAGCGCCTCGAGCGCGCTCGCGCCGTCGCAGGCCTCCGAACACTCGAGCTCCACAAAGCCCGCGTCGCGCAGACCCTTGATGATGATCTTGCGCATCGTCGCCGAGTCGTCGACCACCAACACCCGTGCCATTCGCGACTCCTATTCGGCCCGGCAACGCGGACCCTTTACGCGCGAATTCAGTCCGGATCGCGGCGAGACGAGAAGACTCCCGATGGAAGCGCGCAAGCTCGCCGAGATCATTCGAAACGCGACCCACAGTGTGTTCTCGACCATGCTCGGCACGGAGCTGACGGCGCAGAATCCGTTCGAGGATCCGCAGCCGTTCCAGCAGAGCGAAGTCACCGGCTTCATCGGGATGGCCGGTGAGTTCGCGGGCTACGTGTCGATTCACGTGACTCGCGCGCAGGCCACCGATTTCACGGCGCGCCTGGTCGGCGTCGAAGTCGACGAGATCACGTCGGAAGACGAGATCCGCGACGCCGTGGGCGAGATCACGAACATGCTCGCGGGCAACGTGAAGACGGCGCTCTCGACCTTGGGCGTGGTCGAGATCGCGCTGCCCACCGTGGTGATGACTCCGAAGGCCGAGCTGCGCGTGCGCGGCGCGCACGGCGTGGCCGTGCCCTTCGAGGACTACACGGGCGTGTTTCACGTCGAGGTGGTGCTGTCCGACGGCGCCGAGCCCGCGCCCCTGGAGCAGGCCTAGGCTAGACTCGGCCGGCGATGCGCTCGCCGCGCCGAACGTCTCTCGCCCTGCTCCTCGCCGGAGTGTGTCTGTTCGCGTGCCATCCCGCGGACGATCCGGAGAGTGTGCGCGCGCGCACGGCTCACGAGATCGCGCGCGATCTGATGAGCCCCTTCTGTCCAGGCCGCACGCTGGCCGAGTGCTCGAGCCCCGACGCCGGCGCAGTGCGCGAAGAGATTCGCGAGTCGCTGCGCGCGGGTGAGCAGCCCGCGGCGATCCGCGCCCGCATCCAGGCGCGCTTCGGAGACTACGTGCTCGGCGTGCCGCGCGAGCGCATCGGCTGGGTCCTCCCCATCTTGGCTCTCGTCGCCGGCGCGGGCGCGTTGGTCTTCGCGCTGCGCCGCGCGGTGCAACGTCCGAGCGCGAGCGCTGCGCCCGTGCCGCCGGAGATCGCGAGAGAGCTGGCGCGCGAGCTCGACGACGTCGAGCCCGACTGAGCGCGGTAGGCCGCGCGCAAGTCCATAGCTCATCCGCGCGCGCACACGACGCGCGCAAGCTCCGGGTGAGACGCGTCATGCTGCGGTTCCGCGCGACGCCGATTCGTGTCGGCGATGAAGAAGCACGTTCTCTCGGCGCTGGCAGCTTCGCGTCTGGTCTCCGCTGCGCTCGCGTTCGCGCTGGGGCTCGCGGCGCTTCTTCCCGCGGGCGCCACGCGCGCGCAGCTCCGCACCATCGACCTCGCGTTCCGTCCGCCGGCGGACACGCGCGTAGTGGGCTTCCACGTGTACATCGGTTCGTCGTCGCTGGGCTACGCGGACTATCGCGACGACGTCAATTTCATCCCGCCGCTGGACGGGAGCGGCGTCGCGCACTACGCGCTCGCGGGCCTCGAGCAATTCTCGGACGTCTACGTCGCGCTGAAGTCGTACGACGCGCAGGGCGCCGAGTCGCCCTTCTCCAACGAGATCGTGCTGCCGGCGCAGCCTCAGTGTCTCGTCACCGGCTGCAACGACGGCAACCCGTGTACGGCCGACACCTGTAACTCGACCGGCTGCGTGTTCGACCCGGCTCCGCGCCGCGGCAGCTCCTGCGACGACGGCAACGCGCTGACGTTCAACGACGTGTGCCAGGCCGACGGAAGCTGCGGCGGCACGCCCGGCCAGTGCAACGCCGACGCGGACTGTGGCGCGCCCGCCGATCTCTGCGCGGGCCCGAAGATCTGCGTCGCGCACATGTGCCAGCCAGGGGTGACTCCGCTCCCCGATGACTCGATCTGCAACGACGGCAAGGCGTCGACCGCGTACGACGTGTGCCGCTCGGGAGCATGCCGCGGCTTTGCGTGCGGCAGCGACTCACAGTGCTCGGACGGCGCGGCCTGCAACGGCGCCGAGCGCTGCGTGAACAACGCGTGCGTCGCCGGAACGCCGATGGTTTGCGACGACGGCGATCAGTGCAACGGCACCGAGACCTGCGTCGGCTCGGCCTGCGTCGCGGGCAGCGCGCTGCAGTGCCCAACCGAGAACGGCCCGTGCTTCGACGCGTTCTGCGACCCCGCTCTGGGCTGCCGCGTGCAGATGCACCCCGACGGGGAGGCCTGCACGACGGCGACGTCGGCCACGCCGGGTCAGTGCGTTGCGGGTGTCTGCACCGCGGCTGCGCCGGTGACCAGTCCGACGCTTTGCGGGAAGAGACTCGACCGCCCCTGCAAAGGCCGCTGGAGTCGTTGAATCCGCGCTCTCGGCGCCGCGGGCGCGCCGCCGGCGGCGCGCAACGCAAGTGCGCAACTCCGATTCCGATCCCGCCGGAAATCGGGAGACAGTTGGCTCGCGGCCCCGACGGCGTCGCGTCCGACGGACCGACTCACACCCGCATCTCTGCCTGCCATCCACGCGCATGCACTGAGTGCGCAGATCCCAGTGAGGCCGGTCACGCTGTAGTTCTCCCCGACGCCGATCGGGTTGGCGATGAAGAAGCTCGCGCGAACGGTTCCGGGAGCACGCCGCGTGGCGCGGTCTGCGCTCGTGCTCGCGCTCGCACTCGGGGGCCTTCTGCCGGCGGCTTTCGCGCGTGCGCAGCTGCGCAACGTCGACCTCGCATTCCGCCCGCCGACGGACACGCGCGTGGTCGGCTTCCACGTGTACATCGGCTCGGTGTCGCACACCTACGCCGACTACCGGGACAACATCAACTTCATTCCGCCCGCGGACGGCAGCGGCAACGCGCACTACGCACTGACCGGTCTAGAGCAGTTCGCGAACGTGTACATCTCGCTGAAGTCGTACGACGCGCAGGGTGCGGAGTCTGCGTTCTCGAACGAGATCGTGATTCCCGCGCAAGAGAACTGTCTCGTCACCGGCTGCAACGACAACAACTCGTGCACGACCGACACCTGCACGCCGACCGGCTGCAAGTACGATCCCGCGCCGAACGTCGGCGCCACCTGCGACGACGGCAGCGCGATGACCTTCAACGACACGTGTCAGTCGAACGGCACCTGCAGCGGCCCGATCGCGCAGTGCAACGCAAACTCGGACTGCCCTGCGCCAGCCGACGTCTGCGCGGGCCCGCAAGTCTGCGTCGCTCACATGTGTCAGCCCGGCACGACCCCGAAGCCGGACAACACGACCTGCAACGACGGCAGCGCCGCGACCAAGTTCGATGTGTGTCGCTCGGGCGTGGGGCGCGGCTTCGCCTGCGGCACGGACGCACAGTGCTCCGACGGGGAAGCCTGCAACGGCGCCGAGCGCTGCGTGAACAACGCCTGCGTCGCGGGCACGCCGATGGTCTGCAACGACAACAACTCGTGCACGACCGACACGTGCTCGGCCAGCGCCTGCAAGTTCGACCCCGCGCCGCGCCGCGGAGTGACTTGCGACGACGGCAACACGATGACGTTCAGCGACATGTGTCAGTCGAACGGAACCTGCGCCGGCACGATCGCGCAGTGCAACGTCGACTCGGACTGCGGCGCGCCCGCCGACTTGTGCGCGGGTCCGCGCGCTTGCGTCGCGCACATGTGTCAGCCCGGCACGACGCCGGCCCCGGACAACACCACCTGCAACGACGGCAACGCTACGACCAAGTTCGACGTGTGTAAGTCCGGCGCGTGCCGTGGCTTCGCGTGCGGCAACGACTCACAGTGCTCCGACGGTCAGGCCTGCAACGGCGCCGAGCGCTGCGTGAACAACGCCTGCGTCGCGGGCACGCCGATGGTCTGCAACGACGGCAATCAATGCAACGGCATGGAGTCGTGCGTGGGCTCGGCCTGCGTCGCGGGCACGCCCATGCAGTGCCCCGTCGACGACGGACCGTGCTTCGACTCGTTCTGTGATCCGATGCAGGGCTGCAAGGTCCAGGTCCACCCCGACGGCGAGACGTGCAGCACGGCGATGTCCGGATCCACGGGTCAGTGCGCCTCGGGTGTCTGCGTCCCGATGCCGACGACGCCGCCGCCCGATCCCAACGCGCCGACTCACGAGCCGCGCCCGCCCGTGACGAGTCCGAACGCGAGCTGCAGCAACGTATTCGCCGCGGCGAGCGACGTGCGCCAGGAGCTCAGCGAGGGCTCCGAGACTACGCGCAAGATGGTCTGGAGCGCGCCCATGCACCCGATGGGCTCGGTGTTCCAGTACCGCTTGGAGTCGGAAGTCGTCTGGCACTCACTGCGCGCGGTGGCTCAGAAGCAGAACGCCTGCACGGGCGAGTACGCAGTGACTCTGCGCGGCATGCAGCCGACCTCGCGCTACCGCTACCGAGTGAGTGGCGCTGCGCCGAGCAGCCGCGTCTGGACCGAGGGCTACCTGCTGACGCCGGGCCCGGGGAGCCCCGCCGGCAAGTTCAAGTTCGCCTTCTTCGCCTCGAACGGCCTGGCCGGGAGCGCGCAGTCGACGCAGGCGGGGCTCGTCCTCGACCAGATTCGCAGGGGTCACTTCCCGCTCGTGCTGGGCGGCGGCGGCTACGCGCTCTCGAACGAAGCCATCGCCGCCGGCGTGGCGACGAACGCCGCGCAGGCGGTCGCCATGTGGAAGGACCAGGCGAGTCTGGTGACGGCGAACTCGCTGTTCGCGCCCACGCTGGGCGACACCGAGGTCGCGAGCTTCGCGCACGCGGAGACCGCTTCGGACTACTCCGAATACATGCTGCTCGCCGGCACGCCGCAGACGCCGTACGGGAGTTACTCGTACGACTTCGGCGCGACTCACTTCCTGGCGGTGAACGCGCCGGACCTGGGCACGATTCACCCGAGCACGGCCGCCGGCCTCGCGCACCTCGCGTGGCTCGACGCCGATCTCACGGCTGCGCGCGCCCACGGGGCTCGCTGGATCGTCGTGTACATGCACTCGGATCTGTTCTCGAGCGACAAGACCGACGCGTCGGTGCAGACCGTGCGCACGGCGCTCGGCGCGATCCTGACGAAGAACGGCGTGAACCTCGTGCTCTCCGGCGAAGGCGACAGCTACGAGCGCACGAAGCCGCTGCGCGGCAACACGCTCGTTCCGGGACCGGTCCTGGTGCCGGACGAGGTCACCACCGCGACCGACGGCGTCGTGTTCGTGCGCGCCGGCTCGGGTGGACGCACGGCGTTCACCCCATGGCTGCGCACGGCGCCGCCGGCGTGGTCGGCGTTCCGCGACAACACGCACGCGGCCTACGTGCAAGTCACCGTCTCGCCCAAGCAGCTTCTCCTGACCACGTACGCGCTCGACGAGACCGGCAAGCGCATCGTCCTCGACACGCTGAAGATCTTCTGAGACGGGATTTTCCGCGCGGAGTGAAGCGCGCTTCCCAAGCGCCACTGACTGCGCGCGTCGAGCGACGCATCACACGCGCGCAGCTTCGCTGCCCGTCCCCGTAGACGCGCTGCGACTTCGGTGCGGGCGCCGCTCGTCGGTACGCTTCCTGCTCAGATCGGGGCCGACCGCAAGTCGGAACGTGCGCCGGTAGCGTTGCGCGGGCACTCCCACCCCCCTTCTCCCTCCCTCCACGCGAAGCTCGGCGCCGACGCTCCCGAGCGCACTTCCGACGGCGGGTCTGCAATGTGCGGCGCGGGTCTCGCTCGTCCGATGTGCGGCGCGGGTCTCGCTCGTCCGATGTGCGGCGCGGGTCTCGCGCCTTGGCCCTGCTATTGTCGGGTCCTCTCTCGGTATCGAGATGGAGGACGGACGATGGCCGGTGCAGGCGCGGGCTCGCTGAAAGTCGGAGCGAAGACTCATCGCATCCACCGCCTGGCGAGCGTCGAAGAGAGCGGTCTCGGCAAGCTCGCGCGTCTGCCTCGCTCGATCCGCGTCCTGCTCGAGAACCTGTTGCGCTACGAGGACGGCGTCACCGTCACGCGCGACGACATCGCGGCGCTCGCGAGCTGGTCGGCCTCGGGCAAGAACGAGCGCGAGATCGCGTTCCGCCCCGCGCGCGTGGTGCTGCAAGATCTGACGGGCGTCCCCGCCGTCGTCGATCTCGCGGTGATGCGCGACGCGATGGCCGCGCTCGGCGGCGACCCGAAGCGCATCAACCCGCTGCGCCCGGCGGACCTCGTGGTCGATCACTCGGTGCAGGTCGACTTCTTCGGCTCGCCCGACGCCGCGGAGCGCAACTCGGCGCTCGAGTTCCAGCGCAACGCGGAGCGCTTCGAGTTCCTGCGCTGGGGTCAGTCGTCGTTGAAGCGCCTGCGCGTGGTGCCGCCGTCGACGGGCATCGTGCACCAAGTGAACATCGAGTATCTCGCGCCGGTCGTCTTTTCCGAGGACGTCGACGGCGAGTCACATGCGTACTTCGACACCGTCGTCGGCACCGACTCGCACACGACCATGGTCGGCGGTCTGGGCGTCGTGGGCTGGGGAGTGGGCGGCATCGAGGCCGAGGCCTCGCTGCTCGGCCAGCCGCAGTCGATGCTGATCCCCGACGTCGTCGGCTTCCGCATGACGGGCACTCTGCCCGCGGGCTCGACCGCGACCGACCTGGTCCTGCTCGTCACGCAGATGCTGCGCAAGCACGGCGTCGTCGAGAAGTTCGTCGAGTTCTTCGGCCCCGGCCTGCGCTCGCTGTCGGTCGCGGACCGCGCGACGATCGCCAACATGGCGCCGGAGTACGGCGCGACCATCGGTTACTTCCCGGTCGACGAGAAGACGCTCGAGTATCTGCGACTCACGGGCCGCAGCGACGAGCAGATCGAGCTGGTCGAGGCGTATGCGCGCGCGCAGGGCACTTGGGCGGACCCGAGCTCGCCCGATCCGGAGTACAGCTCGGTGCTCGAGCTCGACCTCGGCTCCGTCGAGCCCTGCGTCGCCGGGCCGTCGCGTCCACAGGATCGCGTCCTGCTCGGCGACGTGAAGCGGGAGTTCGCGCGCGCGCTGCCCGCGCTCGTCGGCGGGAAGAGCGCGCCCGACGCCGCCGCGCTCGCGCGCCGCGTTCCGCTGCGAGTGAGTGGCACGGACACGGAGCTCGCGCACGGCAGCGTCGTGATCGCCGCGATCACGAGCTGCACGAACACTTCGAACCCGCACGTGCTCGTCGCGGCGGGCTTGCTCGCGAAGAACGCGATCGAGCGCGGGCTCACGGTGAAGCCGTGGGTGAAGACGAGTCTCGCGCCCGGCTCGCGCGTCGTGGCCGACTATCTCGCGCACTCGGGTCTGCTCGCGCCGCTCGAGAAGCTCGGCTTCGGCATCGTCGGCTACGGCTGCACGACCTGCATCGGGAACAGCGGCCCGCTGCCGCAGCCCGTCGCGGACGCGATCACCGAGGGCAGCCTCGTCGCGGTCTCCGTGCTCTCGGGCAACCGCAACTTCGAGGGCCGCATCAACGCGCTCGTGCGCGCGAACTATCTCATGTCGCCGCCGCTCGTCGTCGCGTACGCGCTCGCCGGGCGCATCGATCTCGACCTGACTCGCGAGCCGATCGGCGTCGACAAGAGCGGGAAGCCAGTCACTCTCGCCGAGATCTGGCCGAAGCCCGAGGACGTGCAGCGCGCCGTGACCGGCTCGGTGAAGCGCGAGATGTTCCAGAAGCGCTACGCCGACGTGTTTCAGGGCGACGCCAACTGGCGCGCGATCAACGCCCCGGCTGGCGACCGCTACGCCTGGTCGAACGCGTCGACGTACATCCGCAAGCCGCCGTACTTCGACGGCATCCAGCGCGAGCCGAGTCACCGCGAGGACGTGCGCGCCGCGCGCGTGCTGGCGCTCCTGGGTGACTCGGTCACGACCGATCACATCTCGCCGGCGGGCTCGATCTCGCCGAAGAGCCCGGCCGCGAAATGGCTCCTGGATCACGGCGTCGCGCAGCAGGACTGGAACTCGTACGGCGCGCGCCGCGGCAATCACGAGGTGATGGTGCGCGGCACGTTCGCGAACGTGCGCCTGCGCAACCAGCTCGCGCCCGGCACCGAGGGCGGAGTCACGACTTACTTGCCCGACGGCGACGTGACTTCGATCTACGAGGCCTCCGAGCGCTACGCGCGCGCCGGCGTGCCGCTGATCGTGATCGCCGGCGCGGAGTACGGCTCGGGCTCGTCGCGCGACTGGGCCGCGAAGGGCGCGATGCTGCTCGGCGTGCGCGCGGTGATCGTGAAGAGCTTCGAGCGCATTCACCGCTCGAACCTGGTGGGCATGGGCGTCCTGCCGCTCGAGTTCGCCGACGGCGCGAGCGCGGCTTCGCTCGGACTCACGGGCCGCGAGCTCTACGACGTCGAGGGGCTCGCGAACCTGCGCCCGCGCCAGCTCCTGACCGTGCGCGCGCGCGAGGGCGGCGACGAGAAGACCTTCCGCGTCACCGTGCGCATCGACACGCCCCGCGAGCTCGACTACTTCCGCCACGGCGGGATCCTGCAGTACGTCTTGCGACAGCTGGTCTGACGGGGCGCGGCGCGGCGAATCCGCGCCACCCGCCTTCGCTCGGCTGAGCCTCGCTGCGCGCTTCGCTTGCTGAGCACCCCTGTCTGCAGGCGACACCAAACGGCGTAGCTGCCGTACGCAAGCCGCACGCGCCCGCGGCCGATCCATCTCTCCGCGGAGGATTGCACGCATAGGGTGCAGCCCGCGCGAGAGGTGGGCTTGTGATTTCCGATCCGAACCTGATTTCGGAATTCGTCACGGAGTCACTCGAGCATCTCGAGGCGGTCGAACCGCTCTTGCTCGAGATGGAGAAGCGCGGCAGCGGCGACGCCGCGGCTCTGAACGAGATCTTCCGCGCGATCCACAGCATCAAGGGAGCGGCGGGATTCCTCGGCCTCGAGAACATCTCGGCGCTCTCGCACGGTCTCGAGAGCCTGTTGATGCGGCTGCGCGACGGCGACTTCGAGTTCCGCCCCGCGATGGCCGACCCGCTCTTGCGCGGCATAGACGCGCTGCGCCGGATGCTGCGTGCGCTGCCCGACAACGAGGGCGAGTCCGCCGACGCGCTGTGCGCCGCGCTGAACGCGCTGGTCGAGCGCGGCGGCGTGACCGACTCACTGAACGCCGGCGAAGCGTCGGCCGATCCCTTCGAGCAAGCGTGCGCCGCACAGCGGCGGCGCGGCAACCACCTGGTCCGACTCACTCTGCCGGTGAAGAAGCGCGAGCGCGAGAAGCTGCTCGCCGCGCTCGACCGCTACGGCGAGCGCGTGTCCGAGCCGGGCGAGAAGAAGACGGTCGTGGTCGCGTCTCCGCTCGAGCCCGATCTGCTCGCGGAAGCGATCGGTCTGTCCGCGGGCGAGCTCTTGGAGATCTCGTCGGGCGCCGACGGCGCGATCGACGAGTTCCCCCTGCCCGACGACAAACGCCCGCTCGGGATGTACTTCGGCCAGATCGCGGTCGACCTCGGCTTCCTGAACGACACCCAACGCAGAGAAGTGTTGCGCGCGCAGCGCGGATCACTCCTGCGCCGCTCGTTCAGCGCCACCGCGATCGCCCTCGGGCTCCTCACGATCGAGCAGGCCGAAGCGATCGCCGCCGCGCAGGCGCAGCGGCTCGCCGACGCCGAGCTGCCCGCGCATCCGTTCGACGAGGAGGAGCGGCCGGAAGGCGGTGTGCGTCCCACCGACATCTCGGATCCCTCGGACCCCGAAGGCGGAGCCGGGGGCGAGCGCCGCGCCGAGACGATCCGCGTGTCACTCGCGCTGCTCGACAAGCTGATGAACCTGGCGGGCGAGCTCGTGCTCGGCCGCAATCAGATGCGCCAGCTGCTCGAGAGCTCGACCCAGCAGGGCGTGAAGTCCGTGCTCCAGACACTGGACCTGGTCACGACGGAGATGCAGGAGAACATCATGAACACGCGGATGCAGCCGATCCGCGTGCTCTTCGACCGCATGCCGCGCCTGGTGCGAGACATCGCGCACCGGCTGGGCAAGCGGGTCGAGCTGCAGATGAGCGGCGGCGACGTCGAGCTCGATCGCTCGATCATCGAGGCGCTCGCCGACCCGATGACTCACATGCTGCGCAACGCCGTCGACCACGGCCTCGAGGACCCGAAGGGGCGCGCGGTGCTCGGTAAGTCCGAGATCGGGACGGTCTCGGTGCGCGCGTATCACGAGCGCGGCCGGGTCGTGATCGAGGTCCAGGACGACGGCCGCGGCATCGATCCCGAGCGCGTGAAAGAGGCCGCCATGAATCGCGGCGCGATCACGCGCGAGCAGGCGCTCTCGCTCTCCGAGAAGGACGCGGTCGCGCTGATCTTCCAGCCGGGTGTCTCGACGGCCAAGGAGGTCTCGGACGTCTCCGGCCGCGGCGTCGGCATGGACGTGGTGCGCACGAACATCCAGAACCTCGGCGGCCAGATCGAGGTGTCGAGCGCGATCGGCGAGGGCACGCGGCTGCGCATCCACCTGCCACTCACTCTGGCGATCATCCCGTCGCTGATCGTCTCGATCGACGCCGAGCGCTTCGCGATCCCGCAGCTCAACGTCGTCGAGGTCGTGCGCTTGAAGCGCGAGGCCGAGCAGGTCGAGCGCATCCGTTCGAGCGAGGTGCTGCGGCTGCGCGGCGAGCTCCTGCCGCTGGTGCGGCTCGCGCAGTGTCTGGGCATCCGCAGCGCCGAGGAGAAACGGCCGCGCGCGAACGTGGTCGTGCTGCGCAGCGGCGCGCATCTCTACGGCCTCGTGGTCGACGAGCTCCATGACAGCGAGGAGATCGTCGTGAAGCCGGCGTCGAGTTACTTGTCCGAGTGCGGCTGGTATGCGGGCGCGACGATCCTGGGCGACGGCCGCGTCGCGATGATTCTCGACACACTCGGCATCGCCAAGCGCGCGCAGATCCGCTTCGACGAAGTCGCCGAGGAGACCGCGCGCCGCGAGACCACGGGCCCCGCCTTCGAGCAGGCGGAGCGCCGCTCGCTCGTCGTGTTCTCGAACGCCGCGGACGAGCGCTTCGCGATGCCGCTGCGCGAGCTCTTGCGGCTCGAGCGCGTCGAGAAGCCGCAAGTCGAGTGGGTGGGCACGCGCCGCTTCCTGAAGCACCGCGGCCGCACGATCCCGCTCGTGCGCCTCGAAGACTTCCTGCCCGTGCGCGGCAGCGCGGACGAGGCCGACGAGTTCTTCGTGCTGATTCCCCGTCTCGAGGGGCTCGAGGCCGGCATCGTCGCCGCACGCATCGTCGACACACTCGAGTCCGACGCGCAGCCCGACAAGACTCAGTTTCACGCGCCGGGCGTCACGGGCGCGGCGATCATCGAGGACCGACTCACTCTGTTCCTCGACGCGGAGCGCCTGCTCGAGCTCGCGGGGATCGAGAGGACGACGAAGACATGAGCGCGACCGCCGCCGCCGACCGCCGCTTCTGCACCTTCTTCTTGGGCGACGAGTGCTACGGCATCGACATCCTCACCGTGCGCGAGATCAACCGCCAAGTGCACATCACGCCCGCGCGCGGCGCGCCCGCCGCGGTGCGCGGTCTCATGAACTTGCGCGGACAGATCGTGACGGTGATCGATCCCGCCGTCCGGCTCGGCTATCCCGCGCGCGAGCTCAAGAAGAGCACGCGACTCATCATCTTGAAGACGAACGGCGACCTCGCGAGTCTGGGCCTGGCCAACCTCGCCACCAACGACGAGCTCGCGGGCTTGTGGGTCGATCGGATCTCCGACGTGATCGCGGTTTCCGAGGATCAGATCGCCCCGGCTCCGCCCGATCAGTCCGGGAAGAACGACCACCTGTTGTCCGCCGTGGTGCAGCTCAAGGATCAAGTGATTCGCATCGTCGATCCGAGCGCCGTGCTGCGGCAGAGCGACGCGGAGTAAGAGGCAGAGATGGCGGAGCAGCTGAAGGTCCTGATCGTCGACGACAGCGCGATCTATCGCAGCCTGGTGCAGCAGTGTCTGCGCGAGATGCCCGACGTGAAGTGTGTCGGCACCGCCGTCGACGGCAAGGATGCGATCGCGAAGTCGGGCGAGCTGCGGCCGGATCTGATCCTGCTGGACGTCGAGATGCCGGTCATGAACGGCGTCGAGGCGATGCCGAAGCTGCGGTCACTCTTGCCGGACGCGGGCATCATCATGGTGTCGAGCCTGACCACGAACGGCGCGAACATCACGATGGATGCGCTGCAGGCCGGCGCGTTCGACTTCGTGACCAAGCCGCAGGTGAAAGCCGGCGAGGACGGCTACGCCGCGCTGCGCGAGCCGCTCAGCGTCGTGATCGACGCATTCCGCGAAGGTCGCGCGCAGCGCTCGCGCCCGGCGAAGGCGCCGCCGAAGCCGAAGCAGCCGCGCGGCAAGGTGCCCGCGATCGACGTGGTCGCGATCGGCTGCTCCACCGGCGGGCCGAGCGCGCTCGCCGAGCTGATTCCGAAGCTGCCGGCAGACCTGCGCGTTCCGGTGTTGATCGTGCAGCACATGCCGGCGCGCTTCACCGCCTCACTCGCGACGTCACTCGACCGCCGCTCGAAGCTGCGCGTGCGCGAAGCGGAAGAGGGCCGGCCGCTCGGCGCGGGCGAGGTGCTCGTCGCGCCCGGCGGGAAACACCTCGAGGTCGCGATGCAGGACTCCGAGCCGTTCCTGCGACTCACGACCGGCAAGCCGGTGAACTCGTTCCGGCCGTCGGTCGACGTGCTCTTCAAGTCACTCGCGGCCTCGATGCCCGGCCGCGCGCTCTGCATCGTCATGACCGGGATGGGCGCCGACGGCCTCGAAGGCGTGAAGGCCGTACGGCAAAAGGGCGGTTGGTGCATCGCGCAGGACCAGGCGAGCTGCGCCGTCTACGGCATGCCGCGCTCGGTCGTCGAGAGCGGCGAGGCCGACGAGGTCGTCGCGCTCGACGATCTCGCGGGTCGACTCCAGGAGATCGCGAAGGTCCGATGAACGTCCCGAGTCTCGAACGACACGAGTTCGACCTGCTGCGCGGCCTGATCGAGAGCTGGTGCGGGATCTCGCTCGAAGACGCGAAGATGTATCTCGTCGAGACACGCCTGCGCGAGGTCGTGGTCGAGACCGGCTGCGCGAGCTTCGGCGAGTTCTATCACAAGGCGCGCAGCGCCGGCCCGACTCTTCGCGATCGCATCATCGACGACATGACCACGAACGAGACGTCGTGGTTCCGCGACATGCCGTTCTGGGAGACGGTGCGCCAGGTGGTCATCCCCGAGTCGATCGAGCGCGCGCGCCAGGACGGGCGGATGCGCGTGTCGGTCTGGTCGGCCGCGAGCTCCACCGGCCAAGAGCCCTACACGATGGCGCTGCTCCTGAAGGAGATGGAGCGCACCGGCGAGCTGCGCGGCTTCCGCGCCGAGAGCTTCGACATACTCGCGACGGACATCAGCCGCAACGCGCTCGCGATCGCGAACGCCGGCCGCTACGACCCGATCTCGATGCGTCGCGGCCTGCCGCTGCGCCTGCGCGAACAGTATTTCGAGCGCGACGGCCGCATCTCGGTGCTCTCCGAGGAGCTGCGCAAGCTCGTGCGCTTCAAGCGCATGAACTTGCTCGACTCGTTCGGAAATCTCGGCGTGTTCGACATCGTGCTCTTGCGCAACGTGTTGATCTATTTCGCGGCCTCGTGGAAGCGGAACATCCTGGCGAAGACCGTCGAGGTGATGCGTGCCGAGGGCACGCTGGCCGCGGGCGCCACCGAGACACTCGAGCTCTACAGCGACGACTTCGATGTCGTCCGCCATGGCCGGTCCACGTACTACCGGTTGAAGGAAGCCTGAGATGAAGGTGTTGGTCGTCGACGACTCCGCGATCATGCGCAAGGTCATCGAGCAGATCCTCGAGATGCTCGGACACGAGGCCGTTCCCGCGGCCAACGGCGTCGAGGCATTCGAGCGGCTCAAAGAG
>Ga0326730_1000064_pt1 | contig 31646 bp, 20 predicted proteins | sample MHFSIPfraction_3_FD_207740 | JGI IMG/M metagenome (GOLD analysis project Ga0326730, IMG submission 207740) | Lab enriched peat soil microbial communities from Michigan Hollow, Ithaca, NY, United States - MHF7AN SIP fraction | ecosystem: Environmental > Terrestrial > Soil > Wetlands > Peat...
CATCCGGAACCCGTGCTTGAGGTCGGTGAGGAAGATGCCCATCGGGTGGCTCCGGAAAGCTCGAGGAGATCTCAGCGGTACGTAGGCCCAGCGGGTGAGGTTTCAGATCGCAACCTCAACGAAACAGCCCTGAAACGTCCGCCGTAGCATCCTGCAACCGCAGAGTCTGACAGAGTCTCACTGAAGCGATCGGAGCTGAGCATGATCCCGCTGCTCGCCATGCTAGCCAGTGCCGCGATGTGGTTCGCGTCGACCGGCGTCAACCATGTCTGGCCGCTCGCCTGGCTGGCTCCGGTCCCGTTGCTGGTGATTCTCCCCGAGCTCCGTCCCCTGCGCGCGGCGGCGCTCGCCTTCATCGCCTCCATCCTGGCCGGGGTGAACCTCGTCATCGCGTATCCCAGACTGCCGCGTGCAGTACTTGTCTCGGTGCTCTTCGGCATCGCCATCCAGACCACCCTCGTCCTGCTGGGCTGGCGCCTGGTAGCCCGGCGAAGGGGGCCCCTGGCAGCGGTGCTGGCCTACCCCGCCCTCCTGGTGGCGATGGAATACCTGGTTTCGCGAACCGGCCCACACGGGACTTTCGGCAGTCTCGGCTACTCCCAGGCAGATGTGTTGCCGGTGATGCAGCTCGCCTCCGTGACCGGGGTCTTTGGTGTGTCGTTCCTCGTGGCAGCGGTGGGCGCCGCGCTGGCGGTTGCGTGGCGGTACCGCCGCGAAGCATCGGCTCGTAACCTGGCTCTCGCCACCGGGCTCCTCCCCCTCGCGGCGAGCCTGGTGTTCGGGGTGATCCGGCTGCGACAGGCCGCGGCGCCCAGCGAAATCCGGATCGGGCTCCTGGCCGACGATTCGAGCCTTCGTTTCTTCGGCACGACCGACTCCGCTGTGGCGCTGCCGCTGATCCGGAGCTACGCCCGGCGCGCAGACGAGGTGGCAGCCCGCGGGGCGGTGGTAGTCGTACTGCCGGAGAAGTTCGTTGGCGTAACCGCCGCGTATGACAGCGCGGCCCGGCAGATTCTCTCGGAGACAGCCCGTCAGCATCATGTGACCCTGGTAGCGGGGCTCAACCTCCTGGGCGGTCCCCAGTCCCGCAACCTCGCCCTGGTCTACGCCCCGGACGGCCGCCAGGTCATCGAGTACGACAAGCGCCATCCGGTTCCCGGACTCGAAGAGGGCTACCGCGTGGGCGACGGTCCCGCCCTCCTCCCCGGCACCGCGGGCACCGTCGGCATCGCCATCTGCAAAGACATGGATTTCGTGCCGCTGGGACGGGAGTACGCGGCGGCGGGCGCAGGCCTCCTGCTGGTGCCGGCCTGGGACTTCACCAGTGACCGCTGGATCCACAGCCGGATGGCGGTAGTGCGCGGCATCGAAGGGGGTTTCGCGGTGGCCCGGAGCGCCTCCCAGGGACTGCTCACCCTCAGCGACGCCTACGGCAGGATCGTAGCCGAGGTGCCGTCGTCGGACTCGGCGGCGTTCCTCTCCGCCGCGCTCCAGCCGGGCTGGGGTGGAACGGCGTTCAGCCGAGGTGGCGACTGGTTCGCGTGGCTGTGCGTGGTGGGCGGTGTTGGGCTGTTTACAGGAGCGCTGGCACGGCGGGTGCCCCGAGGCTGAGGGTCTCATGCCGTCCCGAGCCGGGCCAAGCCCACTGTCATTTCGAGGAGCGGTGCGACGAGGAATCCCTGCAGGTGCGCCCCTTTGAGGGATTCCTCGTCGCTGCGCTCCTCGGAATGACACTAGCGCGCGACCTCCCGTGGGATGACAGCGGGTGAGCCGTGTACTTTCTTTCATTGACAGATGCCACAGGACCTTCCGACCTCCGCTCCCCTGCCCTCCGCCTCCGCGCCGCCTGCCCCGGCTGGAGCGGTACTGACCGGCGTCATAGCCGGTGTGATGCCCGCTCCCGCAGCGCCCCCGGTTGCGGTGCCGGACCAGCCCCCGAAAAAGGACGAGGCCACCCGCCGCGCCGAACTCAAGCGGATGAAGCGGGTGGCGAGCGGACTCCTGGTCGTGGCCCTCGCCGTGTTTCTGGTGGCGCTGATGCTGGAATCCGCCTATCCCTGGATGGGGTTCATCCGTGCCACGGCCGAAGCCTCGCTGGTCGGCGGGCTGGCGGACTGGTTCGCGGTGACCGCACTGTTCCGCCGGCCGCTCGGTCTCCCGATCCCGCACACCGCCATCATCCAGACTCAGAAGGAACGCATCGGCCGAGTGCTGGGGAACTTCGTGCAGAACCACTTTCTGTCGAAGGACGTGCTGGCGCTCAGGTTGAAGTCCATGCGGGTGGCGGAGCGCGCCGCGCGCTGGCTGAGCGATCCGGAAAACAGTGGCCGGCTGGCCAGGGACCTCGCCTCCGGCGTAGCACGGACCATGCAGACCGTGCCGGACTCCGAAATCCGGAGGCTCATCCAGGACGCCGCCGTCAGCCGGCTCAAGTCGGTGCAGGTCGCGCCGATGCTCGGCAGCCTGCTGTCGGTGGTGGCCACCGATCAGCGCCACCAGGTGCTGCTGGATGAGGCGCTCCGCCTGGCGGGAGACGTGCTGGACAAGAATCGCGAGGAGCTGCGCCAGCGAATCCGGGAAGAGAGCCCGTGGTGGGTCCCCGGCGCCGTGGACCAGGCCTTCCAGCGAAAGCTGGAGACCGCCTTCCAGCGGGTGCTGGACGAGGTGAAGCTGGATCCATTCCACCCGCTCCGGCAGAAATTCGACACCGCGTTCCGCGACTTCGTGGAGCGGCTGAAACACTCCCCTGAAGTCAGCGCCAAGGCGGAGGCCCTGAAGAGCGATCTGCTCCGGCATCCAGCGGTGGAGGAATTCGCGGCCTCGCTGTGGGAACGCGCCCGCGTCGCGGCCGAGCGGCTGACCCAGGAGGAGGACAGCCAGGCACTCGAACCGCTCGCGCGCGGAATCACCGCGGTCGGCGCCTCGCTCGCGGGCAACAGTGAACGACTGGAGGAGCTGGATGACTTTCTTACCAGCTTCGCGGCCTCGGTGCTGGAGCGCCACCGGCACGAAGTCGGCACGCTGATCGCCGAGACGGTCCGCCAGTGGGATCCCGAGGTGGCAGCCGAGCGGTTGGAGCTGGCGGTCGGGCGGGATCTGCAGTTCATCCGGCTCAACGGCACCCTGGTCGGGGGGCTGGCCGGGTTGATCATCTATACGGTTTCGCTGCTGCTGCGGTAAGCAAGTTCCGCGTTCCGCGTTCCGCGTTCAGCGTCCGTTCCCGCCCTCCCCCTCCCGCCTTCCCGCCTTCCCGGCCTCCCGCACTTGGTTGCCAGCTACAGCCCGCATATGCTAGGTTTCTTACATCATCCTTCCAATGCGCTGCGCAAGTTCGCCGGCACACACGGTGCCGTCCCTCTTCTGTTGCCCGCCTTCGTCCACGCCTCGGATCTCATCAGCAACAGGAGAGGTATCTATGCCATCGAAGCTGGTCAATTTCATCCCGCCCAAGAAACTCCTGTGGAGTGACTTCCCGGGTAACCCCACCCACCAGGAATTAGATGAACTCCGGCGCATTGCGGCAGCCACTCCTGGCATGACTGTGGGGATGGCGGGGATACACAGCAGCTTCACGGTGGATTTCGGTGCCGGCCCCAATCCGACTCTGACCGCCGTTCCAGGCAAATCGCCGGTGGTGTTTGCCCTCGTGGACACCGTTACCATCACGGTGAACATGAACACGGTGAACAGTTGGAGGCGGACGGAACCCTTGTCCGCCGCAGAGGAAGGCCTTCTACTCGATCACGAGCAAGGCCATTACGACCTCACGGCCCTGATGGCGAGAGATTGCTTCATTGCCCTCATGCAGTTGAAGGCCAGGACGTTCCCCGACCAGCAAGCAGGCCAGGCGGAGGCCAGCAAGATCGTCTCGGATTTCCAGAGAAAACTAGGCGCCATGCAAACGCTCTACGACAAGGAAACGCGTCACGGGGCATGGGTAACGCCGAGTCATGGGGCGAGGATGTTGGGCCCGCGAAAGGAACGAGATCAGAACCAATGGGAGGGGTTCATCACTACCGCCCAGACCGTCGAGCGCCAGCCGGCAATGAGCGCGCCCGACGGAACGAGCTATAAGCAGGCCATTCTGGAAGTCCTGGATGACAAGGGGAACTTCGTATTCAAGTGACCCCCCCGCCTTCCCGCCCTGCTTACTCCGATCCTAGCGCCTCGGTGAGGCGGAGCCGTGCCGCCCGCCGGCCCGGAAGCCAGCAGGAGAAGAAGGCCGTTATCAGGAGCAGCACCCCGACCCCCAGTAGCGTGAGGGGGTCCCACGGCCCGACCTGAAACAGAAGCGCTCTCAGCCAGCGCGCGCCCAGGAGGGCGAGTCCCAGCCCGAGGAATGTCCCGACAATCGCATGCCGCATGCCCCGCGCGATGACCATGCGGGTGACGGAGGCCGGCTCCGCCCCCAGCGCGATGCGCACGCCGATCTCCCGCCGGCGTTGCCGCACCACGTACGACATCAGCCCGTAGATGCCAAGCGCCGCCAGCGCGAGTGCTGCCGCGGCGAAACCGGCCAGCAGGGCGGTCCACCGTCCCGGGCTGGCCAGCGAGGCCCTCAGCCGCTCCGGCATTGAGACCACCGACAGCGGCAGTTCCGGGTCGAGCGCGGCAACCGCGTCCCGGAGTCCCCGGCTCAGCTCGTCCTCCGATGCGGCGCTCCGTACCACGAGGTTGAGCCAGCGGGTATTGGTCTGACTCACCGGCTGGTAGACCGCCTCGGTGCTGCCCGCGAGGCCCAGGTACTTCACGTCCTCCACCACCCCGATCACGGTCGAGGGCGGACATGTCCGGCAGCCACCCGCGAACAGCTGCCTCTCGATCGCCCTCTCAGCGGGGTAGTAACGTGCGGCCCACGCGCGGCTCACCACGACGACCGGCGGAGCCGTGCCCGAGTCCCCGGCCTGGAACAACCGGCCGTCCAGCAGCGGGATCCCGAGGGCCAGGAAGTACCCCGGGGTGACCGCGGACCAGGGCGACACGGCCTCGGATTCTCCCTCCGGCACCGGGCGATCCAGCAGGTCAAAGTTGTTGATGTCGCCGGGGTCATCCGGCGGCATGGCGCTGGTGAGGCCGGCAGCAGCGGCCCCGGGGAGCTCACCGGCCCGCAGCTCCGCCTGGCGCCAGAACCGTTGCAGCGCCGAGTCATCCGGATAACGCGCCTCGGGCAGCGCAATCGCGAGGGTGCTGACGCCGGCAGGGTCGAAGCCCGGGTTGACCCGCCGGAGCCGCAGAAAGCTGTTGAGCAGAAGCCCGGTTCCCAGCAGCAGCGGCAGCGCCAGGGCAAACTCGGTCATGACCAGCATCGCCCGCACCCGATTGCTCTGGCGGCTGGTCCCGGCCCGCGCCCCTCCCGTCCCCGGGTGACCGGGGCCGCCGTGGGCGAGCAGCGCGGAGATCGGGGACAGGCTGACCAGAACGCCGGAGACGACCGCCGCGAGCACCGCGAATGCCGTGGCCCGGGTATCCAGACCGACCTCGGCGAGCCGGGGCAACCCCGGAGCGAGTCGCCCGACCAGCCGAAGGCCGAGCCAGCCCACCGCCAGACCGGCGACTCCCGCCAGCAGCGTCAGTACCAGGCTCTCGGTCAGGAGCAGCCGGGTGAGGCGTTCGCGGCTCGCGCCCAGCGCCGCACGAACCGCGAGCTCCGGCGCCCGGGCGGAGGCCCGCACCAGCATGAGGGTGGCGACGTTGGCTATCGCGATGAGCAGCACGAGCCCCACGGCCCCGGCGAACAGCGCGAGTCCGCGGCCGGTGTCGCCGACGATGGTGACCCGAAGCGGGATGGGGGTGAGCCGCGCATTCTGGTCGCGGAATCCCGAGGCCCAGAGCGGGAAGATCCGCTCGCTGATCCCGGCCAGGTCCCGGGTCGCGGCGTCGAGTGTGACGCCCTCGCGCAGCCGGCCGATCCCCCGCAGCCAGAACGGGCCTCGCCGCGTCGGGGTCGCGAGCCGCAGCGCGGGCCAGGCCTCAGCCGTCACCCCGGCCAGATCGGTGGTGGCGGCAGGCAGCACTCCGATCACGGTATGGCCCACCCCGTCGAGCGTGATGCTCCGGCCTACGGCGTGGCCGGCGCCGCCTAGCACCCGCTCGGCGAGCGCGTGAGACACCACCACGACGGGCGGGACGTCCGCCGCCTCGTCACCCGGCTCGATCAGCCGACCCGCCAGCGGCACCACACTGAGCGCCGTGAAGAACCCGGCGCTGGCGCGGCCGACCAGGATCCGTTCCGGAGCCCCGGTGCCGGACAGGGCCACCTGGGTGCGCTGCACTGCGCCGAAGGCATCGAAGCTCCGCTGCAGCTCCCGTATGGCCTGGACGTCCACGGTTGAGAGGCCCCAGAGATTGAGCGGTGAGTTCTTCTCGTAGATGCGGACGAGACGGTCTGCATGGGGATAGGGCAGCTGGCTGAGCAGGATGGTACGCACCGCGCTGAATGCGGCGGTAGCGGCACCGATGCCGATTCCGAGCACCAGGATCACCGCCGCGGTGAATCCCGGATCGCGCCGGAGCGACCTGACCGCGTGGCGCAGATCCAGCACGAGATCCTCGACCGGCTGAAGTCCGCGCGCGTCCCGGACCTCTTCTTTCCAGCGGTCGACCCCGCCGAACGCCACCAGGGCGCGGCGCCGGGCCTCCGCCGGCTCCACTCCGGCACGGAGCAGCTCCGCGACCTCGAATTCGAGATGGGCGCGGACTTCCTCGTCCAGCTCCTGCTCAACCCGCGAGCGGAACACGAGTGCCCGGAGCCGCTCCGTCAGGTCGCTGATCAGACTCACGCGGTGCCCCCCGCGATCCGGGTGCGGAGCACCCCGTTCACCGCGGCCGAGACCCGCTCCCAGCTCTCGGTCTCCCGGGCCAGGCGGCGGCGCCCCTCCGGGGTAAGGGAGTAATAGCGCGCGCGGCGCCGGTTCTCGCTGACCCGCCACTCGGCGCGGATCCAGCCGCGCCGGAGCATGCGCATCAGTGCCGGATAGAGGGAACCCTGGTTCACCTGGAACACATCACCGGAGAGCTGGCCGATCCGGTGGCCGATGCCCCAGCCGTGCATCGGGGCGAGCGACAGCGCCTTGAGCACCAGCAGCTCCAAGGTTCCCTGCAACAGGTCGGATCGATCGGGTGGCACAGGGTATCTCCTCCAGACGGTCTAGAAGAGAATGCCTGTCGTCCTCTAGATTGTCAAGAGAAGGCCTGCGCCAGCGGCTCCGCCGGCCCGTTCGCTGGACTGGGGCGGCACGACGCCAAGGCAGTGTGACTCCCGGGCGGCGACAGTGCTCGGGCCGGAGAGGACCCCGGTTCAGTCGCTGCGCAGGGCCACCAGCGGATTGACCCGCGCCGCGCGACGGGCGGGAATCGCGGCGGCAGCCAGGGCCACCAGCGCGAGCAGCAGCGCCACCAGCAGGAAGGTGAGTGGATCGGTGGGACCGACGCCGAACAGCAGGCTCTGCAGATAGCGGGTGAGCATCAGCGCGCCCATGAGGCCAGCGACGCTGCCGATGCCGGCGAGCCGCATCCCCTGGCGCACGATCAGCTGGAACGCCTCGCGGCTCCCCGCTCCCAGCGCCAGCCGGATGCCGATCTCGTGGGTCCGCCGCGCGACGGCGTAACTGATGACCCCGTAGATGCCCACCGCCGCCAGGGTCAGCGCCAGGACGGCAAAGCCCCCCAGCAGCAGGAGGTAGAACTTCGGCTCGGCGAACTGCTCGCCCACCGCCTGTTCCATGGTGATGACATCGGACACCGGTGCGTCCCGGTCGAGGGAAGCCACCGCCTGCTGCACCGGCGCGATCAGCCCCGATGCGGCGGTCCGGGTCCTGACTACCAGGGTCATGCGGATGGGGTTGAGGAAGCTCACCAACGTTCCCGGGCCGCCGGGCGACTCCCCCGGGTCCGCCACCGACAGGTTGGGGAAGTACATCTCCTCGGAGACCTGCTCGGCCCAGCCGGCCTGTCTCGAGTCCTTCACCACGCCCACCACCGTGAACCAGTCGGGGTGGTGGACCGGGTCATCCACGGTGAGGCGCCGCCCGAGGGGACTCTCGCCCGGCCAGTGACGACTGGCCATGAACTGATTGATGATCACGACCCGGGCGGCAGTGCTGAGGTCCTGCGGGGAGAAGTCACGCCCCGCGAGGAGCGGAATCCCCATGGTGCCGAAGTACCCGGGCCGGGTGATCCGGAAGAGCGCAAAGGACCCCAGACCGGGAGCGGCCAGCGGGCGGCCCTCTATGGCAAAGGGAAAGCGCCAGTTGTCACCGTGGAGCGGGAGATGGTTGATGGCGCTGGCCGACTCGACCCCCGGCAGGCCGCGGACCCGCTCCACCAGCTGCCCGAAGAAGTCCGCCCGCCGGCCAAGGTCGGCGTGGGCGGTTCCTCGAAGCGAGACCACCGCGGAGAGCACTCCCCGGGCGTCGAAACCGGTATCGAGACCGCTCCTGGCCGCGAAGCTCCGGAGCACCAGGCCGGCGCCGACCAGCAGCACGAGCGCCAGAGCGAACTCCGAGATCACCAGCAACCCGCGCAGCCGACGCCGGCGGGGAGTATCTCCCGAACCCCGGCCACCCTCCTTGAGGAGCCCATGCAGGTCGACCCGTGCGGCGGTGAGCGCCGGCACGAGCCCAAACAGCAGCGTGGCGCCGAGCGTGACCAGCAGCACGAAGCCCAGCACCGAGCCGTCGATGCCAAGGGTATCCAGCCGGGGAATGTCCGGCGGGGCGAGCCGGATGAGCAGGCGCACTCCTCCCCAGGCCACCAGCAAACCCAGGGCGCCGCCGGTGAGGGCGAGCACTCCGCTCTCGACCAGCGACTGCTGGACCAGGCGGGCGCGGGACGCGCCCAGTGCGCCCCGGAGCGCGAACTCCCGCTCGCGGGCCGCCGCACGGAGCAACTGCAGGTGGGCCACGTTGGCGCAGGCGATGAGCAGCACGAACGCGACGGCCGCAAACAGCACCAGCAGCGCATCGCGCACGTCGCCCACCACCTTGTCCATGAGCGGCACCACCGTGCCGTCCCGATTGGTGCCGGGAAAGGCCTGCTCCAGCCGGGCGGCGATCCCCGCGACCTCGTTGCGGGCAGCGGCGAGGGTTACATCCTGGCGGAGCCGGGCAAACACCCGGAGCGAGGCGCCAGCGCGATCGCCGCTCCGCTGGTCCAGCACCAGCGGGGCCCACAGCCGCGCGCCGGTGGCCCAGAAGGGCGCGAAGCGGAAGCCCCAGGGCATCACGCCGATGACCTGGTACGGCTCTCCGTCGATCGTCAGACTGGTGCCGACGGCGGCAGGATCGCCGGAGAACCGGGTCTGCCACAGCTCGAAGCTGAGCACCACGACCCGGTGGCTCCCCGCATGCTCCTCCTCCGGCAGGAAGAAGCGGCCGAGCAACGGTTCTACCCCGAGCATCGGGAGCACATCCGAGCTGAGGTGCAGGCCTTCCAGCTCCTCGGGCCGGTCCCCTCCGGTGAGGTTGGGAGACCACGACTCGGCCGCGCCCACCGCCTCGAAGCTCCGGCTCTGCGAGCGGAAATCGAGGAAGTTCGCGGCGGCGATGGTGTTGCCCCGCTTATACTGGAGCACCACCAGGCGATCCGGGTCGCGATACTCGAGCGGGCGGAGCAATACACCGTCGATCACGGTGAAAATCGCCGCCGTGGCCCCGATACCGAGAGCCAGGGTCAGCAGCGCGACCACGGTAAACCCCGGGTTCCGGCTCAGCCCGCGAAGCGCCTGGCGCCCGTCTCTGGCCAGATGCTCGAGCAGGTTCACCCCACGGGCGTCGCGGCACTCGTCCTTGCGCCGCTCGATACCACCCAGTGCCAGGAGCGCCTCGGTACGGGCCTCTGCCGGGCTCATCCCGGCGGCCACGAGCTGCTCCACCTGCCGCTCCAGGTGGTCCTGCAGCTCTTCGTCCAGCTCCCGCTCCACCTCACGGCGGCGGAACAAGGAGCGGAGCCGGAGCGGAACGATGTAGCTCCAGCGGTCCCACGACATGGATCATGCCTCCCGGAGGCGGACCACCTGGGAGATGGCCGCCGAGAGCCGTTGCCAGTTGCCGGTTTCCACTTCGAGCTGCCGCCTGCCGGCGCGAGTGAGGGCGTAGAACTTCGCCCGGCGATTGTTCTCGCTCTGGCGCCACTCGGCGGTGACCCACCCCTCCTGCTCCAGCTTGTGGAGCGCGGGATAGAGTGATCCGTCGCTGACCTGCAGCACTTCGGAAGAGAGCTGCTTGAGGCGCTGGCTGATGGCCCAGCCGTTGAGCGGCTCGAGGGCGAGAATCTTGAGCAGCAGCAGGTCCAGGGTGCCCTGCACCAGATCGTTTGGCTTGCTCACGGCGCTTCCCCCTTGGTTACCGAGAGAAGATATCACACTCCCCTCGGTAAGCAAGAGGAGAGCCGGTCGGGGCGAGGCCGCGGGATTGTCGCGACCCGGGCGCCTCCGGACGGGACACTGCGTCCGAGCAGGAGGACGAGGGCAACGCGCCAGAGTGTCCTATTCGCCGGTTTTTGTTACAGCGGGAGACGGAAACGGCGGGAATGGATCATGCATCTTTCAGAGTGCAGATTGTTGTTCGGCAGCTCGACCTGGAGGTCCCGATGTTACTCCCCCTCGCATTCCTGCTCGCCGCCTCGGCCGCTCCCCCGGCTCCGGCAGCCCATCTCGACGACCCGCCGATCCGGGTCAAACTGTCCGACGAGAGCTATTCTCGCGGAGACCGCGCCAAGGTCAAGGTGCGCGCAGCAGAGGACGGCTACCTCCTGGTCCTCAGGGTAGACACCGACGGTCGTCTGCGCGTGCTGTACCCACTGGTCCCGGAAGACGAGGGCCGCATCGAGGGGCGGAAGGACTTCGAGGTGAGAAGCCGCGGCGACAGAGAGGCCTTCGTGGTGGACGACGCTCCCGGCTCCGGGATGGTGCTCGCCGCGTGGTCGGAGCAACCGTTCCGGTTCGATGACTTCTCCCGCAATGGGCACTGGGACTATCGGGCGCTGACGGCGGAGAAGATCACCGGCGACAAGGAAGCGGGGCTGCTCGATCTGGTCGACCGGATGAGCGACGGCAAGTACCAGTACGACACCTCCGACTACGTCGTGGACGAGCCGGGATATGTCCGGCACTACTCGGGCTGGTACGACCCGTGGTGGAGCGGATACTACCCGTGCTACGGATGCTCGCCGTGGTACTACGGCCCCCGCTTCAGCGTGGGACTGGCGTTCGGATTCGGGCACGGCCACTTCCGTCGCGGACGGCGGTGGTAAGGACCCCCGCGGGGTGGCGTGGGCCGGTGGCAGAGCTGTCAGGCGGACGCAACAATCGGAGTATGGCGTCGCAGCCATCGGTCCCCCACTGCCTCCCCATAAGTCAGTCTCCTACAACAACTTGGACAAGTGGCACGAGGGGTCCGGGAATTGCCCAGAAAGGGAGCAACTGGTTCCCGGAGTCCCTGGTCCGAATGCCCCCGATCCGTGCCCGTACCGCCACCGGCGCCGAATTCTCCTTTCCCAGCCGAGAGGAATTCAGCCGCGCGGTCTCTTCTGGACGGATTACCGCCGACTGGGAGGTGTTTCACGCCCGGGCCCATCGATGGCTCCCGGTGACGCTGCACCCGGCGTTTACCGCCCCGCCCACCGCCGCCACCGCTCCCGTCGCAGCGGTTCCCCGGCGCAGCTCCGACCTGGTGCTGATCTACCCGGACTTCGTTCCGTCCTCCGACACCCTGGGAGGGTCGGAGCCCGAGTCGGATCCGTTCGACAACGGCCCGATCCTCGCCCCGGACGAGATCCAGCGAGTACTGTACGCCCCGCGCCGGACCGACCCGGCGGCCGCCACTGCCATGGCGGCAACGGAGCCCGACGCCGCTCAGGGAGCATCGGCTCCCGCCTCCAGCCATCCGCTGGTGCAGCAGGCGCTTCGCACGGTGCCCACCTTTTCCAGGGCCCTGATCGTCGCAGCCGGGATGGTGAGCGCGCGCCTGTCGTAGACTCCCGCAGAGCCATTCCGCCGCGATGTATCCAGTCAGCTTAATCAAGTGAGAGTCAGAAGTGAGAAGTGATTTGGACAGAGGCTGCCGCCGGGCCTCGGTCGCATTGGCCCGCGCGTACCCATAGGGATGACAGCCCTACCGCCAGTCCACGACTCACGAGACCGTCTGACCACCGGCCCACCTGCCCTCCACACCGCTGCCCGCCGGCCCCTCCGGTAGCCCATCGCCCATGGCCGCACTACCTTCGGGGCACCTCCCGCCGAACGGAGTTCGAGAATGCGTTCCACCCCCTGGCTCGCCTGCCTCGTGGCCCTCCCCCTCTCGGCGGGCCTGGCCCAGGACTCGGCCGCGATCCTGCACGCCGACAGCCTGCGGGGCTCCATCCGGCCGGAGCGCGCCTGGTGGGATGTCGGTTTCTATGACCTGAATGTCCGCATCAATCTCGCCGACAGCACCATCCGGGGCGTCAACCACATAACCTATCGGGTGCTGCAGCCGGCGACCGAGATGCAGATCGACCTGCAGACGCCGCTCATGGTGGACAGCTTCGTGCAGCAGGGGCGGAGGCTCGAGTACCGCCGGGACGGGAACGCGTTCCTGGTGCATCTGGTGGCGCCGCAGACCGCGGGGCGCACCGAGCAGCTCTCCGCGTACTACCACGGCCATCCCCGGGTCGCGCGCCGGGCCCCATGGGACGGCGGGTTCGTGTGGGCCAGAGACAGCCTGGGCCGGGACGTGATCGCAACCGCGTGCCAGGGCACCGGCGCCAGCATCTGGTGGCCCAACAAGGACACCCAGGCTGACGAGCCGGACAGCCAGCGGGTGGTGGTGACGGTGCCGGATTCGCTGCTCAACGTCTCCAACGGCCAGCTCCGCTCGACCACCCCGAACGGCGACGGGACCACCAGCTACGAATGGTTCGTCTCGCAGCCGATCAACAATTACGACATCGCCGTCAACGCCGCGCACTACTCCCGCATCAGCGACAGCTACGACGGCGAGGGCGGGCGCCTCACCCTCACCTACTGGCCCCTGGACTACCACCTGGCCACGGGCCAGAAGCAGTTCGCCCAAGTGAAGCCGATGCTGGCCTGCTTCGAGAAGTGGTTCGGTCCCTACCCCTGGTACCAGGACGGGTACCAGCTGGTGGAGACACCGCACCTCGGGATGGAGCACCAGAGCGGCATCGCCTACGGCAACCACTATCTCAACGGCTACCTGGGGCGCGATCTCTCCGGCACGGGCCAGGGGCTCGACTGGGATTTCATCATCGTGCATGAGAGCGCGCACGAGTGGTTCGGCAACAGCCTGACCACCGCCGACTTGGCCGACATGTGGGTGCACGAGGGGTTTGCCGCCTACTCCGAGGCGCTGTACGTCGAGTGCCTGCGGGGGAAGGAGGCGGGCGCCCAGTACGTCATCGGAACCCGCAAGGGCATCCGCAACGACGTCCCGGTCACCCCGGCCTACGGGCTCAATCACGAGGGGTCGGGGGACATGTATCCCAAGGGCGCCAACATGCTGCACACCATCCGCCAGGTCGTCAACGACGACGACAAGTGGCGCCGGATCCTGCGCGGCCTCAACCAGACCTACAGCCACCAGGTCGTCACCGCGCGGCAGGTGGAGGACTACATCAGCTGGCAGGCCGGGCTCGACCTGAGCCGGGTGTTCCAGCAGTACCTCACCACGACCCGGATTCCGACCCTCGAGTACCGGGTGGACGGGAGCACCCTGGCCTACCGCTGGACCGACGTGGTGCCCGGCTTCGATCTTCCGATCCGAGTGATGCTGACGGACGCGGGGTATTCCCCGCTCCGGCCCACGGAATCGTGGCAGACGGCGCGGCTCACCCGCCAGAGCCCGGAGGGGCTGCAGGTCGATCCCAACTTCTACGTGCTGGTTCGCCGGGAAGGCGGCGCCACGCCGTGACCGGTCTCCTTCCGATCGCGGCGCTCGGGTTCTTTCTCGGCATGCGCCACGCCACCGATCCAGACCACGTGGTGGCGGTCAGCACGATCGTGGCCCGGTACCGGAGCGCGGGGAGTGCGGCGCTGATCGGCGCGCTCTGGGGGCTGGGCCACACCCTCACCATCCTGGTGGTTGGCGGCGGGATCATCCTGTTCGGCTGGGTGATCCCGCCCACCGTCGGCCTTTCCATGGAGTTCGCGGTCGGGATGATGCTCATTCTTCTCGGGCTCATGAATCTGCGGGGAGTCCTCCAGCTGTTCGCCGAACGACGGCCCCCGACCGTCGACCATCACGGGCAGGTCCACGCGCACCCGCACAGTCATGGCGACTATGTCCACAACCACCCGCATGGACACGATCCGGAGCGCCACCCGCACGATCCGGACAAGACGCCGGTGGGGTGGCTGGACCGGCACCTGGGACGCCTGGGGCCGTACCAGGCGCTCCGCCCGCTGATCGTCGGGGTGGTCCACGGCCTGGCGGGGTCCGCCGCGGTGGCCCTGCTGGTGCTGGCCACGATCCAGGATCCCCGCTGGTCGATCCTGTACCTGCTGATCTTCGGACTGGGAACGGTCGTGGGGATGATGCTGATCACCGCGATGGTTGCGCTGCCGTTCAGCTACACCCAGGCGCGTGCTGCCCGGCTCAACACCGGATTGAGGATCGCCTCCGGCGTGATCAGTCTGGGCTTCGGCCTGCTGCTCGCATGGCAGATCGGGGTGGTGCAGGGGTTGTTCACCGGCCGGCCGAACTGAGGGCGGGAAGGCGGGGAGGGCGGGACGGCTGGAGGGGTATCGACTTCCGTGCGCCCTCGGCCGTTTCCCGCCGTTCCGCCTTCCCGCCTTCCCGCCTCTCAGAACCCCCCACCACCCCCGCCGCCACCACCACCGCCCGAAGAGCCGCCGCCACCAAAGCCGGAGCCGCTCGAGCTCCTCGGAGAGGATGACATCGTACTCTGGGTGCGGCTCGACAGATCGGCGAGCCGGCCGGAGAACCGGTCGAGGTTGAACGACCCCGTGTACCCTGTCCCGGCGACGTACCACCGGGGCGGCTCCCGGTAGATGTCCTGGAACGCCTTGGCCCAGCGCCGTTCCACCCGGAACGCCATGGCGAACGGCAGGAACCGTTCGAACATCTCCGGCGTCTTTACCACCCGTTCGAAGTGCTCCCCCTCGACCCGGCGCAGGAACTCCTCGAAGCCGAGCACTTGTTCCAGGGTGCGGGCGCCGGCGACGGTCCGGGCCGACATGATCCGGCTGAACAGCACGACGATCAACCCGCTCAAGATGCCCGCAACCACGAACGGCACGGGGGTGAGACTCAGCCGGGCGCCGAGGTTGCCGCCACCCACCGCGATCACCGCTCCCAGGACCACGCCTCCCACCAGCCACCCGCCCTTCACCGTGTCCGGCCGCGACCGGTACAGGCCCCGGCCGATCAGCCGGGTGAAGATGCTGCTCCGGATCCCCGGAAGGTGACGGTAGAAGTCGTTCTCCAGATCCGACAGCTTCACCTCCCGCAAGGCCCCGAAGATGCCCGACATCACCTGCTGCTCGTGCGGCTCGAGCGGACGAGCTCCGGCCGGGACCTCCAGTCGATGGAACAGGTATTCCTTCTTCTTGAACAGTCCCAGCAGCACCTCCTCGTCCCGCTCCTCGATGCGCAGATACCCTCGAACCGCGAGGTCCACCACGGTGGCCGTGATGTCGCGCATGTCGGCCGACTCGTCCATCAGGGTGCCGGCCTCCGCGGGAGTGAGCGACCCGGGCGGCTCGTACTGCACGACCACCGGCAGCCGCCGCGGATCCTGTCCTACCCGGTACCAGAGGGTGAACATCGCGCCGAAGACCAATACCGGGATGAACAGGGGCCAGTTGCTGGCCAGAAACCCCACCGCCTTCTCCGCGCCGGTAGGGGCCGCAACGATCCCCTTGTCCCAGCCGACCACCGCGGTGAGGCCCTCGTGAAACCCGAGCCCGTGTGGCATGGTGAGCCGGACCGTCGTGCCGGCGGTGTCCACCGTGGCATCGCGGGCGGTGGAGCCGTAGGCCCCGTTGAACGCGATGGCGCGAAGCCCGGTCGCGCCGCCCGGCAGGCGGATGATCGCGGTGGCGGCCTCGATGGGGACGTCCCATTCGTCACCGGTCACGTTCCAGTACAGCTCGTCATGGTCAGCGAAGAACCGGAGCCCGTTCTTCGCCCGGTAGTGCAGGTTGATGGTGTGGGTGGCGTTCGCCGCGCCGGGAACCCAGACCTTGTACTTGATGTAGTGGCGCTCCCGCGCGCTCTCCACCCGGAGCGGCCGGGCCTCCGGGCCCAGGGTGGCCCCCAGGAAGTCCAGCCGCAGCGTCCAGTTGAATCCCTGCGGGGTGTGATATTCGACCGGGATGGTGCGGTAGATCCCGTTCCACGACCCGGTGAACCTGGCGGTGATCGACTCGGTGACGTCGATCGTCCCGTCCTGATTGACGGTGATGGCGGCGTCGAACCGCTTGATCGCGAGCGAGCGCTGCGCGGCCGCCGGGACCGCGGTCAGCAGGGCCAGCGGCAGGAGCAGCAGCGACCTCACGCCCCACCTCCCAGCTGCACCTCGGGCGGCGCCTGCTCGCTTGCGTCGTCCAGACCGAAAAACTCCCGCGGCCGGAAGCCCAGCGGTCCGGCGATGAGGTTGATGGGAAACTGGGCGATCCGGGTGTTGAGGTCTCGCACCACGGCGTTGTAGTAGCGGCGAGCGTTCTGCACGTGATCCTCGATCTCGCTCAGATTCCGCTGCAGCGCCAGGAAGCTCTCACCTGCCTTGAGCTCGGGATAGGCCTCCGCCAGTGCCACCAGCTGCCGGACCGATCCGGCCAGGGCCCGCTCCGCCTCTCCCGCCGCGGCGGGGCCTCCCGCTGCGACCGCCCGGCCGCGGGCTGCCACCACCGACTCCAGCGTGCCCTTCTCGAAGCCGGCGTGCCCTTTCACCACCGCCACGAGGGCGGGAACGAGATCATGCCGGCGTTTGAGCTGGACGTCGATGTCGGCCCAGGCGTTGGCGGCGAGCTGCCGGAGCCCGGCAAGGCTGTTGTAGGTGAGGACACCGGCAATGGCGAGCGCGAGGAGCACCAGGAGGGCGAGGCCCATGGGATCATCCAGAGCAGGCGCGCGTGGCGGCGGTGAAGTGCGGCAAGCCTGGCCGGAAGAAACGAGGTACTTCAGGGAAGGACAAGTCCGCCCGGCCAGTCTGGGCCAACGGGAAGGGAGGCGGGAGTGGGGCCGAGGCGCGGGGGCGGGAAGGCGGGAGCGAGCATCCCGCCGTTCCGCCTGCCCGCCGTTCCGCCGCCTAGTGCCAGGTCAATCCGAGATTGAACAGCAGCAGCGTGTTCGAGCCAGGAATCTCGCCCAGCACCGGATCGGTCTCCTTCGAGAACAACTGAAGCAGAAAATCGGCGGCGGGCACGAGATACAGATTGCGTCCGATCTTGAACTCGTAGCCCATGCCGAGTCCGGTGCCAAACCCTCCCTTGGTGGTCCGCGTTTCGGTGTTGCCCGAGGTCTTCGCCCGTGAGATCGACGCACCGCCCACTCCGCCCTTCAGGTAGAAGCCGCTCCGCACGTTGGGATACCACATGACCACGAAGTGGGCGTTGCCACGCGAGAGGGTCACGTCCTTATAGTCCACCGTCCAGCCGATCGCTTCCCCGCCCAGCAGGAGGTTGGCCTTGGGGGTCCCGCCCAGTCTGAGGTAACCGTTCCCGCCCCAAAGGCTCTTGTCGTCCAGCCCATGGGAGAGGTTCACTCCCGGTCCCAGCCCGAACCCGATCCAGAATCCCTTCCGTTGAGGTGCATCCTGGGCCGCGAGCGAGCCGGCGGCGAGAGCCGCCAAGACGAGTCCCGGCAATACGGATCTCCGCATGTGAGCCTCCTCCGGTGGGTGGTGCGCCAATGATCGGTTCGCCGCTCCGCCCTTGCAAGCCGGGAGAGCTGAAGACGGTTCGAACCTATCTATAAGGAGGGTCCGGAAGAAAAGGCCTCCCAGGCCGGGTTCGCTGCATCCGAGGGCCCGGGCTGGCGTGTGTCCGGACACCGAGTACGTTGGACAGGGTGATTTGCTGCCCTCCTTCATGAACGCCACACGCCCCTGGCTTCGCTTCTACGGCGACGTCCCCGCCAGCATCGCTTATCCGTCGGTAACCCTGTACCAGGCGGTGATGGCCTCGGTTCGGCGGGTCCCCGATGCCATCGCCTACGAATTCCTCGGCACCCGCTCGACCTACCGGGAGCTGGGCCTGGCGATCGACCGCTGCGCCGCGGCACTGGCCGCGCTCGGCCTCCGCGAGGGCGACCGCATCACCATTTCGATGCCGACCAGTCCGCAGGGGGTCATCGCGTTTTACGCGGCCAACCGGTTGGGTGCGGTCCCGTCGATGATCCACCCGCTCTCCACCGCGCCGGAGATCGAGTTCTACCTCAAGCTGAGTCGCTCGAGGATGGCGCTCACCCTGGACGCCTTCTACGGCCGCTTCGCCGAGATTCGCGACCGCACGCCGCTCGAGACCCTGATCCTCGCCCGGATCCCCGACTATCTCGCCCCGCTCAAGCGACTCGGCTTCTGGCTCACCCGCGGCCGCAAGATCCCGCGGGTCCCGCGGGATGCCCCCGTGCACTGGTGGTCGGACCTCATGGCCCAGGAGTACCCTGAGGCCCCGGTGGCGACGGTGGATACCCACAGCCTAGCGGCAATCCTCTACTCCGGGGGCACGACCGGGTCGCCCAAGGGGATCATGCTCTCGCACCACAACTTCATCAGCGAGGGGATGCAGGTCGCCGCGTGGGGCAGCCTGAGTGAGACCGATCGGGTGCTGGCGGTGTTGCCCATCTTCCATGGTTTCGGGTTGAGCGCGCTGGTGAACGCCGCTCTGATGGGCGGGGCCCAGGCCATCATGGTGCCGCTGTTCAGCCCGGAGGTGGTAGCCGGGCTCATGCGCACCCGGCGCCCGACCGTCATCGCGGGGGTGCCCACCCTGTTCGACGCGCTGTCCCGGGATCCCTCGCTCCGGCGTGCCGACCTCTCGTCGCTCAGGGCGGCCTTCTCCGGCGCCGACACCCTGCCCCGGCCGGTCAAGGAACGGTTCGAGGAGGTCGTGGCGAGACAGGGCGGCCGGGTCAAGCTGCTGGAGGGGTATGGCCTCACCGAGGCCGTTACCGCGGTCATGGCGACCCCGCTCGACAGTTACCGGGAGGGCAGCGTCGGGATCCCCTTCCCGGACATGCTCGCCAAGATCTGTCGCCCCGCCAGCGAGGAGGAACTGCCGCCCGGGGTGGAGGGGGAGATCTGCCTCTCGGGCCCGCCGGTGATGCTGGGTTACCTGGACGACCCTGCCGCCACCGCGGAGACGTTGCGGCGCCACGAGGACGGGCGCATCTGGCTGCACACCGGCGATCTCGGCCGGATGGACGCGGACGGATTCTTCTATTTCAGCACCCGGCTCAAGCGGATGATCAAGTCGTCCGGCTTCAACGTCTACCCGGCGCAGGTGGAAGCCGTGCTGTACCAGCATCCGGCGGTGCTGGAAGCATGCGTCATCGGCTTGCCGGACGAGTCGCAGGGTGAGCGGGTGAAGGCGGTGGTCGTGCCGCGCGATCGGTCGCGCGCCGGACCCGCGCTGGCCCAGGAGCTGATCGACCACTGCCAGCGGCAGCTCATCAAGTGGTCCTGTCCCCGGGACGTGGAGTTCCGCGCCGAACTTCCCAAGACCCGGATCGGCAAAGTCGACTTCAGGACCCTGATGGACGAAGAACGGGCGCGGCTCAAGGGGGCCCAGTGAGTGTGGCGCACGGCGGTGACCGGATAGCGGTGGTGCTGCGCTCCCACGGTGTGCAGTACCTCTTCACTCTCTGCGGGGGCCACATATCGCCTATCCTGACCGGAGCCCGGGAGCGGGGGATTCGGGTGGTGGACCTGAGGGACGAGGCCACGGCGGTGTTCGCGGCCGACGCGGTCGCCCGGCTGACGGGAATCCCGGGTGTGGCCGCGGTGACGGCGGGTCCCGGCCTAACCAACGCGCTGACCGCGCTCCGAAACGCCCAGCTGGCGCAGTCGCCCGTGGTCCTGCTGGGCGGCGCCGCGCCGACCGCCCTCCGCGGCCGCGGCGCCCTGCAGGACATCGATCAGATCGCCACCGCCCGGCCGCACGTGAAGCGAGTGTACGCGGTGACCCGGGTGCGGGACCTCGGGCCGGCGGTGAACGACGCGCTCGCACTATCGCGTTCGGGCGTGCCCGGGCCGGTGTTCGTCGAATGCCCCGTCGACCTGCTGTACCCCGAGGCGACCGTGCGCGAGTGGTACGGCGCCGCCTCCGGAAAGGGCCGCAGCCTGGCCGACCGGGCGATCGCGCTGTACCTGCGCCGGCACGTGGAGCGCATGTTCGCCGAATCGCAGGATACCACCACGCCGCTGACCGCGGTCCCGCTGGTGCGCGAACCCGATGACACCGCGGTCCGCCGCGCCGCCCGGATTCTGGCCCGATCCCAGCGGCCGGTGCTGCTGGTCGGCAGCCAGGCGATGACGCTCGCATCCGAGGCCCCGCGCATTGCCGCCGCGGTCGGTGCCCTGGGGCTGCCGGTCTACCTCTCCGGCATGGCCCGGGGTCTGCTCGGCCGGGACCATATGCTCCAACTCAGACACCAGCGGCGGGCGGCGCTCAAGGAGGCCGACTGCGTGATCCTGGCGGGCGCCCCCGCGGACTTCCGGCTGGACTACGGGAAACACGTGGGACGGAACGCGGTGCTCATCGCCGCCAACCGGAGCCGGCGGGAAGCGCGGCTCAACCGCCGCCCCGCCCTGACCGTGGAGGGCGACGCGGGGCTGTTCCTCTGCCAGCTTGCGGGCCGCCCGGCGCCGGCACCGGACCGATACACGCCGTGGTTCAGCCGGCTCAGGGAACGCGACGCTGCACGAGAGGCGGAGATCGAGAAGCAGGCGGAGATGGAGGGTGAGTTCGTCAATCCGTTGCGGCTGTGCCGTGAGATCGAGCTGGCGGCGGGAGAGGAATCGGTGCTGGTGGCGGACGGCGGCGACTTCGTGGCCACCGCCTCCTATACCGTGCGGCCCCGAGGGCCGCTGGGCTGGCTCGACCCCGGCGTGTTCGGCACTCTGGGAGTCGGCGCCGGGTTTGCGGTGGGCGCCCGGCTCTGCCGACCGGACGCCGAGGTCTGGGTCCTGCTGGGGGACGGGGCGGCGGGGTGGAGCCTGACGGAATTCGACAGTCTCACCCGTCACAACCTGCCCGTCATCGCGGTGATCGGTAACGATGCGGGCTGGACTCAGATTGCGCGGGAACAGGTCAAGCTGCTCAAGGACGACGTGGCCACGGTGCTCACCCGCGCCGACTACCACGAGGTTGTCCGGGGCTTCGGAGCCGAGGGGATCCTGGTGAAACACACTGCCGAGGTGAGACCGGCGCTGGAGCGGGCGCGGGAGATAGCGCGCGGTGGACGCGCGGTGCTGGTGAACGTTTGGCTGGACCGCACCGACTTCCGGGAAGGGTCGATCTCGATGTAGGCCTGAGAAGTGCGGCGTTGAGCGGTGAGCAGGGAGGAGTGAGAAGTGAGAAGTGAGAAGTGAGAAGGGGAACAGGAGGGAGGAGGAACCGACCGGAGGCAGATCGATTGTCATTCCGAGCCGCAGCGCGGCGAGGAATCCCTCAGGGTGGGAGCGCTGCTAACCCAGAGGGATTCCTCGGGCCCGCTTTGCGGGCCCTCGGAATGGCAACGGCTTCACCCTCCCACCGGTGCTTCTCCGTCCCCCGTGCCCGCACGCGGGCCCCCTCGCGCTCTTCGGGTCTCCCTCCTGACTCCTTGCTTCTCACTTCTCACTTCTCACTTCTGACTCCTCCCTCGCATCAGGCAGGCCTGCGGTTCCGTCACACCGGCCAGCCGTCCTCCCGTGCCAGCGTTCGGAGGCCTCCAGGGTGACTGGAAGTGGCTCCCAGCCCGGTTTCGCCCGCGGGTGAGAATCCTGGTTGGTGCGCTGCGTCACTTTAGCGCCCAGTGCCCAGGGCCCCTCAGGCCTCAGATTCAACGGCCACCCGCTCCTCGGAGGAATCACGCCCATGCCCAAGAGAATGCTGGTCCACGACAAGCGCCTAAGCGGGACCGCGCCCTTCATTGCCCAGAACACCTACATCGTCGGCACAGGCGTCACCACCAACCATGTCATCGACTGGATCGGCACCTACGCCAAGAGCCAGTCGGGACTCGACGAGCTGCTGATCATGTGTCACGGCTACGCGGTCCTGAGTGATAGCCGCAACGCCGTGACCTACCCGGAGCCGGTCGGCGCTAACGGCCTCCAGCTGGGGAACCCTGGCCTCACCTGGAGCACAGTCGCCCGGACCAGCGCCTGGAAATCGTACATCAAGAGCATCTACCTGTACGCCTGCGGGGCTTCCGCCAGCAGCATTCACGACGATCCCGCGTTCGACGGGACTCGACTGTGCGGCGAGCTCGCGCTCTACTCCGGAGCCGAGGTCTACGCCGCCGACCAGCTGCAGTGGTACACCGGGGCCAACCCCAGCGGTGGGGCGACCATCAACTTCGGGAACTGGGAGGGGCAGGTCTACTGCTACTCGCCCGACAACGGACAGGGAACCCCGGTGACGCTCGGCGCTCAGCCGACGCCGTAGTCAACAGCGGTGAACGGTGGGCTGGGAGGTGGCGGCGCTCGATCCCGCCGCTCCTGGCCCACTGCGTTTTTGCCCCACCCAACTGGCGCGAGGTCACAAGCCGCCCCAGATTGACTCCCGTCTCGCTGCCATCCCCTCCTGAACTGAGCCGTTCGATCTGAAACCCCCGCCAGTCTCCCGGTCCGGAGTCGGAGGCCGCATGCGTCGCCTGTTGCGTTCCTTCCTGTTGATCTCCCTCTCCTGTCTCGCGACCAGCCTCGCCGGGGCCCAGACCACCGGCTATTACCGGATGCCCACCATCCGAGGCGAGACCGTCGTGTTCGTGGCGGAAGGAGATCTGTGGCGGGTCGGGATCGGCGGCGGGGTGGCGACCCGGCTCACGTCGCACCCGTGGGAGGAAACCAGCCCCACCATCTCGCCGGACGGCACGACCATAGCCTTCACGGCTCGATACGAGGGACCGTTCGAGGTCTATACCATGCCCCTCGCTGGCGGGCCGCCGGCCCGCCGCACCTGGGATGGCGACGGCGCCTTTTCCACCGGCTGGACGCCCGACGGGCGCCTCATCTATCGCTCGGCGCACTACGCCGGACTGCCTGATGGACAGCTCATCACGCTGGATCTCAAGACCGGCGCCCGGACCCGGGTGCCGCTCAGCGAGGCGGCCGACGGTAGCTACGATCAGGCCGGCAAGACTGTCTATTTCACCCGGCAGGAGTTCCAGGGGAGCCACACCAAGCGGTACCAGGGCGGCACGGCCCAGCAGCTGTGGAAGTACGCCGAGGGAGGTGAGGCCGTGCCGCTCACCGGGGACTACCCCGGTACCAGCAAGGTCCCGATGTGGTGGCAGGGTCGGGTGTACTTTGCCAGCGACCGCGACGGGTCGATGAACCTCTGGTCGATGAACGAAGCAGGATCGGACCTCAAGCAGCTGACCTTCCACAAGGGATGGGATGTCCAGTCCCCTGCCCTGGGCGATGGCCGGATCGTCTACCAGCTGGGCGCGGACCTGCGGCTGTTCGACCTCACCCGCGGCAGCGACACCGCCCTCACGATCACCCTGCCATCGGACTTCGATCAGCAGCGGGAGCGCTGGGTCCGCAATCCGTTCGACTACCTGACGGCGGCGCATCTCTCCCCCAGCGGAGACCGGGTGGTACTCACCGCCCGGGGTCAGGTCTTCGTGGCCCCGGCGAGCCAGGGACGGCTGGTCGAAGCCACCCGCGGCCAGACAGTGCGTTACCGTGACGCCCGGTTCCTCCCGGACGGCAAGTCGCTGCTGGCTCTGAGCACCGAAACCGGAGAGGTGGAGCTTGCCCGGCTACCGGCCAACGGCGTAGGCGGGTCTCAGGTGCTGACACACGACGGACACGTGCTGCGCTGGCAAGCGATCCCCTCGCCGGACGGGAAGTGGATCGCGCACCATGACAAGAACTGGGAGTTGTGGTTGCTGGAGGTCGCCACCGGCAAGCAGACCCGGATCGGGACCAACGCGAACAACAGCTTCAGTGACCTGGCCTGGTCGCCCGACAGCCGCTGGCTGGTCTTCGGTGCGACCCAGGACAACCAGTTCCAGCAGCTGTTCCTGTATGGTCTCCAGACCGGCAAGACTGTGCCTCTGACCAGCGACCGGTACGACAGCTACAGCCCCGCCTGGAGTCCGGATGGCAAGTGGCTGTATCTCCTCTCCGACCGGCATTTCGAATCGCTGGTGCGGGCGCCCTGGGGGGCGCGCCAGCCCGAGCCCTATTTCGACCGGCAGGCCCAGATCTTCGCCGTCGCGCTCACCCGCGGCCTGCGCTTCCCCTTTCAGCCGGTGGATGAGCTGCACCCCGCCGACACCGCCAAGACGACCCCGCCCGACACCGGCAAGGCGGCGAGCGCCAAGAGCGGGAAGAAACCAGCGGCTCCGGCCCCCGCGGCGAAACCAGACTCCGGGGTGAAGGTCGCGATCGACACCGCGGGGCTCTCCACCCGGCTCTATGCCGTTCCGGCACCCGCCGGAAACCTGAGTGACCTCGCGGTGGACGGTGCCCGGCTCTACTTCCTGTCCTGGGACTTGAGCGCTCAACCCAAGGCAACCCTCAAGACCCTGGCAATCGGACCCAAGCCACAGGAACCCGAGGTATACCTGGAGGACGTGAAGGGGTACGAACAGTCGCTCGACCGCAAAAAGCTCCTGGTCAGCAAGGAAAAGACTTTCTACGTGCTGGATGCCGGTGCCAAGCCAGGAGAGCTACCAAAGGCGCAGGTCGACCTGTCGGGCTGGTCCTTTCCGATCGTGCCGCGCGAGGAGTGGCGCCAGATGTTCGCCGAGGCGTGGCGCCTGGAGCGGGATTACTTCTACGACCCCGGCATGCATGGGGCCGTCTGGCCCTCGATCCTTCCCAAGTACCAGCCCCTGGTGGACCGGATCACCGACCGGGAGGAGCTCAGCGATCTGCTTGCCCAGATGGTGAGCGAGCTGTCGGCGCTGCACATCTTCGTCTACGGTGGCGACCGGCGGGGTGGTGTGGACACGGTCGCCCCTGCTTCGCTCGGCGCGGAGCTGGTCCGGGACGAGCCGGCCGGCGGCTATCGCATCGCCCACATCTATCGCACCGATCCGGACGAGCCGGCCGGGCTCGCGCCGCTGGCCCGGTTAATGACTGTGTCGGATGGCGACGTGATCGAGGCTATCAACGGCGTTGCCCTCCTCGCCTCGCCCGACCCCGGCATGCTGTTGCGCAACCGGGCCGGGCGGCAGACGCTGCTTCGCGTCAAGCCGAAGGCGGGCGGGCCATCGCGCGACGAGATCGCGGTACCGATTTCCCCCAATGAGGCCCAGGACCTGCGCTACCGGGAGTGGGAGTTCAGCCGCAGGGAGACGGTAGAACGGGAGGGCGCCGGCCGAATCGGATACGTGCACCTCCGGGCGATGGGAAGCAACGACATCGCCCAGTGGGCCCGGGACTTCTATCCGGTGTTCGACCGCGAGGGCCTCATCATCGACGTGCGCCACAACGGCGGCGGCAACATCGACAGCTGGATCCTGGAGAAGCTGCTCCGGAAGGCGTGGTTCTACTGGCAGGGCCGGGTGGGCAAGCCGTACTGGAACATGCAGTACGCGTTCCGCGGGCATCTCGTGGTGCTGTGCGACGCATCCACCGGTTCCGACGGGGAGGCCTTCACCGAGGGCATCCGCCGCCTGGGGCTCGGCAAGATCATCGGCACCCGGACCTGGGGCGGCGAGATCTGGCTCACCTCCAGCAACGTGCTGGTGGATCGCGGGATCGCCACCGCGGCCGAGTTCGGGGTCTACGGTCCCGAAGGGACCTGGCTCATCGAAGGGCACGGGGTCGACCCGGACATCGTGGTCGACAACCTGCCGCACGCGACGTTTCAGGGCGGGGATGCCCAGCTCGACGCGGCGCTGGGCTATCTGCGCGAACAGATTCGGACCCACCCCGTTCCGGTGCCGCCACCGCCGGCGTATCCCAGGAAGGCGGGGCCGTGAGCAGGCGTCAGGCGTCCAGTAGGCGCGCACAGCTGTCCGCGCCTACACGGGGCGCCTGACGCCTCACCCCGTTCCGAAATCCGCAATCACCTGCGGCGTCGCCGTGTCGAACCCGACCACATCGAGCATGCCACCGTCGGCCGGGTCCGCGATGCTGAACCCGTTCGACGCCATCCCGACCACGGCCAGCCGGGCCGGAATCCCCATCCGCTCCCGGTACAGGCGGAGCGCCTGGGAAGGATGTACCTGGCCCGCCCAGGTCTCACTGTCCGTGTAGATCACGAACAGGTCGATGGACCAGCGATGCTTCAGCGCCTCCAGCATCGGCAGGGCGCAATCCGTGCCGCCGAAGTCGAGCTTGCTGATCCGCTCGACCACGTCGTCCAGCCGCTCGCACGGCGAGATCGCCAGGGTCGAGAGCCCGCTCCCCAGACGCGGCGACCAGCGCGACGGGTAGCTCCCCGTGGTGAATGCCGTGAACAGGTGATTCGGCTCGCGCGCCGCCGTCACCAGCGCCATCGCGGCCGACGCCTCGCGGCAGTCCAGGTGCTCCATCCCCGAGACCCGGGTCGACATCGAACCCGAGACGTCGAGCGCGAGCATGATCCGCTTTCCGGTGGTGCGCGCATTCTCGAACGCCAGATAGAACGCCCGGTCCAGCGCATCCACCACCTGGGACACCGGCTGCCAGCTGTTCCGCCCCTTCATCCCGTGACCCTGGGCGTAGGTCTTGAGCGCCGCCAGCAGCGCGATGGGATGCACCCGGGCCCGGTGCACCGCCTTCCGGTCACCCAGGCGTGCAGTGACCGTCCGCACCGCATCGCTCATCGGCGTGAGCAGACCCACCTTGCTCATGACGCCGAGATTCCGGATCATGGCCGTGAGCGGCATCCGCTCGAGCAGAGCCTCCCATACGACGGCGTGGGCGAGCAACGCCGTGGGAACCATCTCCCGGGTCAGCCCATGCTGCGCGATCGTCCGGGCGGCGAGTCCCGGCGCCTGGTGCGACAGCGCCTCTACCGCCTCGATAAGCTGCACCACCTCCATGTCTCCCACACCCGCGAGCGTCAGCACCCCCTCCCAGCCACGGGTGGCGTAGCGGAACACCAGATCGTGCGCCACGGTCGGCGCCTTCGGATGAGCCAGCCGGAGCGCATCCCGGTGGGCCCAGCCGTCGCGGCTCGGATACTTGAGGACCTGGTGCGTCAGCTCCTTCGCGGGCTTCGCGGTGTACCAGCCCGCCACGGCCCGCCGCACACCCCGGCCCCAGCCCCGGAATGCCTTCAGGTAGTGAAGCCAGTGGAAGAGATGGGTACCGGTCCGCGCCACCTCCGGCAGCGCGGCCCAGACCAGGCCCTTGGTCCCAGCGTCACCCAGGCCGGCGGCGATCGCCAGTGCGAAGAGTGCCGGGTCATTCTTCGGCGCTCGCCCGCTCACGCTCAGCTCGACAATCCGCCGCACCAGGCGCGGACCATCCTCCGCCAGGCACTCAACCACGGCCACGGCGTTCTCCTGGGTGAGCCGGCGCTCTCCGACGTAGTAGGTCCCACCCTCGCTGCCGAGCACCAGGAAACGGTCGAGCCGGGTCCACTTGTCGACCGGCCAGGCGTAGCCCCCGGCCGAGTTGGGAACCTGGGTCGTGTTCGGGATAGGCTCGTGCTGCGGCGTCAGGAGACGCTTGAGCCGAGCGGCGAAGTGCTTCGTAAAGTCCATCTCTGTCTCTCCCTTCGTTGCTTGAGTGAGAAGTGAGGAGTGAGAAGTGAGAAGGCCGAAGCGGAAGTGACCCAACCGCAATGCAACTCCCCATCCCGGTTGCCTTCTCACTTCTCACTACTCACTTGTCCTCCTCACCTCACTCCTTACTCCTCACTGCCGCTCAGGCACCCGGATAAACCCTGATGAGGCTGGGATTTGCGTTTCAGGCGATAACCCAGTCTCTGCGACCCGTGTGCCCTTCTCTCTTGTCAGGGCCTGAAGGCCCTGCTCGGCGACCCCGTCCTGAAGGACGGAATCGGAGGTCCTTCAGGACCTGGAAGCCGAGCAGGAGCCTCAGCTCCTGACTGCCAGGGTCAGCACGAGGTGCGGGTTCCGAACCCGCCTTTGGTCGATAACCCTCAACCGTCGGCCCGTTACCGGACGAAGATTGGCAAGGGTTCCTCGGCTGACCCACCTTCCTTCCGTTCTTGGCAGGGCCTGAAGGCCCGGCTCGGCGACCCCGTCCTGAAGGACGGAATCGGAGGTCCTTCAGGACCGGGGTGCCGAGCAGGAGCTTCAGCTCCTGACTACCCGACGAATGCATGTGTGCGGGAGAGGACAGAACGCCCCGGAGGGAGTCGACGCGCCCGGTCCGTCAGGACCGGTGCCGGACGGGAGGTCCGTCAAGCGGGGCAAGGCCGCGGCAGCGGCCGTAGCCCAACCCGGAACCTCGACCTTCGGAGGGTCGTGTGCCTCCCGTTGCACCTCCGGGGTGGGAGAAGCCGTCAGCCCTCAGCCGTCAGGTCGCGTTCCTGCCGATGGCTGAAGGCTGATGGCTGACGGCTGCCTCAGTCCTTGTACGGATCAAACTCGTCCGCACCGGCCATGACCACGATGAGCGGCCGGAGCGTATGCAGGACTTCGATCGTGGCGCCCTGGGCCGCCAGCACCTCCGGCAGCCGACGGTACACATGCGGGCTCTCATCCAGCCCACCGCCCCGCAGCACCACACCCTTCTCGGCGACCCAGGACTGCATCATTTCGGGCGAGACCTTGCCCTCGCTCAGCACCCGGCCCGTCTTCCGGTGCCGCTTGCCGGCCGCGGCAGTCCGGCTCATCACCCGACCGGCGCCATGAACCGTCGAGAACAGCGCCCGCCGCTGCATGTCGGTCACGGCCACATCGCTCGAGACCGCTCCCCGCACAATTACTGCGTCGTCGCCCATCGAGCCGCCGATGAAGCCGAGCTGGCCCGGGAACGCCGGGGTCGCCCCCTTCCGGACCACCACCAGTTCCTCGCCCTCGTGCCGCTCCTTCCAGGCGAAGTTGTGGTGGTTGTGCACCAGTTCCACCTCCCGGCCACCCAGGATCGACGTCACCTTCCGGGCCACCCACTCCCGGCCGGCATACGCGTACCGGCCCGCCAGCTCCATCAGCTGCCAGTAGTCGTGCCCCAGCGGCTGATCCAGCGGCAGCAGTACCTCGGTCTCGGGCACCCGCTCGCCCCACTTCGCCCCCTGGCCCAGGGCCAGGAAGTTCGAGGCCACCGTGTGACCGAACCCACGGCTCCCGAAGTGCACCCCTACCCACAGGGTGCCCGCCTCGTCGGCGAACACGTCCACATAGTGGTTGCCGCTTCCCACCGTGCCGAGCTGCTGCCGCGCCTTCACCTGCAGCGCCTGCCGGTGCTTGGGCGGCACTGCCTCCCAGGCCGCGTCCTCGAACAGCGGGTCATCGGTCGGGGCATCGTCGGCCCGGTTCTTCCGCCCCATCCCGAAGCTCAGCGTCTCGGCGATCTCGTCGGCGAGGTTGGTCAGCCGGCGGGCCACCTGGTTGCCGGTGTTGCCGAGGTCACTGACCGTCTTGTCGGTCCGGATCGCCGCATTGCCGCAGGCAATGTCAAACCCGACCCCCACGACCGAGACCGCGTTGCCATACGCGGCCACGCCACCGATCGGCATCACGTAGCCCACGTGACCGTCGGCCATCAGGGCAACCCACCGTGCCCGCTCCGCCACCTTGGCGAGCTGCGCCCGCGTGGCGTCGTCGTGCGTTCCGAAGATCTGCATTGGCGCCCTCCAAGGTGGAAGGTAAGGAGTCAGAAGTGAGGAGTGAGAAGTGAGAAGTGGGAAGTGGGAAGTGACCATCGAGCCTGGGCAGCTGGCGCGCGGGAGAAGAAGCCCGTCCCCTCCCTTCTCGCCTGTCCCTTCTCACTCCTCACTTCTCACGCCTCACTGCAGTCTAGTGGACCGGCCGGGATTCGAACCCGGAGTCTCCCCCGTGCGAAAGGGGTGCTCTTCCGATTGAGCTACCAGCCCTGGTACGCGGAGCTGGGATTGAACCAGCGACCTCCGGTATGTGAGACCGGCGCTCTCCCGGCTGAGCTATCCGCGCATCGTCATCCCGAGGGGCGCGTGACGCCTCGCAAGGATGCCTCGACCGGGCCGTGCGGTCTTTAGTTGCCTGTCCGCCGGTCCGCCGGTCCGCCCGTCCGCCATGACAAAGCCCCAGAGGGGAATCGAACCCCTGTGACCAGTTTGGTAGACTGGTGCCTCGGGCCACTCGGCCACTGGAGCAGAAGGGCACCCGGCGGCTGTGTTTCGGGTGCCGAATACTTGTCAGCCGTCAGCCGTTGGCCGTCAGCCGTTGGCCGCTACACGCTGCCGCCGTCGAGCCAGCGCCCGCAAGCGGCCCTGATACTTGATGCGGCACGCCTCACAGCCTCGCCCACCGTTGCAGCGCGGTGGTCTCAGGGCATCGTAGCGATCGGCATCTCTGCACTTTTGCATTGCCAGCTCCTTTCGATGACAATCCCCCGTCGGAGAGTCGACGCGCCCGGCCCGTCAGGGCCGGTGCCGGACGCCACGTCCGGCAAGCGGAGCAAGGCCGCGGTGGCGCCGCGGACGTAGCTCAACTCCGCTCTCTGGGTTAAGAGCCCAGTGCATCACGCAGCAATGCTTACGGGGAGTGGCGGAGCGGGTGAGACTCGAACTCACAAGGCCGTGAAAGGCCCGGCGGTTTTCGGGACCGCTTCCTCATCCAGCCGGATCGCCCTGAAGGACTCCCTCGCCCCGAGTCGCGCTGCGCGCTCCTGAAGGGGCTCGGTCGCGCTCCGGAATCAGGTGGGGCGGACTCGAACCGCCTCCTCGGGGGCCACATCCCCGCGCTCTGCCGAGTGAGCTACGCACCTGAATAGCCGACAGCCGTCAGCCGTCAGCCATGAACCGTCAGGGCACCAGTGACAGCCGATGGCTGACAGCTGATGGCTGATGGCTCAGACCGGAGTGAGGAGGAGTCGAACCTCCACGGGTCGTGAGTACCCTCGCCCGGTTAGCACCCGGGTGCCTTGCCGTTCGGCCATCACTCCAGGTGGGGCTCCTGGTCGGTTTCGATCCGACGCCCTCCCGCTTACGAGGCGGGTGCTCTGCCGGCTGAGCTACAGGAGCTCGTCATCCCGAGGGAGTGAAGCGATCGAGGGATCCCCGGAGGTTCGGTTCGGAGTTTGAGGGATCCCTCGCTGCGGTCGGGATGACAGTACCGCCGAAGGGATTCGACGCGACCGGCCCGTGAGGGTCGTTACCGGGCGACACGTCCGGCAAGCGGAGCAAGGGCGTCGGTCCCGAGCAAAGCGGGGACCGCGCCGCAGCTCAACCCTCACGGGCACGTGGCCCACGACGGTCAGAGCGTCGCGCGTATGTATTCCGCCACGGCGGCATGGATGGCTCTCGCGGGAATCGAACCCGCTCCGCGCTGGATTTCACCCAGCCGCTCTACCGGTGAGCTACAAGAGCCTGGAAGGTCCGATTGCTATTTCGATTCGAGGCGAAGCCGACGGGATTCGAA
>Ga0326730_1000065_pt1 | contig 31273 bp, 24 predicted proteins | sample MHFSIPfraction_3_FD_207740 | JGI IMG/M metagenome (GOLD analysis project Ga0326730, IMG submission 207740) | Lab enriched peat soil microbial communities from Michigan Hollow, Ithaca, NY, United States - MHF7AN SIP fraction | ecosystem: Environmental > Terrestrial > Soil > Wetlands > Peat...
AACCGGCCGGAAGAGCAGGACCCTCGGGCCTCATCCTACATTCCCGGACCACGTGGCGCGCGGGCTCTGGCCGACGCGCTCACGCGGCTCGGTGTGCAGGTGCAACGACTGCGCCGCCGGCCCCGTCAGCTCCGGGTCGAAGGGGACTCCACCCGCCGCTCCATCCTCGCGATCATCGACCCGGTGGTGGGCATCTCCAGCGGCGAGGTCCAGGACATTCTCGGGTGGCACGTATCGCCGACGGGAGGAGACCTGCTGCTGGCAGGGCCGGTGAGCGGGCCCATCATGCGGTGCTTCGGGTTCCGCCCCGATGTCCGCTTCGGGGACAGCATCCCGATCCGGGCTCCGGGTGACTGGCCCAGGGTCAGCGCGGTGCTCGCCTCCGCCCTGGACACGGTGATCCAGGATTCGAGCCGGGTGTCGGACGCGGCCATCACGACGTGTACGGTGCCACCCATTATCCGTATCGACACCCTGCTCAAGACCACCACCGGCCGGGTGGTGGCGCTGCGGCTGGTCCGGGGGGACATGGACCGGCAGGTGCTCCTCCTGGCCGACGCCGGGCTGCTGCGCAACCGCTCGCTCCGGGAGACCGAGGCGGGGCCGTTCGCCCTGCAGCTGCTGGCCGGTATGTATGGCCGGGTGATCTTCGACGAAGGCCACCAGGGGTTCGGCAGCGGCGGCTCACTGGCCGATGCCACCCTCGCCTGGAGTCTGCGCTCCCCGTGGGGGTGGGCCGCATGGCAGCTGGCCCTGATGGGCGTGCTGATGCTGCTTGCCGGGGCGATCCGGTTCGGGCCGGTGCGGCCGGTGATCCAGCGCCGGCGGCGCTCCCCGCTGGAGCATGTCCGGGCGCTGGCCACTGCGCTGGCCGCCGCCCGGGGCCACGACGTCGCCATCGGCGCCGTGGTGCAGGGGCTCCGCCGCCGGCTGCAGCCGGCAGGCCAGCGGGGCCGTACGGAGGACTGGCGCGCCTGGGTCGAACGTCTCGCTAACAATGTCCGCAGCGCGCGCGCCAAGGACGCCGCCCGCACGCTGCAATCGCTGACCGGTCCCGGACAGCCGCCCGACGGCGTGCTGCGGGCCGCCAACGCCGTGGAGGATGTGTGGGAGGAACTGCGCCCCTGACGAACGAGGAAGTGAACGCCCACGCCGAGTCTGCCCGCCGCATCGTGGAGCAGTTGGGCCGGGTGATCCTGGGCCAGGCGGCGGTGCTGCGCGAGACGGTGCTTGCGCTCATGGCCCGGGGACACGTGCTGTTCGAAGGCGCGCCGGGCACCGCCAAGACCCTGCTGGTCCGGGCGCTGAGCCAGGCCCTGGGCCTCGAGTTTCGCCGCATCCAGTTCACCCCTGACCTCATGCCGAGCGATATCACCGGGGTGAACCTGCTGACCGGGCAGGGCGGCTTCAGCTTCCGGCCCGGGCCGCTGTTCGGCGACCTGGTGCTGGGCGACGAGATCAACCGGGCGCCGGCCAAGACCCAGGCGGCCCTGCTCGAAGCGATGCAGGAGCGGCACGTAACGGTGGACGGGACAAGTCACCCGCTCTCCGCCAGCTTCACAGTGTTCGCGACCCAGAACCCGATAGAGTTCGAGGGGACCTATCCGCTGCCCGAGGCGGAGCTGGACCGCTTCCTGATCAAGAGCCTGCTGGGATACCCCGATGAAGGAGCCGAGCGGGGAGTGCTGGCCCGGGTGCTGGAGGGATTCGAGGCGGCCGAGCCGGACAGCTACGGAGTGTCGCAGGTGCTGGACGCGGCGGGGCTGGCGGCGCTCCGCGCCGCCGTGCGGCGGGTGCGGGTGGAGCCGACCCTGGTGGCCTACATCACGGCTCTGGTGCGAGCCACCCGGGATGCGCCGGCCCTCACGCTCGGCGCGTCGCCCCGGGCCAGCGTGGCGCTCCTCAAGCTGGCCCAGGCAGCGGCGCTGCTCGACGGGCGTGAGTATGTCGTTCCCGACGATGTGAAGCTGCTTGCCCCTCCGGTCCTCCGTCACCGGGTCGCGGTGGCCCCGGAGCTGGAGCTGGAGGGCGTCACCCCCGACCAGGCACTGCGAACCATTCTGGAGCGGATCGAGGCCCCGCGATAACCATGTACCTTCCCGCCCGGCGCTGGTATCTCGGCCTGGCGCTGCTCGCGCCGGTCGCCCTGCTTGGCCTGATCTCGCCCCAGGCGGGGCCGGTTCTCGCGGGCCTCGACCTGCTCTGGCTCCTGCTCCTGGTGGTGGACGGCTGGCGGCTCGCCGGGCTCGACCCGAAGACGATCGGCATCGTGCGCGAGGCGCCGCCGGCCTTTTCGGTGGGCCGGGCGCTGCCGGTGCTGTATCGCTGGCACAACCCGCTCTCCCGCCCGCTGGTCCTGCTGGTGCGGGAGGTGTTTCCCGCGGAGCTCCGTCCCGACCACGGCGCAGAGCGGCGGGTGGAGCTGGCGGGGAAGGCGACCCTGCGGGAGGAAGTCCTGCTCCATCCCGAGCGCCGCGGGAAGAGCAGCGGTGGCAGGATGCATCTCAGGATCGCCGGCCCCTGGGGGCTGGTGTGGCGGCAGACCCGGCGCGAGCTGCCGTGGCAGGCGACGGTCTATCCCAATCTGGTCGGCGCTTCCCTGCGTTCGCTGCCGACCCAGGTGCAGCGGCGGCGTGAGGCGGGCTTCCGCAATGTGCGCCGGCTGGGCGAAGGCCGGTTGTTCGAGAGTCTGAAGGAGTGGGTACCGGGAGAAGACACCCGCACCATCGACTGGAAAGCCACAGCGCGCCGGGGCAAGGTGATGGCGCGGCAGTACGAGGACGAGCGGCGCCAGCAGGTGCTGCTGGTGGTGGATGCCGGCCGGATGCTGACCGCGGAGGTGGACGGCCGCGCCCGGCTCGAGTCGGTGATAGAGGCGGCGCTGCACCTGGCGCACAGCGCCGAGGAGCACGACGACAATATCGGTCTGATGGTGTTCGCCGACGAGATCCAGCAGTTCATTGCCCCGGCCCGCGGCCGGCGGGCGCTGAGGGCGGTGGTCGACGCGCTCGCGTCGATCCAGGGCAAGCTGGTGGAGCCGAACTATCCGGCGGCCTTTGCCTACCTCGCGGCGCGCAACCGCAAGCGGGCGCTGACGGTCCTGTTTACCGATGTAATCGACCGGACGGCGAGCGAGGCGCTGCTGGCCCAGGTCGGCACTCTCCGCCCGCGCCACCTGCCGCTGGCGGTCGTACTCCGGGACCCGGCGCTGGAACGACTGGCAACGGTCCGGCCCAGCACCACGGGAGCGGCCTTCGAGCGGGCCGCGGCCGAGGAACTGCTGCAGTCCCGCGAGGAGGCTCTGGCCGAAATGCGCAGTCGCGGGGTGCTGGTGCTGGACGTGTCTCCGGCGGGCGCGAGCGCGGCGGTAGTCGAGCAGTACAACCGGCTGAAGCGCCGGGGCGTGCTGTGACGGCCGTCCCCGGAGATTCAGTCTGGCCGTGCGCGCCGTCGCCGGCCCTACCGCTCCCGCGTCAGGCCGCGTCGATCCGCCCGAGCCACTGGCGATCCCGGTCGATGAACAGCCGGAACCAGAGCTCGATGCTCATCGCGCTCCAGCGTCCCGGGGTTCCGTGCCATCCGCTTCGCAGCTCGACCGGGTCGAAGATGCCGCGGTCGAGCGCGGTGGGCGAGAAGATGATCTGGTCGAAGCGGGGCGCCAGCTCGTGGAACAGCCAGCGGTCGACCGGCACCCCGAAGGCGCCCTTGTCGCGCCGGCTCACGATCTCCGGCGGCACCAGGCCCGCCGCGACCCGGCGGAGCAGGCTCTTCGGCTCGCGTCCCGCGACCTTCTGCTCCGGCGGGACCGTGGCGAGAAACTCCATGATCCGGTGGTCCAGCAGGGGCACCCGGGACTCGAGGGATGCCGCCATGCTGGCGCGATCTTCCTGGTGCAGCAGGCCCGGGAGGTAGCATCGCAGGTCGTGGTAGAGACAGCGGTCGAGGTCCTGGTCGGTGTCCGCGCGGCGCAGCGGGGCGAGGTACTCGATTCGAGAGTCATACCCCGCCAGTTCCCGCCGGAACTCCGGCCGGAGCAGGGGGTTCTCCAGCGGGGCGGCGCCGCAGTGGAGCCGCATCCACCTGGCCTCGAAAGTCTCCGTGTGTTTTCCGGCCCGCTGGAGCACGCGGCGGGCGGCACCCAGTGCCCCGTAGCGGCGGAGCCCCAGCCGTACCCGGGTCATCAACGGGACTCGCTGCAGCGGGCGGTTGGAGAGGTCGAACATCGAGGTGTCGCCAAAGGCCGCCGCGAACTGCGCCGGATAGCCGGCGAGGGTCTCGTCGCCTCCGTGACCGGTGAGCGCGACCTTCACGTGTCCTGCGGCCAGGCGGGCCACGGTGTAGTAGGAGAAACTCGAGACATCCGGCATGGGCCCGTCGGCATGCCATGCGAGAGTGCCGAGCAGCGCCTCGAGGTCTCCGGGGCCGGGTGTCGCCTCGTGATGTACTGCGCCGAGGTGGCGAGCCACCGACCGGGCATAGGCTGATTCGTCGAAGGCTGGGCCTCCCTCGAAGCCGATGGAGAAGGTGTGGAGCGGACTGTAGTGGCGCGCGGTGAGGGCGGCGAGGGTGCTCGAGTCGAGCCCGCCGCTCAGGTGACATCCCAGGGGGGCATCGCTGCGGCACTGCAGCCGGACTGCGTCGTCCATCAGCTCGGCGAGCTGGCCGGTCGTGTCGTCCAGCGAGCGGCCCCGGTCATATCTGAAGCGCAGGTCCCAGTACTGCCAGGTCCGCAGCCGCTCGCCGCGCAGCGACAGCGCCCAGCCGGGCTGCAACTGGCGGATGCCCTCGAAGCAGGTCTTGTCTCCCAGGGGGTAGCCGACCATCAGGCAGTCGGAGAGACCCCGGTAGTCGGGCCGGTTGGGAACCGCGGGGTCGGCGAGGATCGCCTTGATCTCCGATGCCGCGATGAACCGATCCGGCCCCAGGTAGTACTGCAGCGGCTTGATGCCGGCCCGGTCGCGGGCGGCGAAGAGCTCCTTGCGGCGGCTGTCCCAGATCGCGAACGCGAACATCCCGTTGAGCCGGTCCACACACTGCTCGCCCAGCTCCTCCCAGAGATGGAGGATGACCTCGGAGTCGGTTTGGGAGCGGAACTGGTGTCCCCGCTTCTTGAGGTCGGCCGTGAGCTCCACGTAGTTGTAGATCTCGCCGTTGAACACCAGCCAGACGGTGCGGTCCTCGTTGCACATCGGCTGATGGCCGGCGGCGGAGCGATCGATGATGGAGAGCCGGCGGTGGGCCAGGCCGACCGCGTCGTCTATGATCAGGCCCGCCCCGTCGGGGCCGCGGTGCCGCATGCTGTCCCGCATGGCCGACAACCGGGCCGAGTCGACGTGACGGCCCGCCAGCATGGAGATAGCGACGATTCCACACATTGGGTCTGAGACGCCTCAAGTTGGTTCCTGGGGGGGTAACTGCACCGGCCTCGCCGTGTCCCCAATGGCCCGGGTCCAGGCCGGGGCCCGTCCTAAGGTCGGCCCGCCGGTCCGGCAGCGCAACCGGCGTCCGGGGACAGCTGTGGCACAGCTTGACGACTCCCCGCAACAGTTGTTGGGGTTGATCTGTGACGAGTCCGCCTGGCCGGGGGGAGTGGCAAGGTCCGGGCCTGATGCTCCAGCGGCGCTGTTCTTGCGACCTCGCTGCCCCGGCCGATTGTTCCCGCCCCTCCACCGCACTCGGGGAGCCCTGCTGACGGATGCCTGAACGCGCGCGGCGCTCCCTCGATGCTGCCCTGGTCAAGGGTGTGGCGTGGACCGGCGCTGCGAGCTGGGTGGCTCAGGCCCTGACCTGGGTCTCGACCCTCGTCGTGGTGCGGATTCTCACGCCGGATGATTACGGGCTCGTGGCGCTTGCGGGAGTCTACCTCGGCTTCGCCTCCCTGCTGAGCGAGTTCGGTATCGGCACGGCGGTGGTGACCATCCGGGGACTGTCGCCCGGCCAGACCGCCCAGCTGAATACCGTCGCGCTTATGCTGGCGGGCGTCGCCGTAGTGATCTCGTGGACCCTGGCCGGTCTGGTAAGCGAGTTCTTCGTGTCGCCGCGACTGGCTGACCTCATCCGGGTCATGAGCGCAGCGGTGGTGCTGGCCTCCCTGAGCAGCGTCTCTGCCGCGCTGCTTCAGAAGGCCCTGCGCTTCCGTTTCCTCGCGGGCGCCCAGGTCGTGCAGTCGCTTTCGGCGGCGACAACGACGCTGCTGGTCGCCCTCCTGGGTGGGGGCTACTGGGCCCTGGCCATCGGCCCGCTGGTCGGGCAGGGGGTGATGAGCGCCCTGGTGGTCGGGGGGGCGCCGTGCGGCTACGCCTGGCCGGTGTGGCACTCGCTCCGTCCGGTGCTGCGGTTCAGCCGGCACGTGATCGTCGAGCGGCTGTGCTGGTACGTCTACACCGGGTCGGACAAGCTGGTGATCGGCAAGTGGATCGGCGAGGTGGCGGTGGGGCTCTACTCGATCGGGTCCACCTTCGGGATGATGGCCGTCGAGAAGGTGACCACCCTCATGCTGCGAGTCGCCCCCGCCGTGCTCTCCGAAGTCCAAACCGACCCGGCCTCGCTCCGGCGGTATCTGCTTTCGATGACTGAGGGACTCGCCATTCTGACGTTTCCCATCTCCATCGGGCTCGCCCTCGTGGCCGAGGACCTGGTGCTGCTGGCGTTCGGCGCTCAGTGGCAGGGCGCGATCGGTCCGCTGCAGGTGCTGGGGGTCTTCGGCGCGTACCAGTCGGTGACCGCCCTGCTGTCGCGGGTCCTGGCGGCGGTCGGGGACGTGCGATACGCGATGCACGTCGCGATGCTCGCGCTGGGGATCATGCCGATCGCGTTCATCGTGGGCAGCCATTGGGGCCTGGTCGGCGTCGCAATGGCCTGGCTGATCGCCTATCCGTTCACTCAGGCGCCGATGTACGTCCGCCTGCACCATCGAATCCAGCTTACGGCGGCCGCGTACCTGCAATCGCTATGGCCGGCCGTCAGCGCCGTCCTGCTCATGGCCGCCGTGGTCTGGTTGCTCCAGCAGTGGCCACCGGCCGACGCCCTTCCCCGGGCCGCCCGCCTGGCGCTCACCGTCTGCGTAGGCGCAATCACCTACACCCTGGCCATGCTGCTGTTTCACTCCGGGCGGATCCGGCGCTTCCGGCAGCTCACGGCCGAGATCCGCCTCAAGCGGGAGACGCCCCGGGAAGAGCCGGCCAGCTGAACTCGGCGCGCGACCAGGACCACCGGCCCCGCGGCCGGGTTGTCAGGGGAGACCGGCCCGATGGCGTGACGCGACGGTCGGGTTAGTTTCGGTCCGATGCCGCCCACCGTCATCCACCTCATTCCTCACACCCACTGGGACCGCGAGTGGTACCTGCCCCTGGGCGGGTTCCGGGCGCGTCTGGCGGAGACGGTAGACGCACTGCTCTCACTGCTCGAGCGGGAGCCTGGCGTGCCGGGGTTCCTGCTCGACGGACAAACCGCACTGCTGGAGGACTACCTGGGCGTGCGGCCCGAGCGGCGGGACCGGGTGGCAGACCTCGTCCGCGCCGGGCGCATCGGCACCGGACCATGGTACATCCTGGCCGACGAGCAGATACCCGCGGGTGAGTCGCTGTTGAGGAACCTGGGGCTTGGCCGGGCGGATACCGCGGCGCTGGGACGCTCCCTGGACGTCATCTATTCGCCGGACGCGTTTGGACACCCGGCGGTGCTGCCGGCGATCGGTCTCGAGTACGGACTCGGGACTGCGGTGGTCTGGCGGGGCCTCGGCAACGAGGCGACCGGGGGACGCGACCTGGCGTGGTGGGAGGCCCCCGACGGGCGCCGGGTGCTGCTGTATCACCTGCCCCCGGATGGCTACGAGATCGGTTCGAATCTGCTGGTGCCACACGAAGAGCTCGCCACCGCCTGGCGGCGGGTTGCCAGCGAGGTCCTGCCGCGCGCGGCGTGCCGGCACGTTGCGGTCTTCGTCGGCGCCGATCACCATGCCGCTCCCCCGGATCTGGCCAGCCTGGCGGAGCGGCTCGCAGCAATCGATCGGTCGATCGAATTCCGGTTGTCGCGGCTGGAGCTCTTCCTCGCCGAAGCGGGCCGCGAGGCTCGTGATCTGCGGGTCATTCAAGGCGAGCTTCGCTGGTCGTACGGCTACACCTGGACCCTGCAGGGAACCCACTCCACCCGCGCGCCTATCAAGCGGCGCAACAGCAAAACGGAACTGCTGCTCACTCGCCTGGCGGAACCGCTCGATGCTCTGGCGTCGCTCGGCCCGGGAGGTGGCGAGCGGACCGGACCGGCGATACTCCGCCGCGCGTGGCGTGACGTGGTCCAGACCCACTTCCACGACGCCATCTGCGGTTCGGCCAGCGACGCGGTTGCGCGTGCGGTGGATGTCCGTCTGGATGACGCCGAAGCCGCCGGCCGGGAGGTGCTCCGCTCGTCGCTCGACAGCCTTGCGGGGCACGACCCCGACCGGGCACGCGAGGGCGCCGAAACCACCCCACGACTGGTGATCTGGAATGGCGCCGCCCGTCCCCGGGGTGGGGTCGTCGTCGCCGAGGCGACGTTCTTCGTGCGCGATGTCCTGGTCGGGCCCGCTGGAGGCCGGGTTCCGCGCCGCGGACGGGGTTTCCAGCCGTTCACCTTGTCGGAGCCTGGCACCGGGAGCGGGGTAGCGCCGCAGATCCTGTCGATCGAGCCTGCCCTCGAGCGGCGCGACGCCGCCCGCCACTACCCCGATCAGGATGCGGTCGAGCGGGTGCGGTTCGCCTTCCCCCTGCCACGCGCCATCGGGGGACTTGGCCTCGGACAGTTCGAGCCGGCCCGGCGCCCGGCCGCGCCGCAGGAGGATTTCGTCGCCGTCCGGGGTCGGACGATGTGGAACGGCCGGGTTGCCGTGACGGTGGAGCGCGGCGGCACCGTGCTGCTGGAGGATCCCGCGCTCGGCATTCGCTTTCCCGGGTTGCTGGCCCTGGAAAGCGAGCGAGATATCGGGGACTGTTACAGCTTCTGCCCGGCACGGGGTGACCGGCCGCGGAAGCCAAACCGGCCGGTGCGGCCCCGGGTGATGGCGGACGGGCCCCTCGTGGCTGCGTTGAGCTGGCGGACAGGCATGACCTGCGGGGAAGGCGTGGCGGGGGGGCAGGGCCGGGTGAGCGCCGGGTTCGATCTCGAAATCGTGGGAGACTCACGGGTGGTCCGGGTGCGGCTGGCGCTCGATAACCAGGCGGAGAACCACCGCCTTCGGCTCCGGATGCCAGTCGGACTTCGCCGGGTGCCCGCCCTCGCCGGTGCCCAGTTTGGGGCGTGCGCGCGGGAGCCGCTGACGCGGGCTCGGAAGAGAGCGAAGGCGGAGTCGCCGGTGACCACCGCTCCGGCCCACCGCTGGGTCGCCGCGGCGAGCGGCGATCGCGGACTGCTGGTCCTGGCGCCGGGGTTCTTCGAGTACGAGTGGACCAGCGACGGCGACCTGCTGGTGACGCTGCTCCGGGCGGTGGGCGAGCTGTCCAAGCCCGACCTTCCGAGCCGGCCCGGCCATGCCGGCTGGCCTACAGCCACACCCCTGGCTCAGTGCCTCGGCAGGGATACGATCGAGCTGGGCCTGGCTCCGGTGCGGGCGGCGGATCTGGCCGAGCCCGATCGGCTGGAGCGTCTCTGGGAGGATGTCTTCGTCCCGCCGCACGCATACTGGATCCGGGATTCCACCGTCGGGCAGGTCGGGACCGGCGGAGCCGTGGAGCTGGAGGGGGCGGGCCTGGTCTTCTCGGCCTGTGTTGCAGGCAATGAGCCGGGAGAACTGGTGCTCCGCTGCTTCAACCAGCTCGATCTGCCGGTGAATGGGGCTTGGCGGTTCACTCGCCCGGTGGCCCGCGCCCGCCGCATCCGGGCGGACGGCACGCTGGTAGGAGAGCTGCCAGCCGGACCCGATCCCAACCGGGTGGATTTCACGGCCTCGGAATGCGAGATCGCGACGGTGTCAGTGCTCTTTGCGCCGGCCCACAGGGTAGCCATTCTCCAACCTTGATCTTTCCCGTTCCGCGTTCCGCGTTCCACGTTCCCTGTTCACCGCTGACCGTTCACCATCACGGCTCACCTCTCACCCTTCACGCCAGCCATGCGCCTCTCCATTCTGCTCGCTCTGACCCTCGCCGCGCCGCTTGCCGCTCAGGAGAAGGACGTTCTCGACGTGCCTGGTGCGGTGGCCGGGCTGCCATTCTCTCCCGCCGTCAAAGTGGGGAACATCATCTATCTATCGGGGCAGATCGGGAACCGGATCGGCACCCGGACGGTGGTGCCGGGAGGCGTCGGGGCGGAGACCAAGCAGGCGTTGGAGAACATCCGGACCATCCTGGAGACCGCCGGCAGCTCGATGGACGAGGTATTCAAGTGCACCGTGTTCCTGGCCGATATCGCCGACTACGACACGATGAACAAGGCGTACGCCGCAGTGTTTCGGACCGAGCCTCCCGCGCGGTCCACGGTGGCGGGGAGTGGCCTGGCGCTGGGTGCCCGGGTGGAGATCGAGTGCATGGCGACGGTGGGCCGTTAGCCGTCAGCCGTCAGCCGTCAGCCATCAGCCATCAGCCGTCAGCCATCAGCCATCAGCCGTCAGCCGTTAGCGGCGAAAGAGCGGTGAGCGGGGAGGGGCCACCCGCTCCGCTCACCCGACGGCAGGACAACAGGAGCGGAGGCTCCCTCCTTAAGCTCCGACCTTCTCACTTCTCACTTCTCACTTCTCACTTCTCACCTCTCACTTCTCACTTCTCACTTCTCACTCCTCCCTGCTCGCGCCCACTGCGCGGTCCAGGATCTTCCAGATGGCCGGCACCCACTCCTCGTGCTCCGGCTTCATCAACACGGAGCGGAGGCAGGTGACGGTCTCCTGGTCGGATGTGCGCACCGCGCCCGAGGGATCTACCAGCCGCACGGGTAGCTCGATCAGTGCGAGGTGCAGTCCCCGGCGGGCCGCCTCCGCGAACACGGCCCGCGCTTGCGCCCCGGCTGCCGCGGCCGACGGTGCCCGGATGCCCCACACCACGATGTCCAGCTCCGGCTCGATCGGGGTGAGGAAGCGGGAGTCGTTCCGCAGCCGGTCGTGCAGCGCCAGCGCCGCGGCACGGCACTGCTCCAGCATGCCCGCGAACTCGCCCCCGCGGCTCAGCGGAAGCAGCCGCTGGGTGGCCCACAGCGCCACCGCGGAGGCGCCCGGGCGGGAGCATTCCAGGCTGATCTCTCCCAGGTGCAGCTCGGCGGAGGTGAAATAGGTGTACGGTGAATCGTGGCGATAGAATCGGCCCACCGATGGATCGCGGAACAGCACCGATCCGCAGCCGTACGGCTGCAGCCCGTGCTTGTGCGGATCGATGACGATCGAATCCACTTGGTCGAGCCGATCAAAGGCCGCCCGCGCCGCCGGACCGAGATTACCGGCCAGTCCGAAGTACCCCCCATAGGCCGCGTCGGCGTGGAGCCGGAAGCCGTACTTATCGCGCAGCGCAAGTAGACTGGGAATCGGATCTACCGCGCCGATCCCGGTGGTCCCGAGCGTCGCCACGACGGTGCCGATCTGTTCCCGCTCGAGGATCTGTTGCAGCGCTCCCAGGTCCATGCGGCCGTGAGAATCGGCCGGGACCACCTGGAAGGGCAGGCCGAGTACCGCGCTGATCCGTGAGTGGGTGTAGTGCGCCTGGCTCGAGGCCGCCACTGCCGCGCCGGGCCGAAGCTGACCGGCCACCCACAGCGCTTCCAGGTTGGCCATGGTGCCGCCTCCGGTCAGGTGACCGAGATGCCGCTCCCAGCCGAACATCCGCGCCAGCCCGGCGACGGCCTCCAACTCCATCGCCGAGCTCGCGCGGCCGCCATCGAGCGCGTGGTTGTTCGGATTGATCCACATCGCGAGGGCATAGGCCAGCCGGGCCACCGGATGGGGTGGCTTGAGCATCTGCCCTGCGTACAGCGGATGGAAGTAGGGGAAATTGTCCTTGAGACGCTCAGCGACTTCGGCCAGGACCGACTCGATAGCTCCCGAGCCCGCGCCATCCCGAGACCGGACCGGCGGCAGCGAGGCGAATCCCTCCTGCAGGCGCGCGAGAGCCTCGGCCAACAGAGGCAGGGTGGCGCCATCGAGCGGGGGCTGAGGTGGCATGCGTACTCCGGTGATGAGGCGTCAGGCGTCAGGCGTCTGTCCGAGGCGTGCGCCCTGGGTCAGGAGGCCTCTCCGCCACCATTCGGGCGGCGTGGATTACGTCCGGCTTGTTGCTGACCATGCCGTTGACGCCGTTCCGCCACAGCGAGAGTGCCAGGCGCGCGTCGTCCACCGTCCAGACGTGCACCGTGCTGTGCCGGGCGTGCGCGGCGCGGACGAACCGCCGAGTCGGCACCGGCAGGCCGTGATACCTGTCTGGAACGGCATAGGAGCGGCAGGCGGCATCGGGCGATCCCAGCCGGAAGTAGAGCCGGGTGATATCGCGCCGCGAGGCGCCGCGCAGGAACGGCGCCTGGCCGAATGCGGCGAGCGCCCGCCAGTCCGCACCGGCCACGACGGCCCGCTCGACCGCGCCACTCTCCACCAGGTCGCGGGACACCGCCTCCTGCACCTCCGCTTCCTTGATCTCGATCAGGAGCGGCACTCCCGGAAAGCCCGCGATGACCTCACGCAGGGACGGGATACCGATTCCCGTTCCGCGGAAAGGATGGGTGACCCCACCGTCCTCCGTGAAGCGGTAACCGGCATCGACTCTTGCGAGCTCCGCCTGGGTCAGCGCCGCCACCGGTCCCGTTCGATCGGTGGTGCGGTCGAGAGTCGCGTCGTGCACTACCACGGCGGCGCTATCCGCCGATCGGCGGACATCGAACTCGAGCGCCTCGGCACCGAGCTCGAGCGCCCGCCGGAAGGAGGCCAGGGTATTCTCGGGGGCGTAGGCGGCGGCGCCGCGATGCCCGATCACGGGGCGGGCGGAGAGGTCGAGCAGGAGGTTCATGCCGTTTCGCGTTCCGCGTTCCGAGTTCCGAGTCAACTCAAGGAGTGGCGCTCCTGGGTTCCGCTACCTTCGGTCCGCCCGTCCGTCTGTGCGCCTGTCCGCCCGAGAGCCGGTCCCGAATCGCATCTCCCACCAGGGTACACGCCACCACGACCAGCACCAGCGCCACGCCCGGTGCCAGGGCCACCCACGGCGCGTTGATGAGCGTGTCACGCCCCGAGGCGATCATCCCGCCCCACGACGGGGCAGGGGGTTGAACCCCAAGCCCGAGAAAGGACAGCCCCGCCTCGAGAGTGATGGCATTGCCGACCCCGAGCGCCGCGGCCACCGTCACCGGCGTCCACACGTTGGGCACCACGTGGCGGATCGCCACTCGCCGTCGGCTGGCACCCAGCGCCTCCGCGGCACCGGTGAAGGGGCGGGCCATGAGGGCCTGGGCCTCGCCGTAGACCAGCCGGGCAATGCCCATCCAGCCGGTAAGGCCGAGCACCACGATCACCAGCGTACCGCTGGGGGGCCACAACGCGGCGAGCAGGAGCAGCAGGACCACCCTGGGGAGCGCCAGGGCAAAGTCCGTGAGCGCGAGCAACGTGATGCCCAGAGGGCCGCGCCACACGCCGGCGACCGCGCCCACCAGCACACCGAGCAGGACAGCGATCGCCGTGGCCGCCATCCCGGTGGTGAGCGACACCCGTGCCCCATAGACCAGACGGGTCCACACGTCCCGGCCGAACCGATCGGTACCGAGCAGGTGGAATGATCCCGTCCCGTCCGCCGACAGGGGAGGCTTGAACCGGGTGGCCACGACGTCGCCCTGGGAGTTGGGGTCGAAGGTCGTGACCCATGGGGCGGTGAGGGCGAGACCGATGATCAGGGCAAGCAGCACCAGCCCAACCCGCGCCCGCCGGTCGCCCCAGAGACCGCTGGTTCGCTCAGGCATCGCGGATCCGGGGGTCGACCCAGGCGCGGAGCGCATCGGCCAGCAGGTTGCCGGCGACCACCAGCACGGCGCTCACGGTAACGGCGGCCATTACGACCGGGTAGTCGCGTCCCTGCACCGCTTCGATGAGCACCCGTCCAACCCCGGGCCAGGCGAAGATACCCTCGACGAAGACCGCGCCAGAGAACACCGCAGGAAGCGACAGCCCCAGCAGGGTGGCCACCGGTCCCAGCGCATTGGCCAGCAGGTGTCGTCTCGCCAGGACGCCGGGACTGAGCCCTCGAGCCTCCGCCGCCAGCAGGAACGCCTCGCCTTTGACGTCCAGCAGGGCGCCCCGCACGAACCGGGCGGCGCCCCCTACCCCGATCAGGGTGAGCGTAAGACAGGGCAGGGCCAGGTGGCGCAGCCGGTCGACCAGCCCGGCACCCGGACCCAGGAAGTCCGCGTCCAGGCCCTGGGCCCCGAACGCCGGAAGGAGCCGAAGCCGGTAGGCAAACAGCCACACCAGGAGCACCGCGAGCCAGTAGCCCGGCATGGCGAACAGGGTGACCGACACGGTGGAGAGCGCGGTGTCCATCGCCCGGTTGGTCCGGACCTGCCAGAGCCCGATCAGAATCCCGGCCAGGTAGCTCCCGGCGAGGGAGATCAGCACGAGGATGGCCGTGGCCGGCCAGGCTTCGGCCAGCATTCGGACCACCGGGCGCCCGGTGGACAGACTGACCCCCCAGTCACCCCTGAGGCTTCTGCCAAGCCAGCCGAAGAACTGGATCCAGAGCGGCCGATCCAGACCCAGCTCGGTCCTCAGGGCCTGGAGCTGGTCCGGTGTGGCCGCCGGACCGGCGAGGTGGACGGCCGGGTCGCCGGGGGCCAGGTGGAGCAGGAGAAAGGTCAGGGTAACGACGCCGAGGATGACGGCCGCCCCTGCCAGCAGCCGGCCGAGGGCGCGGGAGAGCATGAGGGGAATGTGGGGTGAGGCGGCGCAGGTGAGAAGGGTCACAGCCACACGAAGCGGTCCACGGCAGTATGTTTGCTCTGCATTCACCCACCGAGGGGACCCCCATGTCTCGCAGATCCCACCTGGCCCATGCCAGTTCTATCTTCGCCGGGCTCGCCCTGGCGCTCGCAGCATGCAGCAATGACTCGATGACCGGCGGCACTGGCAACCCGCCAAACAACATCACCCCGCTTACCCGGGCGGAAGCCCAGGACGTGGCCGACGAAATGCGGGGCGAGATCGGCGGAGTGACCACCGGGCTAAGCCTCAGCGCCATAATGACGCCCACGTTCCAGGTCCCGGTGGAGGCCACCCGGGTGTTCCAGGGGCCGCGCGCATTCAGCACCCCCCCGGACTGCCCGACCTTCTCCGAGTTCCCGCCCACCGACCTGGATCATGACCGGGTCCCGGACGACCTGACCATCACCTTCGACTCCCTCAAGTGCACCTTCGGGACCGCAGGGCGCGCGGTCTTCACGATCAACGGGACGATCCACATCGTGGATCCCTCGCAGACCGACAAGGCGTTCCGGATCGAGTTCGGCCAACTGCAGCAGAAGTTCGTGTTCCAGGACTCGCTCTTCTGGCTGCGCCGGGTAGACGGGGTGGTGCAGCTGCTGACCTCCGCCGCCGGCTTCTCCGCCACCGACAGCACGACCGTGGGGCGCGAGTCCAGCCGCCGGCCTACCGCGGAGCTCGCCAAGAAATGGAACGTGAGCTTCGTGGCGGATGCAGGGGGGACCTTCGCGCCACACATGCCCCTCCCCAGCGGCGACCTCACCATCGCCGGCTCGACCCAGCGGACCAGGGGCGACGACGTGAAGCTCTTCTCGGTCACCACTGTGACCCCGCTGCATTTCGACTCCACATGTAACGCGGATGACCGCATCGTCTCGGGCGAGCTCGACATCGTCTACACCCGGGCCAGCGGTACCACGACCGTGAACATCAAGTGGGACGGGTGCGGGGTGGATCCGGTCGTAACGGTGACCCCACCGGCGACGACGTAACCCGCTGAAAGCCTAAGCCAGGACGGTCGAGACGGACGGGGGAACTCACCCTCGTCCGTCTGTCCGTCTGTCCGTCCCGCCTGTCTCGCCCATCCCGACCGTCTGCTGTCCGCTCTTCCGCTCCCGGCCGTCCGCCCGCAGCTTTCGCTCGATGCCGCTTCGACATGGTCACCTTGCTCTCCTCGGCCTGCTGCTCTCCTGCGGGCCGATGGCCTCCCGCCGCGGAGCCACGGTGCTCTATGCCTCCGGAGCGGACCTGCAGAGCATCAACCCGCTCTTCACCGTCCATCCGTTAGCGCGCCAGGTGCAGCGATACGTACTGCTCACTACCCTGGTACGGTACGACAGCGCCATGGTGGTCGAGCCCGCGCTGGCACGCCGGTGGGCCTGGTCGGATTCCGGCAAGCGGCTCACCCTGACCCTCTACTCCCTCCTGCGCTGGCATGACGGCGTCCCTACTACCTCGCGCGATGCGATGTGGACCCTGGAACGCGCCAGGGACCCCCGCACCGGTTACCCTCGCGGAAACGATCTCGGGACGCTGCGCCAGATTTCGGCCCCTGACGACACCACCCTCGTGCTCGCCTTCGCCGTTCCGCCCGGCCGCATGCCGGATGTGCTGACCGACCTGGCCATCCTGCCGGCCCATCTGCTTGACAGCGTGCCGATCGAACGCTTGCGCAACGCGGCCTGGAACCAGCATCCGGTCGGGAACGGGCCCTTCCGGTTCGTGTCACACCAGCCCAACCGCCGCTGGGTGTTCGAGCGTAATCCGGACTTCCCGGCGGAGTTGGGCGGCCCCCCGAAGCTGGACAAGCTGGTCATCGCCGTCGTGGACGAGCCCATGACCAAACTGGCCGCCCTGACCTCGGGGGAGCTTGATTTCGCCGCATTGCAGCCAGCCTACGCCTCCTTCGCCCGGCGCGATCCGACACTGGTAGTGCGAGACTACCCGGTGCTGTTCACCACCGGGATCGTATTCAACGCCCGCCGGCCCCCCTTCGACGACCTGGCGGCGCGCCGGCGCGTAAATGCGGCGCTCGACCGGCGGGCCCTCGTGGAGGGATTCGCTTACGGGTTTGCTACTCCCGCGGACGGGCCGGTTCCTCCGGAGCTCCAGGTTCCGCGTTCCGAGTTCCGCGTTCCGCGTGATGAAGGACCCAGGAACGGGGAACGCGGAACGCGGAACGTGGAACGCAGCTCGGATCTGTCCTTCGAACTCTTGACCGTCGGCAGCGGCGAAGCAGCCCTCGAGCAGATGGTCCAGGCGCAGCTTGCCAGGAAGGGGATCCGGGTGACTATCCGGCAACTCGAGCTCTCGGCCTTCCTCGACCGGGTCTACGCCGCGCATCAGTTCGAGGCGGCCGTGCTGGGTACCCCGGGCGATCTGGGCCTGGGCTACCTCGATCCGCTGGCCCGGCTCTCCGGTCTCCGGGTGCCGCCCACTGGCGACCCGGCGGAGCTGCTCGACTTCTTCCAGGATTCCCTCCCAGTTGCCTTCCTCTATCATGCTCGCGGGGTGCAGGGGGTGAATCGCCGACTCGAAGGAGTACAACTGGGTCTGCGCGGGGAGCTTGCCACGGTAAGCCAATGGAGCGTCCGGCAATGAGCCGGTCCTCCGGGCCACGGTCCTTCCAGGCGTCGGCCCCGGTGCGGCTCGACTTGGCCGGCGGGTGGACCGACGTGGCACCCTTCGCGGATCGCGAAGGCGGCCAGGTGATCTCCGCTGCCATCACACTCCGGGTATTCGCGGAGTTTGAGCCCGGCGGAATCGGCCTGCTGCTCCGGGCCGAGGACCTGGGACAGGCGGAGCGGGTGGCGGGGCCGGCCGAACTGTCCAGTGCCGACGGGTTGTTGCCGCTGCACAAGGCGGCGCTGCGGATGTTTCCGGCGGGGTCGGGCACGCTCCGGACCCGCTCGCAGGTACCACCGGGGTCCGGGCTGGGGAGCTCGGGAGCGCTCGACGTCGCCCTCGTCGCGGTGCTCGCGGCCGCGCGTGGCGAGGAGCTCTCTCCCGACGAGATTGCGGCGCTGGGGTTCGAGCTGGAGGCGCGGGAGGCCGGGCTTCCGGGCGGGCGGCAGGACCAGTACTCGGCCGCACTGGGCGGCTTCAACCGATTGAGCTTCAAAGGCGAGGTTGTCGGGATCGAGGCTCTCGCGCTCGACCCGGAGTTTCAGGCGGAGCTCGAGCGGCGCATCGTCATCTGCTACACCGGCCGCTCGCGGGTCTCGGGCGACACCATCGCCCGGGTGATGGGTGCCTACGATCGCGGCGACCCCGCGGTGACCGGCGCGCTCCGCCAGCTGGCGGAGCTGGCGGGCGAGATGGCGGGAGCGCTGCTGGCCGCGGACCTGGCCCGGGTGGGCCGGCTGCTGTCGTCCAACTGGTCCGCTCAGCAGCGGCTCGACCGGCAGATGGCCACGCCGGAGATGGTCGCGCTGGAGCAGGCGCTGGGCGCGGCGGGCGCGCTTGGAGGGAAGGCCGCCGGCGCCGGAGCGGGAGGCTGCATGTTCTTCCTGGCAGGCGATGACGCAGACCGGATCCGGGCGGCCGCCAAGGTCGCCGGGGCCATTGTGCTGCCCGCCGGGTGGTCCTCAACCGGAGTGGAGCTGTGCTGACGCTCGAAGAACTGGAACTGCGCCGTGAGGTGATCGCTGGGGCCCCCGACCTGCGCGCCTTGCTCGAGCGGCTCCAGCGCCGCACCGGCCTGGTGCTGAAGCGCAATCCCCCCATCCCCGCGATCAAGGGCATGCTCACCGCTGATGGCGGGGTCTGCCCCGACGACGGGACCATGCTCACCTTCGATCCCTGGAGCCCCGCGGCGCACCGCTGTCCCCGCTGCGGCCAGGAGTGGCGCGGCGAGCGGCACGACTGGCGCTGGGCCTGGCATCAGCATCTCTGGCTCGCCGAGCGGATGGCGGAGGCCACGACGGCCGGCATTCTCGGAGGCCGCGATGCGGCGCTGGAGTGGGCCGCCGGCATGATGACCGGGTATGCCGCGCGGTACTTCGAGCTTCCCAACCAGGACAACGTCCTCGGACCGTCGCGGCTGTTCTCCTCCACCTACCTCGAATCGGTATGGCTCACCAACTACCTCGCCGCCGGGTTCATGCTGCGGGAGGCGGGCGCGCTCGACGAACCCGCCCTGGAGGCGGTGAGCCAGGTGGCGGAGGAGGCGGTGAACCTGATCGGCGAGTTCGACGAAGGGCTCTCCAACCGGCAGACCTGGCACAACGCGGCGCTGGCCGCGGCCGCAGTGTGGTTCGGGGACGAGGAGCTCGCCCACCGCGCGATCAGCGGTCCCCGCGGACTTGTGGGCCACATGGTCGACGGCTTCGGCTCCGACGGCTTGTGGTATGAAGGAGAGAACTACCACCTGTTCGCGCTGCGCGGCCTGCTGGTCGGCGCGGCCTGGGCCCGCCAGGCCGGCGTGGAGTTCTTCACCGACGAGGCGAGTCGCGAGCGGCTGGCCCTGGCCTTGCGTGCGCCCGCCATAACCGCGCTCCCGAACGGCGACTTCCCGGCCCGCAAGGACTCCAGGTTCGGGGTCTCCCTGGCCCAGCCGATGTACCTCGAGTTGTGGGAGGCGGGAGCGGCAGGCCTCTCCTCCGCCGGCGAAGAAGCGGCCGCGGAAGAGCTGGGGGACTGGCTCCACTGGCTTTACCAGCTGCCCGCGCCGGCAGCGCAGACCTTCGACGCCTACTTGCACGAAGCCGGTGAGGCCCCGCCCGCCACGCGTAATCGGAGCGACCTCTCCTGGTGGATGTTGTGCACCATGCTCCCGGAGCTGGCGGGTTCGGCCGAGGCTTGGCGTCCCGGCAGCGTGCTGCTGCCGGAGCAGGGATTGGCGATCCTCCGCAGCGAGGATCACTATGCCAGCATGGAGTGCGGTCCTTACGGCGGCGGGCACGGCCATCCCGACCGGCTGAGTCTCGCGCTGCACGCGAAGGGAGTGCACTGGCTGGCCGACCCCGGTACCGGCAGCTACGTCTCGCGCGACCTGTTCTGGTACCGCTCCACCCTGGCCCACAACGCGCCGCGCCTCGACCAGCGCTCCCAGCCCGAGGGTGATGCGCGGGCCGAGATGTTCGACGACCGGGGGCGCTGGGCCTGGGTGCGCGGCAAATTCGAAGGCTTCACCCGCACCACGGTAGCCGGGCCGGGCCAGCTCGCCGATGTGCTCGAGTTTGCCGCCGAAGAAGAACATCTCGTCGAGCTCGCCTGGCATCCATGCGGTGAGGTCGAAGTGCTGAGCCGCGGCCGCTGGGAGGCGGCAGAGCTGAACCAGGAGTTCGTGACCCACCTCCAGCGGTTCGTGGCGGTCGATCCCGGCGCGGTCCATTGCCGCGCCCGGCTGGCGGACCGTGAGCTGGACCTGTGGCTCGACGGCTCCAGTGAGCTGCTCCGGGCCAGGGCGCCGGGCCGTCCGGGCGAGGCCGGCGACCGGCCCTTCCTGCTTCGGCGCGCGAGCGGGCGCTACGTTCGGCTGGCGGCGGTGCTCCGCTGGGACGGCCCGCCGGCTACCGCGGTGCGCTTCACCCAGTCGGAGATCGCGGTGGACACCTCCGCGGGCGCGGTAGTGCATCACCCCACCAGCGAGGGGTGGGAAGTACAGGATGGCGAAGGACGCACCACCCTCAAGGGCTTCAGGCGGCCGCTCCCGGGGCTGGTGCTGGATGTGCCGGTGCCGGGACAGGAGCTGTACCGCTATACCCCGCCGGCCGCCGCCGCCGGACACGTGGTGGATCCGCCCGCGCTCGACGGCACGCTGTCCGGGTTTACCGGGGCCCCGCTCACTCTCGACCACGAGGACCAGTACCGGCGGAGCGAAGCGCCCTATCCCGGCCCCGAGGAGTTCTCCGCCCATGCGCGTCTGGCCTGGGATGAACGCGCCCTGTACCTCGCGGTTGAGGTGACTCACCCGGAGCCGGTCTTTCCCCCCACCGGCGCGGCGCCGCTCCGGCTCGACAATGAGCCAGAGCTGATCCACGCCGACGGGATCCAGCTGCACCTGCGGCTGCCTGACGGACGGGTCTACGGCTGGGTGGTGGTGCCCGATCCCTCCGGCGCCGCGGTTCAGGTGCGGGCGGTGGAAGGTTCCGCCGCGGCGGCCGACCAGGTGAGGGGCGCCTGGCGGCGGACCACCGACGGCTACACGCTTACCCTCGCCGTCGAGCTGCCGGGGTGGCCTCCCGCCCGTACCGATGGACCGATCGGGCTCGATCTGCAGGTGAACGAGATGCGCGCCGGCCGCCTGCGCCGCGCCGGACAACTGGTCTGGACCGGGGGCGGCGGCTGGGTCTACCTGCGGGGCGACCGGCAGGACCCGAGTCGCTTCGGACTGCTCGAACTGGTATGAGAATCCCCGGCTTCACTTCCACCGGCAGCAAGCGTCCGGAGGCCCTGTTCGGGGCGGGCGCGCCGGTCGGTCTGCCGGTCCGGCTGGCGCGGGCGGCCGGCGCGGAGGTGTGGGATACCGATGGTCGCAAGTACCTCGACTTCATTATGGCTCTGGGTGCGGTGTCCCTCGGCTACGGCCACCCGGAAGTCGGCCGCGCGGCTCATGCCGCGATCGATGCCGGAGTGGTGGGACCGCTGCCGCCCGAATCCGAGGAGCGGCTGGCGGAGCGGCTCGCGAAGCTGATGCCGTGGATGGAGCGGACCCGGTTTCTCAAGACCGGGGCGGAAGCGGTTGCGGCCGCGGTCCGGCTGGCTCGAGCCGCGACCGGTCGGGAGGTGATCCTCCGGTGCGGCTACCACGGATGGCTGGACTGGTCCCAGCCGCCTGGGACGCCGGGCATTCCGACCGCCACCTACTCCATGTCGGAGGAGCTCCCCTTCGGCGACAGCGAGCGGGCCCGGGCGCTGGTCCGGCTGCTGGGCGACCGCCTGGCGGCGGTAGTCATCGAACCGGTGATCGAGCGCGCGCCACCCCTGGAATGGCTGGCCACGCTACGCGAGGAAACCCGACGGATCGGTGCGCTCCTGGTTGTGGACGAGATCAAGACCGGCTTCCGCCTCGCGGTGGGTGGAGCGGCGGAACGCTACGCGATCAAGCCGGATCTGGTGGTGCTCGGCAAGGCACTGGCCAACGGCTTTCCGCTGGCGGCGGTGGGCGGCAGACGCGAGGTCATGGAAGAGGCGCGCCGGACCTGGATCTCCTCGACCCTCGCGACCGAAATGGTGGCGCTGGCCGCGGCCGAGGCCACGCTGGAGGTGGTGGTCCGGGAGCAGGTGCCGGAACAGCTCGGGGCAAAGGGCGGCCGGCTGCTTGAGGGCCTCAGGCAGCTGGCGGGCCGCCACCCCGCCGTAGTGAAGGAGGCCGCCGGCCTCCCCGAGATGTGCTACCTGCGCTACACCGATGAGACCAGTGGCGCCCTGGTGGCCCGCGGCGCCGCCTTGCGCGGGCTTCTGTGGAAGCGGACCGCGTACAACTTCGTCTCTCTGGCGCACGATGAAGCCGTCATCGGTCACGCGCTCGAGGTGCTGGACACCGCCTGCAAGGAGGTGGCCCGCTCCACCGGGTAATGCCGATCCGTCCCACCGATGGCATGAAGCCTACTTCACCCAATGTTCAGCGGCGGCCGGCCACCTGGCCTCTACCTTGGCTTCCATGGGGGAATCCCGGGTTGCCAGTGAGGCGGTGTTTCAGGCGCAGGGTCTGTCGAAGGTGTACCGGATGGGCGAGGTGGCGGTGTACGCTCTCCGGGGGGTGGACCTGGAGCTGTTCCGGGGGGAGTTCGCGGTGCTGCTGGGGCCCTCCGGCAGCGGCAAGTCCACCCTGCTCAACATTCTCGGCGGGCTGGACACTCCCACCAGCGGGCGGGTGCGCTTCCTCGATCATGATCTCACCGTTGATGACGACGCCGAGCTGACCCGCTTCCGCCGGGAGCACGTCGGCTTCGTCTTCCAGTTCTACAACCTGATTCCGAGCCTCACCGCCCGCGAGAACGTGGCGCTGGTGACCGATATCGCCGAGCGGCCGTTGGACCCGGGCGAGGCCCTGGCGATGGTGGGACTCGGGGATCGGATGGATCACTTCCCCGCTCAGCTCTCCGGCGGGGAGCAGCAGCGGGTGGCGATCGCGCGGGCTATCGCCAAGCAGCCCGACGTGCTGTTGTGCGACGAGCCGACGGGCGCCCTGGACTACGAGACCGGCGTGCTGGTGCTCCAGGTGCTGGAGCAGGTGAACCGGACTCTGGGCACCACCACCGCCGTGATTACCCACAACGCCGCCATCGCGGGCATGGGCGACCGGGTGATCCGCATGCGGAGCGGGCGGATCGTCGAGGTGGTGCGGAACCTGGTGAGGATTCCGCCAACGGCCCTGAGCTGGTAGCCCCATGCGAGCGCTGCAGCGGAAACTCTATCGGGACGTCTGGCACTTTCGGAGCCAGCTCGGCGCCATCGCCATGGTGATGGCCTGTGGCGTGGCGGTGTTCGTGTCGCTCCGGAGCATGCATGGGTATCTCCGTGACCGGCAGGCCGCCTACTACGCCGACTACCACTTTGCCCATCTCTTCGCCGAGGTTCGCCGGGCCCCGCTGGCGGTGGTCCCCCGGCTGCGCGCCATCCCCGGGGTGGAGGCGGTCGAGCCGAGGGTGGTCAGCCACGTCGTGCTGGACGTTCCGGGGCTGGAGGAACCGGCAACCGGGTGGCTGGTGTCGATACCCGACCGGCCCCGGCCCATGCTGAACGGGATCATGCTCCGGAGCGGCCGTTACCCCGCGCCGGGCCGGGGAGACGAAGTGCTGGTGAGCGACGCGTTCGCCCGGGCAAACGGGCTTCGGCTCAACGACCGCCTGGGCGCGATTCTGGAAGGGCGGTGGGAGACACTGCGGATCGTCGGCAGCGCGATCTCTCCCGAGTTCATCTACGAGATCCCGCCGGGAGGCGGGTCCATCTTCCCCGACAACCGGCGCTTCGGGGTGATCTGGATGCAGCAGAGCGGCCTCGCCGGTGCCTTCGACCTGGTGGGGGCGTTCAACGACGTAAGCTTCGACCTGGCGCCTGACGCGCGGGTGCCGGACGTCGTCGCGCAGGTGGACCGGATACTGGGGCGTTACGGCGGCACCGGAGCGTACACCCGCAAGGACCAGGTCTCGGATCAGTTCGTCAGCTCCGAGATCGAGGAGACCCAGGTCACCAGCATCATCCTGCCCAGCGTGTTTCTCGGTGTCACGGCGTTTCTCCTGCACCTGGTGCTCTCGCGGCTGGTGGCGACCGAGCGGGAGCAGATCGCGGTCCTGAAGGCCTTCGGCTATTCGAACCTGGCAGTGGCGCTTCACTACCTCGGTTTTGCCGCGGTGCCCATTGGGCTCGGCACCGTTACCGGCGCCGCGGCCGGCGTGAGACTCGCGGCGTGGTTCGCCGGTGTGTACTCCCGGTTCTACCAGTTCCCTGACGTGTCCTACCATGTGGATCCCGGGGTGCTCCTGGCCGCCGTTGCCGTGAGCGGCGGCGCGGCCGTGATCGGCGCTCTTGGGGCCGTGCGGGGGGTCCTTGGCCTGCCTCCCGCGGAGGCGATGCGGCCGGAGAGTCCCGCCAGCTTCCGCCCGGGTCTGCTCGACCGTGCCGGAATCGAGCAGCGGATGCCCCTGGCCGTACGGACGATTCTGCGGAGCATCCAGCGCCGTCCCGGCCGCGCCCTGCTCAATGTGACCGGTCTGGCGCTGGCGGTGGCGCTGACGGTGTCGGGCCGGTTCATGTTCGATGCGATCGACTTTATCAAGCGGTTGCAGTTCTACGACGTGTGGCGGCAGGATGTCGGCATCGGATTCAACCGGCCGCTGCAGGCCGCGGTGCGCTGGGAGCTCACCCGGCTCCCTGGCGTCACCCGGGTGGAGCTGACGCGCGATGTCCCGGTCCGGCTGCGGCACGGGCAGGCCGAGGAGCGGGTGGCCATCCAGGCGCTGGAGGAGCAGGCGCTGCTGCGCCGGATCATGGAGCCGAGCCGGGCCGTGTGGCCAGCGCCTGCGGGAGGCGTGCTGCTGACGGCGGCGCTGGCCCGCCGGCTGCATCTGTCGGCCGGTGACAGCGTGACGGCCGAGGTGCTCGAGGGCCGCCGGCCGGTGCTGCGCCTCCCCGTCGCCGGCGTGGTGGACGAGCTGCTCGGGCTGGGCGCCTATATGCGCTTCGACGCCCTGCATCGCCAGCTGCACGAGGCCCCCACGGCCAGCGGGGCGCTGCTCTCGGTAGACCCCAACGCACGCGCCGCGCTCAATCGACGGTTCAAGCACATGCCGGCGGTGAGCGGTGTCACCTGGCTGGACGCCCTGCTCTCGGGCTTCGAGACGACCATCGCGGAGAGTTTCCGCATCACCATAGTCAGCATCGTGATCTTTGCCGTGATCATTGCCAGCGGGGTGGTATACAACGCCGCGCGAGTATCTCTCGCCGAACGGGGACGGGAGCTCGCCAGCCTCCGGGTACTCGGCTTCACCCGCCGCGAGGTCGGGGCCATGCTGCTGGGCGAACAGGCCCTGCTTACGCTGGCCGCGATCCCGCTGGGTCTGGCGGGTGGACGGCTCCTGTGCTGGCTGGTGGTGACCAGGTTTACCTCTGATCTCTTCCGGCTGCCCCTCATCATCAGCGACGCCAGCCGGGTCTTCTCGGTGGCGGTGCTGTTGCTGGCGGCGGCCGGCTCGGCTTTCATCGTCTGGCGGCGGATTGGGCGGCTCGATCTCGTCGCGGTGCTCAAGACCAGGGAGTAGCCATGTCCCTCCTACGTCACTGGCGGCTCGTCGGCCTGGCCCTGGTGCTGCTGCTCCTTGTGATCTGGCGGCTCCGGCCAACCCCGCTCGAGGTGCAGACCGCGAAAGTGTCCATGGGACCGCTCCGCGAGACCATCGACCAGGAAGGGCAGACCCGGGTGCGCGACCGGTACGTGGTTGCCGCTCCTGTGCCTGGGCGGCTCGCGCGGGTGCTGTTTCGCGCCGGCGATACGGTCGGTCAGGGACAGGTCGTTGCGTGGCTGGAACCGGCGCCGCTGGATGCCCGGACCCGGCGCGAGGCCAGTGCCCGGGTCGCCGCGGCCGAGGACGCCCTGCAGGCCGCCAACGCGGCCGTGCTTGCTGCTCAAGCCGCGCTCAATCAGGCTGAGCGCAGCCGGGCCCGGGCGGAGAGCCTCGCGACCCAGGGGCATCTCGCTCCGGCGGCTCGGGAGGATGCCCAGCTGCTGGCGACCACCCGCCGTCGGGAGCTGGAGGCGGCCACTTCCCGCGCGGAAACGGCGGCCCACGATGTCGAGACCGCCCGGGGGGCCCTGCTCGCCTCCTCCCCGGCGAGCAGCTCGCCGGGCGCCCGCAGCCCGGTCCGCGCGCCGGCGTCCGGTCGCGTGCTTCGGCTGCTGGAGGAGAGTGAGCGGGTACTGCCGGCCGGGACTCCAATCCTGGAGGTGGGTGATCCCGGCCGGCTGGAAATCGTGAGTGACCTGCTGTCGACCGATGCCGTCAAGGTCCGAGCCGGCGACACCATGCTGGTGGAGGAGTGGGGCGGCGAGGGTGCGTTGCATGCGCGGGTTCGCCTGGTAGAACCCTCAGGCTTCACCAAGGTCTCCGCCTTGGGCGTGGAAGAGCAGCGGGTCAATGTGGTCGCCGATCTGGTCGATTCCCCGGGGCCGTTGGGCGACCGATTCCGGGTCGAGGCTCGGGTGGTGCTGTGGGGATCGGATCGGGTGCTCAAACTGCCGGTCAGTGCGCTTACCCGGCAGGGGGAGGCATGGGCCGCCTTCGTGGTAGAGGCGGGACGAGCGCGCCTTCGGCCGGTGACGCTGGGGCATCGGGGCGCATTCGAGGCGGAAGTGACTTCAGGTCTCCGGGAAGGCGATGAAGTTGTTGCCTATCCCAGCGACCTGATCCGGGAGGGGGTGCGGATCCGGGGCCGGCCTCAGCCCCAGGCCGCGAACGGGCAGGACCCGGCGTGACCGCGCCCCTAGACCCGGTCGCCGGTACCGGCACAGATTCCGCCATGCTCGTCGACGTCCATGCGCACTTCTATCACGACCGTGGACCCCGCAACGACTGGCGGGAGCGGAACGCCGCCCGCCTTGCCGCCGGCGAACGGATCGGCATCACCTGGCACGTCTCCTCCGTTCTGGGCAGCTGGGGCCGGACCTCCCCCACCTACTTTCCTTCGCCGGAAGATCTCAGCCACGGCAACGAGCAGCAGCGCGCCCTGCAGCGGCGCCATCCTGACCGGATCCGCTGCTACGTCACCGTGAATCCCAACTACACCGCCCATGCCCTGGCGGAGATCGCCCGCGGCGCGGACGACGGAATGATCGGGCTCAAGCTCGCCGCCAGCCGCCGGGCCGATGATCCCCTGGTCGATCCCGTGATCGAGGCCGCCCAGGCGCGCGGCCTTCCGGTGCTGCATCACATCTGGCAGCATCGCCGGCGTGACTGGCCGGGACAGGAGGCCTCCGACGCGGTGGAATTGTGCCGGCTGGCGGCACGACATCCGGATGCCCACTTCATCCTGGCTCACATCGGCGGTGGTGGGGACTGGCTGCATTCTCTCCGGGTGCTGCGGGACCATCCGAACGTGCAGGTGGACCTGTCGGGCAGCGGGGTGGACGGCGGAATGCTGGAGGCCTGTGTGGACGCGGTCGGGGTGGGGCGGCTCCTCTGGGGCGCAGATGCGACGCTGTGCACCGGTTGGGCCAAGTTGCGCTATCTCGAACGGTTGTTGTCCCAGGCGGAGCTGGAGCTGGTCCGCTGGCGCAACGCCGCCCGCGTCTTCCCTCCCGGGTCGTTCGCATGATAGACGTCAATGTCTTCGTGGGCGCATATCCCTGGCGGCGGTTGCCCGGCACGTCACCCGAGGCGGTGCTTGCGGCCATGGAGCGGGTCGGCGTGCTCGAGGCCTGGGTCAGCCACCTGCCCAGCCTGTTCTGGAAGGATCCGACCGAGGGGAACGGCTGGCTCTACCAGACTTGCGAGCGCATTCCCCCGTTCCGGCCGGTGCCGGTTGTGCATCCCGGATTGCCGCGCTGGGCGCATGACCTGGCAGAGGCAGTAGGCCGCGGCGTGCCGGCGGTACGCTGCGATCCCGGGTTTCTCGGACTGGCACCCGCCGGCCCGGAAATGCTGCGGTTGATCCAGGCTGCCGGCGAGGCAAACATGCCGGTCCAGGCCGCGGTCCGGCTGGAAGACGGCCGGGGCCGGCATCCGCTGGATGTGGCTCCAGAGCTCAGCCCGGCCACGGTGCGGAGCTGGGTCAGGACGCATCCCCGGACGCGGCTGATTATCACCCACGCGGAGCGGGAGTTCATCGAGCAGGTGCATTTCGGGGCGACTCCTGAGGAAGCGGGTCGGATCTGGTGGGATATCTCGTGGGTCTGGGGCCCTCCGGAAGACCATCTGGCCATCCTGCTTGCCACCATGGGCGGAGGACGCTTCCTTTTCGGGAGCGGGCAGCCGCTCCGGCTGGCTGAAACCCCGCTGGCGCGGCTGGATCTGCTGGACCTGGCCCCCGCAGACCTGCGGGCGATCCTGACCGACAACGCCACCACCCTGGCATTGAGGAACTCCGGCACCTGATGACCGAGCCCCGCCGTCACCAACCCCGTCTTTCCTTCAGCGGACGGCCCGCGCCTCGGCTGGAAACCGCCGCACGGAGCTACGAGATCGTGGATCTCTCTCCCGCCGGCGTGCGCTTCCGTGCCTCCTCGTCGGCGGCTCCGGAGATCGCCATCGGTGACCGTCTGCATGCGACCATCAGATTCCCGGCCAACCGGACCGTCGAGGTGAGTGGCCGGGTGCTGCGGGTCTCCGGCGCGGAGACGGCGGTGCGGCTGGAGCAGGGGACCGACTTCCTCGCTGCGACCGTTCCGATGGGGCCGGCGGCGCCCCGGCGCACCGGCCTGCTCTGGTAGGTGGCCGTCATGGGCTGGGTCCACAATCGCGAGTACTACCGCATCACCTACCCGACCACGCTCCGGCCGAAGCTGCTGGTGCAGGGCCACACCTTCGAGGTTGTGGACCTGTGCGAGCGGGGCATCCGCTTCCGCCTGGGGGACGCCATGCCGCCGGATGTAGGCTACGAAATGGCCGGGACGGTGCGCTTCCGCCGGGGCGAAACCGTGGAGGTTCGCGGCACCATTCTGCGGCTCAACGACGGTGAAATCGCGGCCCGGCTCGACGCGGGGATACCGCTTCGCGCCATCATGGAAGAGCAGCGCTTCCTGCTCGACCGGCGCCGGCACCTCGGACTCTAGCATGGCCGCGACGTTCGACGTCGCGGTCGTAGGACTGGGCGCCGCCGGAAGCGCCACCCTCCAGGCACTGGCCCGGCGCGGCATCCGGGCCATCGGCCTCGATCGATTCCACCCGCCCCACACCCTGGGCTCCAGTCACGGACGCTCCCGGGTCATCCGCGAGGCCTACTACGAATCCCCGGTCTACGTCCCGCTGGTCCAGCGGGCGTACCAGGAGTGGGCCCGGATTGCCCGCGACACCGGTCGCACGCTGCTGCAGCAGACCGGCGGGCTGATGATCGGCCCGGCCCAGGGAGAGCTGCTGGCGGGCGCGCTCCGGAGCGCAAAGACCCACGGGCTGCCGCACCAGCTGCTTCGCCCGGATGAGATCCGGCGCCGGTTCCCGGTGTTCAACCCCGGTGAGGACGTGATCGGCCTGCTGGAACCGAGGGCCGGGTTTCTCCACCCGGAGGAATGCGTCGCCGGCTGCCTCGATCTGGCGGCGCGCCACGGCGCAACCATTCGGACCGGCGCGGTGGTATCCCGCTGGAGCCGGAACGGTGCCGGTATTCAGCTGGCGTGTTCCAGCGGAGACATCAACTGCGGCCGAGCGGTGCTGGCGGCGGGACCCTGGCTGCCGGCCCTGCTGGGAGGGGCGGAGCTTCCGCTGACGGTCGAGCGGCAGGTCATGTACTGGTTTGCTCCGGTGGCCGGAGCGGCGCGCTTCGCACCGGATCGCTGCCCGGTGTTCCTGTGGGAGTGGCGACCGGGCCGGTTCTTCTACGGCATCCCTGATCACGGCCCCGGCTTCAAGGCGGCGGTACACCACGAGGGCCGGGCCGTTACGCCGGACGGCGTGGATCGCAGCGTCGGCGACGGCGAAATCGAGGCGATGCGGGCGCTGCTCCGCCGCACGATTCCCGACGCGCCCGGCGGCCTCAGGGATGCCGCGGTCTGCCTCTACACCAACACCCCCGACCAGCATTTCATCCTGGGCCCGCATCCGGCCGACCCGCGCATCCTGCTTGCGAGCGCCTGTTCGGGGCACGGGTTCAAGTTCGCGAGCGCCATCGGCGAGGTGATTGCCGACCTGGTTGTGGCCGGGAAGAGCGACCTGGATCTGAGCGCGTTTGCGCCGGGAAGGTTTGGCGCGAGGGACAAGTGAGGAGTGAGGAGTAAGAAGTGAGAAGTGAGAAGTAGGGAGTGCGAAGGGGGAATTGTCATCCCGAGGGAGGGGACCGACCGAGGGATCTCCGCGCAGGCCACCTCGGAGATCCCTCGCTGCGCTGGGGATGACAGGTGTCGGCTCCCTCACCCCTCGCTTCTCACTTCTCACTTCTCACTTCTCACTTCTCACTTCTCACTTCTCACTACCTACTGCCAGCGGAAAAGCTTGAGGGCGAGGGTAAATGAGAGGGCCAGCCACACGGACAGCACCAGCAGCTCACCGCCGACGCCGGACAGCGAGGCGCCTTCCAGCATGATGGCGCGGAGGGCGTTCACCAGCGCGGTGAGCGGCAGCGCGCGGATCACCGGCTGAATCACGTCGGGAAACCGGCTGGCCGAGAAGAACACACCCGAGAGCACCCACATCGGCAGCATGATGAGGTTCATCAGGCCGGAGGCGCCCTCGATCGTCCGGGGCCGCGCCGCGGCCAGGAGTCCCAGCCCGCCGAACGCCAGCGAGCCGATCGTGCAGGCCAACAGCAGGACCCCCAGCGAGCCGCGGACCGGTACCCCGAAGGCCAAAACCCCGAAGCCGAGAATGCTGCCGACTTCCAGGCACAGCAGCACCAGCTGGGCGAGCAGGAAAGAGGCGAGGTAGTCGCTGCGCGACATCGGCGTCGCGGCCAGCCGCTTGAGCAGCTTCTTCTTCCGTGCGTCGACGATGGCGAAGCCGCTGCCCCAGATGCCGCTCCCCATCAGGTTCATCCCCAGGAGGCCCGGCAGCAGAAAGTCGATGTAGCGTGAGCCGCGCTCCCGAACGATCTCGCTGCCGGTGGCCAGCCGGTCGAGTCGTCCCGCGGCCCGCTGCAGCGCATCATCCACCCGCAACCGCCCCGCCGCCGCCTCGGGGCGGGTGTCATCCAGGCGGTATCGGAGACTGTCCGGCCCCGGCAGCCTTCCCGTCGTTGGTTGCTACCGCGATCTCGATCACCTGCTCGGCGCCGAGGTCGGAGATC
>Ga0326730_1000066_pt1 | contig 31121 bp, 35 predicted proteins | sample MHFSIPfraction_3_FD_207740 | JGI IMG/M metagenome (GOLD analysis project Ga0326730, IMG submission 207740) | Lab enriched peat soil microbial communities from Michigan Hollow, Ithaca, NY, United States - MHF7AN SIP fraction | ecosystem: Environmental > Terrestrial > Soil > Wetlands > Peat...
CTCGACCGCGTGGCCGAGATCAACGGCATCAAGTACGCGCTGCCGGCGCACGGCCACCCCTTCAGTGACTTGAAGGCGCGCACCGAGGCGATCAAGCGACACCACTACGAGCGACTCGAGAAGATCAGCGCGATCTCCCGCGAGCTCGGCCCGACCACGGTCGAGGAGATCTCGAAGCGGCTGTTCCAGCCGCGCAGCTGGGGCGCGATGGCCGAGAGCGAGACCTACGCGCATCTCGAGCACCTGCGCCTTGCGGGCAACGCGGAGAGCCACCGCGAGGGCGACAAGCTCATCTACACCGTTCGGTGAGGTCCCGTGAAGGCGATCCTGTGGGACAACGACGGCGTGCTCGTCGACACGGAGCCCTCGTATTTCGAGGCGTCGCGCGAGGCGATGCGCGGGCTCGGCGTCGAGTTCGGTGAGGCGGAGTACGTCGCGCGCAGCCTGCGCGACGGCGCGAGCTGCTTCGATCTCGCCGCCGAGCGCGGTGTCTCGCAGGAGCGCATCTCCGCCGCACGCGCCGCGCGCAACTCGCACTACACGGCGCTGATCGCCGGCACCGAGCTGATCGCGGGGGTTCGCGAGACACTCGAGACACTCCACGGCCAGGTGTCGATGGCGGTGGTCACCAGCTCGCAGCCCGATCACTTCGCGCTGCAGCACTCGAGCACCGGCGCGCTGCGCTTCTTCGACTTCGTCCTGACCGGCGCCGACTTCACGCGCTTCAAGCCCGACCCCGAGCCGTACCTCATGGCGGCGGCGCGGCTGCGGATCGAGCTCGCGGAGTGTCTCGTGATCGAAGACAGCGAGCGCGGTCTCGTTTCGGCGACGCGCGCGGGCATGCGCTGCGCGGTCGTGCCCCGCGGGCTCGCGGCGCGCGGAGACTTCAAGGCGGCGTGGCGCGTGCTGCAGGACGTCGCCGAGGTTCCCGCGCTCCTGGCCGCCTTCCGCTCCGGAATAGTGAAGTGATTCACAGAGCGGAGCCGCAAATCTGCGACTTCATCTTCCGCTCATGATCGCTCCCATGCGTCGCGCATATTGGGTTGCGGCTGGGCATGGAGCCCGGCGAGGCAAACCAAAGGAGTCATGAGTCATGCCGTTCGTACAGGTGAAAGTGATCGAAGGAGTCTTTTCGGCGTCGCAGAAGCAGGAGATCATCGAGCGCGTCACGAACGCGATGGTCGCGGTCGAGGGCGAGAACATGCGGCCCGTGACTTGGGTCGTCGTCGAGGAGGTCCACAGCGGCCAATGGGCCATCGGCGGAAATGCGCTCAGCACGGCGGACGTGAAGGCCCTCGCGGCCGGGAAGAACGCCGCCTGACCCCCTTCACGCAAGCGGCCGAGGATTTCGCGTGACGCGGCGCATGCGCGACGTGCTGGCTCAGCGCGCGGTGGAGACGCTCCTCGGTCGCGCCGGCGAGATCGCCGTCCTCCTTCAGGTTCTGGAGGAGGACGGCCCGCGCATCGTTCACGTCCACGGCATCGGCGGCATCGGCAAGTCGGCCTTGCTCGCCGCGTTCGCGGCGCGGGCGCGCGCCCAGGGCGCCGTCGCGATCGAGCTCGACGGGCGTGAGCTCGAGCCCACCGAGCGGGGCTTCGTCGGAGCGCTCGGCGCCGCGCTCGGCGACGACGCGCCCACGTTCGATGCGATCGCGCACAGGCTCGCGAGCGAGGCGCGCGTCGTGATCCTGATCGATGCCGCGGAGCGCCTGCGGCTGTTGGACACGTGGCTCCGGCGCAGCTTCGTCCCGGCGCTGAGCGACGGCGTGCGGCTGGTGACTGCGAGCCGCGAGCCGCCGCTGGCGGCGTGGCAAACGACACCGGGGCTCGGGCCGATGTGTCGAACGCTCGCGCTGGACACGCTGCCCGAGGCCGCCGCGATCGAGTTACTCGCGCAGCGCGGCGTGCCCGAAGAGGCGGCGCGCTCGGTGAATCACTTCGCGCTCGGGCACCCGCTCTCGCTCGTGCTCGCGGCCTCGACCTTGGCCGAGCGTCCGGGTCTCGACGTGGCCGCGGCCGCCGCGTCGCGGGTCGTCGCCGACCTGACCCGCCTGTTCCTGTCCGACATCGACGATCCAGTCACACGCCGCGTTCTCGAGGCGGCCTGCGTGGTGCGCCGCGTGACGATGTCCCTGCTCGGCGCGATGCTGCCGGACGTCGTGCCGCAGGACGCGTTCCAGCGTCTGCGCGCCCTGCCGTTCGTCGAGGCCGGCGCCGATGGCTTGGTCGTACACGAGACCGTCCAGCACGCGGTCGCGACCGAGCTGCGCGCCGTCGATCCGACCCGGTCACTCGCGCTGCGCCGCGCCGCCTGGCGCCGACTGCGCGCAGACACTCGCGCGAGCGCTCGGAACGATGTCTGGCGCTCCACGGCCGACATGCTCTATCTGATCGAGAACCCCGTCGTTCGCGACGCCTTCTTTCCGAGCGGAGCGCATCACTACTCACTCGAGCCTGCGCGGCCGGAGGACGGTCCGGCGCTGCTCGAGATCGCGGCGCGCCACGACGAGCCGGAAGCCGCCGCGCGCATCGAGGGCTGGTGGACGCGCGCGCCGAGCACGTTCTCGGTGGCGCGCGATCCTTCGGGCGCGATCGCGGGCTTCTACTGCATGTTCGAGCGGAGCGCCGTGAGTGAGTCCGCGCTGCAAGCCGACCCGATGACTCGTGAGTGGTGTCGCCACTTGCGCGACGCTCCCGTGCCGAAGGGCCAGCGCGTGCTGTTCATCCGCCGCTGGCTCTCGGGCGAGCACGGCGAAGCGCCGTCGCCAGTGCAAGCGGCCTGCTGGCTCGACATCAAGCGCACCTACATGGAGCTGCGTCCCCAGCTGCGGCGGGTGTATCTCATGCTCCGCGAGCTCGAGCCGCTCGCCGAGGCGGCGCGCGCGCTCGGATTTCGAGTGATCGAAGACGCGGAGGTGAAGCTCGGACGCGAGCGCTTCACGACCGCGATGCTCGACTTCGGTCCGGCTTCGGTGGACGGCTGGATCGCCGAGATGGTCGACGCCGTGCTCGGCGCGGTGGACGACGAGCTGCTCGACGTCGCGGCGCGCGAGCTCGTGCTCGAGAATCAGCGCATCCCGCTCGCGCGCTTGGAATTCGAAGTGCTGCGCTACCTGCGCGATCGGGCCGGCCGCGCAGTGAGTCGTGCGGAGCTGCTGCGAGACGTCTGGGGTGCCGCGTACGACGGCGACAGCAACGTCGTGGACGTGGCGATCCGCGCGCTGCGCCGCAAGCTCGGCGCGCACGCCGACCGCATCGAGACGCTGCGCGGCGTCGGCTATCGCTTGCGCACCGATGCAGGCGAGCGCGCCTCCGATGCGGCGACACGCCTCCGTGTCGCCTCGGCCCGGCCGCCGCGCGGCTGATCGGCGCCTTGTCGCCCGGGCCCGGGCTCGTCTAGCATCGCGGCGAAGGAGATCGCCGTGGCTTATGCCGACGCCGCCGAGGGCTTCACGCTGCACGACGCCGACTCGCACGTCATGGAGACGGCGGACTTCTTCCGCGACTTCGCCGACCCCGACGTGCGGGTGCGCATGAAGCCGCTGCCGATCGGAGCGGTGCGCCCCGGCGAGTCGAGCTTCATCGACGAGCTGCGCCTCCGGCACCGCGATCCCGAGTATCGCGCGCGCGCCGAGAGCGAGCTGATGACGCGCAAGAACTGGACGGCGACGGGCTCGTTTCTGAAGGAAGACCGCGCCCGCGCGCTCGACCTCCTGGGCTTCGCGAGTCAGCTCGTGTTCAACACCTTCGCGAGCGCCCGCTTGGTGGCGCTCGAGCACGGCGACGACGTCGATCTGTGTTACGGGGTCGCGCGCGCACACAACCGGGCGCTCGCGGACTTCTGCTCCGTCGACCGACGACTGCTCGCGACCGGCTACGTCCCGCTGCGCGACTTCGGCCGCGCGCGCGCCGCGGCCGAGGAGTCACTCGCGCTCGGCTGCAGGGCGCTGCTCATTCCGTCGGCGTGTCCCAAGGGTCACTCGCCCAGTCACGTCGCGCTCGACGCCGTTTGGGCCGTGGCCCAGGAAGCCGGCGCGCCGATCCTGTTTCACGTGGGCGGCGGCGGGCAGCTGCTCGACCCGAGTTACTTCGAGAACGGCCTCCCGCCCGTGCCCGACTTCCACGGCGGTGCAGAGAACTTCCGCTCCGTCGACTACATGGCGATCCCCTACCCCGTCATGCAGACGCTCGCGACCCTGATCCTCGACGGCGTGCTCGATCGCTTCCCGCGCCTCATGTTCGGCGTGATCGAGCAGGGCGCGTCGTGGCTGCCGGGCTGGATGCGCCTGCTCGACTCCGCCCACGATGCTTTCCGGAAGAACGAGGAGAGACTGCAGCGCCTGTCGCTGCGCCCCAGCGAATACGTGCGCCGTCAGGTGCGAGTGACTCCCTACCCGGCCGAGGACGTGGGCTGGATCGCGGCGAACTCGGGCCCCGAGGTGTGCCTGTTCTCGTCCGACTACCCGCACGTCGAAGGCGGCCGAAACCCGATCAAGCGCTTCGAAGCCGGCCTGGCGGGCGCGTCGGTCGAGACCAAGCGGCGCTTCTACGGCGGAAACATGGTCGACCTGATGGGGCCGATGCTCACTCGTAGTGCTTGAGCGCCGCCCAGCCCTCCGACACCGAGCCGCGCAGCCCGCGCGCGACGAAGATCTCGAGCTCCGCCTCGTACGGCGCGCAGTACTCGCAGCTGCGGCGCCCGAGTGACTCGAAGCGGTCGAAGCGCGCGGCAAAGCTCTCGGCGACGGGCCCGATCACGATCAGCACCGAGCCGTCGTACGCGCCCGGCCCCCACATCCAGTAGGAGTTGTGCGGGCTGATCGCGCGTGGCAGCCCGAGCGCAGGCCCGAAGTAGTCGATCGCGCCCGCCTCGGCGTAGTTTCGCGCGAACACGACGGCCTGCGCGCGCTCCTCGGGCGGCAGTGTCTCGTAGACGCGCGCGACTTCCCGCGCGAGCTCTTCCCAGCCGAACATGAAGGCGAAGACCTGCGGCATGCGCCCGAGCTTCTGTCGCTCCATCTTCGGCGCGCCCACGCCGAGCGCCGCCGAGTAACTCAGGAAGCGCTCCGGCGGAAGCACCGGAATCGCGAGCGGCAGTCCGACGAGCCCCGCCGCGACGAGAAACACTCCGACTGCCGCGGGTCCGAAGCGCCAGCCGCGCCGCGCGCAGAGGTCCGCGAACGCCACCGCGCCCGCCGCGAACAGCACCGGATACGCCGGCGCCAGGTAGTACACCTTGGCCTTCTGCTGGATCATGAGCGCAAGCAGCGCGAGATACGCGACCCCGAACGCGCGCAGCGGAGCAAAGCGCTTCGCGAACAGGAGCGCGCCGAGCCCCAGCAGCCAGAGCGGCGCGAAGAGTGGATGCATCAGCACGAGCTGCCCGCCGAGAAACTCGAGCGGAGACACCGGAAAGTTCTTGAGCTGAGTCGCGTTGCGCATGAACTCGAGCGACGGCCAGCCGTTCGCGAGCTCCCACAGGACGTGCGGCGCGAACAGAAGTGCGGCGATCGCCCCGCCCGCCCACAGCTGCGGCGACCGCAAGTGACTCCGCGCGCGCGTCAGCGCGAGTCCGGCCACGAGCCCGATGCCGAGGAACGCGACGCTGTACTTGTTCTCGAGCCCGAGCCCGGCAACCGCGCCGAACGCGAGCCAGAGGCGCGGCTGCCCGTGCACCAGAATGCGCGCCGCGAGCCACGAGAGCACCGTCCAGAACAGCACGTCCAGGCCGTTCATGGAGTAGAAGTGACTCACGGCCAGGAAGAGCGGCGCGAAGAACGCGGCCAGCGCGGCGAGCACTTGCGCGGCGCGTCCGCCGCCGAGCTCGCGGGCGATCAGCCCCGTCGCGAACACGCTGGCCGCGCCCGCGACGGCGGGCGGGAAGCGCAGCGCGAAGAGTGACTCGCCGAAGAGCGCGCGCCACGCCCACAGGATCCCGATCGAGAGCGGCGGATGGTCGACGTAGCCGAGCGCGGGATGGTCCGCGCAGGCGAGGTAGTAGAGCTCGTCGCCGAAGATCCCGTAGCCGTGCGCGGTCGCGAGGTGAAGCGCGAGCCGCAGCGCGGCGAGCGCGCCTAGGACGGCGAGATCGCTGCGCGCGACTCCGGCCGAATCACTTCCCCTTCTTCTTGGGTGCGGCCTTGGCCGGCGCCGCCTTCGCGTCGGGCGCGGGCATCGTCGGCGCGGGTGTGACGGCCTCGGGCGGAGTCACCGAGAGCAGCTCGACTTCGAACGTCAGTGCCGCGCCGGGCTTGATCGCCGGCGGCGAGCCGCGGTCGCCGTAGGCGATGTCCGCGGGACAGGTGAGCTTGTACTTGCCGCCGACCTTCATCTGCTGCAGTGCCTGCGTCCAGCACGGGATCACGTGGGCCAGCGGAAACTCGGCCGGCTCGTTGCGCTCCACCGAGCTGTCGAAGACGGTGCCGTCGCGCAGCGTGCCGTGATAGTTGACCTTGACGGTGTCGGCTGCGGTCGGACTCACACCGGTGCCTTCGGTCAGCGTGCGCACGATGTAGCCGCTGGGCGCCTTCGTCGCGCCCTCCTCGACCGCCATCTTCTCGAGATACTGAGCGGACGCGGTCTTCTCTTGCTCGCCCATCGCGGCCTGGCGCGCCTTCGCGAACGCTTGGAGCTGCGGCCCGAGATTCTTCGGGTCGACCTTCTTCTCGCGCTTCAGCACGCCGTCGCGCAGACCGTTCTCGAAGACTGCGAGCTCGGACTCACTGAGCCCGAACTGATCGATGCGCTCGGCGATCAGGAGACCGAGCGAGTAGATCGCCTTCGAGTCGTCCGTGTCCAGCTTCGGCTCGGGCGCCTTCGCCGGTTGGCAGCCCGCGCCCAGCGCGATGGCGGCGACGGCGATTCCGAGCAAGCGTCGGTTCAACATGAGTCCTCTCTCCTCCCGCCGGACGACCCGGCGCGCGGAGAGTATCACGCTCCCCGGCGCGCGCCTTCCGGAAATAGCAGGGCTCCGCTCTCGACGAGCGCGCGGATGCGCGCGTCGTCGAAGCCGAGCAGCTCGCGCAGTAGCTCCGCGCCGTGCTCGCCGGGTCGCGGCGCGGGGCCGCGCACCTCGTTCTTGGTCGCGGAGAAACGCGCGGGCGGACGAACCACGGGGCGAGTGCCGCCGTTGTGATCGTCCACCTGCGTCAGAAGATGCCGTTCGCGCGCGAGCGGCCCGAGCAGCGCCTCCTTGGGAGTGATCACAGGCGCGGCCGCAAGCTTCGCGCGCGCGAGCTTCTCGAGCGCGGCGTCGAGCGACGGCTGCGCGGCGAGAAACTCCGCCACCGCTTGGTGTCGCGCCGCCGCTTTGGCCTCGAGCTCGGCGCCCTTCGGCGCGGGGTCGACGAGCTCGCTGGGGAAAGCTCCGGCGAGCGACACCCAGACGTGTTGCGCCGCGCCGCCGACCGCGATCCAGCCGTTGGCGCCCGCGTCGAAGATCGGATTCATCACGCGGTCGTCGGGCGGCTCGATCAGCACGTTGCCCGCCTCGCTGTGACTCGCGAGCGTGGCGTCGAACATGGGCACCTCGATGTGCTGGCCGCGCCCCGTCGCCTCGGCCATGCGCAGACCGGCGAGCAGCGCCACCGCCGCGTGTAGGGCGGTGAGCACGTCTGAGTACGCGATGCGCGGCTGCGCGGGTGTCTGCGAGCTCTGGCCGCGGTCGCGCAGGAGACCCGTGATCGCGTGCACGATCGGCGCGTACGCGCGCCGGTCGCTCCACACGGAGTCCGAGCCGAAGCCATTCACCGAGAGCAGGACCGCGCGCGGATTCACTGCGTGAATCGCCGTCCAGCCGATGCCGAGTCGCTCCGCGACGCCGGGCCGGAAGTTCTCGATCACCGCGTGCGAGACACGCGCGAAGCCGAGGATGACGTCGGCCGCGCCGGGCTTGCCGAGGTCGAGCGCGATCGAGCGCTTGCCGACGTTCGAGAAGTGCAGCAGCCACGACTGACCGCGGTCGTGGCGCGGCGCGATCTGGCGCGCGTCGTCGCCCTCGGGCGGCTCGACCTTGATCACCTCCGCGCCCATGTCGCGGAACAGTCGGCCGACGTACGGGCCCGCGATCACGCGTGAGAGATCGAGCACGCGCACGCCGCTGAGCGCGCCTTCCGCGAAGTCGGGCGACATGCGCGCGATGCTAGCATGCGCGCATGCACGTCGAGCGCGCGCGCACCGACGACGCGGCCGCGGTGCGCGCCCTCGTCGAGGAAGCCGCGGAGTTCCTCAGCGCGCGCGGGATACGACAGTGGGCGCCGGGCGCGCTGCCCGCGCTCGTGATTCCGCGCGGCATCGCGCGCGGCGAAGTCTGGGTCGTGCGCGCAGGCGCACAGCTCGCCGGGTCACTCGCGCTGGAGGACGAGGACCTCGAGACCTGGGGCCCGAGCGACGGCTCGGCGCTCTACCTACACCGTTTGGTGGTGGCCCGCGCTCACGCGGGCACCGGCCTCGGCCGCCGCTTGCTCGCTTGGGCGCGCGACGAGGCGCGCGCGCGCGGCCGGCGCAGCCTGCGCCTCGACTGCGTCGCGTCCAACACTTTTCTGCGTCGCTACTACTCCGACGCCGGGTTCGAGGCGCGCGGCGAGGTCGACCTCGGGCGAGTCCAGCTCGCGCGCTTCGAGCTCAGCCGCCTCTCGGATTGACGAGCGCGCACGCGCGCTCGCTCGAGACACCGCTGATCACGAGCCGCTCCTTCGCGTTGCTGAGGAGCTTGCGCGTCCAGTCGACGGCGCCGCCGTCGCCGAGCTCGAGCCACTCGCCGTCCGCGGCGCGCGCGTGGATCTTGAAACACACATCGGTGTAGTAGCCGCGGCCGCTGGCCCGGTTCGGATCGAAGACGAGCTCGACGTGCGGGTACGCCGCGCGCCAGAGCTCGCGCGGCGGCTCGGACTCGAGGTCGGTCAGCGCGATCCGCACCGGCGCGTCCGGGCCCAGGAAGCCGCGCAGGAGCCCCGCGTAGAAGCGCAGGTGGGTCTCGAGAGCGCGCGCGTGGAAGCGCTCGTCGCGCGAGTCACGGCCGGCGCTGCACAGCGCGAAAAGCCGGAAGTGCGCGAACGAGGGCGGGCCCTGGAAGAGCGGCGTGCGCAGGTGCCGGTGACTCGCGGCCAGGTGAACCGGCGCCGGCGACTTCCGTCGCCGCGCCGCGCACTCAAGGGCCAGCACGTTCGTCGCGTCCGACAGCACCTCCACCGACCGGATCGAGGCGAGCGCCTTGTCCTGGTGGACCGTCGCGAGCACGGAGCTCGTGCCGAGCGGGCACACGGGCGAGAGCTCGATCGGCTCGAACTCACTCGGCAGCGCCGCGAACGCCGCTGCGTCGAAGCGCGCGAGCGCACGCGGGTCGCCGGTCGACGGGCGCACGAAACGATTCGAGCCGTAGTCCGCGAGCACCTGGGCGGGTGTGCGCTCACTCGCGCGCCGGCGAAACACTTCGAGCAGGAGTGAGTGGAGATCCGCCTGCTGGATGCGCCCGCCGAGCCGCTCCGCAAGGTCGGAGACGCCGAGCTCGCGCTCGATGCGCCGCAGGATCTCGTCCTTCAAGCGCGCCGACCTCAGCCCTTCCACGGCGTGGGCCGCGGCACGACGCGCGGCACGTTCTCGCAGTAGCGGCGGTACGCGTCTCCGAAGCGGCGCTGCAGGCCCGGCTCCTCGACGAGCGGGATGTACGCGAGGTTCATGCCGATGAACACGACCGTCCATGCGAAGTGCGGCAGCGAGCGCAGCAGGAAGGCCTCGCCGATCAACACCGCGATCACGCCCGAGATCATCGGGTTGCGCACGTAGCGGTACGGCCCACTCACGACGAGCGCTTGCGGGGGATCCCACGGAGCCAACGTGCCCCCGCCCTCGCCCGCGAACAGCCGCAGACACGCCACGAAGAGAGTCACTCCGAGCGCGAGACATGCGAGCCCGGCCGCCACGCCGAGTGACCCGAGAAACGAGTCCGGGAACGCGAGCGATACCGCGAAGCGTCGCGCGAGCCAGATCGGCACGAAGATCGTCACCGTCACCGGCAGGACGACGACCGCGAGCACGTGGCGCCAGACCCCAATCACGCGGCAACGATCCGTCAGCGGCTCGCGCTTCGCCAGTCTCGCGCCGCCCCACCCCCTGCGCGCGCCGTCCGAGGCTTCCGGTATGCTGGCCTCGCGGCGAATGAGCGAGGGAGGTTCCGCATGGATCCGTTCGCGCCTGTAAAGCTCGGCCCGATCGAGCTGCGCAATCGGATCATCAAGTCCGCCACGTTCGAGGGTGTGACTGCCGAGCACGTGGTCTCGGATCGCCTGATCGACTTCCACGCGCGCGTCGCGCGCGGGGGCGTGGGCATGACGACGCTCGCGTACTGCGCGGTCGCGCCGGATGGCTGCGGCACGCCGAACGAGATCATCCTGACCGACGCGGTCGTGCCCGGCATGCGCAAGCTCGCCGACGCCGTGCACCGCGAGGGTGCGGCGCTCTCCGTGCAGATCGGCCACGCCGGCGCGGTCGCGGCGTCCGCGGGACTGCGGGGCCTGTCGCCTTCACCCCTCTGGAGCCCCGTGGCGCTGCGGCGCACGCGAGCGGTCGGCGAGGGCGACATCGCGCGCATCACGAGTGACTTCGCGAGCGCCGCGCGGATCGCGGTCGCAGGCGGCGCGGACGCGGTCGAGATACACCTGGGTCACGGGTATCTCCTGAGTGAGTTTCTGAGTCCGAACCTGAACCACCGCCGCGATCGCTTCGGCGGGTCGCTCGAGAATCGCGCGCGCTTCCCGCGCGACGTCGTGCGCGCGGTGCGCCACGCGGTCGGTCCGCGTGTCGCTCTGCTCGCAAAGCTGAACATGGCCGACGGCGTGCGCGGCGGGCTCTGGCTCGACGAGAGCGTTCCCGTCGCGCGCTGGCTCGAGGCCGACGGCGCGCTCGATGCGCTCGTCCTCTCCGGCGGCAGCTCACTGCGCAATCCCATGTATCTGTTCCGCGGCGAAGCGCCGATCGAGGAGCTGGCCGCGCAGGCGCCGCCCGCGATGCGCCTCGGCCTGCGCCTGTTCGGCAAGCGCTTCATGCCGGAGTATCCCTTCGAAGAGGCCTTCTTCCTGTCGTACGCGCGCCAGTTCCGCGCCGCGCTCCGCATGCCCCTCGTCCTGCTCGGCGGAGTCACGAAGCTCGAGACGATTCGCTTGGCGCTCGACGACGAGCGCTTCGAGTTCGTCGCCATGGGCCGCGCGTTGCTGCGCGAGCCCGACCTGATCGCGCGCTACAGGGAAGCCTCGGCTCGCGAGTCACTTTGCGTGCACTGCAACAAGTGCATGGCGACGATCTATCGCGGAACGCGGTGCGTGCTGGTCGAGGAGCGGCCCTGACCCGAGAGGAACGCAGCGGCGAGCAGCAGTCCGGCGAGCGCGTGCGCGGCTAGAAATACCCCTTCATGAGTCTCGCGACCCACTCCGGGACGCGGGCGCCGGGCGCGGAGTCGAACTGCGGGAAGTAAGGCTTCAGGTCGAGAATGGGCGTGCCGTCGATCGCGTCGAGGCCGCGCACGCGCAGCCCCTCGGGAGTCACTGCGACGATCGGCACGACGGTGATGCCGAGAGGGTTCGGCCGGTCCTTCGCGCGCTGCGCGAAGATTCCGAGCTCCGGCATGTCGGCCTGGCCGCGCGGGCGGCGCACGAGGTGGCGTGCCGGCTCGAACTTCGCGCCGTGCAGAAACGCAGTCACGAGCACGTGCGAGAACTCCTCGAGCCCGCGCAGCCCGGCGCGGTACTCCGGCAGGAGCTCGATCGTCGACTCGACCGAGCCCCAGCTCTCGTCGACTTTCTCGGTGGCGGGAGAGTGAACGAAGCCGATCGCGCGAACAGTGAATTCCATGACGGGCGAGGTTCGGACTCACGAGCGCGGTTGGCAACGAAGCGCAGGGGCCTCGTGACCCCGGGGCGGTGCCTGAGCGCTAGCCTCCCCTCCATGCCCGGCCGCATCCACCACATCGATCTCACCGTCTCCGACCTTGCGCGTTCGACCGAGTTCTACGAGCGCGTGCTCGCCCTGTTCGGCTTCCGGCGCACGGCGGACGTCGACGGAGGCCCGATCTTCGCCGGCGACGCGCTCGAGGTGGGTCTCGCGCCGGCGCGCGGAAGCTGGCGGCGCCGCCACGACCGCTACAGCCCGGGCCTACACCATTTGGCGTTTACCGCGCCGTCTCGCGCCGCGGTCGACGAGGCGCATCGCCGGCTCGTCGAGCTGCGCGTCGAGATACTCGATCCGCCAGCCGACTACCCGCAGTATGCGCCGGGGTACTACGCGGTCTTCTTCGCGGATCCGGACGGGCTGAAGCTCGAGTACGTGTACACGCCGAAGTGGCCAGGGTGACTCGACCGGCGCTCTACTTCGCCTTCGCTCTGCGCTGGCTCTTCTTTCTCGCGGCCGCGCGACGCTTCGCGGTGTGCTCCCGGTACGCCGCGATCGTCGCGCGCAGGTCGACGTCGTACACGCCCAGCTCGAACGCGGTCGTCCTGGGCGGGAAGCCGACGCGGTACGAGCTGCCGCTCGCAGTTCGCTCGAGCCGGCCGTAGTCGACGAGCGTGCGCCGCAAGGTCACGTGGTCCGTCTCGATCGCCGGCGCGACGTCGCGCTTCCACGCTCGCAGTATCTCGTTGATCTCGCGCTCCTCGTAGGTGCGCGCGCTGTCGAGTGACTGCACGATGCTCTGCATCAGGATCTCGCGGTCGCGGCGCGCGCGGGGGAACGGCCGCGTGCCGTCCACGCACAGCTTGCAGAGGCGCTCGACGAACTCGTCGAGGGTGATCATCGGACAAGATTACCCGAGGACGCTGCGGCGGTTCGAGCGGTTCTTGGGCTAGCCGGCCAACAGCCGGAGCGTCTCTCCGTAAAGCAGCCGCTTGTGAGTCGCCATCACCGCGCGGTTCTTGCCCGCGAGCGGCGCGGCGACGGCGATCGCCTTGGCCAGGAGATCGACGGCGGGGGTCGCGTAGTCGACGATGCCGCGCCCGAGCGCCTCCGTTCCGACGTAGCGCTTGCCAGTCACGATCGCCTCGTGGGCGGTGAGCTTGGGCAGGCGCGCCTGGATCAGCGCGGCCATGCCCGGGTGGAGCGGCAGGCCGAGGTCGATCTCGGGGATGCAGAAGAAGCCGCGGTCGGTGCGCATCACGCGGAAGTCACACGCGAGCGCGAGCATCGCGCCGCCCGCGAACGCGTGGCCGTTCAGCGCGGCGACGGACGGGATCGGCGATGCGAGCAGGCGCGCGAAGATCTGCAGCATGCCCGTGACCACTTCGCCCGCGCGCTCGCGCCCTTCCCCCGACATCCACGCGAGATCGAGTCCGTTCGAGAAGAACTTGCCGTCGCCGGTCAGGACCATCGCGGTGGGCTCGTCGCTGCGCTCGAGGTCGTCGAGCGCGCGCGTGAGCTCCGCGATGAACCCCGGGTTGAAGCGGTTCTCGCCCGAGCGCATGTGCACGAGCGCGACCGCGCCTTCGCGCTTCGTGTCGATCATTTCTTTTCGAAGTCGAAGTCGCGCACGTAGTGACAGCTGTAGCCGCCGGGGTTCTTCTCGAGATAGTCCTGGTGATAGTCCTCGGCGGACCACCACGGACCGGCCGGAGCGATCTCCGTGACCACGGGCTTCTTCCACTTGCCCGACGCGTCGACCGCGGCCTTCACTTCCTCGGCCGTCTTCTTCTGTGACTCGTTCGCATAGAAGATCGCGGAGCGGTACGAGGCACCGACGTCGTTGCCCTGGCGGTTCTTCGTGGTCGGGTCGTGCATGCGGAAGAAGAAGCGCAGCAGCTCGTCGTACGAGATACGCGCCGGATCGAACTCGATCTTGATCGCCTCGGCGTGGCCCTCGTGATTCTGGTACGTGGCGTTCGGCACCTTGCCGCCGGTGTAACCCACTTCGGTGTCGATCACTCCGGGCAGCGCGCGGATCAGATCCTCCACGCCCCAGAAGCAGCCGCCGGCGAGCACGGCGATCTCGCGCTGGTCGGATCCGGGCTTCACCTTGATTCCCGCCTTTTCGAACGCCTCGAGATACTGCGGGTATCCCTCTTCGACGAGCTTCTCGACGGGGATGAAGCGCAGCGACGCGGAGTTCATGCAGAAGCGTTTGCCGGTCGGCGCGGGACCGTCCTCGAAGACGTGACCCAGGTGTGAGTCGGCGTGCTTCGAGCGAACCTCGGTCCGCACCGAGAACAGTCTCCGATCCTCGTGAGTCGTTACGTTGCCCGCATCGAGCGGGCGCGTGAAGCTCGGCCAGCCCGTGCCCGAGTCGTACTTGTCGAGCGACGAGAAGAGCGGCTCGCCGGACACCACGTCGACGTAGATGCCGGGCCTCTTGTTGTTCCAGTACTCGTTCTGGAACGCGCGCTCGGTGCCTTCGCGCTGGGTCACTTCGTACTGCTGCGGCGTGAGCTTCGCCGCAATCTCCTTGTCGGAGGGCTTCTTGTATTCCATGGGGGCGTCTCCTTTCGCGGAAGGAGCCAGATTACCCGGTCAGTACTTGCGCCGCTTCACCGGCAGCGACGACGCGTGCTTGAAAGCGCGCAGGTACCAGGCAACGAGCGCGCGGCGATCGGCGTGCATCGCCGCTGGGAGCACCACGTATTCCTTCATGACCTTTCCGGCCACGGGCTCGAACGGCGCGGCGCCCGGCATCGCCAGCAGCTTGGCGCGTTCGGCGTCGCCGAGCCGGATCGTCAGCGACGTCTCGAAAATCCCGCCGAACAAGTTGCCGTTCATGAAAGCCGCGTCGTACCCGAACATCTTGCGACGTTCGATGCGTGTGTCGTCGGGCAACACGGCGTGAAACAGCGCGATCAGCTCGGGCGAAGGCTGTTGGTATTTCATCGCTCGGCCTGCCTCCACTGAAACGTGTCAGGCTGTGAGTCTATCGGACCTGCGGAGGTGCTCATGCCGCGTCGCCTGGAGTTCTTCTTCGACTACGTGAGCCCGTTTTCGTACCTGGCGAACAGCCAGCTCCCGGGGATCGCGAAGCGAACCGGCTCCGAGATCGCGTATCGGCCGATGTTCCTCGGCGGCGTGATGGAGGCGACCGGCAACCAGCCGCCCGCCACCTTGCCCGCGCGCGCCAAGTACATGCCCAAGGACATCCAGCGCTGGGTGCGCCGCTACGCCATCGAGTTCGCGCCGAATCCGCACTTCCCGATGCAGACCCTCGTGGCGATGCGCGCGGCGCTCGCCGCGCAGGACGCGGGAGTGTTTCCCGCGTATCACGCAGCGCTGTTTCGCGCGGCCTGGGGAGAGCCGGTGAATCTCGGCGACGTGGCGGTGCTGCGCGACGTGATCGCGAAAGCGGGCGTCGATCCCGCGCCGCTGCTCGCCGCCGCGGCGACGGACGCGCTGAAGGAGCGACTCAAGGCGAACACGAACGAAGCCGTGACCCGCGGCGCGTTCGGCGCGCCGACCTTCTTCGTGGGCGACGAGATCTTTTTCGGCAACGACCGGCTCGACTTCGTCGAAGAGGCGCTGGGCGCGGCGTGACACACAAAGGTGTCGCCGTGGTCGTCGGCGCGGGCGACGGCCTCGGCTCCGCGGTCGCGCACCGCTTCGCGCGCGGCGGCTACGTCGCATGTCTCGTGCGCAGACACGGCGACAAGCTCGAGGGCGCGTTGAAGGAGATCGAAGCCGCAGGCGGCGTCGCGCACGGCCTCGGCGTCGACGGGCGCCGCGATGACGAGATGGTCGCGCTGTTCGAGCGCATCGAACGCGACCTCGGCACGATCGAAGTCGTGGTCCACAACATCGGCGCGGACGTGAACTACTCGATCCTCGAGATGGACGCGCGCAAGTACACCAAGGTCTGGGAGATGGCCTGCTTCAGCGGCTTCCTCGTCGGTCGCGAGGCCGCCCGCCGCATGGCCCCGCGCGGTCGCGGCACGATCTTGTTCACCGGCGCGACCGCGAGCCTGCGCGGCGGCACCGGCTTCGCCGCGTTCGCCGGCGCGAAGTTCGCGCTGCGCGCGCTCGCGCAGTCGCTGGCCCGCGAGCTCTGCCCCAAGGGCATTCACGTCGCGCACGTCGTGATCGACGGCCCGATCGACATGCCCTGGATCCGCGACAACTTCCCCGACATGGTGAAGGCGCGCCTGCCGACGGACTGCTGGCGCCCGATGCGATCGCCGAGAGCTACGGGTCGCTGCACGCCCAGGCGCGCAGCGCGTGGACGCAGGAGCTCGACCTCCGCCCGTGGGCCGAGAAGTTCTGAGCTAGGATCCCCCTCACGAGAGGGAGATCCCATGAACGAGCCCGTCGCCCCGCACACTCCGCTGCTCGAGTACTACGACGAAGCCAAAGACCCCGTGCGCGTGAAGTTCGTGCGCGAGCTCTTCGACAAGACCGCGCAGCACTACAACACCGTCGAGGCACTGTTCCTGAACGGCGGCCTCTGGTACCGGCGCTTCTCGATGCAGCGCGCGGGCATGAAGCCCGGCATGAAGGTGCTCGACATGGCGACCGGCACCGGCGCCGTCGCGCGCGGCGCGGCGAAGATCGTCGGGCCGACGGGCCGCGTGTTCGGCTGTGACCCGAGCCGAGGCATGCTGCGCGAGGCGCGCAAGGTGTTTCAGGGGCCACTCACTCGCGGCATCGCCGAGCAGCTCCCGTTTCGCAGCGAGCTCTTCGACTTCGTGACCATGGGCATCGCCCTGCGCCACGTCGCCGACCTGGTCGCCGCGTTCCGCGAGTACCGCCGCATGCTGAAGCCCGGCGGCAAGCTGTGGCTGCTCGAGGGCCACGTGCCCAAGTCGAAGCTCGGTCACTCACTCACTCGCTTCATGTGGAAGCGAGTGATTCCCGGCATGACCTACGTCGCCACCCGCAGCCGCGACGCCAAGGTGCTGATGGACTACTACTGGGACACCGTCGAGAAGTGTGTCCCGCCCGAGACGATCCTCGCGGCGCTCCGGGAAGCCGGGTTCGCGGATCCGAAGTTCGAGATCGTGGTGCCCGGAGCGTTCTGCGAATACACCGCGGTGCGCTAGGGGATCAGCACGACCCGCCCGAACGCGGCGCGGCTCTCGATGTAGGCGTGCGCCGCGGCGGCTTCGGCGAGCGGGAAGCGGCGGTCGATGACGACTCGGAGCTCGCCCTTCGCGAGGTCGGCGAGTATCTGGTCCAGCATCGGGCGCACGCGCGCGGTGGCGAGCGCGACCTCGGCCCCGAAGAAAACGCCGGTGAGTGAGCGATTACCGGGAGCCAAGGGAGACGGATCGATCTTCAGGTCGCCGCGGCTCGAGTTCCCGACCGTGATCGCGCGCCCGCGGTAGCCGAGACACAAGAGGCTGCGCTGCAGTGTGTCGCCGCCGACGGCGTCGACGACCAGGTTCACACCCTTGTTGGACGTGAGCTTCTGCAGCGCCTCGACGAAGTCGACCTCGCGGTAGGCGATGCCGTGGTCGACGCCGAACTCCTTGAGTCTCTCGATCTTGTCCTTCGAGCCCGCGGTCGCGAACACCGTCGCGCCGGCGCGCTTGGCGAGCTGCACGCACGCGAGCCCGACGCCGCTCCCGCCCGCCTGAATCAGCACCGTCTCGCCCGCGCGCAAGTGACCGAACTCGAATAGACAGTCGTGGGCGGTTCCCCAGGCAACCGGAACGCACGCGGCGTGCTCGAGCGAGAGTCTCTCGGGCACCAGCCAGGTCTGCGCCGCCGCGACCGCCGCACGCGCGGCGTGCGAGCCGTTGAACATCAGCGCAGTCACTCGGTCGCCGATCTTGCGGTCGGTCACGTTCGCGCCGACCTGACTCACGATGCCCGCGCAGTTGTAGCCGACGATGTGTGGGCGCGACGCGAGCAACCCGCGCGCGCGATTGCCGACGTCCCCACCCTCGATGCCGACCGCCTTCACGTCGATCACGACGCCGCCCGGCGCGCACACCGGATCCGGCACGTCCTCGTAGCGGAGCACCTCGGGCCCACCGTTCTCGTAGTACACCGCTGCCTTCATGGGCGAGATCCTACCTGATCGCAGGACCGAGCCCCTGTCCGCGCGGGGCGCGCGCGCGGCCTCTCCTCGGGGCTCGCGAGTACGCTCGAAGCCTCGTCGAGGTCCGCGCGCCCGCCCCGCGAGTGACTCAGGCGCGCTTGACGGTGAAGACGATCCGGTCCGGCGTCGGGCGCTCGCTCGTGATCTTCACCGGTCCGCCGGCCATCATCGTCGCCGCGAACGCGACGAAGCCCTGCGCGGTGTAGCGGCACTCGTCCGCGAAGTCCTTCGCGTCGTCGATGATCACGCGGAAGGTCTTCGGATTCTCCGGCTCGTCGACGCTCCAGCGCGTGAAGTTGTAGAGCAGGCCGGAGACCTTCGAGACCATGTTCGCGACGCGCGCGCCCCAGCTCTTGCCCGAGGCCTCGTCGGCGCCGAGCTGCCTGTAGATCCCGGCCTGCTGGAGCCGCTCGGCCGCGCGCCAGCCACGGTCGGCGAGATACTCCTCGATCCGACCCTTGGCCTCCTTCCGCGCGACGAGTGCGAGCAACCTTCGGTAGGTGTCGATCGGGTACCACTTGGTCGCGAGCACCTTCGACTCGAGCAGCTCGAGCTCTTCGCGCGACAGCTGCGCCTCGAGCTCGTCCTCGCTGACGCGCCCGTCGTCGATCATGCGGTGCAGATCGTCGTGGACCGAGTTGTACGCCGTGCCTTTGATGGACGGAACCGCCATTGCCCGCGCCCCTCCCGCAAGACGCTTCGGTCGGGACGCGGCGCGAGTTGACTCATTCGAGTAGAGTCACTCGCCATGTCACGCGGCCTGGAAGCGAGGGGGATCCTGCTCGTCGCGGCGCTCTTCTTTCCCGCTTGCGCGGCCGACCTGGCGCTGGAGGCAGCGACCGGGACTCCGATGTCCTTCGTCCAATCGATCACCGGGGTGGATGAGGCGCGCCAAGACCCCAATGGGCCGGTTCGCGTGTGTCTCGCGGCGATCGGCAGCTTCCATCCCTGGTACCAGCTCTGGCACTACGACCGGCCGGAGCGAGCCCATGTGTTCTTCGACGTCTCCATGCCGGAGGATCCGAGCGTTCCCGTGCGCGTTCGCCAAGACGTTCTCGGCTACTTCGGCAACCGGAAATGCGAGTGTTCCGGCGGCACGCCCTGGAAGTGGAAGGCCCTCCAGGTCGAGTTAGTCGGCCCGGCCGGCACGCCCACCGCGGATCAGCGCCTCGTGTTCCGCGACGGAGAGCGGCTCGTGGGAACCGTGGAGTTCGCGCCGCTCGCGCCCGGGCATCCGCTCGCCTGGCCGCTTGTCCCCTTGGGCTTCGTGACAGACACGGCATTCGTGACCGCCGGCGTCGCGGCCTACACGCCGATCGCGGTCTTGTTCATCTGGCTTCCCCACGGGATCTATCGCTTGGCGACGGGTCACTGGTTCGTGCCGGAGACGGACCCCTGCGAGATCCCGAAAGACCCGAGCGCCGCCCTGGATCCGCAGACGACGGAGCGCTGCGCGCGCATCCAGTAGATCGTGGTCGGGGCGTCCAGCTAGGGGAGATCGCCGCTTCGCGACTTGACCATCTGCGCACCGTGCCCTCTACTGCGTCGGCCGCCATGCCCTTCGGATTGCGACGGCCGCGATATCTCGTCCCGATGATCATCGCCTGCGCGCTGTTCATGGAGAACCTGGACGCGACGGTGATCGCGACGGCGCTGCCGAGGATCGCCCGTGACTTCGGCGAGAGCCCGCTGAAGCTGAACCTGGCGATCACCTCTTACCTCTTGTCGCTCGGCATCTTCCTGCCTCTCTCGGGCTGGCTCGCGGACCGCCTCGGCGCGCGCACCGTGTTCACGTCGGCGATCGTGGTGTTCACGCTCGGCTCGATCGGCTGCTCGACCGTCGAGTCACTGCCGCAGATGGTGCTCGCGCGCATCGTGCAGGGCATGGGCGGGGCGATGATGGTGCCGGTCGGCCGGCTCGTGGTGCTGCGCACGATCCCGAAGGCCGAGCTCGTGTCGGCGATGGCGTATCTCACCGTCCCCGCGCTGATCGGGCCGGTGCTGGGCCCACCGCTCGGCGGGTTCATCGTGACTTACTTCTCGTGGCGCTGGATCTTCTGGATCAACATTCCGATCGGCGTGCTCGGCCTCGCGCTCTCACTGCGCTTCGTCCCCAACGTGCGCGAGCCGCGCGAGGAGCCGCTCGACGGGCTCGGCTTCGCGATCGTGAGTCTCGGCCTCGCCGGGACGATGTTCGGCTTCGAGAACGTGGGGCGCGGAATCCTGTCGACTGACTCGGTCACCGCCCTGATCTGCGGCGGTGTCGCCTTCCTCGCGCTCTACGCCTGGCACGCGCGGCGCGTGCTCGCGCCGATCCTCGACGTGGCGCTGTTCCGCGCCCGCACCTTTCGCACGTCGGTGGTCGGCGGCTTCGTGTTCCGCATCGGGATCGGAGCGCTGCCGTTCCTGACGCCCCTGATGCTGCAGCTCGGCTTCGACCTCTCGCCGTTCGAATCGGGAATGATCACGTTCTCGGGCGCGGCGGGCGCGATCGCGATGAAGATGACCGCGGCGCCGATCCTGCGTGCCTTGGGGTTCCGCACCGTGCTGCTCGTCAACACCGCGGTGTGTTCGGTCTCGATCGCGGCCTACGGCTTCTTCACCATCTCGACGCCGCACGCGCTGATCACCGCGATCCTGCTCGTGGGCGGCTTCTTCCGCTCGCTGCAGTTCACGAGCCTGAACACCTTGGCCTACGCCGAGATCGATCCCCGGCACATGAGCCGCGCGACGACACTCTCCAGCGTCGGGCAGCAGCTGTCGCTCTCGTTCGGCGTCGGCCTCGGCGCGCTCTTGCTGCACGCGACTCTGAGATACCATGGCCACGACGAGCTCGGCCCGACCGACTTCGCGCCCGCCTACTTCGCGATCGCCGGCATTAGCCTGCTGTCGCTGTTCTTCTTCGCGCCGCTGCCGCGCGACGCGGGCGCGGAGATCAGCGGGCGGCGGGAGACTCGGCCAGAGGCCGTTGCGGAGGGCGTCGCGACTCACCCCGCGGAGTGAGTGCCACCTAGACGAACCGCTGGACGAACACCAGATCGAGCCAGCGGTCGAACTTCCGCGCGACCTGCCTGAAGTGAGCCACGCGCTCGAAGCCGAGTGTCTCGTGGAGACGCAGCGAGGGCTCGTTGTCGGCGTCGATGGCGCCGAGCACGGCGTGCTTGCCGAGCGCGCGCGCGAGCGGAAGCAGCGCGCTGACGAGCGCGCGGCCGACGCCGCCGCGGCGCCGGTCGGCGCGAACGTGGACCGAGTGCTCGACGGTCGACGCGTAGCCGGGCCAGGCGCGCCAGTCACCGAACGAGGCGAAGCCGACGACCTCGTTGCCGTCGGTGGCGACCAGCACGGGATAGCCCTGGCGCCTGCGTGACTCGAACCACTCGGCGCGCTCTTCGAGAGTCGAGGGCTCGTACGCGTAGATCGCGGTCGAGCTCGCGACCACCTCGTTGTAGATCGCGAGGATTCCCGGCAGGTCCGAGCGCTCGGCGGGGCGAACGAGCATGCTTGCCTCCGGGACGGAGCTTGTCCTATATAATCGACGGATGTCAACTATCGTGGACGACACGGACCCGACCCCGCAGATCGCGCGCCGGCTGCGCGGGGAGCGCGAGTCACGCGGCTGGTCGCTCGCGGACCTCGCGACGCGCTCCGGTGTCTCGAAGGCGATGCTCAGCAAGATCGAGCGCGAAGAGGCGAGCCCGACGGCCGCGATTCTCGGCCGGATCTCCGGGGCGTTCCAGCTCACGCTCGCGAACCTGCTCACGCGCGCGGAGAGCGACGACGGGCGGCTGGTGCGCGCGAAGGACCAGCCGCGCTGGCGTGATCCCGAGACGAAGTACGTGCGGCGCCAGATCTTCGCGCGGCCGCGCAGCCCGCTCGAGCTCACCGAGGTCGAGCTGCCGGCCGGCAAGAAGGTCGCGTTCCCGGCCGCGTCGTACGCGTTCATCCGCCAGCTCGTCTGGGTCACTCGCGGCCGCCTCGTGATCCAAGAGGGCGCGGAACGTCACGAGCTGCGCGCGGGCGACTGTCTCGAGTTCGGCGCGCCCGCGGACTCGAGCTTCCGGAACGAGTCGAAGGCGCCGTGCCGCTACGTCGTCGCGCTGGTGCGGCAGTGATCGAGTCACTCACCGGATCGGCGGACACCGTGGCCGCGCTCGCCGAGCTCTTGGTCGAGGTGACGGCGCACGGAGCCTCGGTCGGCTTCATGCACCCGCTCGATCCCGCGAAGGCGGCCGCCTACTGGCGCGACTGCCTCGCCGACGCCGCGGCCGGCCGGCGCATCGTGCTCGGGCTGCGCGAGGCCGAGCGCATCGTGGGCACGGTCAGCGTCGTGCTCGCCATGCCCGAGAACCAGCCGCACCGCGCCGAGGTGCAGAAGCTGCAGGTCGCGGTGAGTCACCGCCGCCGCGGCATCGCGCGGCGACTCATGGTCGAGGCCGAGTCACGCGCCGCGCGCGCCGGCAAGACCCTGCTCGTGCTCGACACCGCCTCGGACGGGGCCGCGCGACTCTACGAGGACATCGGCTGGAACCGGGTCGGCGAGATCCCGGACTTCGCGCTCTTCCCGAACGGCGAGCCGTGCGCAACCACGCTCTACTGGAAGCGAGTGTGACTCAGCGGCGCCAGGCGCGGCTCGCGACCTTGGCGATGTCGTTGTCCGGGCGCGCGATCAGCGCCGACTGAGTCATGTGGATCTCGTAGCGCGCGCCGGCGGCCATGGGGAGATAGGTCGCGCTGCCGTAGTAGCCGTCGACGAACGGGATCCAGTCCCGGTGCGCTTGCGCGAAGCTCCACAGGTCGATCGCGGGCTCCGCGTGGAGCGAGTACACGCTGCGCGGCGCGGTGCGTTCCAGCTCGATGTCGATGTAGCGCCCACTCAGTCGCTCCAGGCGGTAGTGGGCGTCGAGGCCGAGCAGGTTCGCGAGGCCGCTCCACTTCAGCACGCGCGCGTCGACCTGCCACTCGTCGCCCGCGAGCTGGAAGGTCTGCTCGACGCCGCTCGGCCGCCGGGTCAGCACGGCGAGATAGCGCTGCGGACCCTGCTCCTCGAACTCGATCGTCGCAACCGGCTGCTCGTAGGTGAGTCGCGCGTAGGTGTGCAAGTTCAGCGCGACGACGAAGAGCGCCGCGGCGGCGGCGAGCCCCGCGACCGCAAGGAGCCACGCAGTCACGCGCAGGGCGGTCTTCACGCGTACGTCTCGTCGCTGCGCGGTCGCAGCCCGGGCCTCATCACGTCGTGCTTGGGCAGCGCCCCGGTGTTCATGTCCTTCCATCGGTCGCTCATGCGCGGATCGAAAGGGTGACGCCTAGCGACGCCTCCGCCAGCGCGGACGGCTCGAAAAATCGCGCGCCGCGTTTGGGTATGATGGCCGCGCGGGGAGATCGCAGGGAGAACCGAGATGCGCTTCGGAATTTTCTACGAGCACCAGCTGCCGCGGCCGTGGGCGGAGGACGACGAGTACCGCCTGATGCAGAATGCGCTCGAGCAGGTCGAGCTCGCGGACAAGCTGGGCATCGAGTACGTGTGGGAGGTCGAGCACCACTTCCTCGAGGAGTACTCGCACTCGAGCGCGCCCGAGGTGTTTCTCGCGGCGGCGAGTCAGCGCACGAAGAACATCCGGCTGGGTCACGGAATCATCCAGATCTCGCCGCTCTACAACCATCCCGCGCGGACCGCGGAGCGCGTCGCGACGCTCGATCTCGTCTCGGGCGGGCGCGTCGAGTTCGGCTCGGGTGAGTCGGCGACCACCGGAGAGATGGGCGGCTTCAACGTCGACCCGTTCCTGAAGCGCGAGCAGTGGCGCGAGGGGCTCGAGGTCGCGGTGCGCTGTCTCACCGAGACACCGTTCGGCGGCGTCGACGGCAAGTGGGTCAAGATGCCGCCGCGCAACGTCGTGCCGAAGCCCTTCCAGCGCCCGCACCCGCCGCTCTGGGTCGCGTGCTCGCGGCGAGACACGATCATGCTCGCAGCGGAGCTCGGGCTCGGGTCACTCACGTTCGCGTTCATCGATCCCGAGGAGGCGCGCGGCTGGACCGAGGCGCACGAGAAGCGCCTCGCGAAGTGCACGCCGATCGGCGAGCTCGTGAACACCGATGTCGCCTGTGTGACTCCGATGATGGTGCACCGCGACGAGCGAGAAGCGATCCGCCGCGGCCTCGAGGGCGGGAACTTCTTCGGCTACTCGCTCGCGTTCTACGCCGCATTCGGCAATCACGTGCCGGGCACGACCGACCTGTGGAAGGACTTCCAGTCGAAGCGGCGCGAGCGCGGCTTCGACTCCGAGGTGGCGATCACCGAACGGCAGGAGCTCGGCGCGAAGGTCGCCCAGGGCGAGACCACGGCGCTGCGCGGCGCGGTCGGCACGCCCGAGCAGCTGCGCGGCTACCTGCGCCGCTTCGAGGCCGCGGGCGTCGACCAGCTCATCTTCGTGCTGCAGGCCGGCAAGAACCGCCACGAGCACATCATGGAGGCGATCGAGCTGTTCGGCCGCGAGATACTCCCCGAGTTCAAAGACCGCGATCAAAAGCAGCGCGACGAGAAGGCGGCGCGCCTCGCGCCCGTCGTCGACGCCGCGCTCGCGCGAAAGGTGCGCAACGCGCCGCGCATGCCCGCCGACTACAACGTTCCCGCCGTCATGAAAGAGATGATGAAGGCGGTCGGCGGCGACGCATTGCTCGAGAAGATCGCGGAAGAGAGTGCGGTCGGCGGCGACTCGTTCCGCAACCTCGCCCCGCGCGAGGTGCCGCCGTCGGAGTGAGTCGCGCTGCGCGTGTCAGAAGTCGAACGCCCGCTTGTCGCTCGTCTCGCCGAGTAACTCGATCGGGCTGTGCTTGTCGATGTGGCCGATGAGTCCGCGGTAGACGCCGTAGCCGACCAGCTCGCGCAGGCGGGGCGAAAAGCCGCGCGCGGTCTCGAGTGACAGGCCGAGCTGCTGGTTCTCCTGCTGGCGGATCCAGCCGGCGCAGTAGTTCATGGCGATGCCGACGCGGATTCCGCGGCTGCGATTCGCGCCGCCGCCGTGCCAGAGGCTGCCGTGCCAGACGAGCACGCTGCCGCGGCGCATCTCGGCGGGGATCGAGGCGTGCTCGGAGCCATACACCGGACTGTGATCCAGCTTGTGCGTGCCGGGGATGATGCGCGTGGCGCCGTTCTCCTCGGTGAAGTCGGTGAGCGCCCACATCGAGTTGCAAACCGTCGCGACGTGCGGCTTCGCGAGCGGCAGCAGCTGGTCGTCGGCGTGAATCGGCTGCGCGGTCTCGCCCGGATGGATCGCGATCGACGAGAGCGAGGAGACGAGACACCCGGGATCGAGCACGCCCTCGACGATCGGGAGCACGGACGAGTGCACGGGGATCGCCTCGAAGCGCGGCCCGTGCGCCAGCAGGTTGTACACGCGCTTGGTGCGAACCCCCTCGAAGCTGTTCGCGGCGAACTCGATCGCGAGCTCGCGCTCGAGGCGCTCGAGCTCGGCGAGCAGCGCGTCGGCCTCGCTCGCGGGGAAGGCGTCCTCGACGATCGTGTAGCCGTCCTTCTCGATGCGCTCCAGGTGACTCCGGACCTCGTTCGCGTTCATGTGCGCGATGATACGCTGCGCGCGGGAGGGCGCGACCTCGGCCAAGCAGGGACGGCGCAGATTGAAGCCGCATCGGCGCCGGCCGCCCGTCGGCGCGGCGCCGGGAACGATCGTCTTCCCACCGGGAACGACGCGCCTCAACGTCATCCACTACGACAAGGAGCGGCTGTTCGAGCGCACGAACGTGCCGATCGCGGAGCTCGCCGCGCTGATCGAGCCCGGCCAAGTGACTTGGGTCGAGGTCGAGGGGCTCGGCGACGAGGCGGCGCTGCGGCGCATCGCGGAGCTGTTCAAGATCCACCCGCTCGCGCTCGCCGACATCGTGAACGTGGGACAGCGCCCGAAGGCGGAGGCCTACCCCGAGTTCGAGCTCGTGATCTGCCGCGCGGCGTGCCCGCGCAACCCGACCGAGTTCGACCTGGAGCAGGTGAGCATCGTGCTCGGGCGCGAGGCCGTGGTGAGCTTCCACGAAGGCGAGCGCGACGTCTTCGAGCCGGTGCGCGAGCGCATCCGCCGCGGCAGCATCGTGCGCTCGATGGGCGCGGACTATCTCGCCTACGCGCTCATGGACGTGCTGATCGACGGCTACTACCCCGTGGTCGAGGCGATGGGCGAGAGACTCGAGTCACTCGAGGACCGCCTGATCGAGCGGCCGACCCAGGCGCTGCTCGGCGAGGTCCACGTCGTGCGCCGCGAGCTGCTGACCTTCGTGCGCGTCGTACACCAGCAGCGCGACGCGGTCGGCGCGATGATGCGCGCGGATCACCCGCAGGTCAGCGAAGCAGTGCGCATGTATCTGCGCGACTCACTCGACCACGCGCTCCAGATCAGCGACGTGCTCGACACGTTCCACGAGCTCGCGCTCGGGCTGATGGAGGTCTATCACTCGAGCCTCTCCCACCGCACGAACGAGATCATCAAGGTGCTCACGATCCTGTCGAGCATCTTCATCCCGCTGACGTTCATCGTCGGCGTGTACGGCATGAACTTCGAGCACATGCCGGAGCTGCACTGGCGCTACGGGTATCTCCTGACGTGGGGAATCATGCTCGGCGTCGTCGTCGGACTATTGGTCTACTTTCGCAGGAACGGGTGGCTCGGCGAGCTGCCGGAGCGCTCGACGGACGACTGAGCTGCGTGATCGCGGCCACCGTTCAAATCTTCGCGAGAGGCCAATCTGCATTCCACTACGGCGACGTATGCGTAGGGCATCCTTGATCCACGAAACAGAGGAGGAGCGGATCATGAAGCGCATCTCGATTCTCACGGTAAGTCTGCTCGCGTCGTCCATCGCAGTCGCACCGATCGCGAAGGCGACGACCTACGTCGGAACGCTCTCGGGCGCGAACGAAAGCCCGGCAACCAGCTCGCTCGGATCCGGAAGCGTCGTCATCACGGTCAGTCCGGATCTCGCGACCATGGAGATCCAAGCGACGTTCATGGATCTCAGCGGAACCTCCACCGCGGCGCACATCCACTGCTGCCTCGTTCCGCAGGGACCGCTGAACGTCAACGTCGCGACCCAGCTCCCGAGCTTCACGGGCTTTCCGCTCGGCGTGACTTCTGGCTCGTACGACCACACGTTCGATCTCACGGACTCGGCGACGTACAACCCGGCCTTCGTCACGGCGCAGGGATCCGTCGCGAACGCGCAGGCCGCGCTGCTCGCCGGGATCGCCGGCGGCACGGCTTACTTCAACATCCACTCGACGGCCTTCACCGGCGGAGAGATCCGCACGTTCTTCACGGTGCCCGAGCCACGGGCGCTCGGGTGGCTCGTGCTCGGCCTCGGCGCGCTCGGTCTCGCGCTGCGAAGACGGCTCGCATGAGGCTGGCGGCCGCGATCTGCGGATCGCTGCTCGCGGCCGCGCTGTCTCTGCCCGCCGCCGCGCACGAAGTCGTGTACGAGGCCCAGCTCTCGGGCGCGAACGAGTCACCCGCGAGTGGCTCGCTCGCGACCGGGTTCGTGCGCGTCACGATCGACCTGGACGTGCTGTCGATGCTCGTCGAGGCGAACTTCGCGGACCTCGGGTCACCCTCGACCGCTGCGCACATCCACTGCTGCGTGACCTCCGGCGGCCCGCCGAACGTCGGCGTCGCGACGCAGGTTCCGACGTTCCCGGGCTTCCCGAGCGGCGTGCTGTCCGGCGCTTACGACCGGACCTTCGATCTGGCGCAGGCGTCGAGTTACAACCCGGCGTTCGTCACGGCGAACGTCACGCTCGGCGACGCGCTGAACGCGCTCTTGAACGGGCTCGCTGCGGGCAACGCCTACTTCAACATCCACACGACGAGCTTCACCGGCGGCGAGATTCGTGGAAACTTGCGCGCCGTGCCGGAGCCCGAGGTGCTTGCGCAGCTCGCGCTCGGCCTCGGCGCGCTGGGCATCGCGAGGCGACTGCGCGGTGCATGACTGACATCCGCGCTCAGTCTCCCCCCTTGCCCTTTCCTTTGCTCTTGCCCTTGCCTCTCCCGTGACTCTTGCCGCCGCCGGGGCCGTAGGTGAGGTCGCCGTTCTTCAGCGCGTGGAACTCGGGTGAGCCCGGCTTGATGCCGAGCTCCTTGGCCATCGCTCCCCAGCCCTGCTTCTTGTGTGACTCGTAGACGGGAAACACTCGGTCGAGCGGCTGGCCACTCATGTGGCCGATCTGGAAGATCATGAACGCGTCGGCCGGATCGTGCACCTTGCCGACGACAGCTCGGACTTGTACCTCGGGCACGCCGAACTGCGCGCTCACCGTTGCGTAGAATCCGTTCATGTCGGCCCGCGCCTGCGCGTCGACGTGATGCATGAATGCCTGGAGCGGATCCTCCGCCCGCGCGTCGAACGCGCCGAAGAGAACCGCGACGAGAAGCATCGTTCGAGCCATGCCTGCACCCCCGAGCGCTGAAGCTAGCGAGAGGACGCCGGGGCGCAGCTCTTGCAATTCTCGCCGCCTGCGGCAGATACTGCGCCGGCTGATCGAGGTTCACCGCCTGATGTGCACGGAAAAAGCTCGCCGCTGAAGCTTCCCGGCTGAAGCCCGCCTGGCCTCTTCGAGTGCTGGGCCCCGTCACACCTTCGTTCCCGAGGCGGTACCGATGGCCTTTCTGCGCAATCGCTCGATCAATTGGATCAATCTGCACTCCGGCATCCAGGCTCTCGCACAGGGCATGGGCGGCGTGTTCGTGCTCGTGTATCTCCTCCGCGCCGGCGTATCCGTCCCCGCGACACTGTGCGTGATCGCGCTGATCTTCGCCGGGCGGTTCGTGACTCGCCCCGTGGTGCTCGTCTCGGCCAAGCGCTGGGGACTGAAGCCGATGGCGATCTTCGGCAACCTGCTCATCGCGATGCAGTATCCGCTGCTGGCGGAGGTGCACGGGATCGACCAGTCACTCCTCGCGTTCTGTCTGCTGGGCGCGCTGGGGGACGCCTTCTATTGGTCGTGTTACCACGCGTATTTCGCTGTGCTCGGCGACAGCGAGCATCGCGGCCATCAGATCGGCGCGAACGTGGCGCTGGCCGCGCTCGTGGGGATCGTCGCCCCGCTCCTGGGCGCGTGGGCGCTGGTCGGCGTCGGTCCGCGCCTGGCCTTCGGCGCAGTGGCCGTGATCCAAGCGCTCGCCGCCGTCCCCCTCCTCGCGACGCCGAACGTATTCGTCCCGCCCACGGCGCCGCACTCGTTCAGCTCGGCGCTTCCCGGAATCCTGCTCTTCATGTCCGATAGCTGGTTTGCGGTGATGTACGTCTTCGTCTGGCAGATCGCGCTGTTTCTCGCGCTCGGCGAGAGTCTCTCGGCGTATGGCGGGGCGATGGCCTTCGCCGCACTCGTGGGCGCGGTGAGTGGCATGCTGCTCGGGCGACACATCGACGCGGGTAACGGGATCCGCGCAGTCAGCATCGCCTATTCCGTGGTTGCCGTGACGTTGGTGCTGCGCGCTGCGAGTCTCGGCACGCCGTGGCTTGCGGTCGCCGCGAACGCGCTCGGAGCGCTCGCGGGCTGCCTGCTGGGGCCGGTGCAAATGACTCCGGTCTACAACCTCGCGAAGGCGTCTCCCTGCGCGACGCGCTTTCTCATCTCCGCCGAAGGAGGCTGGGACGTCGGCTGCATGTGCGGATGTCTCACCGCCGCGGCGCTCATCGCGCACGGCGCGCCGCTCTCCGCGATCATCCCGCTCGGCATGCTGGGCGCGCTGGCCCAGGTGCTGCTGCTCCGTCGCTACTACGCGCGCAGTGACTCGCTGGTGACCTAGCCGAGCTTCGGCATCCACTCGTTCGCAAAGCGCTCCAGCGCCTCGAGGGGCGGCGCGCCGAGCGCCATGAGCGGGACGATCAGACGCGAGACACCGAGCTCCTCGTAGCGCTTCACGGCGACGGGACCCTCGACGGCGGGAATCCACATGCACGAGATCTCGACGGACTTGGGGTCGCGCCCGATCTTCGCGCACGCCGCGCGCAGGTCCTTCAGCATGGGCTCGAGCTGCGCGATGTTCGCGGTGGGCGCGTACCAGCCATCGCCGTACTTCGCGATGCGCTCGAAGGCCTTGCCCTTCGAGCCGCCGATCACGATCGGCACGCCGGGGCGCTGCACCGGGATCGGGAAGGTCTTGAAGCCGCTCCAGTTCACGAAGTCACTCTTGTGCTCGACGACGTCGCCCGACCACGCCTTGCGCAGCGCGACCACGTAGTCGTCGAAGCGCTCGCCGCGGCGCTCGAACGGAACGCCGAGCGCGTCGAACTCCTCGCGCAGCCAGCCGATCCCGAGCCCCAGCATGAGTCGGCCCTGCGAGACGAAGTCGAGGCTCGCGGCCTGCTTCGCGAGATACAGCGGGTTCGTCTGCGACAGGATGTTGACGCCGGTGCCCAGCCGCACGCGCTTGGTGTGCGCGGCGATCGCGGCGAGCGCGATCAGCGGGTCGACGAAGTTCGTCTCCGGAGTGACTCCCATCTTCCCGTCCGGGCTGTAGGGGTACTTCGACTTGTAGTCGACGGGCACGACGACGTGCTCGAACGTCCAGAGTGACTCGATGCCGACCTGCTCGGCCTTCTCGGCCAGCGCCAGCATGGGCTCGACGCTGGGCACACCGATGTTCACGGGAATGAGACCGACCTTCATCGCGGGCACCTCCGCGAGAAGTCTACGCGAGACGCGGGTCGGGTTTCCTCACGGCTCGAGCTCGAGCTCGACGCTCCACGTGCGGCGCGCACCGGCCGGAAGCAGCGCCCCGGTTCCGCGCCGCAGCGCCGCCTCGAGGCTGTCCGAGTCGCCGATCGAGGGCTCGAGCCCGAGGTTGAAGTACGGCTCGGTGTTCGCGCCGGACCATCCCGCGTAGTTCTGCCACAGGCCAACGAACGGAACCTGCGCCGTGTCGAAGCGCATGCGCAGCGCTTCGCCGCCATCGCTGCTGCGGAGGGCGACTTCGCCCTGGGCGAGCGGCCCGACGAAGCGCTTGGTCGCCGAGGGAGTGAAGTCGGCGGGCCGCGGATCGGGAACACGGATCGGTGTCACTCCGGGCAGCTCGACTCGCATGCCCGGCTCGATCGCGAAGAGCGGATGCAGACACCAGACGAACGC
>Ga0326730_1000067_pt1 | contig 31096 bp, 29 predicted proteins | sample MHFSIPfraction_3_FD_207740 | JGI IMG/M metagenome (GOLD analysis project Ga0326730, IMG submission 207740) | Lab enriched peat soil microbial communities from Michigan Hollow, Ithaca, NY, United States - MHF7AN SIP fraction | ecosystem: Environmental > Terrestrial > Soil > Wetlands > Peat...
CTTCACCCGCCCTTCCCGCGTCTTTGAGGGCGAGGCATCCAGCCGGTCTGACTCTGGGAGGAGCGGAGTGTACCAGCACAGCGTGGCGGTGGGTTCGGCCCTGCTCCTTGTTCTGGCGGCAGGCTGCGGCGGAGAGCGACCCTGCACCCGCTGCGACACGATCGTCATCGCCGCAACCGGCGAGCCGGCCTCGGTGCTGCCCCCGCTGGTGGTGGAGACGGTCGGTCGCGACATCTCCGACCAGGTCTTCGAACGGCTCGCCGATCTGGCCCCCGGCGGCGCGCCGATCGACCCCGCCGCCTATCGCCCCCGGCTGGCCGACCAATGGGCGCGGGTCGACAGTCTCACCTGGCGTTTTCACCTGCGCCCGGGCGCCCGCTGGCAGGATGGACAGCCGGTCACACCGCGAGACGTGGTGTTCTCGTTCGAAGCGTTCGCCGACTCCACCCTGGAAAGCCAGGCCGGCGAGGAGCTGCGCGGACGACTCCGCGCTGCTGCCCAGGACAGCAGCACCGTCATCATCACCTTCTCCAAGTCCTATCCCGAACAACTGTACGATGCCACCTGGCATGTGCGGATCTTCCCGGCCCACATCTGGGACGGCGTGCCGCGCGAGAAATGGGGCGCCGACACCGCGATTGCCCACCTGGTGGGGAGCGGGCCATACCGGGTGGTGAGCTGGCAGCGGGGCCAGGCCCTCACCCTCGCCGCGGATACCGCAACCGGCCGGCGCGCCCGGGTGGGCACCGCGGTATGGCGCTTCGCTGCCGATCCGGAGGCCGCGCTCAATCTGGTGCTGAGCGGCGAGGCGGACCTCATGGAGTCGGTGGGGTCGCCTGAGCGGGTTCAGCGGGTGGAACAGGACTCCGCCCTCCGCGCGGTCCGCTACCCGTCGGCGGCGTTTGGCTTCCTGGGGTACAAGGTCGGCCGGGCGGGCGGAGGTCAGCCGATTCTGGGCGACCGGGCGGTGCGCCGCGCGCTCAACCAGGCGGTGGATCGGTCCACGATCGCAACCGCCGTCTTCGGCCCCGGGGCGGTGGCTCCGCCCGGGCCGATGTCGCGGCTGCTGTGGATCTGGGATGACAGCATCGCGGTGCTGCCGCACGATACCGCCCGGGCCGCGCAGGCCTTCGACGCCGCGGGCTGGGTGCGCGGAGCTGACGGGGTGCGCCACAAGGGGTCGAGCCGTCTGGGGTTCGATATTCTGGTCCCTTCCACCAGCACCGGTCGGCGCCGGCTGGCCGAGGCGCTGCAGGAGCAGTGGCGACTGGCGGGCGCCGCCGTCACCGTGACGGCGGTGGACTTCCCGGTGTTCCAGGAGCGTCTCGGTCAGGGCAGGTTCGACAGCTACATCGGCGCCTGGCTGGACGAGCCCAGTGCCCGGGTGCTGACCGAGCAGTGGAGCGCCGAAGGGGTGGGCGGCATGAACTACGGCAGGTACGTGAACCCCGCGCTCGACCGGCTGTTCGCCCGGGCGCTGGCGGCGGCCACGCCGGCGGAGGCCCGGGCCCAATGGCGCGCCGCGCTCGACACCCTCAATGCGGACGCGCCGGCACTGTTCCTCTACACCCCGGTGCAGGTGGCGGCCGTCTCGCGCCGGGTGGACAGCCTCACGATCGATCCCTACTCCTGGCTCAGCGGCCTTGCTCTGGTGAGTCTCAAGCCATGAACGGTGCCGCCCGGCGCGGCGCCCTGCTGGCCGTGCTGGCGCTAGGCGCCTGCCGGGTTGAGCGGCGGGCCCCGACTGTTCCGGCGGACCTGGTGCTCCGGGACGGCACGATCTACACCGTCTGGCCTTCGCGCCCGTGGGTGGAGGCGGTTGCGGTCCGCGACGGGCGGCTGGTGTTCGTCGGCGATGAAGCGGGAGTGGACCGGTTCATCGGGCGGGCCACGCGAGTGGTCGATCTCGCCGGCCGGATGGTGCTGCCGGGATTCCAGGACAGCCACGCCCACCCGCTCTCCGGCGGGCTGGAGCTGGGCGAGTGCAATCTCTATTCGGCGCGGACGGCGGCGGAGGTGGAAGGAGTGATCCGGGCCTATGCCGCCCAGCACCCCGATCTCCCCTGGATCCGCGGGAACGGCTGGCAACTTCCGGTGTTTGCCGAAGCCAGCCCCAGGCGCCAGCTGCTCGACCGGCTAATCCCCGACCGCCCTGCCTTCTTCTACGCCGCCGACGGCCACTCCGCCTGGGTCAACTCGAAGGCGCTCCAGCTGGCCGGCATCACCCGGCGCACTCCCGATCCGGAGAACGGGCGGATCGAACGCGACGCGAGGAACGGCTCGCCGAGCGGCACCCTGCGCGAATCGGCGATCGACCTGGTCGCGAAACTCCTGCCCGAGTACAGCACCCAACAACGGATCGGCGCCGCCCGGCGGGCACTGGCCGAGGCCAACCGGTTCGGCATTACCTCGATCACCGACGCCGACGCCGGGCCGGCCTACCTCGAGGCATACCGGGCGCTGGATGATCGGGGCGAGCTCACCGCGCGGGTCGTGGCCGCGCTGCACGTGGAAAACAACCCGGTTGCGAGTGAGACCAGCCGCCTGGTGGAGCTCCGCCGGCGCTACACCGGCGCCCGGCTGGTTGCCAATACGGTGAAGTTCTACGCCGACGGCGTCATCGAGGCCCGCACCGCGGCACTGCTGGCGCCGTACCTGGGTCACGGGAATGAGACGGGTCCGCTCAACTACACTCCGGAGGACCTCGCTACCCGGATCAGCGCCGCCGACCGCGAGGGGTTCCAGATCCACGTCCACGCCATCGGCGATCGGGCCATCCGGGTGACGCTGGATGCACTCGCCCGCGCCCGCCACGAGAACGGACCACGGGATGCGCGCCCGGTCATCGCGCACCTCGAGCTGTTCGATCCCGCCGACATTCCGCGGTTCAGGAGTTTGGGGGTGATCGCGAGCTTCCAGCCCTTCTGGGCGGAAGCCGACGAGTATATCAGGGACCTCACGCTGCCGGTTCTCGGGCCCGCGCGCTCGCGCTGGATCTATCCCATCGCGAGCCTGCTCAACAGCGGCGCGGTGGTGGTAGGGGGAAGCGACTGGACCGTATCCAGCCTCAATCCGCTGGACGCGATTCAGGTGGCGATCACCCGCCGGAGCATTGACGACCCGGCCGGACCGGCGTGGATCCCCGAGGAACGGGCCGACCTGCCCCGCATGCTCGCCGCCTACACCATCAATGCCGCCTTTGCGGTGAAGATGGAGCGGGAAACCGGATCGATCGAGCCGGGCAAGCTGGCCGACATGATCGTGCTGGACCGGAATCTGTTCGAAGTGCCGGCAACGGAGCTGCACAACGTAAAGGTGCTGTTGACTCTGCTGGAGGGACGGGAGGTGTGGCGGGATAGCAGCTTCGTTGTGCCGTGAGCGGTGAGCGGTGAGCGGTGAGCAGTGAGCTGTGAGCTGTGAGCTGTGAGATGTGAGATGTGAGAAGGGAGGTTGGAGAAGGGAACATTGAATGGTGTGGTCTGGGGACTGATAACTGGGGACTAGAGTCGCGTCCTGGCTTTCGCGAGCGGTTCCAACGCCGCGGCCAGGTCTCTCACTCCCCGGCGAATCTCTTGAGTATCCACCGCCGCGAACCCCAGCTGCAGCCCATCCCGCAGCACCCGCCCGCGGGTATAGTGCTGCAGCGGAGTCGCCTCGACTCTTCGCGCCAGGGCGGCTCGTGACGCCGACTCGCCGTCGATCCCGGCACCCAGCCAGCCGACGGTCTGCAATCCCGCCTCGACCCCGGAAACCTCGACCAGCCCGGCCAGCCTTTCCCCGCCGCTCTCGAGCAGGACCGACAGGCGTTCAGCATAGACCTCCCGCATGCGCCGCACGTGGCGCCCGAAGTGCCCCAGAGCCATGAAATCACACAGCACCGCCTGCTCCAGCAGCGGGGCATGCCGATTGGTGACGGATTCGGCGGCGAGGAACCGGTCCACCAGGTCCGGTGGCACTACGAGGTAGCCGAGCCGGAGGGAGGGAAAGAGCACCTTGCTGAAGCTCCCGGCGAACAGCACCAGGCCGTGACGATCCAGTCCCTGCAGCGCTGGAATCGGTCGGCCGGAGTAGCGGTATTCGCTATCGTAGTCGTCCTCGAAGATCAGCGCGCCCGCCTTCCGGGCCCACTCGAGCAGCTCCAGCCGGCGGGCGAGACTCATGCTCACGCCCACGGGGAACTGGTGTGCCGGTGTCACGTATACCAGCCGCGCGCCGCGCAGCTCGGACCCCAGGATCATCCCTTCCTGGTCCGGGTGGACCGTCCTGATGCGCGCTCCCAACGCCTCGAACACCAATCCGGCCCCGATGTACCCCGGGTCCTCCATCACCACCCGGTCGCCCGGATTCAGAAACAACCGCGCCGCCAAGTCGAGCGCTTCCTGAACCCCTGAGAGAATCACCACCTGCTCCGGCACGCACTGTACGCCGCGAGAGGTCCCGAGGTAGTCGGCCACCGCTTCCCTGAGCGGCGGGTATCCGGTCGGAGGGCATCCCTCCAGCAGCCCAATGGTGACCTGGCGCAGGCGGCGGGAGGTGACCTGGGCCCAGAGCTGTGCCGGAAACAGGTCAAGCGCGGGCTGATTGGCGCGGAATGCCCGGATGGGACGGTGACCGAGCGCGGGGAAGGGTCTGACCCTGGCGGCGTAGTCTGATAGCGGGCGCGGACCGGGCCGGAACGAGGCGGGAGTACGGGCCGGCCGCTGGGCCTGCAGCAGGTCGTCCGGAAGGACCCGGGTGACAAAGGTGCCGGACCCCACCCGGGCCTCCATGTACCCCTCGGACTTCAACTGCTCGAAGGCCGCCACGATGGTCCCGCGGGAGAGGCCGTACTGGCGGGCGAGATCCCGGGTGGCGGGAAGCCGGGCGCCGGGGCGAAGCCGGCCCTCCAGGATCTCCGCCCGGAGTGATGTGTACAGCCATCGGCCCGCGGCCATCCGCGGTGGCCGAAGCGGGAGTGCGAGGGAGAAGGCGGTGATCCGCTTGGTCATAATGTGGTACAGTGAAAATATCGAAAATGGATCTACATGACAGGTCCACTTCCCACTAGCTTGGCTCCATTCTCGGGAGGGAATCATGCCCCGCTTCAATCGCGCTGCATCGCTGCTCGCCTTCATCTGCCTGACTATCCCCGGCTCCGTGCCCGGTCCGGCCCAGGCCGCCGATCCGGGACGGGTGAGGCTGGTTACGTCCCAGGCATTGCCCCGGCTCGATGGGGATCACCTCCGGCTCAAGCTGGTCGAGGTCAGCTACGGGCCGGGTGGCTCGTCCGAGCCGCACAGCCACCCGTGTCCCGTGATCGGATACGTGGTCGAAGGAGAACTGCGGACCCAGGTGAAGGGTCAGCCGGAGGTGATCTACCGGGCGGGAGAGAGTTTCTACGAGGAGCCCAACGGCGTTCACCTGGTCTCGGCCAACGCCAGCCAGGAGCGGCCGGTCAGATTCCTCGCCTATTTCACCTGCGACCGGGAAACACCGGTGTCGGTCGCCGTGCCCGAGAGCGGGCCGGCCCGGCGCCCGTGAGCGTTCCGTACGCTCAGACCAGCATCACCAAAACCATTCTGGAGGAGATCATGGGGGCACGTCTACATTACGCCAGGGTCGCACCAGGCGCCTTCGAGGCTATGGAAAGCCTGGACCAGTATCTTGAGCGGTCCGGGCTGGAGCAGCCCCTGCTCAACCTGATCAGGCTGCGGGCGTCTCAGATCAACGGCTGCGCCTACTGTCTGGACATGCACTGGAAGGATCTGATCGCCGGTGGCGAGCGCGCCCAGCGGCTGTACTCGCTGGATGCGTGGCGGGAATCCCCCTACTACACCGAGCGGGAACGGGCCGCGCTGGCGTGGACCGAGGCGGTTACCCTGATAACCGCGGGACATGTGCCGGACCAGGTGTATCAGGAGGCCAGGGCCCACTTCAGCGACAAAGAAGTGTGCGACCTCACGCTCGCGGTCGCCACGATCAACGCATGGAACCGGTTGTCGATCGCCGGACGGATCGTGCCGGGCACCTACCAGCCGGCGGCAATCGCCAGCTGAGAGGATCGTGCCGGAAGGAGGGGGATGAGCCAGGACCGCTGGACCCAGGTCGACGAATACCTGTGCGGCCTCCTGCTGCCGGCAGATCCGGCGCTGGAGGCCGCGCTCGAATCCAGCACCGCCCGCGGTCTTCCGGCCATCCAGGTCTCGGCCCTGCAGGGCCGATTGCTGTGGCTGCTGGCGCGGGCACAGGGCGCCAGGTCGATCCTCGAGATCGGCACCCTGGGCGGGTACAGCACCATCTGGCTCGCCCGGGCGCTCCCTGCCGGCGGCCGGCTTGTGACTCTGGAGCTCGATCCTGTCCACGCCGAGGTGGCCCGGGAGAATCTGGCGCGCGCCGGACTCGCCGACCGGGTGGAGGTGCAGGTCGGGCCGGCGCTCGAGTCGCTGGACCGGCTCAACGCCGGCCACCAGGGCCCGTTCGACTTCGTGTTCATCGATGCGGACAAGACCGGGTACCCGGACTATTTCACCCGGGCGCTGGCCCTGTCCCGACCCGGGACGCTGATCGTCGCGGACAATGTCGTTCGCGGTGGAGCGGTGGCGGACGCCGGCAGCACCGATCCGAGTGTGCAGGCGGTGCGCCGCCTCTACACCATGATCTCCAATGAGCCGCGGGTGAGCGCCACGGTGCTGCAGACCGTCGGCGTCAAAGGGTACGATGGTCTCGTCATCGCCCTGGTGACGGGAGGTGGATGAAGCTCAAAGCCGGGCAACGGTCGTCCCTCCGTTGCGCCCTCTGAGTCCGGGCCTATGTTAGACGGGTGCAGCCGTCAGTCACGCGTGCGGCCTCCCCACTGACACGCACACCTTTCCCAGGCTGACAGCGGCTGGCTGTCGACTCGAGGCCGCCCCCTCCGCAGAGTCCACGATGCCCAGGCAGCTGCAGGTCTACCAGTCACCCGACATCGTGGTGACTTTCGATCCGAACATCTGCATGCACTTTGGGGAATGCCTGCGCGGCGCCCCGGAGGTGTTCGACGTGTCGCGCCCCGACTGGATCCGGCCCGGCGCGGCGCCGGCCGAAACCGTGGCCGAGGTCGTGGCCCGGTGTCCGAGCGGGGCGCTGCATGCGGTCCTGCCGGGTCACTCGCCCGCCAGGCCGCTCCCGTCGGTGGGAGTGACTATTCAGGTAACCCGGAATGGCCCGGTGGTCGTGAAGGGGTCGGTGCAGCTCGAGCTTCCCACCGGGATCAGCGAGAAGCGCAACAGCTCCTTCTCTCTGTGTCGCTGCGGCCAGACGCGAAGCACGCCGTTCTGTGACGGAAGCCACGTTCGCGTCGGCTTCAAGTCCCCCGCCTGAGGGGCGGCGCGGCTTCCCCGCGGCCAGCTATGCGTCGCCTCGTGGCCTACCTGTGGGCGATGCCGGTATCGCTGCCGGCCTCGTGTCTCGCGCTGCTGGCGCTGGCGAGCGGGGCGCAACTGTCCTGGCGGGACGGTGTGCTCGAGGCCTGCGACGGGTTCCTCCCCGTCCTGCTCGCGCGGATGTACCCCCCGATGCCGATCGCGGCCATCACCCTCGGCCACGTGGTTCTAGCGCAGCGCGCGGCCGATCTGGAACGCACCCGCCAGCACGAGCGCGTTCACGTACGCCAGTATGAGCAGTGGGGTGGATTCTTCCCGTTGGTCTATCTCGGCGCGAGCCTGGTGGTGCTTCTCCGGGGCGGGGACCCCTATCGCGACAATCCGTTCGAGCGTGAGGCCTTTGGCAATGAGCGGTGAGCAGTGAGAAGCGAGGGGTAAGAAGTGAGAAGTAAGGAGTGAGAAGTGAGAAAGTGAGAAGTGAGAAGAAAGTGAGAAGTGAGAAGTGAGAGGGCCTGCAGGGGGAGTGCCGGCGGACTTACCTACCCGGTTTCACACCCGCCCTTCTCACTTCTCACTTCTCACTTCTTACTCCTCACTCTCAAGGTCCCTCGCCGCTGCGCGGTAGGCAGAGTCCAGATCGGTCGCCGTCACCTCCCCGTGCGACCCATGCCATACCACCGTTCTGCCGGCCAGCAGAATCGCCTGGGGCGACTCATGGGCCACGCCGAGCAGCTCCGCTAGCTCGGCAGAGAGGGCGCGCTCGCCGATCACATCCACCCGGTAGACCCTCGCCTCGGGGTGGGCGCTAATGAAATCCGATACTTCGACCTCGGCCTGGCGGGAAGAACCGCAGATGGGGCTGTGCTTGTAGAGTAGCGCGAGGTGGGCGGAGGGGAGAGACTCGAGCCAGGCGGCGGCGGAGGTCTCGGCCACGCGGGACATGCCATCAGAGCCAACAGCGTCTTCCCTCAGAATTTCACCAGCTCTCCGAGGCGTACGCCCGCCCTTGCCAGCCAGCTCAGGGAGCGCGGTGCGGCACCGATGCCGGCCGAAGCCTGCGCGAACGCGAAGGGGGGAACCCAGGCTACGAGGTAGCTGCGAGTAGTCTCTTCGACATAGGCCACCCAGGTGTCCCAGGGGGGCGTGTCCCGGTCGTCGAAGAAGCCGTCGCTCACGTTGCGTGCAGCGCCACGGGAGTGGGGCGGAGTCGGGAAGTAGACCATCAGCTGTCCGCCGCCGAGGGGATCCAGTGTTCGCCGCCAGCTTCGGCCCAGCTGGGCCAGGCGCTTTTCCGCCACGGCGCGCAGGGTCTCGGGCCAGGCGGTGGCCGGCGGTGGTGCCAGTAGCGGGCTTCTGAGTGCCTCACCCAGGGCGCCTTCTGCCGCGCGCCGCGCCACCCAGGAGACGGTCTCGGCCAGGCGTTCCTGAAACGGCTGCAGCGAGCCCGACAAGTCGGGCTCGCTTCGCAGGATCTCGGGGGAGGTCACGCCGGGGATGTCCTAGTCTCCCGTGGCTGATGCGGCCGCCGGGGCAGACGGCGGCTGATCGCTGTTCCAGATGTGCGGCACGGCTTTCCAGCGGTCCCCGGTTGCCCAAGTCGCCATGTACTTCCCCTTGTCTCGCTGGTCGCCCGTCGGCGATGGAGCGCTCCAAGTCCAGTCAGCTACCTCGATCGCCCAGTCTCCTGCGGAAACACCGTGCGAACGGTGCGCATCGCCTTTCCCCGGAATCCAGGGTCACCCGCAATAATAGTCAGGGTCACCCGCAATAACAGTCATGATGCGAAAGTGCGGGCTTGGACGCCAGAGGGAGGTACAGCTCCCGGCCGCCGCACCCGGTCCTGGGTTGCTAGGCCGGAAAGAAAGACCGCCCCGGGGACCATGAGGGTCACGGGGCGGTGCAATGGGTCTGTGGAGATCCGGCCGCTCGAGTACTGGCTCAGGCCGGAGGCTTTCCGGTTCGGGCCAGGGTCTTGAGCCAGCGGGTGGCAGCCGCCAGGGCGGCCTTCTTCCCGCCGTGGCTGTGGTCGCCAAAATACGCCGTGTACTTCGGCCGCCAGCCCTTCGGCGAAGGGCGGTGGCCCACTCGGACCACGAAGCCGTAGGTCCGGGTACTGGGCTGCTCGACCCGGCAGATTCCCGGCGGGAGATTGTGGTTGACCCGACGTGCGCGCGGAGCGGGCAGTGCGATCTTCTTCACCTTCTTCTTCCCTGCGGTACGCGGGGACGCGACGCGACGCTGCGCCCGGGCGCTTTTCTTTGGCATTCAGGCTCTCCCATGTTCTCGCGTCCGTGATCCGACATCGTGGCACGGACGGGCGGCGGAAGATCACACTCCGGGACCTATAATGGAAGAGGCCGAGCCCCGTCGGGACTTCACACTGCATTAATGAAATCCTCCTCTAGGCGCACTACCTCCTGCTGCGCTCTGACGCAAAACCGAACGCCGGCTGAGCGGTCGCCCTACTGCCCGAAGGCAGGGGCGAACACGCTGCCGGCGAATTCCTCCAGCGTGGTCGGGGTGGTGTTGGCAGGCGACCGTGGCTCGAGCGCCCTGATCGATCCGCTGTTGAGTCCGCGGATCATCTCCAGGTACTGATCGGCCAGTGCCGGGGAGAATCCGGCGGACAGAAGGGCCGCCCGGACGTCCGCCTCGGGAAACTGCACGTAGGCGAGGTCAGGCCGCTGAATGGCGGCACCGAGAATGGCGGTAGCCTCCCGGCTGGTGTAGCTCCGCGGGCCTCGGAGCTCACGCGACCGCTGCCCGGTGAACGTGGGATTTGTCAGCAGACTGGCGGCGACCTCGCCGATGTCCCGGCTCGCGATCATCACCACCGGGACATCGGGAGCCAGCCCACCGCCATTGATCCCTGCGCTACGGATCAGGCCGATGCCAGCCAGCAGGTTCTCGTAGAAGTAACCCGCCCGCAGGTGGAGAGTGTGAATGCCGGGGATGGCGTTGACTCGCCGCTCCAGGTAGTGCAGCCCCGCGATGGGACCGTTCCCCTCAGAGTGGTCCGCGCCGATGCTGCTGAGGGTGACGGCACGCGGTACCCGCGCCACCTGCAGCGCCGCCGAGGCGGCATCCGCCAGGGCCCGGGCCCGCGCGGCGGGATCGGGGTGACCGATGTCGGGCGGAAGCAGTACGAATGCGGCATCGGCCCGGCGGAAGGCTTCGGCAAGGAACCTGGGATCCTCGGCCAGGCCCACGTGCGGCTCGGCGCCGCGGGCGGCGAGGGGCGCAAGCCGGTCGGCGGAGCGGCCGATGGCGCGAACGGCCGCGCCCCCTGCGAGCAGCCGTTCCACCAGCACGTGCCCCACCTTGCCGGTCGCGCCGAGCACCGTGATCGTCTTCGCCATCTTCCGTGCCTGTGCCATCTCCGTCCCGGTTGACTGCGGGGCCGGGTCCGCGGCGGCTACTGCGCAGTCCGCTCCGGGGCCCAAGGGACCTCAGTGGCGATCGAGGATCGAAAGGCTGATGCGGACGATGTCGTCCAGCCGCTTCTGGCTGGGCCCGCCCTTCCGGGCGACGCCGAGCCCCGCGATCACGTTGAGGAGGTAGCGCGCGGTAGCCACGGCATCGAGCGCGGCGGGGATCTCACCGCTGGCCTGGGCCCGTTCCAGGGCGCGGCGGAAGAGGTCCTCCTGGGCCTGGTTGTGCTGCTCGAGCAAGGCGGCGATGGCGGGGTCGTGCGGAGCCAGTTCGACGGCCGAGTTGACGCACAGACAGCCGCGGCAGTCCTCGTCATCCTCGCAGCCCTCGTTCATCTCCCGGAACATCGTGGCGAGGGTCACCCGCAGGGGACCGGACCGCTCCAGCTGCTCACGGTACCAGTCGAGAGTCTCGGTGGAATAGGCGCACAGCGCTCGCACGAACAGCGCGTGCTTGTCGCCGAAGGTGTTGTACAGACTGGCCTTCTGAATACCCATCCGCTCGGTGAGGTCCTGCACGGAGGCGGCCTCGTAGCCCTTCTCCCAGAAGACTTCCAGGGCGGCGGCCAGCGCCTGCTCTTCGTCGAATTCCTTCGGTCGTGCCATGGCGGACTATAAGCGATTCTATACCGAGCGGTCAAGAAATCCGGAGGGAGGTGAAGGAGGCGGAGTGGAACGGTTCTACCCCGAAGATGAAGGCCACCAGCGGGATCACGGGTGTGGGGCTGGCGGACTCGGCGTTGCACTGCTTGGATTCCTGTTCGAGACCCGCCAGCGGAGGGACCAATGCCCGTGGTACTGCGCCACACGGTCGCGGTTGTCATCGGTGTGGTGGTGGCTGTGACGATCATCATGCTGTTCGAGGGGCTCAATTCGCAGCTGTTTCCGCCGCCGGCCGGGCTGGACCACGGCACTGCTGCGGAAATGGGGACCTGGCTCCGCACCCTTCCGACCGGGGCGTTCCTGCTGGTGCTCGCCGGCTATGCCTTCGGCGCGTTCGGCGGATCGGTGGCCATTGCACGATTTGCCCCATCCCGGGCCGCTCACCTGGTGGGCCTGCTCGGGGCCATTCTGCTGGCCGCGTCGCTCATGAATCTGGTGGCGCTGCCGCACCCGATGTGGTTCTGGGTGGCCAACGTGCTGCTGATTGTCGGGGGGGCGTGGCTGGGGTTCAGGCTGGGAGCCAGGCGGGTGGCACAGCCCCAGTGAGGGGCGGAGAACCGGTCAGGTCCGTACCGCCTCGATGGTGAGCCCGCTGGCCGCGAGCGCTTCCACCGCGGTGATGTCGGGGAGGCCGGCCGCGCGGGCTGCGGCCCAGGTCAGCGTGATCGCCCCCAACCGGCCGACCTCCTGCGCCAGCTTGGAGGCCACGTTCACCGGGGAGCCGGCGACGTCGTGCTTCCCTGCCCCGAGCTCGAACAGCAGTACGTGACCCATGTCGATCCCGATCGACAGCCGGATGTGCTGGGCTTCGAAGAACTCGCGCAGCTCGCGGGAGAAGCTGAGCGCCTTGCGGGGGTCGTCGAAGTAATAGATGCAGGGCCCTCCCGCGCTCTTCACCTCCAGTCCGGAGAGATTCTCCAGCAGGCTGCCGCCGACCCGGGTGATCGCGGCGGCCAGGGCCAGGTCGTTGAGGCTGGCCACCTCGGGCTGGTCCCGATCTTCCCGCTCCCGCTCCACCACGACGATGACCCCGTCCCGAAAGGCCGGCCGCGGCACCACCGAGGTGCGGCGGGTGCGCTGGAACTGCGTCAGCCCGGCGTAGAACTCCTCGGGGAACGGCAGCGGGTAGCGGAACTCCGACGGCTCGATGCCCTCGAACCGCGGTCCGTCCAGCACCCGGAAGACCTCACCGCAGGTTGAGATGAGCCGCGGAAGCGGCTCGAACTCGAATGCGGCGGTTTCTCCCAGCGCCCTCCGGAAATCGGCGGTGATCAGGATCTCGCCCGCCTCGGTGTACTCCTCGGCCAGATTCTCAACCCGATCGGCGTTGCTCCCGTGCAGGCCGCTGCCCAGCTCATAGAACTCTCCCAGGTGCACCGCCAGGCCGATGCCGACTTCGCACTCAGCCCGGATCCGGTCCACCAGGGTGAGCAGCATGCTCACCACGTGGTCGGGAGACACGCCATCGGGGTAGAACATGGCGGTATTGTCCGCCGCCCAGACACCGACCGCGGTGCCGCCGATGGCCCGGCCATAGGCGTGCACCAGCTCCTTGGGCCGGCTCACCATCGCCATCAGCTCGATCAGCGACCGCTCGTGGCTCAGCCGGGTCAGCCCCGCGGCATCGCTGCACACCACGATCCCGTGGAGGGTACAGGGCTCGAGCAGGAGCCGGGCGGCCTCCGGAGTCTGCGGGCTCCTGATCCACGACGCGATCATGTCCAGCGGGAGGGCCTGCCCCGCATCGGGTGGCAGGTCGAAGAAGCCGGGTGGAAAACGGGTCGGCGAGAAGCGGGCCATGGTCGTTGAGACGTAGGACGTGAGACGTGAGCTCGCACCCAAATCACGGTACCGGACGACCCGAGCCCATTCCGTGGCGCAGGTTACAGCCCGCCGCCCGGCAGGATCACCGAGCCGATATCGATCGCATCCTCGGCCTCAGATCCGAAGCTGCTCCATGAACGCGAAGCTGCTCCGGGCGAAGGCCAGCGGGTCCTTCGCCTCGTCATGTTCCACGAAGCGGTGCTCGACGCCCGCACGCTTCGCGGCCTCGAGCAGAGTGGGCCAATCCATGGCGCCCTGGCCGACATCAACCATCGCGCCGTCGGCGGCCATGTCCTTGACGTGCACCATGCGGAAACGCCCCGGATGGTTGGCAAAGTAGCTCAGCGCGTCCCGCCCGCCCTTGCGGATCCAGAAGAGATCCAGCTCCATGACCACCAGCTCCCGCCGAGTGCGGTCGAGCAGGATGTCGTAGCCACAGCGGCCGCCTTCGAGCGCGTCGAACTCGAACCAGTGATTGTGATAGCCCAGGGTGAGCCCGGCCTTCCGGAGCCGTTCCCCCGCCTCATTGAAGGTATCGGCGCTGCGGGCATAGCCGTCAGGGTTGCGGACCTCTTCCGGCAACCATGGCACCACCACGTACCGATGGCCGAGGGTCTTGGCTTCGGCGATGGTCTGCTCCAGGGTGTCGGTGATGGCGGGAATTCCGTAGTGACCCGACGGCGCCTTCAGCTTGTGGCGGTCGAGCACCTTGCGCACATCGCCCGCGGCCCTGCCATACAACCCGGCGAACTCGACCTCCTGGTAGCCGATTTGCGCCAGCGCCGCGATGGTCCCCTCGAAGTCGTCCTTGAGGAGATCCCTGAGGGTGTAGAGCTGGATGCCCAGGGGGCGGACGGACGGACGGGCGGACGGGCGGTCCGTGGATCCGAGCCCCGCCACCCTACCCAGCAAGAGGCCTCCGATCGCGCCAAGGAAAGTCCTCCGATCGGAGGACCTGCCATCCGCCGGTCCGCCGGTCCGTCTCACAGCTCCCCCCGCTTCGTCAGCTCGACAGCCCGATGTGCCGCACGGGCCGTGAGGGCCATGTAGGTGATCGATGGGTTCTGATTGGCCGAAGACACCATGCAGGCGCCGTCGGTCAGGAAGACATTGGGGGCGTCCCAAACCTGATTCCACCGGTTCAGCACGCTGGTGGCCGGGTCGCGGCCCATGCGGGCGGTTCCCATCTCGTGGATCACCAGCCCGGGCTTCACGTCCTGGTTGGTCGGCTGGATGCCGGTGGCGCCGGCAGCCTCCAGCATCTCGGTCGCTGTGGCGATCATGTCCTCCCATTGAGCCTGTTCGTTGGGTCCGTAGGCACAGCTGATCCGGAGTGCCGGAATCCCCCACCGGTCCTTCAGCTCGGAATCCAGCTCCACCCGGTTCTCATGCCGAGGCAACATCTCGCCGAACCCGTAGAAACTGAACTGCCAGGGGCCCCGCTCGGCGATCAGCGACTGCTTGAATGTCGCGCCGAATCCCTTCATCGACTGTCCCCGGCCCCAGCCCGAGCGGCCAGCGCCTCCCTGGAAGGCGTAGCCACGGAGGAAATCCGGGTGCTTCTGCTTCACATTGCGAAATCGCACCAGATAGATGCCATTGGGCCGATTGCCATAGCTGACGTGATCCTCATACCCCGGAATCGTGCCGACCGCGCCATGACCCATGGAGTGATCCATGAGGTTGTGCCCCAGCTCCCCGCTCGAGCTGCCCAGGCCGCCGGGGAACTCCGGCGAGCGGCTGTTCAGCAGGATGCGGGTGCTCTCCAGGGCAGACGCGCACAGGAACACTATCCGGGCCCGGAATTCGAGGCTCTGAAAGGTGTTCGCGTCGATGACCCGGACGCCGGAGGCGCGGCGTCGTTTCGCGTCGTAGAGCAGCCCCGCGACCACACTGTGGGGGCGGAGTGTCAGGCGGCCCGTGGCCCGGGCGGCCGGGAGCGTGGCGTTGAGACTGGAAAAGTAGCTGCGGGTGATGCAGCCTCGTTCACAGGGGCCGCAGTAGTGGCAGGCGGCCCGCCCCAGGTGGGCGCGGGTGAGAACCGCACAGCGACCGATGGTGAGCACCCGTTCGCCGCCGAACGAGGCCAGAACCTTCTCCCGCACGTGGCGCTCGGCGCAACGCATCTCCATGGGCGGAAGGAAGCGGCCGTCCGGCAGCTGCGAGAGTCCCTCCGCCTGGCCGCTCACCCCGACGAAGCGCTCCACGTGGTCATACCAGGGCGCGATGTCCCGTTCCCGGATGGGCCAGTCCACGGCGATGCCATCCCGGGCATTGGCCCCGAAGTCGAGGTCGCTCCAGCGGTAGACCTGGCGCCCCCAGGTGATCGATCGCCCTCCGACCTGGCGACCGCGAATCCAGTAGAAGGGCTGGTCGGGGGGAGTGGTGTAGGGGTTCTCGAGGTCGTTCACGAAGAACTTGCCGGACCACTCGTCGCAGGCGTAGCAGGCCTGCTGGATCGGCTGTTCGCGGGCGATCTTGTCGCGGTCGCCCCAGCCGCGGAAAGGAAGCTGCCACGGCTGCACGTGCTCCACGTAGTCCGTCGCGGGATCGACCGGTCCTCCGGCCTCCAGCACTAGAGTCTGAAGTCCCAGCCGAGTCAGCTCCATGGCCGCCCATCCGCCGGAGATTCCGGAACCGATGACGATCGCATCGAAGTCACGCTTATCCGCCATTGGAGCCTTTCGTGACGTGAGACGTGAGACGTAAGACGTGAGACGGAACCGCTGAGCCGATGAGTTGCCGTCCGCGCCCGCATCTCCCACCTGACCCCGTCCCTCACTCCTCACTCCTCACTTCTCACTTCTCACGTCTCACGTCTCACGTCATCCTGACACAGCCATCGAATCGTCCCGGAATCACCGGCTCCCGAGTGACCTCCTTCACCACCCGCTCGGCGGTGAAGTAACCGTAGACCGTGAGCGCCTTGAGCCGGGCAAACTCCGCCTCGGCGCTGCCGGGCTCTCCTTTTGCGCTGTCGATGGTCTCGAGCAGAGCGGTCTGCCGATCGGCCGGGAGAGCGTTGAAACCCCCGCCGGCCCGGCGGTCGAAATCCGCCAGCCCGGCGAGGAAGTGCTCCCGCTCGTCGTCGTGGTACCACGCCGCCAGCAGATGGTCGATGAACCCGGTGACCCCGACATCGGAGGCGCCGGGCGTGTCGGTGCGGGGGATGATCAGATCGGCGAGAGTGGTCACTACCTCGGCCTGGGCAGGGCTCAGCACCTCGAGGCCGTGCCGCTCCGCGGCGAGGTGCGCGGCGTGGCCAAAACGAAACGCCTCTTCGAGCGTGTGTGGCACGAAGGGAAGCAGAGCACCAGTGCCCAGCAGGCGGAGCAGGTCGCGGCGATGCATGAGAGGAGAGACTGGGATCGGGGAACGGGGAACTGGAACTCGGACTTGGAACTCAGCACTGGCCGGTCAGCGCAGGTTACAACCGGCGGCCGAGAGACGCCAGAGGGGTGTGACCCTTCCGCCCGACCATGTCCCCCCGTATCGTTGGTCCGAGTCGGCCGTGGCCTGGACGATCCGTCCCGGACCGGCCCCCGGCCCCCTCCCGAGGTTCAGACCGAGATGCAATCCAGGCCGCGCATCCGACCATGGGTGCTCCTCCTTCCGGCTCTTCCCGCTTTCATCGCCTTGGCTACTTCGACCATCTCCGGCCAGAACGCCCCTGACAATCTGCCCAACCGGCTCACCTCCGAGGAGCGGCGGGACGGCTGGCAACTCCTCTTTGATGGACAGAGCACGCGCGGGTGGCGCGGTTTCAAACAGAAGGTGGTCCCCAGGGGATGGGTGGTCCAGGATGGTGAGCTGGTGCGGGCGGCCAGCGGTGGCGACCTGATCACGCTGAAAGCCTACCGGAACTTCGAGCTGGCGCTGGAGTGGAAGATCTCCTCTGGCGGCAACAGCGGGATCATGTACCGCGTGACCGAGGACGGCGAGGCCACCTACGAGACCGGACCGGAAATGCAGGTGCTGGATGACGCGAAGCATCCCGATGGCAAGAGCCGGCTGACCTCCGCCGGCGCCTGCTACGGTCTGTATCCGTCTCCCGCCGGCGTGGTGCACCCGGCGGGCGAGTGGAACCGGGTGCGGATCGTGGTGCGCGGCAACCACGTGGAGCACTGGCTTAACGACGTCAAGGTGGTGGAATACGAGCTGGGCAGCCCCGACTGGGAGGCCAAGGTGGCCGCGAGCAAATTCGCCCAGTGGAAGGGCTATGGCAGGGCCCCCGGGGGTTACATCGCGTTACAGGACCATGGGGATCGGGTAGAGTATCGGAGTATCAGGATTCGGGAGCTTCCGTGAGGGTGGCGGACCGGCGGACCGGCGGACCGGCGGACCGTGAGCTCTCGCGGCGCATTCAACGCAGTGTCCACTTCGATCCTCCGTCCGCCCGTCCGCCCGTCCGCCCGCCCGCCTCATCATGATCAAGCTCAAACTCTCGGCCATGATGTTCCTCCAGTACTTCATCTGGGGGGCATGGTTCGTAACTCTGGGCACCTACCTGAGCAGCACCCTGAAGTTCGACGGGGTTCAGGTCGGCGCAGCCTACGGCGCGATGGCGATCGGTGCGATCATCGCCCCATTCTTCGTCGGGATGATCGCCGACCGGTTCTTCGCCACCCAGAAGATCCTGGCCCTGCTGCACCTGCTGGGCGCGGGGGCGCTGCTCTGGGCCTCCAACGAGGAGAGTTTCGGGCGACTGTACCCCCTGCTCATCGTCTACGCGGTTTGCTACGCGCCGACCCTCTCGCTCACCAACTCCCTCGCCTTCGACAACATGCAGGACCAGGCCCGGGAGTTCCCCATGGTCCGGGTGCTGGGGACGATCGGCTGGATCGTCGCGGGTCAGCTGGTGGGACAGCTGGGACTGGAGTCGACCGCGACACCGATGCAGATCGCGGCCGCGGCCTCGGTGGTGCTCGGGCTGTTCTCGCTGCTGCTGCCGCATACTCCGCCGCATGCCGCGGGCAAGCCGCTCAACGTCCGTGACGTGCTGGGGCTCGACGCACTCGCGCTCATGAAGGACCGCTCGTTCGCGACCTTCGTGATCGGCTCGTTCCTGCTGTGCATCCCGCTGCAGTTCTACTACACCTGGACCAACCCGTTCCTCAATGAGATCGGCATGGCTGCCCCGGCGAGCAAGATGACGCTGGGCCAGATGTCGGAGATCCTGTTCATGCTGGCGCTTCCGGCCCTGCTGCACCGCTTCGGGAGCAAGGTGATTCTGCTGGCGGGCATGGCCGCCTGGGGCGCGCGCTACCTGCTCTTTGCCCACGGCAATACCGGCTCGGGGGCATGGATGCTGTATGCCGGGATCCTGCTCCACGGCGTGTGCTACGATTTCTTCTTCGTGACCGGGCAGATCTATGTCGACCAGCGGGCGGGACTGCGCATCCGCGCGGCCGCCCAGGGGTTCCTCACGTTCATCACCCAGGGGGTCGGGTATCTGATCGGGAGTTTCGTTTCCGGTGTGGTGGTGCAGCAGTTCGTCCGGCCCGCCGGCGGGCACGACTGGTTCGCCATCTGGCTCCGGCCCGCGGTTGGCGCCGCCGCGATCCTGGTGGTGTTTGCGCTGCTGTTCCGCGGGGAAGAGGAGCGCCGAGCCGAGGTCTAGTCACCGCCGTGGTCAGGAGCGCGAAATTGGCCCGGCGATCCACCGCGAAGACGCAAAGGGCGCGGGAGGCGGCGCGGCGCACAGGACCCGAGCAGAAGCCAGGTACTTCCGTGCTTTGTTCTTGTCTTCTTTGCGCCTTTTGCGCCGTTGCGGTAAACAACCCGCGTTTTCAGGATTGTGAAAAGAGACAAGAGCTCACCGCGAAGACGCAAAGAGCGCGAAGACGCTTTTCTTTGCGCACTTTGCGCCTTTGCGGTAGACGTGCGTTCTCAGGGGTGGGAGAAAGAGACAAGAGTTCACCGCGAAGACGCAAAGAGCGCGAAGACGCTTTTCTTTGCGCACTTTGCGCCTTTGCGGTAGACGTGCGTTCTCAGGCTGCGAGGAGCGTGGATTGGGTATGGTCCAGCGCGCTTCAAGGCCCAAACTGCCTGCATGGAGAACCGGGAAGATCTCGAACGGATTGCCAAGCTGACGGTAGACGCGATATACACCGTCCATCGGGGTCTCGGACCGGGGCTGCTTGAGTCGGCCTACCAGGCGTGCCTCAGCCATGAGCTCAGAAAGCGAGACCTGGGCGTTCGATGTGAGGTGATTCTTCCGGTTCACTACGATGGTCTGGTGATCGATGCAGGCTACCGGATCGACCTCATTGTTGAAGATGCCATACTGATTGAGCACAAAGCGGTTCAAGCCCTGGCACCGATCCACCAGGCGCAAATCATCACCTATCTCAGGCTGTCGGGGCTCAAACTCGGCTTTCTGCTCAACTGGAATGTCCCTCGAATCAAGGACGGCATTCGCCGTTTCGTGAACCACCTGTAACCCTTCGCGCTCTTCGCGCCTTTGCGGTGACATACGGAACCTGAAAGGCCTGCCAATGTCGCGCCTTCCCTCTCGCCGTGAATTCGTTACTAACGTGGCCGCCGGTGCCTCGCTTTTCCACATCGTCCCCCGCCATGTGCTCGGCCGCGGCTACCGGGCCCCGAGCGACACGCTGAACGTCGCCTGCATCGGGGTTGGAGGGATGGGACGGAATGACGTGCGCGGCATGGAGGGCGAGAACCTGGTGGCGCTGTGCGACGTGGATTGGGACGCGGCCGAGGACGCCTTCCGGAGTTACCCCAAGGCCCGCCGCTACAAGGACTACCGGGACATGCTGGACCGCGAGGCGAAGAACATCGATGCGGTCACGGTCTCCACTCCCGACCACAACCACGCCGCGGCTGCGATGCTGACGCTCAAGGCCGGAAAGCACGTCTACTGCCAGAAGCCGCTGGCCCGGACCATGGGAGAGGTGCGCGCGCTCATGCAGGAGGCGGCGCGCCGGCCGAAGCAATGCACCCAGATGGGGAACCAGGGTCACACCTTCGAGGGCTGCCGGCAGATCCGTGAATGGACGGAGGCGGGAGTGATCGGGCCGGTGCGGGAGGTGCACTACTGGACCAACCGTCCCATCTGGCCCCAGGGGATTGACCGTCCTACGGCCCTGCACACACCGCCCCACACGCTCGACTGGAACCTGTGGCTCGGGCCGGCACCGGAACGGCCCTACAACCCGGCCTATGCGCCGTTCAGCTGGCGTGGGTGGTGGGACTACGGCACCGGTGCACTGGGTGACATGGCCTGTCACGGCATGGATGCCGCCTTCTGGGCTCTCAATCTCGGGTATCCGACCCGGGTGGTGCCCGAGACCACCAAGCTCTATCCCGAAACCGCGCCCAAGTCCTCCCGGGTGGAGTACAGCTTCCCGGCGCGCGGCGGGCGAGATCCGGTGAAGGTGGTCTGGCGCGATGGTGGGCTCTGGCCGCCCCGCCCCGCCGGCCTTCCCGATACGATGAGCTGGCCTCCGGAGGAGATCGGTGGCCAGATGTGGCTGGGCGACACCGGCGCCATTCTCGCCGGCATGTACGGCGAGAACCCGCGGTTGCTCGATGCCCGCTGGGACGCGGAGCTGAAGGCCAGCCCGCCGCCCCAGAAGTACGAGCGGTCACCCGGCGTGTACGCCGAGTGGATCCGGGCCATGAAGGGCGGGGCGCCCAATCTCTCGACCTTCGCGGGCCACGCCGGCCCGCTGACCGAGATGGTGCTGCTCGGCTGCCTGGCGGTCCGGCTGGGTCAGCCGATCGACGTGGATCCGGAGAAGGGCGTGCTCACGGGGGCACAGGTCCCGGACGAGTGGATCAAGCCGGCCTACCGGAAGGGCTGGACGCTCTAACGGCGTTCTGGCCTCGGCGGGCGGCCTCGCCCTGTCCAACTCGGAATTCGGCAACTCGGAACTCGGAACTTGAGAAAAGGGGGGAGGAGACCGACGCCGTCGGACGTCGGTCCCCTTCGGGTGGCGAGCGGCTCTGCGGGGGTTGGTGCAGCGGGTCGCGGGGCTGGAAGTACAGGCGCCGGCAACCACGCCGCGGACGTGCAGTTCGTTGGGGTGATCAGCCTCCGGCCGCTTCGGCCAGGGAAGGGCTCGCGACCTGGTGCTCAGCCATCGTCGTCAACAGGGCGGTGGTCGCCTGCACCTCACCCAGACTCTGGGTGAGCGGCTCCACCACCGTGTCGAGCCAGAGTTGGCGCGCATGTCGGCAGGCGGAGTTGTAGCCCGCGATCAGGTAGTGCCCGATCCGGAGCGCCTCCGCCGCAATGGCCGCATCCCGCACGGTCTGATCACCCGGCTCGGTCAGCAATACCACACTCTCGTCGACCAACCCTTCCATGCCTCGACAGCGCAGGCCCCAGGGATCGGTCTCGAGGGTGTCGAATATCGTTTCCAGCCGGTCCAGCTGCAGCTCGGTCTCGCGCGAGTTATCCGCCAGCAGGTGACGGAGGGGACGCGAGCTCACCGTTGAAGCGAGCGCGGGCAGCGCCTTGACGACCATCGTCCCCGCGCTGTAGAGGTCCCGCAGCTCTCTCACCAGCAGGTCCCGCATCGAATCGAGCGGCATAGCCATCTCCGTGGTTGCCGGACCCGGGGTCCGGAGGGGCCGTGTCAGAGCAAAGGCCTGCGACCGGAGGCCAGCCCCACGATCGACATGGCCAGGAAGCCGATTACGAACAGATAGAACAGAAGCCTCGCAATCCCAGCCTGCGTTGCGGCCAGCCCGCCGAGAGCGAACAGGGCGGCGACTACGGCGAGGATCAGAAGCACCACTCCCCAGCGCAGCATGACCAACCTCCCTGGATGGTTCGGCCCCTCGTCCCTCACTACCGATGCGCGAGGATGCGCCGTTCGAAATCGTGCACCTGCTCCTCGATCTGTTGTACAGTGGCGCCGTAGCGCTGCTGCAATACGCCCAGCAGCTGGTCGCGTCGGCCGGCGATGACGTCGAGGTCGTCATCGGTGAGCCGGCCCCACCGCTCGCGCACCCGGCCCCGCATTTCCTTCCACTTGCCCTCGATCTCTAGCCAGTTCATTGCGCTTCTCCTCGCGCAGGATTCCGCTGCCTTGGTGCTATCGGCCACCCAGCTGAAGAGAGAGGCCGGTCGAAAGGATCAGGTCATTCCAGGTACGGCTGTCGTCGCCCAGCTTGCCGCCATATATGTAGTCCTCGGCATCGACCCTGAGATTCAGTCGCGAGGCGATCGGCAGCCGCACGCCCCCGCCAGCCACCACCCCGAGCCGGCTGATGCTGCCCGACTCGGAGAAGACGTCCGTGCCCCGGCGGATGAAGGCAGGGCCGATGCCGGCGTGGAATCCTACCGGGGATAGCGTCGGTCCCAGGCCAGCCATCAGCTTGAGTCCGGCGGTGATGATGTCCTGACTGCGGGTGCTGTTCACCGGCGCCCCCGCGACCTTCACCTTCGCCGGTGTCATCCCGGCCACCGCTTCGAGGCCGAAGATGTGCGCCCCCCAGTAGCTGAGCCGGGCGCCACCGGCGAAACTGTTGTTGCGCTCCACGCTGGAGCCGACCGAGCCGAGGCTCGGATCCCGGCCCAGCGGGGAGTACACGCCTCCATACACACCCAGACTGACACTGCTTTGAGCGGCGGCACGCGCCGGTCCGACGCCGGCCAGGCACAGCGCGGCGAAGGCGATTCGGAGTGTGAAACGATGCTGCATGCTTACCCTCCTATCCGGGACGACGTAGACCGGCGCCGCCCGCGATCTATGACTGCAGCAGGCCTAAAACACGAAAGGCGCGAGGCATCCCCGGTATCGGGAGCCTGTCGCGCCTTCGACCGATGAGTCTCAACCCTCATCCGCCAAGGTGGTCCGGAGTTGTCCGGACCCGTATGGCCTGCAGGAGCCAACCTAGCCCAGCACTCGGCCCCCGGATGTGCCGACCGTCACACTTTGGCTGTCCGGTTTTCGTCCAGCTCCAGCATCAGTTCCAGCTTGTGCCGCAGCTCTCCCAGAGCCTTCGACTTGAACGCGTGCTTGGTCTCCTCCAGCACCCGGATCGTCTCCCGGACCGCCTCGTTCAGCTGAGCGCCGCGCGGGCAGTTGAGCAGCTGGCAGGGGTGCTGGTCCACGGGACGTCCGGAGAGCGCGCGACCCAGCTGCTGCAGATCGGTGAGCGAGCCCATCACGTTCCGGAGGGTGAGCGAAAGGAACACGTCGATTCCGTGGACCGGTGAGCCCGGCGCCTCGGCCAGCTGCTGGTAGTCCTTGCTCCACTCGGTCAGCCGCTGCTCGGCCTGCTGCATCGCCTGCCAGGACCGGAATCGGGTCACCGCGCTCTCTACCCGGGGCAGGAGATCGCTGAATATCACCGGCTTGAGCAGATAGGCGGCCACCGGCAGCTCCACGCAGGCCATCGCCGAGCGAATCGAGGGGACCCCCGTGATGACCAGCACCGGCAGCCCGCCGCGCGACGCGGCGATCTGCCGCACCAAGCCCAGGTCGCCATTACCCGGCATCTCCAGGTCGGTGATCAGCAAGTCGTACGGATTGGCCTCCACCCGCGCCAGGGCGGAGGGCCCATCCGCGACGGTGTCGCATTGGTAGCCTTCACGCCGCAGCAGGTCGGCGGTGGAATTGAGGAAAGTGGGCTCGTCGTCGGCGAGCAGAATGCGGCCCTGGACGGTCATGACATCTCTCCTGAGGAAAGCGGCGGAATTGGCAGCCGCACGACGAACTCGGTGCCGCCGCCGGGACGGTCCTGGATCTCCACCCGGCCGCCGAGGGCCTGTACCGACCGCCCGACGAGGGAGAGACCCAGACCCATCCCGCCGGTGCGCACAGTAGCGGGCTTGGTGGTGAAGAAGGGCTCGAACACCCGCTCCCGGATCTCGGGCGGGATGCCCGGTCCGCGGTCGCTCACCCTGAGCACGAACACGCCGGCTTCCACCGCGGCGGCGACCTCCACCACGCCGCCGGGAGGCGAGGCCTCGACCGCGTTCTGGACCAGATTGTAGAGCGCCTGGCGCAGGATGGCCTCCGGCAGGCGAACCGTAGGGGGGACGCCGGCCACATCCACCGCGATCCGAATGCCGGAACCGCGGTTGAGCTGCTCCAGCAGGGCCACGGCGTCGCCCACCAGGCTGGAGACGGAGGTGCCGTGCGTGCCGTTCTGCTCCGGCCGGTAGGTCTCGTAGAGCTGACGGGTAACGCCCGCGATGCGGGTAATCTCCCGCTCCACCGCGCCCACATAGGCCCGGTGGGGGTGGTCCGACGGCACCGCATCCTTGATCAGCAGGAAGGCGTTCTGGATTCCCGCCAGCGGATTGTTGATCTCGTGCGCCACCCGCGCCGCCATGCGGCCCATCGTGGTCAGCGACTCCACCTCCCGCAGGACGTCCTCGGCGCGCCTCCTCACCGTGACATCGCGGGCGTCGACCAGCAGCTGGGTCACCTGTCCCCCGCCATCATGGATGGGGGAGAGCGAGAGCTCCAGCAGCAGCGCCTCGCCCTCCCGGTTCGCCAGTTCCAGCTCCCGCCGCACCGACCGGCCGTGCAGCGCCTCGGCCACGTCGGCCTGGATCCGTTCCGCCTGCCCGTTCGCCCCCTGCCAGCAGGAAAGCTCCCACAGCGCCTGCCCCCGCATCGCCGGGAGCGCCAGGCCGGCGAACTCGATCGCGGCGCGGTTCGCTTCCAGTACCCGCCCCTCGGAGTCGAGCAAGGCCTGCATCTGGTAGGCGCTGTCGAAGCAGGCCCGGAACCGGCGCTCGCTCGCCGCCAGCGCCTCGTCGGCCCGCTGCCGGTCGGTGACATCCGCGCTGATTCCGAGCACCCGCCGTGGCTGGCCGGTGTGGGTGCGCTCGACCACCCGTCCCCGGTCGATCACCCAATGCCAATCGCCCGCGTGGCCCCGGATCCGGTAGCGCGCCTCGAAGCTCTGGGTCAGGCCCGCGAGGTGCTCGGACAGCGCGTTCATCACCCGCGGCTGGTCAGTGGGGTGGATCAGGGCGGCCCAGGGGTCCGGCCCGCTGCTCATGGCTCCCGGGTCATAGCCCAGGTGTCGCCAGAGGGCTGCGCTCCGCAGAGCGGTCCCGCTGGCGACGTCCCACTCCCAAATGCCGTCGGTCGCGGTCTCCAGCGCCAGGTTGACCCGCACCCGCTCCGCCATCCGCGCCCGCATCAGATTCAGCTGTCCCAGCCGGATGGTGAGGGGCAACAGGGTCGACACCACGAGGCCCAGCAGCAGCAGCAGGTCCGGGAGCCCGGACCGGAGCCTGTCCAGAGTCTGGTCGGTGGGCCAGGTGGAGATATCCCAGACGAGACGGCCGGCCGTAAAGGAGGAACGATCGGTCCAGTCGACTGGCGGCGCGAGCCGGCCGGGTGGGGAGATGACGTCCCGCCGCTCCGCCGTCACTGCATAGAGGAACCCACCGGTTGAATCACCCAGGACCGGCTGCAGCATGCGTTCCGCCTCGAACAGCCCCACCACGTGCCCGGTGCAGCCCGGGTTGCAGAGGGGCACCGCGATAGCGAAGGCGCCTGGGGCCGCGAGGGGGAGATAGCTCGGCAGCTGCCATGCGCTCCGGGGAGCGGCCTGCACTTCGTCCGCCAGCCGCTGGCCGAGATCCGCCCGGAGCGAGTCGGCGTCGATGGCCGGCGGCTGGATATCCCTGACGGCCGACCCGCTGTCGGTCCAGGCCAGCCCTCGGAGCCCGTCGATGTCGCGAGTGAGCGCGACCACCGTGTTCTCCCGCTGCCGCGACCGGGGCCAGGGAGCCGGGCTGAACCGGGCGATCCGAAGCAGGGCTCGGGTGGCGGATTCCAGCTGCCGCCCGACCTGCTCCCGGGCGGACCGGGCGGCTACCCGGGTCTGCTCGCGGATCTGCTCCTGCTCGTACGTCACCAGCGCGCGCCACAGGAAGACCGAGGTCACCAGGCAGGCCACGCCAACGGACAACGGCAGCCACGGCGCGGAGACCGTCTCCGGATCGCTGGTCCAGGTGACCATCGCGAGGCAGAGCCCGAGAAACAGCGATGCGAGCAGAAGCTGCAGCGAGGAGCCAACCAGCAGACCGCCCTCGACGTCTGGCTGCCAGATGACCCGGGCGACCAGAATCCCAAGACAGAGCACGGCCTCGATGGCGCCGAACGCGCCCGCGGCGAGGCGGCCCCGGTCGGCGCGAGCGGGGAGGGCCAGGCCCAGCAGGCCCGCCCCCCCGAACGCGAAGAGCAGTGCGCTGGAGACGGGGAGCGTGAGGGGAAGAAGACCATTACCGGCGCCCCCATCGGGGATCGGGCTCCCCGGGCTGGCGGCGAGAAGTTGCCTCGCAAGGGCGAACAGTCCGTAGCCCATTGTGGTGAGGCCACCCAGCGCCACCGCCCGCCGCTGTCCGGCCACGGCGCCAAGGAGCGAGAGCCCGATGGTTAGAAGACCGAGCGACTCCCCCGGGGAAAGCGGTGGGAAGGCGTGCAGCGGCTGCGCCAGCCCAGGACGCGCCAGAAGCCAGCCGACGAGTCCGCTGACCCCCGCCCCTGCGAGCAGCCAGCCGAGCACCCGGGTGAACCTCCGGACATGTGGCCTGGTCATCGACAGGTGGGAACCGCTCCCAATGTGAGCAGGATCTCCTCCGCGCTCGGGAGAAGGAAACGAAAAAAGGCACGACCAAGGCGCCCGGGTACCGGGGGAGCCCTTCGATCGTGCCTTCGACTCGCGGGTCCAGTGCCCCCGCTCGACAAGGCGGCCCCACCCTGGCGGCCGTGACTCACCACAGGAGTCCGGCAGGAAACATATGAGTCAGACACCGTTTGAGCCAGACACCCCGGGTCCAGAGGTGACACCAGTCACAGCCGCTGCGAGGGGTGAGCGGCTAGCCTGAACTCGGCAGTTGGATCCGGCTCCGGGCCGGGGTCGCCGTTCGGGAGGAGCTCGCGGCTTCTTCAGTAGCAGGCGCGAATCACGCTTGGGCGTGGTTTCGCGCCTGTCGTGCTTTCGGCCCATCGGTGACGCTCCGATAGCCACCCGCGCGCCTCAACGGGCGCCCGTTCAACTCCAAGCTTGTGAAGGAGACACTCCCATGGCAGTTCGCGCGATAACCCTGAGCCTCGCCGCCCTGACGTTCGCCGTTGCGCCAAAGTGGACGGCAATGTTGCAGCCGACTGGAGATTCCCGGCTGAGTGGCTCTGCAGTGGTAGAAGCGGTGGCAGCTGATTCGACTCTCGCATCCATCCAGTTGAGCGGTGCCAAGCCCGGGAGCGACCTGGCCTGGCACATTCAGTCCGGCGCCTGCGGCGGCAAGGGCCAGATCTTCGGTGCCCAGTCCGCCTATCCGACCCTGAAGGTCGGACCCGACGGGAAGGCGACCGGTTCGGTCACCCTGCCGGCGGCGCTGCCCGCGTCGGGTGAGTACTCCGTGACGGTGCACAAGTCGGCCACCGATATGAGTCCGGCCGCGTGTGGCGGGCTCAAGGCCGTGGGTGGCCCGGCGCCCGACAGTACCATGGCGCCGAAGCCCTGAAGCCTTGCAGTGAGGTAGAGCGAAGCGAAGGGCCGGGTCCGCTCGCTGTACTGGCGGGCCCGGCCTTCTTCGCGCCGGGTGGGCACCGCGGGGATCCGGTGAGCCGGACCTACGGGCTCCGTAACACATCCATCACCCACACGTCGCTCTGCCGGTCATCGATGGTAAAGAAGATCCGGCCGGCACCCATGCTCCATTCGGGCCGGTAGGCTTGGCGCGCGGGATCGGAGAAGCGGACCAGCAAGCGTGGTGTGCCACCGGCTGAGGGAACGGCCCAGATGGAGGCATTCCCGAGCGAGTCGTGGCTATCGAAGTAGATCGTGCGGCCATCGCTGCTCCAGTAGCCCTGCTCGCCCGGCGGAATTCCCGGCTTCGCGGGATCGAGCAGCACTCGGCCCGTTCCGGAATCGACCGGCGTGATCCTGAGCGCCCCGCCGAGCAGAGTAGCGCTGGTGAGCAGGAACCGGCCATCCGGCGACCATGCCGCCCAATAGCCGGTCTTCTGGCGTTGAGTGGGTGTGCCCCACTTCCCGTCCGCGCTCCGTCGGACGATCCAGATGCCGCCGGGCGGGGTGAACATGTTGAAGGCGATCGCCGACCCGTCTGGAGACCAGACCGGCTGGGACTCCTGCTGCGGAGTAGTGGTGACCCGCTGGACCGGTCCGCCATCGAGCGGCAGCACATAGATGTCGCGCGAGCCGCCGCGCCAGGAATGGAAGGCTACCTCCCGTCCGTCTGGTGATGGCGATGGGGAGAAGTCATCGCTCGGGTCGTCGGTGAGCCGCTCCGGCTCGCCGCCGGCCAGCGGCAGGCGATAGAGATCGCCGTTGCCGCCCCGGTCGGAGGTGTAATAGATCCACCTGCCGTCTCGCGATACGGCGGAGCGCTCGATGACCTGCCGGCCGGTGGTGAGGGGCGTCGCGGCCGCGACGGTCACCGGCGGGTGCTCCGGGAAGGGAATGGACCAGAGGTTCGCGGTCGGGATGTAGGCGCTGTACGCCATGCGGCGGCCATCGGCCGAGAGCGAAATGGACTGCGCGCCGAGCCCGGTGGTGAGTCGCACCGGCTCCCCCACGGCCTTGCCGCCGGCCACCCGCAACGCGTACACGTCGCGCGGCCCGTAGCGGTTGGAGACATACAACAGCCACCGTCCGTCCCGGGTCCAGACCGGGCTCTGGTTGAGCGAGGTGCTGTCGGTGACGATGCGGGTGGCGCCATCGGCCACGCGGCAGATCACGATCCGGCTGGGAGAGAGGTTGCCGAACATCCGGCCCATGGCGACGTAGCGCTGGTTGCCGGAAGCGCACGCGATCAGGCTGCCATCAGGCGACCAGGCGCAGGAGGCCGGCTCGGCAAACCGCGACAGCAGACGCGCCCCGCCCTCATCGCGGACCAGCAGGGAGTCTTCCACCACGTAGGCGATGCGCGAGCCGTCGGGAGACCACACCGCCGACGTGATCGGATGATCCGGGATACTCGGCAGCTCCTGCCTGGCCGGGCCGCCCGACGCCGGCGCGCTGAACGCTCCGCCCCGAGCCAGGAAGAGGATCCGGCTGCCGTCGGCCGACCAGTGTGGCTCGGTCTCCGCGGTGGTATTGTCGTCGGTGAGCCGGATCGATCGGCCACCGGCGACCGCGCGCACGAAGATCCGGGTCCGCGCAGTGGTCCCGCCTGCGTACGCCACCGATCGTCCGTCCGGGGAGAGGGCGGGCACCACTTCGAGACCTGGGTCGGAGGTGACCTGCGTGGCCCGGCCGAACTCGAGTGACAGGGCCCGATGACCCGCGAGACGTCCGCCGGCATAGAAGGCGCTGGCCAGAAGGACCAGCCCTCCCAGCCACAGGGCCGGATCCCGGATCGTCCTGGCCGGGGTCGAGGCAAGGGCCCGGACCCTTGCGGGCCGGGCCATTCCCGGCGTCAGGCCCGCGACGAATTCGCCGGCGCTGCTCCAACGATCCGCCGGCAGTTTCTGCAGCGCAGTCATCACCGCCTCGTCCACCTCGGGTGGGACGGACCGGCGCAAGTGTGAGGGCGGCACCGGCTCCGCGGTCATCACCTTGGCCATGATCGCCTGGGCCGTGGGTCCGGTGAATGGGGCTTCGCCGGTCAGCATCTCGTAGAGCACGCACCCCAGAGCGTACACGTCGGTCCGGGCATCCAGCATGCGCTCGCCCATGGCCTGCTCGGGGCTCATGTACTGCGGTGTTCCGAGCGACAGTCCGGTCTCCGTGATCCGGGCGCCGCCCGCGGTGGTGGCCGCCAGCGCGATGCCGAAGTCGGCCACCAGCGCCTGGCCGTCCTGCAGCAGGATGTTCTCGGGCTTGATGTCTCGGTGGATCACCCCGCGACGGTGAGCGTAGTCCAGGGCCGATGCCACCTCGGTGGTGATCCGCAGGGCGTCTGCCAGCGGCAGCTGCTTCTCCCGGGCGAGCCGCTCGCGGAGCGATTCGCCGTCGACCAGCGGCATCACATAGTAGGCGGTGCCGTCCACCGTTCCGGAGTCGTGCAGCGGGAGGATGTGCGGGTGCTGCAGATTCGCAGTGGTCTTGATCTCGGCGAGGAACCGTTCGGCGCCGATGACCGCCGCGAGCTCGGGACGGAGCACCTTCACCGCCACCGGACGGTCGTGCTTAAGGTCGTGGGCGAGATACACCGTGGACATCCCGCCCTGGCCCAGTTGCCGCTCCACTCGGTAACGGTCCGCCAACCGGGCGGCGAGGTCCAGCGAGGGCTCGGACATGGGAGTAGCGGGAGAGGTTGGCGGAAGGTACGGTTACCGGAGTCGCCGCGAAAGTCCGGCAGCTTCCGAGTCACCCCACGGGAAACCCCATGCACCACCTCGCCGGCAAGCCCGCGCCGCCCGAGCTGCTGATCGACGTCGCCCGGCTGGAGCGGGACTACTACGCCCGCCGGCCGAACCTGGCCGACCCGACCCAGCTGGTGAGCTTCGGCACCAGCGGCCACCGCGGGACGCCGAGCGACGGGACGTTCACCGAGGCCCACATCCTCGCGATTACCCAGGCCATCTGCGAGTACCGTTCCAGCCAGGGGATCAGCGGGCCGCTCTATCTGGGCAAGGACACCCACGCTGCATCGCACGCGGCGGAGCGGACCGCGCTCGAGGTTCTCGCCGGGAATGGTGTGACGGTCGTTGTTCAGCGGGACGATGGTTACACCCCGACGCCGGTGATCTCACGGGCCATCCTCGCACACAACTCGCGGAACGCGAAACGCGGAACCGGGAACGGTCAGGCCGACGGCATCGTCATCACGCCGTCCCACAATCCCCCCCAGGACGGCGGCTTCAAGTACAACCCACCTAACGGCGGCCCCGCCGATACCGACGTCACCGGCTCGATCCAGGACCG
>Ga0326730_1000069_pt1 | contig 30945 bp, 31 predicted proteins | sample MHFSIPfraction_3_FD_207740 | JGI IMG/M metagenome (GOLD analysis project Ga0326730, IMG submission 207740) | Lab enriched peat soil microbial communities from Michigan Hollow, Ithaca, NY, United States - MHF7AN SIP fraction | ecosystem: Environmental > Terrestrial > Soil > Wetlands > Peat...
CGGCGGACGTGACCCGGACTTGAGCGGGACCCGCGTATTCGCTGTTCCCCGTATTTGGCGACGCCCTAGCGTTCGGGCGGGGTGACCAGCTCCCTGAGTTCCTTGGGCGACAGGTGCAGCTTGATCGCCTCTTCGGCCTTAGCCAGCCGGGCCGCGAGTGCCTGCGCCTCGCCGGAAAGGACCGCCTGATCCTCCCGGAGCCCCTGCGGGGCGGGTGCTGCTGATCGCGCGCTATGCCTGGACCATTCCGCCAGCGGCGCTGCGCGGTGCATTTCGATCGGTTGAACTGACATGGAATCCTCCGGCTTCTCCCGGCTTGGGACTGCCTTCCACTACCTGTTATCGCCCGAACCCGGCAAACCTTGAGGGCATATTCAGCCGGATCGGTCCAGAAAGGCTGATTCCCGCCATCCATTCCGGCAGCTATTACCGAACAGGGAGGCGTGACCCTGCTCAAGCTCCAGAATGGAACGTACCGCCGCTTCCCGCCCGGTCCGCACCTCAGCAGCCATTTCGATCGATCCGGCAAGAACTAGCTGCAATCCTGATGACAGACCGTGGAGCAGCTGCTGGAGCTGATCGCGCCGCGGTCCCCGGGTCTCCGCCAGCGCGCCCTGCAGATGACGGCCGGCTGGCTCCAGCCCCTCCAAGTCGAACGCCGACTGATCGGCGAGGTCGTCCAGCAGATCGATATCGTTGCATCGCAGGGCGGCGCGCTGGGCGTCGAGCAGCAACCCACAGCGCTCGACCACTTCCTGCTGGGTTGCCAGGAAGGTACAGGCCCGCCGGTAGAAGGACTCCGAGAGGTCGCTCACGATCTGGCAGCGGCCGCGACTTCGGTCTCGGCCACCTGCGCGGCAGCCGATTGCCAGGCCTCGTGCAGCGAGGCGATCAAGCCGGTAAGCCGCGCGAGGCGAGCGGCGTCGGGATGGAGATCCACCTGGGTGATCTCCCGGATCGCGTACTCGTAGAGCGAGGCCAGGTTCTCGGCCAGGGGACCGCCCGCGGCCCGATCCAGTGAGAAGGCCAGCTCGCAGACGATGTCGCGGGCGCGGCAGAGCGCGCGGCAGCGGCTCTCGTGCTCGGCGGCCTCGATGGCGCGATGCGCCTGCCTGAGCGAGGCAAGCAGGCTGGAGTACAGGAACACCACCAGTTGAGGGCCGGACATGCCCTGCAGGTCCATGGCCTGGTACCGGGATGCCGCGCGGGTCATCAGCCGTTCCCTGAGTTAGTGGTCAGCGCGTTGAGGACGGCCACGACTGATTGCGACTGCGCCTGCAGCCGGCCGAGCGCCTCTTCCATGCCGGCGTACTGGCGGAGGAGGCTCTCGCGGCGCACCGCCAGCTTGGCTTCGATCCGGTCGGCCCGGTCATTCAGGGTTTTCACCCGGCCGACCAGCCCGGTGGTGCGGCTATCGACGGTACCGGTGTTGACGTCGGTGTACTGCTGCAGCAGTCGCTCGATCATGGCGCCGCTGCCGAGATTGATCGTCACGCTGCCGGCGTCGCCCGTGGTCGCCCCGGTATACCTCACCGAAAGCCCCTGGGCCTTGGTTCCGGAGATGGCGACCAGCGTCTGCCCGCTGCCGGTCGCGGCCTCGCCGTTGATGGTGCCCGTAACATCCTGCCCATTGGCGTAGCTGCCGGCCGCAATCGGGACGTTGCCAAGGCTCGCCCCGGTGTACGCGACGACAATGCCGGGCGAGCTGCCCCAGGCCCCCTGGGCCAGAGTGAGCTCACCGCCCGCTTCGGTCGCCAGCAGGCCGAGGCCCTGGGCGGCGAACGCCGTGTTCAGCGCCGTGGCGATCTGGGCCGAGGTCATGCCGTCGGTGAGGGTCACGCTGGCGGACCGGTTCGTCGCGGTGTCGGTCACGGTCATCGTGTCTCCCACGCCACCGCCGGTGTAGGCTCCGCCCAGGCCGACGCCGGTGACCTGGGACCGAGTGGCTGCCTGGGTGATGGACACGGGGTACGTCCCGGCGGGCGTCCGCGAGGTGGACCCCAGATAGGAGGTCGAGGGGCCGGTACTGGTCCCGCCCTGCTGAAACAGCTTCTGCAAGTCGAACAGCCGGTCGGTGAAGGCGGCGTTGAACTTGGTCGCGTTCAGGGAGAGCCTTCCGTCCTGGCCGAGCGAGAGTCCGGCCATCGCCGCGGTGGAGAGGTCGGCACTGGCACCGGCGACCGACGACAGCAGGCTCTGGGGGAGCGCCGCCTTCGTCTGGCGCATGAGGCTATCGCCGAACAGGGGCGGCGCCGTTCCGCCGGCGGCCGGTGCGGTCATCTGCTGCTTGATGAAATCGACGACGGCATTGTAGCCGTCGACCATGGCCTGCATCGCCGCCTGCGCGTCGCTGGCGGAGCGGCTGACCGTCACGGTCGTGCGGGCACCGGGCTCGGTCGAGGTGAGGGTCAGCGTGACCCCCTCGATGGCGGTGCTCACGACGTTGGAGCTGGTAGAGAAGGGGACTCCGTCCACCGAGAAGTCGGCATTCTGGCCGGCCACCAGCACGGCCGCCGGATCGATGGCCGCGGCGCCGTTCAGGAAGCCGAGCGCCTGGAGGGGGGTGCCGCTGGTTTCTGCCAGTGTCATCCCCGCGCTTCCCGCGCGTACGCTGGTGAGCACCAGCCGGGCCTGTCCGGTCGCGGTGGTGAGGATGCTTGCCGCCACCCCGCTGGCGGTGGCGCCGCTGTTGACGGCGTTGATCTTGTCCCGGATGTCCGCGAGAGAGTCGGTCGCCACGACCGACACGGCCGTCCCATTGAGCGTGAAGCTGCCGGTTATGCCGGCCGGCACGGTGCTCCCCGCCTGCGCAGCGCTGCCGAGCTTCTGCTGCTGGGCCAGCGCGGTGACCTCGATCTGGTAACTGGCGGCCGTGGCCAGCGTGGAGGCGGTCGCTGTGGCGAGCACCCGGGTGCCCGCGGCCACGGAAGTGGTTGCGCTCAGTTTGCTGAAGGCCGTCCCGTCGCGCAGCGCCTTGGCCGCCTGCTGCAGGGTCTTGAGCAGGCCCTTGAAGGTTCCCATGGCGGTCTGCTGAGTCCCCAGCTGGGTGGCCTGGGCGCGCAGCCGGTCGGCCGGCTGTTTCTCGACCGCCATGAGCTGGTCGACGAGATCCCGGTAGTTGATACCGCTGACGACGCCCGAGATGGAGCTGGTCGGTGTGGTCGCCATGGGTGGGCCTCCGCGCGAGGGACAGGGGGGCCCGGAAGCCGCTCACGCGACTTCCGGGCTTACTGCGTTACCGCGATCAGCCCTGCAGGAGACGCAGGATCGACTGCGGGGCCTGGTTGGCCTGGGCCAGCATCGCGGTGCCGGCCTGCTGCAGGATCTGGAACTTGGTGAACTGGGTCATCTCGTACGCCATGTCGGTGTCGCGAATGACCGACTCCGCCGCCTGCACGTTCTCGAAGGTCGCGCCGACGTTGGCGCTGGCATACTCGATCCGGCTCTGACCGGCGCCGATTACACCGATCGCGGTGCCGACCGCAGCGATCGCGGTGTCGATGGCATCGAGTTCGGTCTGGGCGTTGCCCAGGCTGGTCAGGTCGCCGACGCCGCCGGTGAGCGTAGCCGAGCTCATGTCCAGCGTCGAGCCATCGATCGTGATGCTGTCGTTGCCCGCGTAGTCACCGCTGGAGCTCACCAGGAAGGTGCCGGTGTACGTGCCGTCCAGCAGGGCGGTGCCCTGGTAGGTCGTGGTGCTCGCGATGCGGTCGATTTCCAGCACCAGCTGCTGATACTCCGCGTCCAGATTGGTGCGGCCGTTGTCGCCCGAGCTGTCGGACGCAGCCGCGGTGGCCAGTTCCTTCATCCGGTCCAGAATCGTGGCGATGGTGCTCACGGCGCCATCGGCGATCTGCAGCACGGCGTTGGCCTGGGAGGCGTTCCGCTGTGCGGCCTGCAGCGAGCGGCCGGTCGCGCGAAGATCGTTGGCGATCGCCGCGCCCGCGGCGTCGTCGGCGGCCCGGTTGATGCGGAAGCCGCTCGAAAGCTTCTCGATCGACTTTTCCATCTTCTGACCGGTTGCGGTCAGGTTCCGATAGGCGCCGTACGCTGCGGTGTTGGTGTTGATGCGAGACATGGGAAGATCTCCTGGACCTGCACAAACCCGGAGCGTCCCTGCTCCGCCCTGCGATGAGCAGCCCGATGTGGCCGCTGCAAGGGGTATCGGTGGAATCGGTCGGAACTTGAGTGCCGACGGGGCCGGTCCTGCCGGAAACCGGCAGGTGGTGCAGGCCTTTCCTGCCGGTTAGGGCGGTCTGGCGGGAGGGCGGTAAGGCGGGAAACGGCCTCGACTCGACCCAGGATCTGTCTTGTAAGCTTCAATCCGACATAAACTTGCGAGGATCAAACCCTCCCGCCCTCCCGCCGTCCCGCCCTCCCGCCTCATCTGGCCCTCGGCTTGCCTTTTGGGGCACCGACCTATGCCGTCTTCCCGGCCGGAGGATCCGATGCCGTTACTCGAGGACGCAGCCCCTGGCCTGCAGGATGCGGCCACGCTGCTCCGCACCGCCGTGCAGCTCCACCAGGCCGGCCGGCTGCGTGAGGCCGAGCCTCTCTATAAGGAAGCGCTGCTCGCCAGCCCGGAGCATCCCGACGCGCTGCACCTCTCCGGGGTGCTGGCCCATCAGGCCGGCCGGCACTTCGAGGCGCTCGAGCGGATCGACCAGGCCATCGCCCGCTCGCCCAACTTCTCCGATGCCCACAACAACCGGGGCAACGTCCTCCGGGCGCTGGGCCGGCCTGAGGAAGCCCTCGCCGCGTACCGCCGTGCCATCAGCCTCGCCCCCTCTGGGCCGCTCGCCTGGTCCAACCTGGGCAACGCGCTCCGCGATCTGGGCCGGCGGGATGAGGCGGTGCGCGCCTATCATGAGGCGATTGCCCGGCGGTCGGACTTCGCCGAGGCCTACCTCAACCTGGGCATCGTGCTGCAGGACCTTGGCCGGCAGCCCGAGGCGCTCGCCGCCTTTGAAGCGGCCGCGCGAGCCCGGCCCGATTTCGCCCTCGCACAGGACAGCCTGGGGAACGCGCTGCGCCATGTCGGCCGGCTGCAGGAGGCCATCGAGGCCTATCGCCGGGCGGTGACGCTCGATTCCGGATTCACCACGGCGTACTGCAATCTGGGTGCGGCGCTGTGGCAGGCTGAGGAGTACCGGGAGGCGGCCGATGCGCTGCAGGCGGCGCTGGCCCTCGACCCGGACCGGCCGGAGGCCCACAATCACATGGGCAATGTCTGCAAGTCCCTGGGCTACCTGAACCAGGCGCTTTCGGCCTACCGGCAGGCGCTTGCGCTCAAGCCCGACTTCGCTGCTGCCCACTTCAATCTCGGTGTGCTGCTGGGCGAGCTGGACCAGCCGTTTGAGGCACTGGCGTCCTACCGGGCGGCCCTCGGGTTCGCTCCCGAGTTTGCCGACGCGCACTCGAACCTGGGCGCGACCCTGATGCGGCTGGACCGGCCGGGCGAAGCGATCACCGCGTTCCGCCGGGCGCTGGAGCTCAGGCCCGATTTCGCCGGGGCCTGGTACAACCTGGGCAACTCGCTCGCCGAGGAGGCTCGTCCGCGCGAGGCGGTCGCCGCCTTCGACCGGGCCCTCGCCATCGCGCCGGACTACGCCATGGCGCACTGGAATCGCGGGCTCGCGCAACTGGCGGCGGGTGACTACGCCCACGGTTGGGAAGGGTTCGAATGGCGCTGGCAGGTGCCGGATCTCAAGCTGACGGAGCGCAGCTTCCCTTACCCCCGCTGGGACGGGGAGCCGCTGGCGGGCCGTACCATCCTGGTGCATGCGGAGCGGGGCTTGGGAGACACCCTGATGTTCGCCCGGTTTCTGCCCCTGGTGGCGGCGCGCGGCGGCCGGATCGTGCTGGAGTGTCAGCCGTCGCTCACCCGGCTGCTCGAGGCGCTCCCGTCGGTGGCTCAGGTAGTGGCCAGCGGTGACCCGCTCCCTCCGGCCGACTGCCACGTCCCGCTGCTGAGCTTGGCCAGACTGTTCGGCACCCGGCTGGGGTCGATTCCCGACGAGACGCCGTATCTCCCGACCCAGACCTGGTCCAACCGGGTGCCGGTGATACCCGCGGGCGAAGGCCTCCGTATCGGGCTGGTATGGGGTGGCCCGGCACGGCCGAATCGCAGGCGCTCCCTTCCACTCATGATGCTGGCCCCGCTGCTCGGCATTCCGGGGACGACCTGGTACAGCCTCCAGATGGGTGAAGCGGCCGCGCAGCTGGCGGAGATCCCGGCGGGACGGGCCGTGCACAACCTGGTCCCGCTGATCCGGGATTTCGCCGACACCGCGGCACTGGTGGGCCAGCTCGACCTGGTGATCTCGATTGATACATCGGTGGCGCACCTCGCGGGCGGCCTGGGCGCCAACCTGTGGCTGTTGCTCACGTCGTCCCCCGACTGGCGCTGGCTCTCAGGCGACGCCGAGTCCCCGTGGTACCCCTCGGCTCGGCAGTTCCGCCAGCCCCGCCCGGGTGATTGGACCGCCGTGGTAGAGGACGTCCGTCGCGCGCTGCTCATGCTGCTGTCCGACGAAGGGACACCCCGGTGATGAGGCGGCCCGGATTGCACCGATCGAGCCGAATGGCATGTCCGATCCGATGACGGCAGTGACCCTCAGCTTCGCTTCGAACCACGGCTCGCACAGCGTGGACCTGTGGCTTGACCAGTCGAGCCACAGCCAGCGAATCATGCTGGCCGCGCTCCAGGCCGGCGAGTTCTACGAGCCTGGGGTGTCCTCCTTCCTCGCCAGCGTGCTCCGGCCGGGCGATACCGTGGTGGATGTCGGCGCGGACATCGGATACTTCAGCCTGCTGGCGGCGCGAATGGTCGGACCGACCGGCCGGGTGTTCGCGTTCGAGCCGGAGCCCGCCACGTACCGGCGGCTCCGGGACCACCTGGTGCACAACGGGCTCCGGGAGGTCCAGAGCTTCAACGTGGCGCTGGGAAGCACTCCGGGTGACGGACACCTGGTCTACGCCGCGGACGATGACGGCAGCGAAGCCACCCGGGAGGTGGCGCGGCAGCAGCCGCGTATCGGCCTGCGTGAACGGGGCAGGAGGCTTCCGGTCGAGGTGGTGGTGCTCGACCACGTCCTCGCCGGCCTGCCTCCGGGGCAGGGGCCTCGGCTGATCAGGATCGACGTGGAGGGGATGGAATACGAAGTCCTCAAGGGCGCGCTGCGCACCATCCTGGGACACGGCGTGCCATACATCATCTGCGAGGTACAGCGGATGGGGCTCTTGCGAATGGGTGCGAGCGAGACACAGCTGCGGGAGTTCATGCGGCTGATCGGTTACCAGGCGTCGCTACTCAAGCCGGACGGCACCGGGCTCCAGCCGCTGGCTGACGGCGAGTTCTCCGATTCGAACGGCGCGTTCAGCATCCTGTTCCATCTCTAGGCCGGCCGGTTTCGAAGGCTGAGACCAGGTGGTGAACGGTGAACTGGTGGCATCGCCATTCACCGTTCTCGTTTCCGGGCATTGGCGAAGAGGGCGGAGGTGGTCCTGGAGGGCGCGTGCGTTCGCCCATCCGATCTTGTGATCTCTCCACCACGCGCGAGAGCCGAGCGCCCGCAAGGACCGCCTCCGCCCTCAGAGCCTGCGCGAGGGGCTCGCTCGCGGGGCCCCTCCGGCGCTCGGCCTTCGCGTGCGGGCACCCGTCGCAGGAATGCACGGGAAGGCACGCGCCTCCGGGGCTCCCGCGAGCTCGCCTCTGCCAACGCGGAACGCGGAACGCGGAGCGCGGAACCCGGCACCCGCAACTCGGAACCGCAACTCGGAACCCGGAACTGGTCATCTGGCGCGAGTCCTGCTTCCGCTCCGGCCGATCCCACTGAAATCGCACAACGCGGAACTCGGAATGCCCGTCTCCGAAAGGCCCGTCGTGATGCGTCTCCCCCTGCTCTTGCTCGCTTTGCTAACGACTTCCGCCCAGGCCCAGCAACGGCCGCCGGTGCTCTACTTCCAGCTCGGCGGAGAGGGGTTGGGACTCTCCGCCAATTTCGATGTGGGTGTGACACAGTCCCTTCGACTCAGGGCCGGGGCCGGGTACATGTGGCTGGCGGGGACGGTGCCTATCTCCGCCAGCTACCTGCTGACGCGGAAGAATTCCACCTTCGAGATCGGGGGTGGGGCAACGGCGGTGATCTCTCCGGCGGACAGGAACAAGGACGACAACAGTCTGACCCACGTCCTGGAGCGGGTGATATTCCTGGAAGGCCAGGGTACCAAGGTGCTCGGGGTGGGAATCCTGGGGTACCGATACCATCCTGCGGAGGGGGCGCTGCTGCGGCTGACCTTCACGCCGCTGGTCTACCGGGGGCAGGTCCACGGCTTCGGAGGGCTGAGCTTCGGCTTCACGTTCTGACGTCCCCTCGAACCCCGCCGGCTTACCGCTACCCCAGCTTTCCCCGCAGATCCACCGGATGCCGCGTGTGGTACCGGGGATCGCCCTGAATCACCTGGCGGGCCTGCCGATTCACGAAGTCGAGCACCAGCGGTCCCTGGAGATTCACCGTGCACTGGTCGCCCCGGGACCGGGGCAGGGTGACGATAGCGAACGCCGCGACCTCGGGAGTGCGCGATTCGGGGATCCCGGGCGCCTCCACCACGTAGTCGGGGAAGAACAGGAAGGGATCGACCAGCAGGAAGATCAAGGCGCCATCGTCGACGTTCTGGAACCAGAAGACGCCTTCGGGCGAAGCCGGGAGCAGCACGAAGCGCCGCTCGCCGGCGAAGCCGAGCATCCCCTCCGGCATCACCAGCAGCTCGCTCAGCGGGATATTCAACGGACCGAACAGGCGGCTCGCGACGAAGACGGTCTCGACCGCGGGCGCCGGATCCTGCGCGGGCGCGGTCACCGCAGGTAGTCCGTGAGCGAGGTGTTGAGCACCCGCGAGGCCGAGAGCAGGGCGGCCTGCAGGGTGTTCTGGATCCCCGCGAACTTCGTGGTCGCGGCCTCCAGGTCGATATCCTGCAGGTCGCTCCGTCGGAGCGTGAGATTGGTTTCCAGCGCGTCGGAGTTCTGCATGGCGGATTCGATCTGGCGCACGCGCGCCCCGGTGGTGGCCAGCATGGTCTGAACGTTGGTGAAGGCGGAATCGATCCCGCTGGCGGTCGGCCCGATGGTGGACGGCGTGCCGCTGCCAAGCTGGGTGCTGAGCGCCTGCAGGCTGGAAAGCACGCCGCTCGAGACCAGCAGCTCGCGGCCGCTGTGGTTGCTGGTCACCAGGTAGCCCTGGCCGATCTCGGCCTGGCGCGCGCCGTCGTCGCCGGAGTACGCGCCGCTCGAATCGAACGGCCGGGTGGTGACCTGGTCGCCCGCGAAGATGTACTCGTTGCCCACCTGGGTGTTTCCCAGTTGAACCACCTGCTCGATGATGCCGTCCACCTCGGCCTTGGTCGCGAGTCGGGTCACCGCGGAGCCGGTGGAGGACCCCTCCTGCAGGGCGAGCTCTTTGGCGCGAGTGAGGAGGTCGGTGAGCTGGTTGAGCGTGGCCTCTTCGGCGTCCGTACGGGTACGGGCGGCGGCGGAGTTCCGGCGGTACTGCTCGATTGCGCTCAGGCCCCGGTCGGCGGTCATTACCTGCACCCCGGCCGTTGGATCTTCGCTCAGGCGTTCAAACCTCTTGCCGGTCGCGACTTGGTCCTGAGCCTGGGCAAAGCTGGCGAGATTCCGCTGCAGGTTCTGAAGCACCCGCTGCTGCAGCATGTTGTTGGAGATTCGCATAGGCGGCTGTCCTTCGGTGGTTCCAGTACGTGCCGCAACTGCCGTTGAGAGGGTGGCAATATTTTCCGTATCGGCTAAATTGCTGGGAACTTGAGCTTTGGTTTGCGCGTGAGAAGGGAAGCGTCAGACATGGGCGGGTAACCCCCGACTCGCCCATGCAGCCAGAACCCTCCCACCGCGTGCGACTGCGGCGTTCACGTTCCTGGAGTTGAGCGGGGGAGGAACATGGCCACAATTCTCTGCGTCGACGATGAGCCCGCCACGGGAGTCGTCCTCGAGCATCATCTCACCAAGATCGGGCACCGACCGCTCCTCGCCGCGAGCGTCGAAGAGGCACTCAAGACCGTCGCCCGGACCCCCGTCGATCTGATCATCGCTGACTACCGGATGCCCAAGGCAACCGGCCTCGACCTTCTCGGTGTGCTGGAGAAGGAGGGGTATCAGGTGCCGGTGATCATCATGACCGGCTACTCCAGTATCGAACACGCGGTCATTTCGATTAAGTCCGGGGCGATCGACTACCTCACCAAGCCGATCCGGCCGGAGACACTCGAGATTGCCGTCACCCAGGCGCTCGAGGTGATGCGGCTCCGCCGGGAGAACGAGCAGTTCCGCCGGGAGATCAACAAATTCCGCTCCACCCGCTCGCTCATCGGCGAGAGCCAGCCGTTCCGCCGGGTGATGGAGACCATCGCCACCGTCGCGCCGACCAAGGCCACCGTGCTGCTGGAGGGTGAGTCGGGCACCGGCAAGGAACTGTTCGCCCGGGCGATCCACGACCAGAGCCCGCGGCACGACGCCCCGTTCATCAGTATCAACTGCGCGGCCATGCCCGAGGGACTGGTCGAAAGCGCGCTGTTCGGCCACGAGAAGGGGGCCTTCACCGGCGCCACGATGCGCACCGCGGGGGCGTTCGAGCGGGCCCACGGCGGCACCCTGCTGCTGGACGAAATCTCGGAGATGCGGCTCGACCTCCAGTCCAAGCTGCTCCGGGTGATTCAGGAGCATGAGTTCGAGCGGGTGGGCGGCCACCAGGCCATCCGGGTGGATGTCCGGCTGATCGCCACCACCAATCGCGATCTCAAGGCCGAGGCCGATGCCGGTCGGTTCAGAACCGACCTGTTCTATCGCCTCAACGTGGTGCCGATCACGACCCCGCCGTTGCGCGACCGGAAGGATGACGTGCCCATCCTGGTGCAGCACTTCGCCCGGCGGGCGGCGGAGGAGATCGGGGTGTCGGTCACCGGGGTGGCACCCGACACCATCGACCTGCTGCTCCGGCACTCCTGGCCCGGCAACGTGCGGGAGCTGGCCAACGCGGTGGAGCGCGCGGTGATCCTGTCCCGCGGCGGTGTCCTCCGGCCGGAGGCGTTCCAGGGCATCCTCGAGGCGGTGGTCTCGCGTCCGCCGGTGGCGGTCGCCGGAGCGGCCGCCGGCGGGGCCGGTGCGAGGCCCGCGGCGGCCGCCTCCCCCGAGGCCGCGCCAGAGCCTTTCAATCTCGATGAGCTCGAACGCCAGGCGATCGGACGGGCGTTGGTTGCCACCGGCGGCAATCGGACCCGTGCCGCCAAGCTGCTGGGCATCAGCGAGCGGACCCTGCGCAACAAGCTGAACGGCCCCCGCGAGGAGGTAGTCGCGGAGAACTAGCACGGAGTGAGAAGTAGGAAGTGAGAAGTGAGAAGGATGAGGAATGGTGAGGCCGCGTCGGTTCGGCTTGCCGGCTTCATTCTGACGTCTCACCTCTCACTTCTCACTTCTCACGAAACGCCTTCACCGGCCTTTCCGGGGCCGGAAGTTTCTGCCGAACCACCCTGTCGCCTCTTCCGCCCGGCCCCCTTCCCAGGGGCCGTTGTGTTTCCCCGGAGCACCATCCAACCGCCTGAGCCACAATGAGTTTCCGACGGTCCGCCGGTTCGCGAATCGGTGCGGCACCGCGATTGCTTTCACCCGGGCGGACCCTTCCAACCGGAATGAGGCGGAAAATGTTTTCGGCCCTGTTTGGTGCACAGACGCGGATCGGCAACCTGCGCTGGAGCCTGGACGACACCAGCAAGACCCATAAAGGCATCGCAGCCAGGGTTGCGGGGGCGCTCGACGCGAGCGGCAACACCGACTTCGACCAGGCGCTGGCCGACAAGGGGCAGCGGGCTCCCAAGGTGGATCTGGAGAAGGAGATGGTCGATCTGGCCAGCACGCAGCTGCGCTACGACGCCAGCGCCAAGCTGCTGCAGCAGGCGTATCAGGGCCTCCGCACCGCGATCAAGAACAATGGCTAGGATCTTCGGCGCCTCGGGCGCGTGGCCTCCCCGGCCGGTGCGGTCGCTGCTGGGACCTCTCGGCATCAGCGGGGCCGGCATGGGTGCGATGAGCAAGGCGCTGGACGTGATCTCGCAGAACATCGCCAACGCGGAGACCACGCGCACGCCCGATGGCGGGCCGTACAAGCGGAAGGTGGTGGTGTTCCAGCCGGACGGAAGCGGCGGGGTAAGGCCCTCGGAGGTGGTGGAGGACACCCGGCCCGGCAGCGAGGACTACGACCCGGGCCACCCGGACGCCGACGCCAACGGGTTCGTGAAGCGCTCCAACGTGGACATCAACACCGAGATCGTCGACCTGATGATCGCCCGCCGGGTGCACGAGGCCAACGCCACCGTGTTCCAGTCGGCCAAGGCGATGCTCCGGCGCGCGATCGACATCTGAGCGAGACACCGACATGAGCATCTCCGGACCGCTTCCGCCGGTTGGCGGGCCCAATCGCGCGGCGCAGGCCTATGGTGTCGCCCCTAGACGTCCGGCCCCGGCCGCGGCGGACAAGGCGGACAAGGCGGGCGGGGCGGGCGACTCCCACGCCCTCCGGGCTGTGCTCAGCGACGAGGAGCGCGCCTACTTCGATCAGATCGCCGCGCTCGGTCCGATCACCTATGGCCCGAACAAGAGCAAGCCCGGCATGGTTCCCGATGCGCCGCGCGGCATGCGGCTGGACGTCCGGGGCTGAGCGATGAGCTCCCCGATCCGGCCCGACGGGCCCCGGCTGACCCCGCTGGAGCGGGTGCTCGACCGGTTTCAGCCACCGACCAACGGGCCCTCGTTCGCGGACACCCTCACCAGGGTGGTGAACGATACCCAGCAGATGCAGGAGGACGCCTCGAACATCATCGGGGCGTTCGTGCGCGGGGAACCGGTGGAGCTGCATCAGGTAATGGCCGCCAGCGAGGAGGCGGGAATCGCCCTCGAGTTCCTGGTTGAGATGCGCAACAAGCTCACCGACGCGTATCGGTCGGTGATGAACATGCAGATATGACGCGAAGCGTCATCCCGAGCGCGCTAGCGCGAGGGATCTCCTTATCCCATGCAGATCCCTCGGGACGTCGTCCCTCGGGATGACGAGGCTTACGACACTCCAATGACCAACGCGATTCCTCCCGCCATGCTGGACGGCGTGCGACGAATGAGCGGAACCCGTCGCTTCCTCACCTTTGGCGGGCTGCTGGCCGCGCTGGCCGTGATCTGGGTGGTGGCCCGCTTCGGATCGAGCCCGTCCATGGTGCCGCTGTACGCCGGGCTCGATCTGCGGGAAGTATCCAGCATGACCGACGCCCTGCAGAAGGCGGGCATCCGGTTCGAGCTGGCGGGTGGCGGAGCCACCATCATGGTGGACGAGTCCTCCGCGCCGCGCGCCCGGGTCGCCCTGGCCAAGCTGGGACTGCCGACCCGCGGCGGACAGCGGGGGAACGAGATCTTCGACCAGCCCAGCTTCGGGCTCACCTCCGACGAGCTGCGCACCAGGGAGCGGCTGGCGCTGGAAGGTGAGCTCTCCCGCACCGTCGGCGAGCTGGACGGAGTGGACCACGCCACGGTGCACCTGGCGCTGCCGCCGGAGAGCCCGCTGAGGCGGCTGGAGCGCCCGGCCAAGGCCTCGGTGGTGCTGACCCTGCGGCCCGGACGGTCGCTCGGCCCCGAGGCGGTCCAGGGCATTACCTACATCGTCTCCAACGCGGTGGCCCAGCTCCCCAGCGACCAGGTGGCGGTGCTGGACAGCGAGGGACACCTCCTCTCCGCCCCGAACGACGGGTCGGTGCGCGGACTCACCAGCCGGCAGCTGGAGATGCAGCGGTCGGTGGAGGAGTACCTGGCGCACAACGCCGAGCGGATCCTGGCCACCGCGCTGGGCGCGGGCGAGGCCCGGGTGCAGGTGGCGGCCAAGCTCAACTTCGAGCAGGTGGACAAGACCGTCGAGACCTACAACCCCGACGGCGCGGTGCTGCAGAACGAGCAGCGGAGCGAGGTGACCGGGTCCGACAGCCTGGAGGGCGGCAATTCGACCGTGGTCAACAACACCTACCTGAACTCCCGGGTGGTCGAGAAGGTCGCGGGCTCGGTGGGCGGCATCCAGCGGCTCACTGTCGCGGTACTGCTCAACCAGAAGGCGATCGACAAGAACGGCGCGGGTGGCGGGACGGCTACCGCGGATCTCACCCGCTACGAGCAGGTGGTGCGCGACGCGATCGGGATCGACAGCGCCCGCGGCGACCGCCTGACGGTGACCGCAGTGCCGTTCGAGCCGATCACGATCAGCGTCGACTCGCTGAACGCGGGTGTCGGCGGCGGGACGGAACGGGTGCTGACGCTGGTGGATCGCTTCAGCCGCCCGGCCATCGGGCTGGTCGGCATCATCGCGGCCCTGGTGCTGGCCCTCAAGATCCTGGGCCCCGGCGTGGGCGGGTCGCCGGGCTCGGGCGGACAGAGCTTCCCTGGCGCCTCCGGCCGCGCCGGCGGGACGCTGGCCCAGGCCGAGGAGCCGCAGCTCCCGCCGGTGCAGGTCAGCCAGCTGAGCGCCACGACCAGCAGGCTCAAGCACGAGGTCCAGACGGAATCCACCGCGCGGCCGGAGATGACGGCGCAGGTGGTCAAGACCTGGCTGGCTGAAGACTGATGGCGATCGCTACCGAGCGGGAAACGCTGAGCGGGGCCCAGAAGGCCGCGGTGCTGTGCATGTCGCTCGGCACCGAGGTCGCGTCGAAGGTCATGCAGCTGCTGAGCGCGGACCAGGTCGAGTCGGTCAGCCGCGAAATCGCGGCGATGCCGCTGGCCGATACCCGCACCGTGGAGGGCGTGCTCTCCGAGTACCGCGAGGTGGCGCGGGCGGTGCAGTCGCTCTCCGAGGGCGGCCTCTCCCGGGCCAGCGAGATCCTGGAGCAGTCCTTCGGCCCCCAGCGGGCCAAGCTGATCCTGGAGAAGATCAAGCAGCAGCTCACCGACAACGGCCTCAAGCGGCTCAAGAAGGCTGCCCCGGAGGTCCTGCTGTCGGTGCTCCGCGGCGAGCACCCCCAGACGCTCGCCCTCATCCTGGCCCACCTGGACATCAAGCAGGCCGCCACCGTCATCGAGGTGATGGGGAACGACCTCGCGAGCGACGTGCTGTACCGCGTCGCCAAGATGGAGAAGGTGGCACCAGACATGGTGGCGGTGGTGGAGCAGGGGCTGGCCAGCAAGACCGACCTGACGCTGTCGCAGGAGATGACCCTCTCGGGCGGGCCGGCGGCGGTGGCCAAGGTGCTCACGCTGGCGAGCGGCTCGATGGAGAAAGCGGTGATCGAGTCGATCACCCAGCGGAACCACGAGCTGGCGCAGCAGATCTCCAATCTGATGTTCGCCTTCGAGGACCTGACCACGCTCGACGGCAAGTCAATGCAGCGGATCCTGCGCGACGTCGACAGCAAGGAGCTGGCGTTGGCGCTCAAGGCCGCGAGCGACGAGCTCAAGCAGCATATCATGAAGAACATGTCGGAGCGCGCGGCCGGCGCCCTGACCGAAGAGATGGAGTACCTCGGTCCGGTGCGGGTCAGGGATGTCGAGGCGGCCCAGACCCGCATCGTCGCGGCCCTGCGCACACTGGAAGAAACCGGCGAGATCGTGTTGAGCGGCCGGGGCGGGGACGATGAAGTCATCCCCTGAGGCGTCGTCGGCCCAGGCGCAGCCGCAGGCCCAGCGACCGGCGGTCTCCCGTTTCGCGCTGTGGCCCCTGCCGGACCTGGCCTCGGCGCCGGCGGCGGCCTCACCGGACGCGGGCGTCGCACCCGTCCTCGACCCGGAGCAGCAGGCGTACAACCGCGGCTACGAGGCGGGCAAGGCCGACGCCATGGAAGAGGCGGCCCGGACCGTCAAGCGCGCCGCCGGTCTCCTGGTCTCCACCGCCGAGGCGCTGGACGCTGCCCGGCTCGGCGTGGTCCGGGAGCTGGAAGACTCGGTATATGTCCTGGCGCTCGCGGTCGCGCGGCACCTGATCCTGCGCGAGGTGTCCACCGATCCTTCGGTGGTACGCGACCTGGTCCAGCGCGGGCTGGAAGCCTTCCCCGTCGGCTCCCGGGTCGAAATCCACCTGCATCCCGAAGACCTCGCCGCGCTCCGGAGCCAGTTTGAGCTGCCGGGGAGCGACGGCCGCGCCGCCGAGATCCAGTGGAACCCGGACCCCACGGTGGAGCGGGGCGGCTGCACCCTGGAGACCCCGCACCGGGTGGTCGATGGCCGGGTGGACCTCGCGCTCCGCGACCTCTATCACCGGATGCGCGATGACTGAGCCACTCCGCCAGCGGGTCGCGGCCGCCCTGGGACGAATCACCGATTCGCCCCGGTTCGCGGTGCATGGCCGGGTCACCCGGGTGATCGGGCAGGTGGTAGAGGCCTCATCCCTCGAAGTGGCGCTGGGCGAGCTCTGCCGGGTGGAGAGCCATAGCCGTCCCCGGGTCACCGCCCAGGTGGTCGGGTTTCACGAGCGCGGCATTCTGCTGATGCCCCTGGGCGACCTCGAGGGCATTCACCCGGGCGCCACCGTACGCCCGCTTCGCCGCCAGCTCGATGTCCGGGTGGGTGACGGCCTCATCGGCCGGGTGGTCGACGGCCTCGGCCGTCCCATCGACGGTCTGGGCCCCATCGGTGCCAGCACCCGCTACGCCCTCTCCGCCGAGCCGCCCCACCCCCTCGAGCGCAGCCGGATCGAACGGCCGCTCGCCACCGGGGTCCGCGCCATCGACGGGCTGATCACCCTGGGCAGAGGCCAGCGCATCGGCATCATGGCCGGCAGCGGCGTCGGCAAGAGCGTCCTGCTGGGCATGATCGCCCGGCGCACTTCGGCCGACATCAACGTGATCGCCCTGCTGGGCGAACGCGGGCGCGAGGTCCGCGAGTTCATCGAACGTGACCTCGGCCCGGAGGGACTGCGCCGATCGGTGGTCATCGTGGCTACCTCGGATCAGCCGGCGGTCATCCGCGCCACCGGGGCCTTCGTGGCCACCGCCGTGGCGGAGTACTTCCGCGACGCGGGCAAGGACGTCCTGCTGATGATGGACTCGGTGACTCGCGTCTGCATGGCCTGGCGCGAGATGGGTCTGTCCGTCGGCGAGCCGCCCGCGACCAAGGGTTATCCGCCATCGGTGTTCGCCCAGCTCCCCCGGCTGCTGGAGCGGGCCGGCACCGGCAGGCGGGGCAGCATCACCGGACTGTACACGGTGCTGGTCGAGGGGGACGACTTCAACGAGCCGGTGGCGGACGCTTCCCGCTCGATCCTCGACGGCCACATCGTGCTGACCCGGCGGCTGGCGGCGCAGAAACACTTCCCGGCGATCGACGTGCTCGACAGCGTGAGCCGCGTCCGGGATGTGGTGATCTCTCCCGACCACCTGAACGCGGCCAACACCTTCCTCCGGCTCGAGGCGGCCTACCGCGCCAATGAGGATCTCATCGCGGTGGGGGCCTACAAGGCCGGAGCGGACAAGCTCGCCGACGCGGCCATCCTGCTCCGCGAGGAGCTGCTGACCTTTCTCCGGCAGCGCCCCGATGAGCCGGCCACGTTCGACGAGGCCAGGCTCCGGCTCGCCGCCTTGGCGCAGAAGGTCAAATGAAGCGCTTCGCCTTCCGGCTCGAGCGGTTGCTGCAGCTCCGCGAGGCGGCGGAGAAAGAACGCGCCCGCCAGCTTGGCGAGGCGCTCAAGGACGAGGAGCAGCGCCGCGAGGCGCTCAGGGAGAGTCAGGAGCGCCTCGCCGACGCGCAGGACCAGTTGTCCAGCACTCCGCGGGAGATGTCGCAGGCGGGCACCCTCCGCAACCTGGAGCTCACTGTCGACGCGCTCGCGGGCCAGGCCCGGTCGCTGGAGGACACCCACGAGCAGAGCGTGGAGCGGGTGGAAGAGGAGCGGGTGCGCTTCGAGCAGGCGCGAGTGGCCAGACGGGTCATCGAACGGCTCCGGGAACACCGCCGCGAGGCGTGGGAGGTCGAGGTGAACCGGCACGAGCAGGGCGTCAATGACGAGGCGGGCCAGCGTGCCCACGGCAGCCGGGGGGACAAGTGAAGCGGGCGATACTCTTCGCGGTGGTTGCCTTCGTGCTTTCCCTGGGCGGCACCACGGCCGTCATGGTAAAGCGTGCGCCGCACGCGCAGGTGGCCGTTGCGGCAACCCCGAAGGACAGCACCGCGGCCAACCCGGGGGCGGCCGGCAAGCCGGCCGACTCGACCGCACATCCCAAGGCGGCGGCGGACAGCGGCAAGATCCTGAAAGACAGCGCCAGTACCCGAGACTCGGTGGCACGGCCGCCAGCTTCCGGTGCCCAGGCGGCTCCGGTGGTGAAGGCGGCCGCCCCGGCCCCTCTGGTGCCAAGACCCACCCCGAGAGTCGGCCCGGATCCAGTGGCCAGGCAGGCGGCGGTGAAGCAGGTGGCCCGAGTGCTCTCCGCGATGAAAGCCGCGGAGGCGGCAAAAGTCCTGGCGTTCCTGTCGGACGATGAAGTCGAGGGCATCCTCCGCTCGGTCGGACCTCGGCAGGCGGCGGACTTCATGACCAATCTGCCCAAGGAACGCGCCGCGACGCTGAGCCGGCGGTTGATGGTGCCCAAGCCCCAGGAGCAGTCTCGGTGACGAGCCCCCTCTCACTGCTCGCGCCGCTGGCCGGCACCGACCCGGTAACCCCGGCTCATGCTGCCGCGGACGACCCGGCGGCGTTTGCCGCCGCACTGGTCGCGGCGCTTCAGCTGCTGCAGGCGCCACCGAAGGTCGAGGAAACTCCGTCCGCGTCCGGTTGTGAGGCCGAGAGCGCACCAGAGAGTGAGGCGCCGGCCGAGGGCGACCAGCAGAGCGCGGACTCGAGTCGCCCGGAGGTAGGTGCCGCCGGAGCGGTCGCCGTGAACGTGGAGGGAGCGGAGCAGGCGAGCGTACCGGGTGGGGCGCAGGACGCCCGCACGGCCCTGCTCCCCGATGCCATGCTCCGGCTGGGCCGCGAAGTGCTCGCGGAGATGCCGGGCGACGCCGGTGCAACCGGCCAGGCCAAGCGCACCTCGATCGATGAGGCTGGCGGGGGCTGTGCCACCGATCGCGTCCCGGTTGATCTGGTGTCGGATGAGCCGGCGCTGCCGGACCTGGTTCAGAGCAGAGGCTCACGGCAGAAACGGTCCGAGTCCAGGCAGACTCCGCGATCGGAGGACCCCGGAGCGGTGGACCCGACGGTCACCGCCTGCGCTCCGAGGATTGGGGCCGCGTCTCCGGGCGCCGACACGCCGGGGCGCGCCCAGGAACCTCGATCTGAGATACGGAGCTTCAAGCCGGCCCGGCGCGACGCGCCGACCAGCTCAGCGCCGCCGGCCGCGACTGCGCCCCCCGATCCGGCCCTTGCTGCGCCCGGTGCTGCCGCGGCGCTCCTTGCCGGAATGGTGACCGCCACGACACCGCGGGTCCAGCCCGGCGAGACGCGCGAGCCGGTGCACTCCCCGTCTCCGCCGCCAGCGCCGGGCTCCGAGGCTCCTCAGGCCATGGAGGCTGACAATGACGCCGCGCGTCGCGCCATGGTCGAGAACGGCCGACTGGCAAGCCAGCTTGCCGAATCGCTGGGTGACGTGAACATCACCGAGTTCCATGTCACTCTGGGGCGCGGGCGATCCGCCGGCGCTCCACCGGTCGCTACAGAATCGATCGAGGGAGATGAACCCTCCACCGCGGCAGCAGCAGTGCCGCCAGGGACAAAGCCGGATGAGCTCGATGGCCCGGTTCCACGCGGCGCGCCGTTACAGGTGAGGCCGCTCGGCGACCCGGTTCGCAGCCGGTCCGACCAATCCGCTCCGGGCATGAGGGAGCCGCGGTCCGAGGCTGCACCGCTTCCAGCTTACGTGAAACAGAGCCTGGCGAGCGTCCGAATCCCGCTCGCATCGGCGAACGTGCTTCCGGATGCAAGCTTACCCCAGAGTGGCAAAGCCGAGCGGGGAACGCCACAACCAACTCTGCCGGTCTCCCGGCAGGAGCTTCCCGCCCCGACGCCGGCGGAATCGAAGGACCGGTCTGCCGCAGTGGAACGGCCGCGGCCTGGGGAAGCCGCTACAAGTGACACGACTGCATCGGCTTCCGTGGTGCTTCCAGGTTTGACGGAGCGCCTGACGGAGCGGGGCGACGGCGTGGGAACACGCGGAAGCAGCGAGGCACGCAACCTGCCTCATGACCCACCCGGCAGCGAACGCCCGGCAGGGGTTGCCGACCGGGTGACGCTGCAGGTCGCGGACGCGGAGGGCCGGCAGACCCGCATCAGGGTGAGCGTACTGGGAGACCAGGTGCGAGCCGTCATCGTCCCACCGGACGCGGAGAGCGCCCGTCAGCTCGAACGACGCATGGACGACCTGCAGGCCGCGCTGGCGCGGCAGGGGTTCACCGGCTCGAAGGTATCGGTACAGCAGGCGGGACAGAGCGCGATCGAGCAGGGCGGAACCCCGGCGGCGGCGTTCGCCACCGCGGGTGACACCAAGGGAGCAGCATCCCCCGGCAGGGATCAGCCGGCGGACGACCAGCGCCAGGGACGCGGCCAACGGGAACAGCAGCAGCCGGGGGATGGACATCGCCATCCCAACCGACGGTCCCGCGACCAGGGTGCAGAGCATCGCCGGAGGTAGCGCATACCCATGAGTACCGTCATTCAGGGACCGATCGGTCCCGCGCAGCCCACGCCCCCAACCACTACCCAGGCGGGGAAGGGCAAGAGCGCGCTCGGCAAGGACGACTTCCTGAGGCTGCTGGTGACCCAGCTGCAGCACCAGGACCCGATGAGCCCGCAGGACCCTACCCAGTTCTCGGCCCAGCTGGCGCAGTTCAGCAGCCTGGAATCGATGCAGAACATCGAGAAGGTGCTGCAGAGTCAGGTGGACGCCGGTGGCATGACCACGCTGGCGATGAAGGCCGACCTGGGCGCCTCGTTCATCGGGCGCAACGTGATCGCGGCGGGCAACAAGCTACAGGTCACCGCGGGCGGCCCCGCCCCCAAGGTCACGGTGGACATTGGCACCGGCGGCGGCAAGACCAGCCTCACGATCTACGACGCGAGCGGCAAGGAAATCGCGACCCGGGACCTTGGCTGGCAGGACGCCGGTCGGCGGACCCTGGACGCGGGCAGCCTTCCCGCCGGCACCTACAGCTACAAGGTCACCGTGACCGGCGCCGCCGGCTCCGACGTCCCGGTGCAGACCTACACCTCCGGTATCGTAGATGGGGTGTCGTTCCAGAACGGCACCGTCATCCTCCGGTCCGGGGATCTCAACTTCCCGCTCGATAACGTGGTTGAAGTCGAACGGGCTCCCGCGGGCGCGTCGATCCTGGCTGCCATCACCGGCGCCCGCGTCCTTCCCTCTACCACGGAGTCGGTACAGCCATGATGCGGTCACTCTTCGCCGGCGTCTCCGGGCTCAGGAACCACCAGACCCGGATGGACGTGATCGGCAACAACATCGCCAACGTGAACACGGTGGCCTACAAGGCCTCCCGGGTCACCTTCGCCGAGGCCTTCGCGCAGCTATTGCAGGGCGCCTCCCGGCCGCCGGGCGATCTGGGCGGCACCAATCCGATCCAGATCGGCCTGGGATCCAAGATCGGGAGCATCGACCAGAACTTCTCACAGGGCAACCTGGAGAGCACCGGCCTCAACACCGACCTGGCGATCCAGGGCGACGGCCTGTTCGTACTGAACGACGGGAGCCGCTCCTTCTACACCCGGGCGGGCAACTTCCAGCTGGACGCGAACGGCAAGCTGGTATCGCCGGCCAACGGCTTCAAGGTGCAGGGCATCAACGCCGACTCGAGCGGGAACATCTCGACTGGTTCGGCGATCACGGACATCGAGCTTCCGTTCGGCCAGAAGTCGCCGGCGCGCGCCACCAGCTCGGTGACGCTGACGGGCAACCTCGACTCCCGCGAGCTGCCGCTCGGCACCGTCCTCGCAACCCAGGGCAAGGTGTTCGGGGTCGAGGCCAGCACCAGCAACGGCGGGGCGGGCTCCGACGTGAGCGGGCTGTACGCCAACGGCGCCAGCAACAGCTCGGTCTTCGGGATGGTGGCGGACAGCACCACCGTGACGGTGGGCGACGGGACCAACACCCGGAACTACACCTACGTCAAGAACGACACCGGGGTGGGCACCTCCGACTTCCACAGCCTCAAGGACCTGGTCGCCGAAATCAACAATGACTTCGGTGCCGCCGGGCTGAATACCCTCACCGCGGCCCAGAACAACGCCACCGGGGCCATCGGCTTTACCGCGATCGCGGCCGTCGGGCTCAACGTGACCAGCTCCAATCCGGCGCTGCTCAAGGCCCTGGGCGCGGCCAACGGCAATCTCGCCGCGGGCGGCACCTCCTCGACCGATGAGTTCAGCCACATCGCGGTGGGCACCGATCTGGTTACCAGCCTGCGCGACGGCACCGGTCAGAGTCTCGGACTGGCGGCGGGCAACACCATCGCCATCGATGGCAATAAGAGTGGCACGGCGGTTCCCTCCGGCAGCGTCGCGGTCGCCGCGGGCACCACCTACAGCCAGCTGCTGGCGGCCATCAACACTACGCTGGGCATCACCAATGGCACCGGGGCGGCGATCGACACCACTACCGGCGCCATGACGATCACCGGCGACGGCGGGCTGATCAACGGGCTCTCCGGCGTGAACATCCGCAGTGGCGCGGCCGGCGCGGCCGCCTTCAACGCGGTGTTCGACAGCCGCGCTGGCAACTACGTCGAGCGCCAGGCGGCGACCGACGTGACCCACCGGGCGGCCATCACCGTATACGACTCGATGGGCACCCCGATCAGCCTCAGCCTGACCTTCACCAAGGACCCGACCGCGCCAAACCGCTGGCTGTGGCAGGCGTCCGTGCCCGCGCCGGGCGCGGTGACTGGTGGCGGCAGCGGCTTCGTCACCTTCGATACCGACGGCCGGCTGGAGACCTTCGCGTACAACGGCGGGGCCAACAGCCTGCAGTTCGATCCGGGGAGCGGCGCCACGGCGCCGGTCGACATCAAGCTGGATTCCGGAGCGCTGGGCGACATCAACGGGCTGTCCCAGTTCGCCAGCCCCTCCAACGCGGTGGCCAGCGCCCAGGACGGCTATCCGATGGGTAACCTGCAGGATTTCAGCGTCGACTCCCGCGGCGTCATCACGGGCTACTTCAGCAACGGCATCAACCAGACACTGGCCCAGATCGCGCTGGCCACGTTCAACAACCCGAGCGGCCTGCTCCGGCAAGGCAACAACATGTACGGCGAGTCGGCCAACTCGGGCAACGCGATCATCGGGTTCTCGGGAACCAGCAATCAGTCCACGATCACTCCGGGCGCGCTGGAGAGCTCGAATGTGGACCTGTCGGAGGAGTTTACCAACATGATCATCGCGCAGCGTGGCTTCCAGGCCAACGCGCGAGTGATCACGACGGCGGACGAGATGCTGACGGAGCTGGTGAATTTGAAGCGGTAAGGCCGTTGGCCGTTGGCCACTGGCCGTTGGTCGGTTGATCGAAGGCGGCCCTTCTTTGCCAAGGCGAGGAGGGTCGCCTTTCGCTGCCTGGCCAAAGGCCAAAGGCCAAAGGCTAACGGCCCATCCAGGCCCGGCAACTCCCACCTCGGCCACTCGGCAGAATCTTCCTCTCCACCGCGCATCCTGCCCGCCCATCCAGCCCACGACGTTCCCTGACAATCACTTAGCCCGCACCGCCGGCGTGGTACGCCGGTTGCCTTTCCCTGCCGCGTCGAGACGATAACCCGGCCAAGAGTTCCCACTGGAGAGGCGAGATGGCGGAAGCAGCTGCGGCACCGGCGGCAGAAGCGGTACCCGCGCCCCGGAAGAAGATCGGCCTCCTGGTCGGCCTGACCCTGGGGGGCGCGGTCGTGGGCGGCCTGCTGGCGGCGTTCGTCGTGGCCCCCCGGATCATCGCCCGGCAGGCCCCTGCGGTCGCGGACAGCGCCGCGGCCAAGGCGAAGCCTGGCAAGGGCGGGGGCGACAGCGAGCCGGCCAAGCTGGTGGAGCTGGAGAACATCATCGTGAATCCCGCCGGCTCCCAGGGGAACCGGTTCCTGATGACGTCCGTGGCCCTGGCGGTGGTGAACGACAAGGACGCCAAGCTGCTCGACGATCACAAAGTGGAGCTCCGGGACAAGGTGACCACCATCCTCGAGAGCATGACCATGCTCCAGCTCACCTCCCCCGGCGCCCGCGACAGCCTGAAAGCCAGGATCGCGGCGATGACCGGCGAGATGCTCGGCGGCAAGGCGTCCGTGAAGGTGTTCCTTCCCCAGTTCGTCATCCAGTGAGCTGACGCATGGCCGACCTGTTTTCTCAGAAGGACATCGATTCGCTGCTCAAGGGTGCCGCGCCGGCCGCGCCGCCCGAGCTGCCGGTCGAGGTCATTCCCTACAACTTCCTGCGCCCGCCGCGCATCGCCAAGGATCGTCAGGCGCTGCTCAACGGGATCTACCAGCGCCTGGCGGTGTCGCTGCAGGCGGTGTTCTCCTCCCGGCTCCGGGCCTCGGTGGACGTGTCCCTGAGCAGCGTGGAGCAGGCCACCTTCGCCGAGTTCATCTTCTCCCTCGCCAGCCCCTGCGCGGCCTACATCCACGACATGGGTGACAGGGTCGGCGGGCAGGGCGTGGTCGATCTGGGCACCGACTTCTCCTACTACCTCATCGACCGGCTGTTCGGCGGCCCGGGTGAGGCCCAGGACCTGAAGCGGCCGCTCACCTTACTGGAGCGCACCGTGCTCCGCGGCGTGGCCGACAAGGTGTGGAGCCTGGCCCAGGAGGCGTGGGCCGATCACCTGGGCTTCACCCCGGAGTACTCCGGCTTCGAGTCGTCTCCCGACGCGCTGCAGATCGCCAACCGGGAAGACAACGTCCTGGTGGCCAATATCGAGGTGCGCTCCGCCGGGTTCGCCGGACTGATCACGATGTGCGTGCCGCTGCTGTCGCTGGAGAGCTTCCTGCAGGAGAAGCCGACCCGCCACTTCCACAACGTCAAGTCCACCCCGGCGGAGCGCGAGCTCACCCGCCGGACCATCGAGCACTCGCTGCGCGGCTCGCGGCTGGAGCTCAAGGCGCGGTTTCCCCTCTTCCAGCTCAAGGCACGTGACGTGGGCCGTCTCGAGGTGGGCCAGGTGATTCACACCGGCCATCCCTACGACGTCCCGGTCGAGCTGTATGTGCGCGGCGTGCGCCGCTTTCTCGGCACCCTCGGGCAGAGCCGCCGCTACGTCGGGCTCCGCATCACCCAGCAGCTCCACCACCAGCGGCCGGAAGCGACTCCCCGGTCATCCCGCGGAAGGTTGGTCTGACCAATGGATCAGAATGAAATCGATCGGCTGACGGGCAAGGGCGGGGCGGCGCAGCAGCCCGCCAAGGCGCCCGATCTCTCCGAGCTGCCGGCCGCGGGTAGCGCCGGGCGCGGTGCCTCCGGCGCGGGCGGTTCGCTGGAGACGCTGCTCGACGTGTCGCTGCCGGTGGCCATCGAGTTCGGCCGCACCCACATGACGGTGCAGGAAGTGCTCGAGCTGGGCAGCGGCTCGGTCATCCAGCTCGACCGCATGGTGGGCGAGCCGATCGACATCTACATCTCGGACCGCAAGCTCGCCGAAGGCGAGGTGGTGGTGATCGGGGAGCACTTCGGCGTGCGGATCACCCGCGTGGTCTCAGCCAACGACGCCGTCGTGTCGTCCCGCGAGGCGGTCTGATGCTGGGCCCTTTCGGTTCGCTGCTCGTCACCCTGGGCCTGCTGGCGCTGGCCCTGTGGCTGGTCCGGCGCTGGGTGCCGGGCGCCCGCGCATCCGCCTGTGCCCTGCCACTGGAGCTGCTCCGCCGGGTCTCGACCGGACCCAAGCAGGGTGTCGGACTCCTGCGGGTGGGGGAGCGGGTCCTGGTGCTCTCCCTCAGCGAGAACGGCGCCCGGCTCCTGACCGAGCTGGACGGCACCGACCGGGCCCAGGCGCTCACCTCAGAGGGCGACAGGGCATGCCTTGGCGCCACCGATCTGGAACCAAGGCCTGCCTTGGCCCTGCCCAGGAGATCCCTCCGGTTCTCCGGCGTCTTCAAGGCGATCCCGTTCCTGCTGCTGCTGCTGACCCTGCTGCCACAGGCAGGCCAGGCTCAGGTGAAGTCAAGGCATGCCTTGACCACACCCTCTGGTGCAGTCCAGGCCCCCGTCGCCCCCAAGGTCACCGTCACCATCGGCCAGGGAAGCGAGCAGCTGCAGCTCTCCGGCGCGGTGGGCATCGTGGTGTTCATGGGGGCGATGACCCTGCTGCCCGCGCTCTTCCTGCTGATGACCAGCTTCACCCGGATCCTGATCGTGCTGCACTTCGTGCGGACCGCGATCGGGACCCAGACCGCGCCTCCCGGGCAGCTGCTGGTGGCGCTGGCGGTGCTGCTCACCGGCGTGGTGATGCAGCCGGTGATCAATCAGGCCAACGAGGAGGCGCTGCAGCCCTATCTGAGCGGCCAGATCTCCCAGGTGCAGGCCTACCAGAAGGCGGTGACCCCGCTCCGCAAGTTCATGCTCGACAACACCCGCGAGAAGGACCTCGGAGTGTTCGCCGAGCTGACCGGCCAGGAGCAGGTGGACAGCGTGGAAGCGCTGCCGACCCTCACGATTACCGCCGCCTTCGTCACCAGTGAGCTGCGCACCGCGTTCCAGATGGGGTTCGTGATCTTCCTGCCCTTCGTGGTGGTGGATCTGATCGTGGCTTCGGTGCTGATGAGCATGGGCATGTTCATGCTTCCGCCGGTCATGATCTCGCTCCCCTTCAAGCTCATGCTCTTCGTGCTGGCCGACGGCTGGACTCTGGTGGTCCAGAAGCTGGTCACCGGATTCCAGGTCTAGCCATGTCTCCCGGTCTGGCGGTCCAGCTCATCAACCAGGCCATGATGATGGCGCTCATGATCGCCGCCCCTCTGCTGGTTACCGCCCTGGTGGTGGGCGTGCTGGTGAGCCTGGTCCAGGCGCTGACCCAGATCCAGGAACAGACCCTGACCTTCATCCCCAAGCTGGTGGCGGTGGCGGTGGTCCTGCTCCTGTGCATGCCGTGGATGGTGCGCCAGCTGGTGCAGTACGTGATCAGCGCCTTCGACCTGCTGCCCGGACTGGGCGGATGAGTCCGGCCCTGTTGCAGCTCATCGGGGTGGGCGACTGGCCGGCCTTCGTGCTGGTGAGCGCCCGGGTGGCCGGTCTGTTCCTGGCGGCGCCGCTCTGGTCCACCGTGGGACTGCCCAGGAGCATCCGAAGTGCCGCGGCCGTCCTGCTGAGCGTAGTGCTGATCCCGGCGGTGCTGCCGGTGGCGACCCTCCCGGACGACATGCTCGCCGCCGCGATGGTGCTCGCGGGCGAGACCCTCATCGGCGTGGCCATCGGGGTCACCGGCGCGATGTTCATGCACGGCGTGATGGTGGCCGGGGAAGTCGCCTCGCTGCAGATGGGTCTCTCGCTGGGCCAGGCGCTGGGCGCTCTGCCGGAGGGCGCGACGGTCGGCGTGGGCCAGCTCAAGGGCTACTTTGCCTCGCTGATCTACCTGAGCCTGAACGGGCACCTGACCCTGTACCAGGCCCTGGCCGCGAGCTTCGCCGCGGTTCCTCCGGGACGCGCCGTGCTTGGTCTCGAAGGCGGACGGATGGTCGCCGATCTCGCGGGCACGGTGTTCACCACCGGCATCCGCGCCGCGGCGCCGATCATGGTCGCCCTGCTGCTCGCCAATCTGGCCCTCGCCATCCTGGGCAAGGCCGTCCCCCAGCTCAACGTGATGATGCTCGCGTTCCCGGTGACCATCGCCCTCGGCCTGGTTGCGCTGGGCGCGTCGCTGCCCTTCCTGGCGGCCTATCTCGCCGGCCAGATCGATGCCCTCCCGGCCCTGCTGGGCCACACCACCGGCGCCTTCCAGCCGGCGGGGAGATAGCAGATGGCCAGCGACGACGGCCAGGAACGCACCGAAGCCGCCACCCAGAAGCGGCGCGATGAGGCACGCCGGGAAGGCCGCATTCCCCGGAGCCAGGAACTCTCCGCGGCCACCCTGCTGCTGGCCGGGACCGGAGCGCTCGCCATGGTCGGCGGCGCCGCACTGGCGACCCAGACGGTCCACATGCTCGCCTTCGGCGCGGGGCGGCTCACCGCCGTTCCGCTCTCCCCGGCCGACGTCGTGACCATGCTCCGGGTAATGGGCCGGGGCACCCTGCTCGCCATGCTGCCGCTCCTGCTCGGGATCGGCGGGCTCTCCCTGCTGGTCAACGCGGTGCAGGCCCGCGGGGTGATCAGCGCCGAAAAGCTGCTGCCCAAGCTGTCCCACATCGACCCGATCGCGGGGCTCAAGCGGCTGGTGAGCGTCGAGGCGCTGTTCAACGTGCTCAAGGCGCTGCTCAAGCTGGTGGTGATCGGCTGCGTGGCGTGGCTGGTCTTCCGTCGCGCCTGGCCCCAGATCCTGTCCACCAGCGGCGCCCAGGTGCCCCAGATCCTGGGCATGACCCGGGTGCTCGGCGTCCGGCTCGCGCTCCTGGTCGGACTGGCGTTCCTGGTGGTGGCGGCGATCGACTACAGCTTCCAGGTCTGGCAGTTCGAGAAGAGCATCCGGATGACCAAGCAGGAAGTCATCCAGGAGCATCGCGAGTCCGAGGGCGATCCCGCGGTCAAGGGCCGCATCCGCCAGCTGCAGCGCGCCATGGCCCGCAAGCGCATGCTCGCGAAGGTCGCCACCGCCGACGTGGTGGTGACCAACCCGACCCATATCGCCGTGGCGCTCAAGTACGACCCGCTGGTGGCGCCCGCCCCGATCGTGATCGCCATGGGCGAGCGGCTGCTGGCGCAGCGCATCAAGGAGATCGCCCACAAGGCCGGCGTACCGGTCATCGAGAACAAGCCGCTGGCCCGGGCGCTGCTCGCCGGCGCCAAGATCGGCTCCCCGGTGCCGCCCGCGCTGTACGTGGCGGTGGCCGAGGTGATCGCCTTCGTGTTCGGCCGGAAGGGCAAGCCGCTTCCGGTGGGGAGGAATAGATGACCGCGCCCAGCGCAGCGATCGCTTCGGTGGGCGCGGCCGGCAGCGGCAACGCCGCCGCCGCTCCGCGGGGCAGGGGAGCACACCGCGCCGGTTCGGCCAGCAGCGGCGAGACCATGCTGCGGCGGCTGGGCGGCCAGGCGGAGACCTGGCTGGCGCTGGCGGTCGTGGTGGTGGTGGCCCTGCTGATCGTACCGCTTCCGCCGGTGATCCTGGACGCCCTGCTCGCGATGAGCCTGGCGATCTCGATCCTGGTGCTGCTGGTGACGCTGTCGATCTCCGACCCGCTGGAGTTCAGCATCTTCCCGAGCCTGCTGCTGCTGGTGACTCTGCTCCGGCTCGGCCTCAACGTGAACAGCACCCGGCTCATCCTGAGCCACGGCCGGGCGGGCGCGGTGATCGCCGCCTTCGGCAACGCCGTGATCGGCGGCAACTACATCGTCGGCATGGTGATCTTCCTGATCCTGGTGGTGATCAACTTCATGGTGATCACCAAGGGCGCCGGGCGCATTGCCGAGGTGGCCGCCAGGTTCACCCTGGACGCCATGCCGGGCCGGCAGATGAGCATCGATGCCGATCTCGGAGCCGGGCTGATCGACGAGACCGAGGCCCGCCGCCGGCGCCAGGAGATCCAGCACTACGCGGACTTCTATGGCTCGATGGACGGCGCGGCCAAGTTCGTCCGCGGCGACGCCATCGCCGGTCTGCTGATCACCGGCATCAACCTTATCGGCGGATTCCTCATCGGCATCACCCAGCAGGGGATGACCGCCAGTGAGGCGCTCGGTACCTTCACCAGCCTCACCGTCGGTGACGGCCTGGTCACCCAGATCCCCGCGCTCATCGTCAGCACCGCCGCCGGCATCATCGTCACCTACGGCGCCAACAGTCCCAGCGTCGGCCCGGCCATCGCCAGTCAGCTCACCCGGCACCAGAATGCCCTGTGGATGGCCGCCGGGATCATTGGCCTGATGGGCCTGGTGCCCGGCTTCCCCATTCTGCCCTTCTTCCTGCTCGCCGGCGTGCTGGGCTCGGTCGCCTGGATGGTGCGCGGGCGCGAGCAGCAGAGGGCCGGTCAGGCCCAGGCGATGGTGCAGACCCGGCCGGCCAGTCCCGCGGAGCCCGCCCCCATCACCGACCTGCTGCAGGTCGAGCCGCTGGAAGTCGAGGTCGGCTACGCCCTGGTTCCGCTGGTGGACGAGGCCCAGAAGGGCGACCTGCTGCAGCGCATCGGGCTGATGCGGAAGCAGCTCGCCGTGGAGCTGGGCATCATCGTGCCGCCGGCCCGCATCCGCGACAACATCCAGCTCCCCGCCACCGAGTACGCCATCAAGCTGCGCGGTGTCCGGGTCGCCTCGGGCGAAGTGCTGCCCCGGTACCTGCTGGCGCTCGATACCACCGGTGTGGCCTCGCCGATCGACGGGATCCGTACCACCGATCCCAGCTTCGGGCTGGCGGCCGTGTGGATCACCCCCGACCGCCGGGTGGAGGCCGAGGCCGGCGGGTACAGCGTGGTGGAGCCGCAGACGGTGCTGTCCACCCACCTGATGGAGACCATCAAGCACCACGCCGCCGACCTGCTGTCGCGCCAGAACGTGCGGGAACTGCTCGACGCGCTCAAGGAGACTCATCCCGCGCTGGTGGACGACACCATTCCGGGCAAGCTGTCCCTGGGCAGCGTGCACCGGGTGCTGCAGCGGCTGCTGCGCGAGGGGATCCCGATCCGCGACCTGGCGCTCATCCTCGAGACCCTGTCGGACGCGGCCGAGATCACCAAGGACCCCGAGGCGCTCACCGAGCAGGTGCGCCGCACCCTGAGCACGGTGCTGGTGCAGCTGTTCGACGACGGCGACGGCAGCATCAGCGGGATCACCATGGGTCCCCGGCTGGAGACCGCGCTGATGGGCC
>Ga0326730_1000071_pt1 | contig 30408 bp, 30 predicted proteins | sample MHFSIPfraction_3_FD_207740 | JGI IMG/M metagenome (GOLD analysis project Ga0326730, IMG submission 207740) | Lab enriched peat soil microbial communities from Michigan Hollow, Ithaca, NY, United States - MHF7AN SIP fraction | ecosystem: Environmental > Terrestrial > Soil > Wetlands > Peat...
CGGGAGGCCTCGCCTACGTGCTGGACGAGGCGGGCGACTTCAAGCGCCGTTGCAACCTGGGCATGGTCGACCTCGAGCCGCTGGTCGACACCGAGGACGTGGAGCTGGTCAAGGACCTGCTGGCGCGGCACATCCGCTACACCCAGAGCCCGGTGGCCGCGCGGCTGCTCGTGGACTGGGAGCGCAGTCAGGCGAAGTTCGTGAAGGTGATCCCGCAGGACTTCAAGCGGGTGATGGCCGCGATCAAGAAGGCCCAGGAGACCGGCATGTCGGCCGACGAGGCCGTGATGGCCAGCGCCCACAACTAGGTCATGGGGAAGGTCACCGGCTTCATCGAGTTCAAGCGGGACAAGCAGCCGTACCGGCCCGTCGAGGAGCGCGTCCACGACTGGAAGCAGGTGATGCTGCCCTGGTCGGCCGACGCCCTGCGCAAGCAGGGCGCGCGGTGCATGGACTGCGGCATCCCCTTCTGTCACCAGGGCTGCCCGCTCGGCAACCTGATCCCCGACTGGAACGATCTCGTCTACCGGGACAAGTGGCGCGAGGCCATCGACCGGCTGCACGCCACCAACAACTTCCCGGAGTTCACCGGCACCCTCTGCCCCGCCCCGTGCGAGGGCTCCTGCGTGCTCGGCATCAACGACGACCCGGTCACCATCAAGGGGATCGAGATCTCCATCATCGACCGCGCCTTCGCGGAAGGCTGGGTGCACCCGGAGCGGCCCGCCGTCCGGACCGGCAAGACGGTGGCGGTGGTGGGCTCGGGACCGGCCGGCCTGGCGGCCGCCCAGCAGCTCTGCCGCGCCGGCCACCAGGTGACGGTCTTCGAGCGCGCCGACCGCATCGGCGGCCTGCTCCGCTACGGCATCCCCGAGTTCAAGATGGAGAAGCGGGTGCTGGACCGCCGGCTCGCCCAGATGGAAGCGGAGGGCGTGCGCTTCGCGGTCAACGCCCACGTGGGAGTGGACCGGCCGGCGGAGGATCTGCGGCGGGAGTTCGACGCCCTCGTGCTCTGCGGCGGAGCGTGCGCGCCGCGCGACCTGGCGATCCCCGGCCGCGATCTGCCCGGCGTCCACTTCGCGATGGACTACCTCACGCTGCAGAACCGGCGGTGCGAGGGCGACGCGGTGGCCGACGAGGCGTTCATCACCGCCCACGGCAAGCGCGTGGTCATCATCGGAGGCGGCGACACCGGCGCCGACTGCCTGGGCACCGCGCACCGGCAGGGGGCGCTGGAGGTGCACCAGCTCGAGATCCTCCCGCGGCCCCCCGACGAGCGCGCCGCCGACAATCCGTGGCCGCTGTGGCCCAACATCTACCGGGTCTCCTCGGCCCACGCCGAGGGGGGCGAGCGCGTCTACTCGGTCTCGACCCTCCGCTTCCTGGGCGACGAGCGCGGCCGCGTGAAGGCCCTCGAGCTCGCCCGGGTGGAGCCGGTGCGCGAGGACGGCCGGCTGATCTTCCGCGAGATTCCGGACTCGACCCGCACGCTCCCCTGCGAGCTGGTGCTCCTGGCCATGGGCTTCGTCGGGCCGGAGCGACCCGGCCTCCTGCAGCAGCTCGGGGTCGCCCTCACCGACCGGGGCAACGTCAAGCGGGACGAGAACTGGATGACGAGCGTGCCCGGCGTGTTCACCGCGGGCGATATGCAGCGGGGCCAGTCGCTGATCGTCTGGGCGATCGCGGAGGGGCGTAGCGCGGCCCGCGGGGTGGATCGCTACCTCATGGGCACCTCGGACCTGCCCGCCCCCCTCGCCTGAGCCGGTCGGCGCCTAGCGCCAGCGCTCGAAATCCCACAGCGGCTCGGTGCGCGCCGCGATGCCCGCCACGTGATCGATCTCGCCGCGCAGGCGCTCGGGGGTCAGGTCCTGGTTGACCACGGGACTGTTCAGGAAGAACCAGCGCACCCGCTCGTTGTAGGAGAAGTGGGTGGGCCCGATCGCGTCGTTCTCGACGAGCATGTCGAGGACCGCGTTGCCGCTCACGGTGCGGCCGGGCGGCACCTTCTTGAGCCAGGCCACCAGCCAGACGAGGCTCCCGTCCCGGGAGAGCGTGACCCGCGTGGTCACTGCCGCCCCGGTGCGCAGACGCAGGACGATCTCGTACTCGACGCCCGCCTCGTTGCGCACCTCGCGCGGCTGGTAGCCGAGGGCGCCGAGCGCGGCGCGGAGCCCGGCCGCGTCGAGACGGCCGCCCGCCCGCTCGGGCTGGGCGTCCGCGACCATGGCCAGCAGGCAGAGCCCGATCACCGCGGCGGCGAGCCCGCCGCGTCGCACCCCATCGCCAAAGGAGGCCCTCACCGATGCCCCTCACCCGTCCCGAGCGAGAGCGTCTGATCCAGCAGTACGCCGACGGCCCCGCGCGCCTGGAGGACGCTCTGGCCGCGGTCCCCGCCGCGGCCCGCCAGTGGCGCCCGGCGCCCGGCGAGTGGTCCGCCCACGAGGTGGCCTGCCACTGCGCGGACTCGGAGGTCAACGGGGCCGCCCGCATCCGCTACCTGGTGTGCGAGCCCCAGCCGCTGGTCCAGGCCTACGAGGAGAGCGTCTGGGCGGTGACGCTCGACTACCACGGTCATCCCCTGGAGCCGGCGCTGGACGCGGTGCGCGCGGTCCGGGCGCACACCACCGCCCTGCTCCGCCGCCTGCCCGAGTCCGCCTGGGGCCGCGAAGGGCGCCACACCGCGTCGGGACGGTACACCGCGGAGGACTGGCTCACCATCTACGCGGAGCATCTGGAGAACCACGCACGACAGATCGAGGCCAACGTGTCCGCGTGGCAGGCGGCGGGCCGCCCTAGCTGAGCGGCCGGACGATGGCGTCCCAGGCGCCGAAGTCCTCCTTCAGGAGGATGACGCGCTCGCCGTTCCCCTCGAGGTAGTCGAGGGATCCGCTCCAGATGTAGAAGGTGAAGCGCGTGCGCGCCCCCTCGAGGCTGACCTTGCCGTAGCGGGTCACCCCGTCCCAGGACGCGACGAGGGTGCCGTCGGGATTGATCGTCAGGTAGAAGAGCTGGTACGAGCTGCGGGCGAACGCGATCTGCCCCTGCCAGCGCCCGGCGATCAGCGCGATGTTGTTGACCGCGCGCGCGGGCGGCAGCGACGCGCACCCCGCCGGCGTCAGCAGGGCCACCAGCAGCAGCGCGGCGCCGAGCGCCCGCCGCCCGAGCCGGCTCATCGCGCCGGGCTCTGCCAGAGCACGTGGCCCACGAAGAAGGGCCCGAGGCTCGCCAGGTACTGCGAGGTCTGGGCGGTGCGGCGCATCGCCTGCACCAGGTGGGAGAGCGGGTGCAGCTCGCGGCCGATGAGGCCGATCACGAAGTCGTTGTCGTTGGTGTCGAGGCCGTGGCAGGCGAGGCGGATGTCGTGGGCCAGGTCGGCCTCCCCGTAGGCGCGCCCCTGCGTGCCGTGCTCCTTCAGGATCGCGCCCTGCTCCTGCGGCGACAGCCGCGCGAACGCCCCGGTGCGCCGGAGCGGATACCAGATGCCCCAGGGGCAGGCCGGGTTCAGCACGCTGCGGCGCGGACGGGCGAGCAGCCAGTCCTCGAGGTCGGGCTCGAAGCCGGAGGCGTAGGTCCGGCCGAGCATGGTGAGCTCCGGCCGGTGCCGGAGCGCGCCGAACGGCTCGCCGTGGAGCGCGTCGCGGAGCCCGGTGGCGAAGAAGGCCGGGTTCTCGTGAAGGGTGAGGAGGCCCACCCCCGCCGGGTCGTTCAGGTCGTGGTAGAGCACGCCCTCGATCCGGCTCCGCTCCATCGCGGCCACCAGCGGCTTGCTGTCGCCGCAGCCGGTCCAGACCTGCAGCTGCACGAACAGGCGCCGGTCGGAGACCTGCTGGTTGGCGCCCTTCTCCCTGACGTCGACGCCCGCTCCGTCCACGGCCTATCCTCCCCGCGTGTGCATCTCGAGGTGCGGATCGCGCTTGAGCTCGCCGATCTGGATGAGCGGCCGCCGCTCGGGCAGGGCCAGCCGCTCCTCCGCCCCGCGGTCGCGCCGCCCCTGCCACGTCGACCGGATCAGGCTCAGCAGCTCGTCGCGCGAGGCGCCCGCCCGCAGCGCGCCGCGCAGGTCCTGGCCCCGCGTCGCGTAGAGGCAGAGATACCAGAGGCCGTCGGCGGTGAGCCGACTGCGATCGCAGGCGCGACAGAAGGGCTCGGTCGTCGAGGAGATGATGCCGAACACCCGGCCGTCCGGCAGGCGGAAGCGGTCGGCGGGCGCGGAGCTTTCCTCCACGATGGGCGCGATCGCGCCATAGCGCGCGGTGAGCCGCTCGAGCATCTCCCTCCGCGAGACCACCCGCTCCATGCTCCAGTGGGTGGCCCCGCCCACGTCCATGTACTCGATGAAGCGCACCTCGGCCCCGACGCCGCCCGCGAACTCGACCAGGTCGACCAGCTCGTCGTCGTTCACCCCGCGCATGACCACCGTGTCGATCTTGAGCCCGGGCCAGCCGCTCCGCACGACCGCCGCGATGCCCTCGAGCACCCGGGCGTGGGTGTCGCGGCGGGTGAGCACCCGGAAGCGGCCCTCGCGCAGGGTGTCCAGGCTGACCGTCACCCGGTGGAGCCCCGCCGCGCGGAGCGCGTCGGCCTGCTCGGCCAGCAGCACCCCGTTCGTGGTGAGGGCCAGGTCGCGCAGACGGGGATTGTCGGCCAGCAGGCGCACCAGGCGGTCGAGGTCCCGCCGCAGCAGCGGCTCGCCGCCGGTCAGGCGCACCTTGTCGACCCCCAGATCGGTGAAGACGTCCACCAGCTGCGCGATCTCCTCGAAGCTCAGCACGTCGTCCCGGGGCAGCCAGACGTACTCCTCCTCGGGCATGCAGTACTGGCAGCGCAGGTTGCAGCGGTCCGTGACGGACAGCCGCAGGTTGCGCAGCGGTCGATCGAGGGTGTCGCGGATCACGGGAGCTCCACGTACACGTCACCGTCGACCACGCGGGTCGGGAAGCAGGCGATCTTGACCGCGGGATTGTTGGCGTTGGCCCCGGTGGTGACGTCCCAGCGCCAGCCGTGCCAGGGGCAGATGGCGAGCCGTCCGTCGAGGTCTCCGTCGCCCATCGGTCCGCCCCGGTGGGGGCAGGTGTTGTCGATGACGTGAAAGGCGCCGTCCACGTTGAACAGGGCGAGGCTCTTCGCGCCGGCCTGCACCACGAGGCCCTGCCCGACGGGCACGTCGGTGGTCCTCGCGACCTTCACGGCTGCCATGGCGGCGGCCTCGCCCTAGGCCCCGGCCGCGGCCGGAGCCGCGACCTCCCAGGCCCGCTCCCACTCGCGCCGCAGACCCGCCTTCTTCACCCCGACGTCGAAGTGATCCCAGGGCAGGATCTCGCTCACGTCGCGGGTCCGGCGGGTGTAGAAGGCCGCGTCGCCGTCCCACTCGCGAAGCGCGCGGCGCCAGTCCCCGTCGAGCCCGGCGGCCAGCTCGATGAAGTCGGCCACGCGCCGGTCGCCGCGCGCGAGCAGCGCCTGCAGCGCGGCCTCCCGCGGGTTCTCGTGCACGACCCGGATGGTGTCGAGGCGCCGGGCCGCCCGCTTGATGACGTCGAGCTTGGCCTCGAGCGCCCGGGCGTCGTCGAAGCTCGCCCACTGGAACGGCGTCCACGGCTTCGGCACGAACGAGGAGATCGAGAGCGTGAGCTTGCCGAACGGATGCCCGTCGGGGCCCCGCACCTGCAGCCGCTCGAGGAGCCGGGCGGCCAGGTCCGGGATGGCCTCCACGTCCTCGCGGGTCTCGGTGGGCAGGCCGATCATGAAGTAGCACTTGAGGTTGGGGATACCGTAGCGGCGCAGCAGGTCGCAGGCCTCGTAGAGCTGCGCGTCGCTGATGACCTTGCGGATCACCCCGCGCAGCCGCTCGGTGCCGGCCTCGGGCGCCATGGTCAGCGTGCGGTGGCCGCCGCGCTGGAGCGAGGCCACCAGCTCCTCGGTCAGGCTGTCGGCCCGGAGCGAGGAGATCGACACCTCCACGCCGTGCTCTTCCAGCACCTGCATGAGCTCGCCGATCCACGGATAGTCGGAGACGCAGGCGCCCACCAGCCCCACGCGCTTCGACTCCTTCGCGATGCGGGCCACCGACTCCCGGAGAGAATCGAGGCTGCGGTGCCGCACCGGCCGGTAGACCTGACCTTCCAGACAGAAGCGGCAGCCTCTCCCACAGCCCTTGCCGACCTCGAGGAGCTCCATGTGCCCGTACTCGGCCTTGGGCGTCTTCAGCGACGAGCGCGTCTCGAAGCGGTTGACGTCCTTCAGGCGGCGCTTGATCACGACCGCGGGGACGTCGGACCCGATGGGGCTCACTGCCGCGATGTCGCCCTCCGGCCCGTAGGCCACCCGGTAGGCGCCGGGCACGTAGATCCCGGCCAGCGGCTTCAGCCGGTCGATGAAGCGGGCCCGGCGGCCGCCGTCGTCGGCGGGCCCGCTCGCGGTCCACGCCTCCACGAGCTCGCCCACCACCTCCTCGCCCTCGCCGACCACGATCACGTCCATGAACGCGGCGACCGGCTCCGGATTCGAGAAGGCGCACACGCCGCCCATCATGATCACCGGGTCGCCGGGGCCCCGGTCGGCCGCGCGCACCGGGATTCCGGCCATGCGCAGGAGGCGCACCGTGTTGACGTAGTCGCCCTCGTAGGTGATCGAGAAGCCGATCAGGTCGAAGTCGGTGAGCGGGCGCTGCGACTCCAGCGAGAACGGAGGCGTGCCGGTGCGCGTGTGCTCGTCGAGGTCCTCGGCGTCCGGGAAGAAGACACGCTCGCAGACCACGTGCGGCAGCGCGTTCAGGTGGTCGTAGATGGTCTGAAAGCCCAGGTTGGACATGCCGACCGCGTAGGTGTTCGGGTACACGAGCGCGATCCGGACCCGCCCGCCCCAGTCCTTTTGCGCCACGCCCTCTTCGGACGCGACGAGCCCCTGAGCCTTCTTCTTGAGTTTCCAGGACATAGCGCGAGTCAGTCTACCACGGGCACGACGACGGCACCGGACCGGGGGAAGCGACCAGGGGCAAGATTGAGAGCGGGGCACGCGTGCGACATCAACGAGTGTCCGCGGCCTGGGGGAGTGCGGGGGCCATTTCTGGGCCCCCGCATGAGACAAAGCCTAAAGACTTAGACCAATATAAGCACGCCCGGTCGACAGCCCAGCAGCCTACTCCCCCCCGACCGGCCCCACGCCCATGATCTGGATGTCGATGCTGCGCGGCCGCGGTCCGTCGAGCTCCGCGAAGAGGATCGACTGGAAGCGGCCCAGCGAGAGCTCGCCGCCGCTGATGCCCACCGCCACGCTCCGGCCGAGGAGCGCCGCTCGGAGGTGGGAGGACGCATTGCCGCGCTCGCAGTCCGAGAAGCGGGGGTCGTCGTGCCTGTACCCGGCGCCGTCGGCCACCAGCCGATCCATCATGGTCTTGAGGTCCTCGACGAGGGCCCCCTGGAACTCGTTCACGAACAGCGCGCAGGTGGTATGGAGGGAGTTGACCAGAATGATCCCCTCCTTGATGTCGGCGCCCAGCACGATGTCCCGGATCTGCTTGGTGATGTCCAGGACCTGTGTCCGTTTCTCGCTCAACATCGTGAAGGTCTTCCGGACTACCTTCAAGGTCTCCACCTTGTCAGCCTCCCTGATTGAGTGCGCTGCAGCTCTGGTGCCGAGGGAGGGAATCGAACCCCCACGGCCCTTACGGACCAGCGGATTTTAAGTCCGCTGCGTCTCCCAGTTCCGCCACCCCGGCCCACCCGACCGCTGGACCGCCTCCCACGAAATGGAGGCGGCGAGCGGATTCGAACCGCTGAATAGAGGTTTTGCAGACCTCCGCCTTAGCCACTTGGCTACGCCGCCCTTCCAGCCTCTCACGTATATGGAGCGGGAAACGGGATTCGAACCCGCGACCCCAACCTTGGCAAGGTTGTGCTCTACCACTGAGCTATTCCCGCAGAGCCCGCCTGTCACAGAACCGCTACGGACTCTAACAAAAGCCTTGAGTAGTGTCAACTTAGGGCCAATCCCGGGGTCTCGCCGCGCAGATATTTCGCCGCCTCCTCGGGTGGGGTCGGGTTGATGAAGAACCCGGTGCCCCACTCGAACCCCGCGACCCGCGTGAGCTTCGGGATGATCTCGAGATGCCAGTGGAAGTGGTCCAGGGCCGCCGCCCGGAGGGGGGCGCTATGGAGCATGAGGTTGTACGGGGGGTCCTCGAGGAATTCGCTCATACGCCCGAGCACCTGCTTGACCACGGCGGCCAGCGCCCCGAGCTCCTCCACCGGGGTCTCCTCGTACCGCGAGCGGTGGGCGGTGGGCAGGATCCAGGTCTCGAAGGGGAAGCGGGGCGCAAAGGGGGCCAGGGCCATGAAGCCGCCCTGATCGGCGATCAGCCGGCTGCCCTCCTGACGCTCCTGCCGGATGATGTCGCACCAGATGCACCGCTTCTTGATCCGCAGGTGCTGGAGCGCCCCGGCGATCTCCTCCTCCACCATCAGGGGCACCACCGGTGTGGCGACGAGCTGCGAGTGGGTGTGCTCGAGCGAGGCGCCGGCCAGGTCGCCGTGGTTCTTGAAGACCATGACGTACTCGAGCCGGGGGTCCTTGGAGAGATCCACGATCCGGTCACGGTACGCGCGGAAGACCTCGCTCAGGTGGGCGATCGGCAGCTCCTCGATCACCGCCTCGTGCTCGGGCGACTCGATCACGACCTCGTGGGCCCCCACCCCGTTCATCCGGTCGTAGAGCCCCTCCCCGCTCGGCTCGAGCTCGCCCTCGATCCGCAGCGCGGGAAACTTGTTCGGCACCACCCGCAGCAGCCAGCCGGGCGTGTTGGGCTCCCCGCCTCCCGGCCGGAGCGCCCAGACCTCCTCGGGCGTCTGGCGCTCCTGCCCGCCGCAGAACACGCAGGGCCCGCCCTTGCGCGGGCGCGGGCGGGGCGCGAAGTCGGAGGGGCGGCGCGCCCGCTCGGTGGAGATGATCACCCAGCGGCCCACCACCGGATCCCGGCGGAGCTCAGGCATGCGGCACCCGCTCCTCCTCGGGCCGGGGCTCGCGCGCCAGGAGCGAGGCCAGGGCCTCCGCCACCGGCTTGCCCTCGAAGAGCACCGCCGCGACCTCCTCGCAGATCGGCATCTCCACCCCCGCCTCGCGGGCCATGCGAATCGCGGAGGACACCGTGCGCACGCCCTCCGCCACCATCGGGGTGCCGGCCTCGACCAGGCCGAGCGGGCGCCCGCGGGCGATCTCCCGGCCGAGCGCGTGATTGCGGCTCTGCGTACCGGTGCACGTCAGCACCAGGTCGCCCAGGCCGGCCAGGCCGGCGAACGTCGCGGGCTGCGCGCCCACCGCGGTGCCGAGCCGGACGATCTCGGCCAGGCCCCGCGTGATCAGGGCCGCGCGGGCGTTCTCGCCGAGCCCGAGCCCGTCCACGAGGCCGGTGGCGATGGCCATGACGTTCTTGAGCGCGCCGGCCAGCTCGACGCCGAGCACGTCGCGGTTGGTGTAGATGCGCAGGGCCGGCCCGGCCAGACGGCGCTGGAGATCCGCGGCGACCGCCTCGCTCGCGCACGCCACCACCACGGCGGTCGGCCGACCCTGGCCCACCTCGCGCGCGAACGACGGCCCCGACAGGACCGCGACCGCGCGACCGGGGAGTCGATCCGCCAGGAGCTGGGACATGCGAAGGCCGCGCCGGGGCTCGAGGCCCTTGGTCGCCGAGACCAGCACCGCGCGCGGGGCCACCCGGTCGGCCACCCGGGTCAGCACCGCCTCGACGAAGTGCGACGGCACCGCGATCAGCACGGTGCCGATGGCGTCGAGCGCCGCGCCCGCCTCCGCGGTGACGGTCACCGCGTCCGGCAGGGCGAGCCCGGGGAGATAGCGCGCGTTCTCCCGCGCGGCGCGCATGGCCTGGGCCAGCGCCTCGTCCCGCGCCCAGAGCCGCACCGGCACGCCGACGCGTCCCAGGTGGATCGCGAGTGCGGTGCCCCAGCTCCCGGCGCCGAGCACCGCCACCGGGGCGCGCGCGCCCACGTCTTGCCGGCGGCTCACGCAGTCCGGGCCCGCTCGCCCAGGCGCTGCTCGCTCCCGCTCGACAGCCGGGCGATGTTCTCGCGGTGCCGCCAGATGATGATCGCCGCGGTCACCGCCGCCGCGATCACCGCCTGGCGCGGGTAGCCCAGCAGCGCCGCGCCCACCGGCAGGCTCACGCAGGCCACGATCGACGCGAGCGAGACGTAGCGGGACAGCGCGGTCACCACGATCCAGAGACCCGCCGCCGGGGCCACGGCCCAAGGGATCAGGGCCAGGAAGGCGCCGAGCCCGGTGGCCACGCCCTTGCCGCCACGGAAGGCGAGGAACACCGGCCAGCAGTTGCCCGCCACCGCGGCGACCGCGCCGGCCGGCGCGGCCCACGCCCCCATCCCGATCGAGCGCGCCGCGGTCACCGCGAGGTAGCCCTTCACGATGTCCCCGACCAGGGTGAGCACCGCGGGGCCGATCCCGAGCGTGCGCAGCACGTTGGTGGCTCCGATGTTGCCGCTGCCCGCCCGGCGGATGTCGGTGCCGCCCGCAACGCGCGCCACGAGGAAGCCGACCGGGATCGCCCCGATCAGGTAGGCGGCCAGCACCCCCAGGACGATCAGGGCCATCGCTCGCGGTCCCGGACGAGGTCCTTGGGATTCGTGTGCAGGAAGAAGCGATAGAAGTAGTCGGCGCCGGAGAACACGGTGAGCGCGAGCGCGGCCCAGAGCGCGGTGCGCGCGACGAGATGGAAGGCGGCGAGATCCAGCGAGACCCCTTTCTCCAAGATGAGCAGGGTGATCGCGGTGTACTGCGAGACGGTCTTGGCCTTGCCCAGCGACGAGGCCGGCACCACCGTGCCCATCGACAGCGATACCCCGCGCAGCCCGGTCACCGCGAGCTCGCGCCCGATGATCACCACCGCCATCCACGCGGCCAGCATGTCCACGTGGACCAGCGACACCAGGGCCGCGGCGACCAGCAGCTTGTCGGCCACCGGATCGAGCAGGGTGCCGAGCTTGGTGACCTGGTTCCACCGGCGCGCCATCAGGCCGTCGAGCCAGTCCGTCACCGAGGCCGCGATGAAGATGATCGCCGCGATGAGCACGCTGACCCGGGAGGAGGAGATCAGGAACACCATGATCGGGGGGACCAGCACGATGCGGAACAGGGTGAGCGCGATCGGCAGGTTCACGCGCCGGCCCCCGTCCCGCCGCGGCCGGGCGCGCCCACCGCGAGTCGCGTCGGCTCCGGCCGCCCGCCCACGAATCCACCGTCCACGAAGACCGGCACCACCACGCTCACGTCCTGGCGGAGGCACGCGGCCAGGTCCACCTCGCGCGCCTGGTGGGCGAGCCGCCGGGCCCACAGCGAGTCCGCGGCCAGCCGCGACAGCCGCCCCGCGTAGTGGAGGCCGAGCGCGCGCGCGGCCTCCGCCCCTCCGGAGAGCTCCGCCGCCGGCGCGCCGTCGGCCAGCCGGACGACCAGGAGGCCGGCGCACACCGCGTCCTCGAGCGAGAAGGCGCCGTTGTCGCCCGCGCACAGGATCGTCACGTCGCGCCCTTGATCGCGCGCCCACCCCGCCGCCGCGCCCAAGTTGGTGAGCGCGGCGAGCGCCGCGGCGGCTCCGGTGGCGGCCCGCATCATCGCCGCGGTCCCATTGGTCGTGGTGAGGACCACGATGCGCCCTTCGACCCGGGCCCGGGTGAACTCGTCCGGGGAGTTGCCGAGATCGAAGCCGGGGATCGGGTTTCCGCCGCGCTCGCCGGCCAGCACGACGCCGGCGCCGTCGCGGAGCGCCTCCGCGGCCGCCTCGTCCGGCACCGGCACCACCCGCCGGCAACCCGCCTCGCAGGCCGCCACCGCCGCGCTGGTGGCCCGCAGGACGTCGACCGCCAACACGGTGCGGCCGGACACCGGGGCGTCGGCGAACTCCGACGGGCTCAGCGCCACGTGCACCCGCATCACGAGAGCGCCGGGCCGCCTACCGGGCGCGGTCCCGCAGGGCCCGGATCTTCAGCCGGAGCGCGTTGAGATTGATGAAGCCCTCGGCGTCGCGCTGCCGGTAGACCTGGTCCGCCTCGAACGTGACGAAGTCGGTCCGGTAGAGGGACCGCGGCGACTTCCGCCCCGCCACCGTGACGGTGCCCTTGTAGAGCTTGAGACGGACGATGCCGGTCACGTCCCGCTGCACGGCGTCGACGAGGCCCTGCACCGCCTCACGCTCCGGGCTGAACCAGAAGCCGTAGTAGATCATCTCCGCGTAACGGGGCACCAGCGAGTCCCGGAGGTGCAGCACCTCGCGGTCGAGCGTGATCGACTCGAGCGCGCGGTGGGCCGCGTGCAGGATGGTGCCCCCGGGCGTCTCGTAGACGCCGCGGGACTTCATACCCACGAAGCGGTTCTCCACCAGGTCCACGCGGCCGATCCCGTGCTCGCCCCCCAGGCGGTTGAGCGCCTCGAGCAGCGCGGCGGGAGAGAGCCGCCGCCCGTCCACCGCGACCGGGTTGCCCGCCTCGTACTCGACCTCGACGTAGATCGGCACGTCCGGCGCCGACTCCGGGGAGTTGGTGAGCAGGAACATCTTGGGCGGGGGCTCGTTCCACGGGTCCTCGAGGATGCCGCCCTCGAAGGAGATGTGGAAGAGGTTGCGGTCGGTCGAGTACGGCCGCTCCGCGGTCACCGGGACCGGGATGTCGTGGTGGCGCGCGAACTCCATCAGGGCGGTGCGCGAGTTGAGGTCCCACTCCCGCCACGGCGCGATCACGGTCAGCTCGGGGGCCAGCGCCGCGTAGGTCAGCTCGAAGCGCACCTGGTCGTTGCCCTTGCCGGTGGCTCCGTGGCTCACCGCGTCCGCCGATTCCTTTCGCGCGACGTCCACTTGAGCCTTGGCGATGAGGGGTCGCGCGATCGAGGTGCCCATGAGGTAGGAGCCCTCGTAGACCGCGTTGGCCCGCAGCATCGGGAACACGAAGTCGCGGACGAATTCCTCTCGAAGGTCGACGATGTGCACGGTGGAGGCGCCGGTGCGGAGGGCCTTCTCCTTCACCGGGATCAGCTCCTCGCCCTGGCCCAGGTCCGCGCAGTAGGCCACGACCTCGCAGCGATAGGTCTCGATGAGCCAGCGGAGGATGACCGAGGTGTCGAGGCCTCCCGAGTACGCGAGCACGACCTTCTTGACCGTCTTGTTCACGATTGGTCCCCACCCAGCAGGTTGAGAATGATGGCCTTCTGCGCGTGCAGGCGATTCTCGGCCTGCTCCAGGATCAGGCTGCGCGGCCCGTCGAGCACCGCGTCGGTGATCTCTTCCCCGCGGTGGGCGGGCAGGCAGTGCATGACCAGCGCGTCGCCGGAGGCGAAGCCCAGGAGGCGGTCGTTGAGCTGATAGCGCTGGAACGCCTCGAGCCGCTGCTCACGGTCCCCCTCCTGCCCCATGCTGATCCAGGTGTCGGTGTAGACCACGTCGGCGTCCTCGAGCGCCTCGCGGGCCTCGGTGGTGAGCCGCACGCGCCCCCCCATCGCCCGGCAGGCCTCGAGCACCGCCGCGTCCGGCTCGTAGCCGGGCGGGGTGGCCACCGCCGCGGTGACCCCCAGCATCGACCCCACCAGCAGGAGCGAGTTGCAGACGTTGTTGCCGTCGCCCACCCACGCCAGCCGCAGCTTGGCCAGATCCATGCCGCGCTCCCAGAGCGTGAAGAAGTCGGCCATGGCCTGGCAGGGATGCTCGAGGTCCGACAGCCCGTTGATGACCGGGATCGAGGCGTTGGCCGCGAGCTGCTCGAGGGTCTTGTGCGAGAACACCCGGGCCGCCACCACGTCGACCCAGCGCGAGAGGTTGCGGGCCACGTCGGGCACCGACTCGCGCTTGCCCATCCCGATCTCCTGCGCGGCGAGGTACACCGCGGCGCCTCCCAGCTGGATCATCGCGACCTCGAAGGTCACGCGCGTGCGCAGCGACGGCTTCTCGAAGATGAGAGCCATCGTCCGGCCGGGAAGCGGAGTCGAGCGGTCGCGCGCCTTGGTCCGGGCCTTGAGCTCGGCCATGAGGGCGAAGAGACGCGGGAGGTCCTCCCGCGCCAGGTCGCGGATCGACAGGAAGTGCTTCACCGCCCGAAGCCGGCCAGGGCCTGGTCGATGATCTCGACCGCGCGCCGCACCGAGGCCTCGTCCACCACCAGGGGCGGCGCGAGCCTCAGCGTATTGTCACCCCGCTGGCGGCAGGCCGAGATCACGTCGCCCACCGGCGGCACCAGGTCCATGCCGACGAGGAGACCCCGGCCCCGGACCGCGGTCGCAGCCTTGGGCTGGCGCGCGCGCACCGCCTCGAGCTGCTCCCGCAGCAGGCGGCCGGTGGCGGCGGCCCGCTCGGGCAGCCGCTCCTCCATCATGGTGGTGAAGACGGTGAGGCCGACCGCGGTCACGAAGGGATTGCCGCCGAAGGTGGAGCCGTGGGTGCCGGGGGTGAACGCGGAGGCCACGCTCTCGGTGGCCAGGGTGGCGCCGATCGGTACCCCGTTGGCGAGAGCCTTGGCGAGCGTCATGATGTCGGGCTCGATCCCGGAATGCTCGTAGCCCCAGAGCCGCCCGGTGCGCCCCATGCCGGTCTGGATCTCGTCCAGCACCAGGAGGACGCCGGCCTCGTCGCAGAGCTTGCGGAGGCCGGGAAGGTAGCCGTCGTCCGGGATGTTGATCCCGCCCTCGCCCTGGATCGGCTCGACCATGACCGCGGCGGTGTGGCTGTCGATGGCCCGCTCCACCGCGCGCAGGTCGTTGAAGGGCACGTACTTGAACCCGCCCGGCAGCGGCTCGAACCCGTGGTGGTATTTCTCCTGCGCGGTGGCGGTGACGGTGGCGAGGGTGCGGCCGTGGAAGCCGCCCCGCATCGTGATGATGTCCCCGCGGTCGCTGGCCCCGTGCTCCTTGGCCCACTTGCGGGCGAGCTTGATCGCGGTCTCGTTGGCCTCCGCGCCCGAGTTCGAGAAGAACACCCGATCGGCGAAGGAGTGGTCGCAGAGGAGCTTGGCGAGCTGGGTCTGCTGCGGGATGTAGAAGAGGTTCGAGACGTGGAGCAGGGTGGCCGCCTGCTCGCGCATCGTGCCCACCACCTTGGGGTGACTGTGGCCGAGCGCGGTCACCGCGATGCCGCCGGTGAAGTCGAGGTACTCCTTGCCGTCGCTGTCCCAGACCCGCACCCCTTCGCCGCGCACCAGCGCCACCGGGGCGCGCTTGGCGGTGGTCATCAGGTGCTTGTCCGCCCACTCGATCAGTGTCTTGGTGTCGGTCATGTCCTTAGGCCTCGCCTTGTCATGTACACCGTGCACGGCGTCGAAGCCGTGACCCCTCTTTCAAATGCGTTCGCCTCGATCTTCATATCCGCTCGGCTCGCCTTCGGCTCACCTCGCCCCGCCACGGCTGCGACTCACAGAACAATTTCGGTGCCGATACCTTCCTTGGTGAGGACCTCGAGGAGGATCGCGTGGGGGACGCGGCCGTCGATGATGTGGGCCTTCTGGGCCCCGCCGGTGAGCGCCCGCAGCGAGGACTCCACCTTGGGGAGCATGCCCCCGTCGATGACGCCCGCCTTGATCAGCCGCTCCGCGTCGCGCTTGGTCAGGGTCGAGATCAGGCGCCCGTCCTCCCCGTTGATGCCGGTCACGTCGGTCAGGTGGATGAGCTTCTCCGCGAACAGCGCGGCGGCCACGTCGCCCGCCACCAGGTCCGCGTTGATGTTGTAGGTCTCGCCGCCTTCCCCCACCCCGACCGGCGCGATCACCGGGATGAACCCGTTCTCCTCGAGCAGCCGGATCGGCTCGGGGTTGACCGCCTCCACCTCGCCGACCAGGCCGATGTCGACGGTGGTGCCGTCGGGCAGCCGGTGCAGACGCTTGCGGGCCCGCAGGAGACTCGCGTCCTTGCCGGAGAGCCCCACCGCCCGCCCCCCGTGCAGGTTGATCAGGCCCACGATCTCCTTGTTGATCTTGCCGACCAGCACCATCTCGACGATCTGGACCGTCTCCTCGTCGGTGACGCGCATGCCGCCCACGAAGCGGGGCTCCTTGCCGAGGCGCTTCATCAGCGCCCCGATCTGCGGCCCCCCGCCGTGCACGATGACCGGGCGGATGCCGACCAGCCGGAGCAGGAGCACGTCCTTGGCGAACTGCTCCTTGAGGTCGGCCTGCTCCATTGCCGCGCCCCCGTACTTGATCACGAGGGTCTTGCCCTGGAAGGCGCGGATGTAGGGCAGCGCCTCGATCAGCACCTCGGCGCGCTGGACCTGCTCGGGGATCGCCATCGTACGCTCGTCCGTCCTTATAAGATGTAGCGGGAGAGATCCTCGTCCTTCACCACGTCGGCGAGGTGCGAGTTCACGTACTCCGCGTCGACCACGAGCTCCTGCCCGCTCATGGCGGGCGCGTCGAAGGAGACGTCCTCCAGGAGCCGCTCCATCACCGTGTACAGGCGGCGGGCCCCGATGTTCTCGGCCCGCTGGTTCACGGTGCACGCGATCTCGGCGATGGCCTCGATCGCGTCCTCGGTGAAGCGCAGTGCCACCCCTTCCGTCCTCAACAGCTCCACGTACTGCCGGGTCAGGGCGTTCTGAGGTTCGCTCAGGATGCGGATAAAATCGTGCTGCGTCAAGGGCTCCAGCTCGACCCGGATCGGGAACCGGCCCTGCAGCTCGGGGATGAGGTCGGCCGGCTTGGCCACGTGGAAGGCCCCCGCCGCGATGAACAGGATGTGATCGGTCCGGACCATCCCGTACTTGGTGGTGACGGTCGACCCCTCCACGATCGGCAGCAGGTCCCGCTGCACGCCCTCCCGCGAGACGTCGGGACCCCGGCCGCCCTCCCGGCCCGCGATCTTGTCGAGCTCGTCGAGGAAGACGATCCCGGAGTCCTCCACCCGGCGGATCGCCTGGCCCACCGCCTCGTCGACGTCGACCAGCTTCTGGGCCTCCTCCTGCGCGAGGAGGCGCCGCGCCTCCCCGATCTTGACCCGCCGCCGGCGCGTGCGCCCGGGCATGAGGTTCGAGAGCATGTCCTTCAGGTTGATCCCGATCTCCTCCATGCCCTGCCCCGGGAACACCTCGAACATGGGCCCGGCCTGCGCCTGCACGTCCATCTCGATCGGGCGCTCGTCGAGCTTGCCGGCGCGGAGCTGGGCACGGAGCTTGTCCCGGGTGGCGTCGCGCGAGGCGTCGGGCGAGACCTCCTCGAGCGTGCCGCTGACGAACGCCTCTCCCGGCCGCCGGGGCAGCAGGAGATCGAGCAGCCGGTCCTCGGCCAGGCTCTCCGCCCGCTCCCGCACCGCGGCCGCCATCTCCGCCTTCACCATGGTCACGGCCAGCTCGGTGAGGTCGCGGATCATCGACTCCACGTCGCGCCCCACGTAGCCCACCTCGGTGTACTTCGAGGCCTCGACCTTGAGGAACGGAGCCTGGGCGAGCTTGGCCAGCCGGCGCGCGATCTCGGTCTTCCCCACGCCGGTGGGCCCGATCATGATGATGTTCTTCGGCGCCACCTCGTCCCGCAGCTCCGGGGGCAGGTTCTGCCGCCGCCAGCGGTTGCGGAGCGCGATCGCCACCGCGCGCTTGGCCTTCTGCTGCCCCACGATGTAGCGATCGAGCTCGGCGGTGATCTGGACGGGCGTGAGACCGGTCATGGCGCCCATCAGAGCGTGAGCACCGTGATCTGGTCGTTGGTGTAGACGCAGATGCCGGCCGCGATCCGGAGCGACTGCTCGGCGATCTGGGGCGCGTCGAGATCGCTGTACGCGCGAAGAGCCCGCGCCGCGGCCAGCGCGTACGGCCCGCCGGACCCGATACCGACCAGACCGTCGTCGGGCTCGATGACGTCGCCGGTACCGGAGAGGATGAAGGTCGACTCCGCGTCCGCCACCGCGAGCAGGGCCTCCAGCCGTCGCAGCACCCGGTCCATGCGCCACTCCTTGGCCAGCTCCACCGCGGCGCGGGCGAGGTTGCCTCGGTGCTCCTCGAGCTTCGCCTCGAAGCGGGCGAAGAGCGTGAAGGCGTCGGCGGCGGCGCCCGCGAAGCCGACCAGCACCCGGTCGTGGTACATCCGGCGCACCTTCCGGGCACCCGCCTTCATGATGGTCTGGCCCACCGAGACCTGCCCGTCCCCGGCCACCGCGACCCGCCCGCGGTGGCGCACGGCGACCACGGTGGTGGCGTGGATCACGGAGCCGGTGGACGTCATCGCTTCGAGTGGTTCCTCTCAGGTGGCCCGGGGATGCGTCGCATCGTACACCCGCATCAGGTGCTCCGGGCTCACGTGAGTGTACCGCTGAGTGGTCGAGAGCCGGCTATGGCCGAGCAGCTCCTGGATCAACCGGAGGTCGGCCCCCTCCCCCAGCATGTGAGTGGCGAAGGTGTGACGCAGGGTGTGGGGAGTGACCCGCTGGCCGAGGCCGGCCCGCCGGGCCAGGCCCTTGACGATGCGGAGCGCGCTCCGGGTGGTCAGGCGCCCTCCGCGGGCGTTCCGGAACAGGGCCCCGCGCGCCCGCCCCCGCATCGCCAGGTAGGCGGCCAGCGCCTCGAGCGCGGTCTCGCCCACCGGCACCACCCGCTCCTTGTCGCCCTTGCCGAGCACGCGCACGGTGCGGCGACCTTCGTCGAGATCGTCCACGTCCAGGCCGCAGCACTCGGCGACCCGCAGGCCGCTCGCGTAGAGCAGCTCCACCAGCGCCTGGTCCCGCAGGCCCGCGGTGCCGGCCGCGGGGCCCGCGTCCAGGAGCTGGGTGGCCTCGTCCTTGGGCAGGAACGACGGCAGCCGCCGGCCGAGGCGCGGGCTCCGCACCTGGCGGGCCGGGTTCACCTCGAGGGCGCCGCGGCGGGCCATGAAGCGGAAGCAGCTGCGGACCGCGGCCAGCTTGCGCGCGATGGTGGCCTTGGACAGCCGACGCTGGTGCAGGCGCGCCAGGTACGCCCGGACCGCCCGGGTGTCCGCCTCCGCGAGGCCGCCGATCTTCTCGTCGGCCAGGAAGCGGGTGAACTCGGTCAGGTCCGTCGCGTAGCTGCGGAGGGTGTGGGGCGACGATCCGCGCTCCACACCGAGATATTCGAGGAACGAGCCAACCGCCGCGTCCATCCGCCGCTCACGCGACCGTGGGCGCCACTTCCTGCCGGTAGCCGCACTCCTCGCGGACACACTGCCGGGTGATCTTCCCGCCCCGCGCGATCCGCTCGGTCAGGAACGGCGCCGCGCACTTGGGGCACGGCTCGGGCACCGGCCGCGTCCACACCGCGAACGTGCAGGTAGGGTAGTTCGTGCACGCGTAGAACGTCTTGCCCTTCCGGGTGCGCTTCTCCACCAGCTGACCGCCGCACCCCGTCTGCGGGCACGTGATCCCGAGCGTGACCGGCTTGGTGGTCTTGCACTCGGGATAGCCCGAGCACGCGATGAACTTGCCGAAGCGGCCGTGCTTGATGACCATCGGCCGGCTGCACGTCGGGCAGATCTCGTCGGTGGGCTGATCGGCCGGCCGCTCGCGCCCGCCGCTCATGTCCTTGGTGAACTTGCACTCGGGATAGGCGGAGCACGCGAGGAACTTGCCGAAGCGCCCCCACTTCTCGAGCAGGGGCTTGCCGCACTCCGGGCACTCCTGGCCCGCGTCGATGCCGACCTTGACGTTGTCCATCTTCTTGCCGGCCGCCTTGAGATCGCGCGAGAACTGCTTGTAGAAGTCGCCCACCGTCTTCACCCAGTCCGCCTCGCCGTCCTCGATCTTGTCGAGCGACTCCTCGAGCCCGGCGGTGAACTCGACGTCCATCACCTCGGGGAAGTGCGGGACGAGCATGTCGGTGACCTGGATGCCGAGATCGGTGGGGAACAGCGTCCCCCGGTCGCGCCGCACGTACTCGCGGTCCTGGATGGTGCCGAGGATCTGCGCGTAGGTCGACGGCCGCCCGATCCCGCGCTCCTCCAGCGTCTTCACCAGCGAGGCCTCGGTGTAGCGCGGAGGCGGCTGGGTGAAGTGCTGCTTGGGGTCGAGGGCCAGGAGCTTGAGCACCTCGCCCACGGTGAGCGGCGGTACCACCGCCTCCGCCTCCTCCTCGGGGGCCTCGTCGGTGGCCTCGCGAGACTCGACGTAGACCGCGGTGAAGCCGGGGAACTTCAGCGTGGAGCCCTGGGCCCGGAACAGGCAGTCCCCCGCGTCGATGTCGGCGGCCACCGTGTCGTAGACCGCGGGCAGCATCTGGCTGGCCAGGAAGCGCTCCCAGATGATCCGGTAGAGGGCGAGCTGGTCTCGGCTGAGGAAGCGGGCCACCGCCTTCGGCTCCCGCGCCACCGAGCTGGGCCGCACCGCCTCGTGGGCCTCCTGCGCGCTCTTCTTGGCCTTGTAGGTGGGCGGCGCGTCCGGCAGGTACTCCTGGCCCAGGCGCCCGGCCACCCACTGGCGCGCCTCCTCCTGCGCCTCCGCGGCCACCCGCACCGCGTCGGTCCGCATGTAGGTGATGAGGCCCACCGCGCCCTCCTCGCCGAGCTCGACGCCCTCGTAGAGCTGCTGGGCCACCATCATGGTCTTCTTGGCGCTGAAGTGGAGCTTGCGGCTCGCGTCCTGCTGGAGGGTGGAGGTGATGAAGGGCGGCGCCGGATTGCGGCGGCGCTCGCCGCGCGTCACCGACTTCACGGTCCACGCCCGCCCGTGGAGCGCGGTCATCACCGCCATCGTCTCCGCCTCGTTCGGCAGGTCCGCCTTCTGGCCCTTCACTTCCTTGAGGGTGGCCGTGAAGTCGGGCGGGTTCTTGCCCTTGAGACGGGCGTGCAGCGACCAGTACTCCACCGGCACGAAGGCCGCGATCTCCCGCTCGCGCTCGGTGATGAGGCGCACCGCCACCGACTGCACGCGCCCGGCCGAGAGCCCCCGGCGGATCTTCTCCCACAGCAGCGGCGACAGCTTGTAGCCGACCAGGCGGTCCAGCACCCGTCGCGCCTGCTGGGCGTTGACCTTGTTGGTGTCGATCTTGCCCGGATGCAGGAAGGCGGCCTTCACCGCGCGCTCCGTGATCTCGTTGAACATGATCCGGTGCGTCTTGCTCTTGCTGATCCCGAGCTCCTGGGCCAGATGCCAGCCGATGGCCTCCCCTTCTCGGTCCGGGTCGGTCGCGATGTAGAGCGCGTCCACCTTCTCGGCCGCCTTCTTCAGCTCGTCGAGGACCTTCTTCTTGGCCGGCAGCACCTTGTACTCCGGCTTGAAGCCCTTCTTCTCGTCCACCCCGAGCTTGGACTTGGGCAGGTCGCGGACGTGCCCCATCGAGGCCTTGACGACGTACTTCGAGTCCAGATACTTCTGGATCGTCTTGACCTTGGTGGGCGACTCGACCACCACCAGACTTCTCTTCGCCACCGGCTCCGCCTCCTATGCCCGTCCGACTCGGACGAACCGCTTGCCCTCGATCTGCCGTACCCGTCCCTCGAGCTCGAGATCGAGCAGGGCCGCCGACACCGGGCCGGCGCCGAGCCCGCTCTGCTCGATCACGTGGTCGATCTCCACCGGGTCCTCGCCGAGCAGCGACAGCACCTGCCGCGTCGCCGCGCTCGGTCGGTCCGCGGCCTCCCCCGGCCCGGAGCGATGCTCCCGGCCGGTGACGCGCTCACCCGCGGCTCCGATTGTCCCCCTCGTGTCGAGACAGGCCTTCCAGCGCTCGGGCAGTGCGGCCACCACGTCCTCCCAGCCCAGCGCGAGCGCGGCCCCGTCCTGGATCAGGCGGTTGGCCCCTCGGCTCTCCGGCGCGGTGGCCCGACCGGGCATGGCCAGGACCTCACGCCCCAGCTCGGCCGCGAGGCGCGCGGTGATCAGCGAGCCGCTGCGCTCCGCCGCCTCCACCACCACCACCGCGAGCGAGAGCCCCGCGATCACCGCGTTGCGGGTCGGGAAGTGATGCGGCAGCGGCGGCGTGCCGGGCGCGAACTGCGAGACCAGCGCGCCGCGCCCCGCGATCTCCTCGGCGAGCCGCGCGTTCTCGGGCGGGTACACCACGTCCACGCCCGAGCCGAGCACCGCGATGGTGCGGCCACCCACCCGCAGCGCGCCGCGATGGGCCGCGGTGTCGATACCGCGCGCCAGCCCGCTCACGATCGTCACGCCGCGCGCGGCCAGGTCCGCGGCGAGGGTCTCCGCCAGCGAGAGCCCGTAGGGCGTCGCGCGGCGCGAGCCCACCACCGCGACCGCGAGCGTGTCGCCCTCGACGAGCGCTCCCCGCACGTGGAGAGTCGCCGGCGCGGTGGGCACCGCGAGCAGGAGCGCGGGATACTCCGCGTCGCCGCGCTCGATTGCGCGCGGCGCACCGATGAGATCGCGCCCCGTGTCGTCGTGGATACACTCGTGCGTCACGTGTCTCGTCCGCCTCACACCTTCAGATGGCAGATCAGCGCAGTGCGTTTCAGTATACCGGACGAGGCAGGTGGGGCAAAACCACGCTCACCGCGACGGGCGACCGAGAGAGGCGAGCAGCGCGCGCGCCTGCGTGGCCGCGTCGGACTTCGGATGCGAGCGCACCACCTGCTCCCACGTCTCGCGCGCGCGCGGCACGTCGTGCAGCGCGCGGTAGCACATGCCCACCTTCAGGAGCGCTTCCGGCACCGACTGGCTCTGCGGGTAGAGATCGGGCACCTTCTGGAACTCGGTCAGGGCCTGGTTGAAGTCGCGCTGACGGTAGTAGGCCTCGCCGATCCAGTACTGGGCGCTCGAGGCGAGCGCGTGCTTCGGGAACTTCTCGATGAGCTCGGTGAACTCGAGCACCGCCTGCCCGTGCTCCTCGGCGCGGAAGCTCGTCATCGCGGTGGCGAAGAGCTTTTCCGGGGTCGCGTCCTTCGCGACGGGCGCCGCCGGCTTCGGCGCGGCGGGCGCGGGCGGCGGGACGCTGAGCGTGGCCACCTTCTGGTTGGTCTCGTCGAGCCCGGACTTGAGCGAGCGCAGGGCCCCGTCCTGCTGCTGGAGCGCCGTCTTGAGCTGCTCTCGCTCCTGGGCCGCGGCCTTGGTCTCGCCCACCAGGAACGCGGCCTGCGCGTCGAGGGCCTTGAGCTCGCCGGACAGGCGTCCTACCTCGCGGGTCATCTGGTCCTGGCCCTTCTTCAGCTCGTCGACCTGCTTGACCAGCGCCGCCATCTCGGCCTCGCGGCGCGCCTTCTCCCCGGTGCCGCAGCCGGCCATCGCCAGCGCCAGCACCGCGAGGGCCGCCACACCTCGCGTGCACACGGTGAAGTCACGTCGCGGAGTCGACATGCTTCCGACCGTAGCACCTCCTTTCTTGAAAAGTCAATTTTCACGGGGCTTTGACTGACATTTCGCTTTTCGCTAGCATTGCCACGCCATGGACGACCTCCCGCTTCTCCTCTACGCCTCGGCCCTGGTGACCGGCCTCGCCTTCGGCTACGTGGCGGAGCGCGGCGGCTTCTGCCTCACGCGGGCGCTCTCGAATGCCTGGCTCATGCACGACGGGGCCATGCTGCGGGCCTGGGTCCTGGCCCTGCTCGTGGCCATGGTGGGCGTGGAGATCCTCGAGACGCTCTCGATCGTCGACATTCCGCTCCGGCCGCTCCGCTGGTTGTCGAACGTCGTGGGCGGGCTCCTCTTCGGCGCCGGGATGATCGTGTCGGGCGGCGGCCCCGGCAGCGCCTGGTACCGTGTCGGCGAGGGCGCGATCGGAGCGTGGGTGGTGCTGCTCGGGTTCGCCATCGGGGCCACCACCGCCGGCCTTGGCATCCTGTCGCCGGTCCGCGCGCTGCTCCAGAAGCCCGTCCTCACCACCGCCGACGGCGGCCCTCCGACCCTGGCGAGCCTCACCGGGCTCTCGCCCTGGATCGTCGTCGCGGCGCTCGCGCTGGCCGGCGGAGCGTGGCTGCTGCGCGGCCCTCGCGGGACCGAGCCCGGCAGGTGGCCGTGGCCGGCGAGCGGCGCGACCGTCGGCGCGATGATCGTGGCGGGCTGGTGGGCCTCCACCTTCGGCGAGCGGCCGGGCGGCATCACGTTCGCCGCCAATACCGGCCATCTCCTCACCTACCCGCTGGTCGGCTACCCGAGCCAGGTGACCTGGAGCATGCTGATGGCGGTGGGTGTCGCGGTGGGTGCGTTCGTCGCCGCGTGGGGCACCGGTCGGTTCGGCTGGAAGCTCCCCGCGCCGGCGAGCCTCGTGAAGATCTTCTGCGGCGGCCTCCTGATGGGTGCGGCCGCGCTCGTCGCCGAGGGATGCGACATCAACCAGGGGCTGACCAACTCGGCGACGCTCGCGCTCGGGAGCCTGCTGACGTTCGCGTCGATCTGCGCCGGCGGCTGCCTCACGATCTGGGTGCTCTTCCTCCGTAAACCCTGAGCTCGCTCGCGCTCCTCCGGTCGAGAGGGCCGGGGCGCGGGGGCGGACGGGGGGTCGCGGACCACGGCCCTCGACGCTTCGATCACCCGAGGAGAAGTTCCCAATCCGGGATGACGCGGGCCTCTATTCGCGCGGCAGGAACGGGTCCGTCGACCCCCCGCTCCGACTCCGTGGCTTCGTGTCGCCTGCTTCTCTGCGATGCGCCGGCTGCAAGCGAAGCGGCTACAGGGTTGGGCGGAGGAGGATTACTTTGACGGGTTGGTTGGGGGCGATGGTGGTCTGGCCGGGGACGACGGCGAGGCCGTCGGCGGCGACCATCGAGCGGAGCACGCCGGAGCTCTGGGTGCCGGTGAGACGGGCGCGGTAGCCGTCGTCGGTGGGCGCCAGGGTGACGCGGAGGTAGCCGCGCCGGCGATCGCCGTTGCGGATCGGCTCGTCCGCGCGGGCGGTCACGATGGAGCGGTGCAGGTGCGCGTGCCCCGCCATGCGCAGGATGGCGGGCCGCACGAAGAGCTCGAAGGTGACCATCGCGGAGACCGGGTTGCCGGGAAGCGCGAACGCCGCGAGCGCTCCCTTGCCGTCCTGCGGGATCGTGGAGAACGCGATCGGCTTGCCCGGCCGCATGTCCACGAGCCAGAGGTGTTGCTCGGCCCCGAGCCGCGCCAGCGCGTCCTTGACGAAGTCGTGCTCGCCGACCGACACGCCGGCGGAGGAGATCAGGATGTCGCAGCCGAGCCCCCAGCGGAACCGGGCCTCGATGTCCTCGAGGCGGTCGCCCGCGATGCCCAGGCTCACCGGCACCGCGCCCGCCTCGGTCACCTGCGCGATCAGGGAGTAGCTGTTCGAGTTCGGGATCTGGCCGGGCCCGATCCGCCCCCCGAGATCCACGAGCTCGTCGCCGGTCGAGAGGATCCCCACCCGCGGCCGCCGGATCACGCTCACCGGGCTGCACCCGACGGTCGCCAGCAGCCCCACGTCGGCCGCGCTCAGGACCCGGCCCCGCTCGAGGACCCGGTCTCCCCGTCGCATGTCCTCGCCGCGCGGCCGCACGAAGTCCCCCTCGGGCACCGGGCGCGGGACCAGTAGCGTGGGCCCGTCCACGCTCACGTCCTCCTGGGGAATGATCGCGTCGGCGGCCTCGGGCAGCGGCGCGCCGGTGAAGATGCGGAACGCCTCGCCGGGGCGGATCGGCCGCTCCGCCATGCCGCCCGCGGGCACGCGGCCCGCCAGCGCCAGGCGGGTGGGCGCGGCGGCGGCGGCGCTCGTGGTGTCCACGCTGCGGAGGGCGTAGCCGTCCATCGACGAGGCCGGCCAGGGCGGCATGTCACGGGGGCTGTCCACGTCCTCGGCGAGCACCCGGTGCAGCGCCCGGGTCAGCGGCACGCGCTCGTCGCCCAGCACGACGACGCGCGAGAGGATGCGGTCGAGCGCTTCCTCGACGGAGATCACGCCCGGTATTCTACCGCGGGGCGCGAGGGGGTCGGCGGGCTACTTGGGCAGGTCGAGGACCGGCCGGTAGCGGGCCAGGAACCAGTTCCGGCTGAGCACGAACAGGGCGAAGAAGCCCAGGGTCACGAGCACCTCGACCGGGCCGATCGGCACCGTGTTGTCGCGCAGCAGCGCGGGGAACACCAGCAGCATCCGCTCGAAGAAGATCGCGATCCATCCGAAGAACAGGATGACCTTGAAGACCTGGTGCCGTGCGGGCGGGCGCCCGGTGAGTCGCTTGAGCAGGTACGAGAACGGGATCAGCCAGCCGACGATGAAGATGGCCCACGCGATCCCGCCCCACGGCTGGCTGAAGAAGCGGCGGGCCACGTAGCGGGTCTCGGTCGGGACGTTGCCGTACCAGATGACCAGGTACTGCGAGAAGAAGAAGTACATCCAGAACACCGAGAGGGCGAAGGTCAGCTTGGCCACGTCCTGGATCGCGCTCGGGCTCACGTGGGTCACCCCCCGCTCGTTGGAGCGGATGGCGAGATAGGTGACCAGGCCGAAGCCGGGGTACATCGACGTCACCACGTAGTAGCCGCCGAAGAGGCCGCTGTACCAGTACGGGTCGAGCGACATCAGCAGGTCGAAGCCCCACAGCGAGAGCACCACCACGTAGAGCACGAGCAGGACGGACGCGAGCCGGAAGCGCCGGTCGATCGCGGCCGGGGTGTCGTGGCCGGGCTGGTCCTCGACCAGCACCGACTTCACGAGGCGCATCGCGACCCAGTAGAGCAGGAGCGAGCCCAGGCCGATCCGCAGGGCCATGAACGGGACGTTGAGCCAGACCGCCTTGATCGGGATCGGCTCGGTCACCCACGGGTACAGCGTGGCGCGGCCCCAGAAGAGCACCACGAACAGCACGAACGAGATGGGCAGGAAGCCCGCGGTGGTGAGTGCGACCCGCTTGATGCTCGGCGACCACCGCCCCTCGGTGACCTGGATCATGCCCGCGAGCGCGGGCCCGGTGATCGCCAGGCTCGACCAGAAGAGCAGGTTGACGAGGTAGATCCCCCAGACGCGCGCGGGCGTCCCCTGGTTGATGCCGTACAGGAAGGCGACGATCCCGAGCACGGCCAGCAGCACGAGGAACGGGTGGGGTCGGGTCGGGCTCGCGGGCGTGGCGGTGATCGTGCTCATCGCTTGGCCAGGGTGCGGACGAAGTTGACCACGTGCCACCGCTCTTCGGGAGTGAGGGCCTCCGCGTACGACGGCATCACCGCGCCCCCCGCCGACAGGTAGCTCTGCCAGTAGCCGTCCGTCCGCACCTTCTGCAGATCGGGATTGGTGAGATCGGCGGGCGGCACGAACTTGGTGGACACCGGGCCGTCCCCGCGCCCGGACGTGCCGTGGCAGGGCGTGCAGTAGATCGCGAACAGCTCACCGCCCTTGCGCACCGAGTCCGCGGTGGCGGCCACCGGGTTGCGCCGGGCCGCGGCGGCCTCGCGCTCCGCGGGCGAGTGGTAGAGCTGGCCGCCGTTGCGGGGCAGGCTTCCGGTCGGCATCGAGAAGTTGTACTCCCCCGGCATCACCCGCTGCGTGTAGAACATGTTGTGCATCCAGCGGTACCCCACCGCCCCGGCCAGGACCGCCCCGATCCCGCCGATCAGCAGCAGGCAGAGCAGGAAGACCCACTTCATCATCGCCGCACCTCTTCCGCCCCCGCGGTCGACAGCAGCGACTGGACCGCGTCGACCTTGTCGGGCGGGCACGCCACCGCGATGCCGAACCGGTCCACCGTGAAGCGCGGGTCATAGGTGGGCGAAGGCGTCAGCTTGGGCAGGTGGCCGAGGATCAGGGCGGCGAGCGCGCTCGCGAGGCCGCCGAGCAGGATCGTCAGCTCGAAGGCGATGATCACGAACGGGGGGATCGACACCGGGGCCTTGCCGCCGGTGACCAGCTCCCACTTCATCGACGACCAGATCGTGATGAAGAAGCCGGTCGCGGTGCCGGTGAGCGCGCCGACCAGGGTGAACAGGCGTACCGCCGACAGCGGCCGCACCTTCTCGACCTCGTGCTCGATCTCCTCCACCGGCACCGGGGTGTAGACGGTGAGATCGGAGAAGCCCTGGGCCCGCAGGTCGCGGATGGCCTGCAGCGTGGTGTCGACGTGGGCGAAGACGCCCAGCACGCTCGCGGTGGCCATCAGTGGTGTCCCCCGTGGGAGGCGGCGTGCTTGAGCGGGTGGGGCAGCACTTCCTTGACCTCCACGATGGACAGCGACGGCATCACCCGGATGAAGCCGAGGAACAGGATGAAGAACCAGGCGAACGAGCCCACGATGATCGCGGAGTCGGTGACGGTCGGATAGTAGGTGCCCCAGGTGTACGGGTAGAAGTCGTGCCCCAGGCCCGGCACGATGATGTTGAACCGCTCGAGCCACATCCCGATCAGCACGAAGATCGAGACCACGTAGAGGACCACGGTGTTGACGCGCGCCTTGCGGCTCAGCAGCACGAGGGGGACGAGGCAGTTGCAGAAGTACATGCCCCAGTAGGCCCACGCGTATTCCTTGGTCGCCTTCGCGAACACGCTCGCCCGCTCGAAGTGCTCCCCGCTGTACCAGGCGGTGAAGACCTCGCAGATGTAGAAGTAGCTGAGGACCAGGCTGGTGACCAGGGTCAGCTTGGCCATCGCGTCGAGGTGCCGGTCGGTGATGTACGCGTACCAGTTGAACAGGTACCGCATCGGCAGGATCAGCACCAGGACCATCGCGAAGCCCGAGAAGATGGCCCCGTCGACGAAGAACGGGGGGAACAGCGTCGAGTGCCAGCCCGGGACCAGGGCCATCGCGAAGTCGAACGACACCACGCTGTGCACCGAGAGCACCAGCGGGGTGGCCAGCGCGGCCAGCAGGCCGTAGGCGCGGCGGTAGTGGCGCCACTGCTGGTCCGAGCCCTCCCACCCGAGCGACATCACCGCGTAGATCTTCCGCTTCACGCCGGTCGCGTTGTCGCGCAGCGCCGCGATGTCCGGGACCAGGCCCACGATGAAGAACACCACGCTGATGGTCAGGTAGGTCGAGATCGCGAACACGTCCCACACCAGCGGCGACTTGAAGTTCGGCCAGAGGTAGCGCTGGTTGGGATACGGCATCAGCCAGTAGGCAAACCACATGCGGCCGGCGTGGATGAGCGGGAAGAGCCCCGCGGTCATGACCGCGAAGACGGTCATCGCCTCCGCGCCGCGGTAGATCGCGGTGCGCCATCGCGCCCGGAACAGGTAGAGGACCGCGGAGATCAGTGTCCCCGCGTGGCCGATACCGATCCAGAACACGAAGGTGGTGATGTACATCGCCCACATCTGGGGCGTCCGCTTGCCGGCCGCCCCGATGCCGACCCAGATCTGCCAGGTCCAGGCCGCCACCCCGCACGCGAGGGTCAGCGCCACCAGGCACATCCAGGCGAAGTACTTCTCGCCCGGCATCCCGATGGTGCGGATGACGTCCCGGTTGACGTCGGCCCAGGTGGTCGGCGCCGCGGTCGTGCTCTGCGCGGGCGGCGCGCTCATGCCTTGTGCCCCGCCTCGCTCTTGTCGTGCCCGCCCGCGGGCTCGGCCCGGACGACCTTCTTCAGATACGTGACCGCCGGGGTGGTCCCGAGCTCCTCGAGCACGTGGTAGCTCCGGGTGGAGAGCGAGAGCCGCGAGACCAGCGCGCCCGCGTCCTTGAGGTTGCCGAAGGTGATGGCCTGCGTGGGGCAGGTCTGCTGACACGCGGTCTGCATGTCCCCGTCCTTCACGGTACGCCCCGCCTCGCGAGCCAGGTCCTTGGCCGCCACCGTCCGCTGCACGCACATGGTGCACTTCTCCATCACGCCCAGCTGCCGCACCGTGACGTCCGGATTGAGCTGCAGGTCGAGCGGGGCCACCCACGTGTAGTTGAACCAGTTGAACTTCCGCACGTGGTACGGGCAGTTGTTGCCGCAGTAGCGGGTGCCCACGCAGCGGTTGTAGACCTGGCCGTTGAGGCCCTCCTTGGTGTGGTAGGCGGCGTAGACCGGGCACACCGGCTCGCACGGCGCGACCTCACAATGCTGGCAGAACATGGGCAGGAACATGTTGACCGGCTGCGCCGCGGTGCCTTCCTGCCAGCGCTCCACCCGCATCCAGTGCTGGAGGCGGCCGTAGGCCACCTGCGCCTTGCCCACGGTCGGCACGTTGTTCTCGCTCTGGCAAGCGAGCACGCAGGCCTGGCAGCCGGTGCAGCGATCCACGTCCACCGTCATGCCCCAGCGGTACTCGGGGTACTTGACCGGCGGGTACATGGTCGGGCGGCTGGCGTGCTCGGGCGCGCGTCCGCGCAGGTCGAGCTCGCGCGCGGACCCGAGCCCGACCCACTGGGCGATCTCGCGCTCGTCCTGATCGAACTGGGCCTGCGGGATGGCCAGCGGCCGGCGCGCGCCGGTCCTGGCGAGCGCGACCTTGACCGCGAGGTGCGGCAGGCCGCCCGAGACCGGATCCGGGCCGCCGGGCAGCAGCTCGATCGGGTTGGCCCCCGCGTTGAGGTAGCCGGCCTGGCTCGTGGTGCCGGTGGCCGCGTTGCCCTGGGTCGCGAACACACCCGGGAACTTGTGCCCCTGCCCCATCGCCACCGCGACCGC
>Ga0326730_1000072_pt1 | contig 30333 bp, 27 predicted proteins | sample MHFSIPfraction_3_FD_207740 | JGI IMG/M metagenome (GOLD analysis project Ga0326730, IMG submission 207740) | Lab enriched peat soil microbial communities from Michigan Hollow, Ithaca, NY, United States - MHF7AN SIP fraction | ecosystem: Environmental > Terrestrial > Soil > Wetlands > Peat...
GAAGTGATAAGCACTTGACCCGTCTTGAGATCGCGAACCGGGTGGTTGCCGCCGCGATGCCCGTAGGGAAGCTTGACCGTGTCGCCCCCGAAGGCGAGGCCGAGCAGCTGGTGCCCGAGGCAGATCCCGAACATCGGCAGCGACCCGTCGGCAAGCTCGCGGATCGTGTCGACCGCGTACCCGACGGCCGCCGGGTCACCCGGCCCGTTCGACAGGAACACCCCCGACGGCTCGAGCTCGCGCACCCGCGCACTCGATGTGGTCGCCGGCACCACCGTCACGCGGCAGCCGTTCTGGGCGAACAGCCGCAGAATGTTGCGCTTCATCCCGAAATCGAATGCGACCACGTGGTGCTTGGCGTCGGCCGGCCCGGCGACGTACTCCGCGGGGACGGTGGCGACGCTCGCGAGGTCCAGACCATCCATCCGGGGTGACGCCATGAGCTGGTCGCGCACCGCCGCGCTCGGCTTGTCCCCCGTGGCCAGCACACCGCGCATCGCCCCCTTGGAGCGGATGTGCCGCGTGAGCTGGCGCGTGTCCACCTCGGTGACGATCGGGATGCGCGCCGCGGAGAGCCAATCGAGCAGACCGCCGGTGGATCGCCAGTTGGACGGGTGCACCGACAGCTCGCGCACCGTCACCCCGGCCACGCGCGGCCGGTCCGATTCGACATCCTCCGGATTGATCCCGTAGTTGCCGATCATCGGCGCGGTCATCACCACCAGCTGCCCGAGGTAGGAGGGGTCGGTGAAGACCTCCTGGTACCCGCTCAGGTTCGTGGTGAAAACGACCTCGGCACAAGCCGGCTCGAAGGGGAGCGGCGCGATTCCGGCGAACCAGGCGCCATCCTCCAGGAGCACGTAGGCCGGGAGTCGGTCAGCGATTGGGCGGAGTCGGCTGCGAAGGGGTGGTCGTCGGCGCGGGCGTCGACTGAATCGGCAGCGGCGCTTCCTGCACCGGTGCCGGCGCGGGCCCGCCCTCCAGGATCGAGCGCGGCGCGCTCGAGCGCGAGGACATCACGGCCAGGAGGAGGGCCAGGAACAGGAAGATGCCCGAGCACCACCAGGTGATGGTGTGCAGCAGGGTCGTCGCCTGCCGGCCGCCCATCACCATCTCCGTGCCCGACCCGCCGCCCAGCGACGCCAGGCCCCCGCCCTGCCCCGCCTGCAGCAGAATGGCGGTGGCCATCACGATGGAATCGAGCAGCAGGATGACGAGGAGCACGGTGTACATGGCGCGCGGAGTATAGCTAGGACGCGGCGACCGACACAAGCTGCGCCCAGCCGGCGGGGTCGAGCGACGCGCCCCCGACCAGCACGCCGTCCAATTCCCGTTCGGCCATGAGCTCGGCGATGTTCTTGAGGTTGACGCTGCCGCCGTAGAGGATTCGCGTGACACGGGCGCCCCGGCTCCCGAGCCAGCCGCGGATCTCGCGGTGCACGCTCGCCGCATCCTTGGGAGTTGCGTTGCGCCCGGTTCCGATCGCCCACACCGGCTCGTAGGCGATCACCACGCGATCGAGCCGGTCGCCGTCCTGCCCTTCGAGCGCTGCGCCCAGCTGGCGCTGCACCACCGGCAGGGTCGCGCCTTCCTCCCGCTGGGCGAGCGTCTCGCCCACGCACAGCACCGGCACGAGGCCCGCCGCCTGCACCGCCTTCAGCTTCCGGCCTGTTTCCGCATCGGTTTCTCCGAAGACGTGCCGCCGCTCCGAATGGCCGATGAGCGCCGCCCGGGCCCCCGCCTGGGCGGCGAGCGGGGCCGAGATCGCACCGGTAAAGGCGCCCTTCGGCTCCCAGTGCACGTCCTGCGCGCCCGCCAGCAGATCGTCGCGGCCGCTCACCCGCCCGGCGACCGTCGCCAACGAGACAGCGGGGGGAAAGAACCAGACCTCCCGGTCTGCTCGTGGGGCGTACGCGGGCAGGAAGGCGTCCAGATACGCCTGCGCGTCCACGGGGCCCAGGTGCATCTTCCAGTTCGCGGCGAACAGCAGACGTCTCACGCCGGGTCCAGCGCGGTCACACCGGGGAGCGGCTTCCCTTCGAGGAATTCCAGTGTTGCGCCGCCGCCGGTGGAGACGTGGCTGAGCTTGTCCTCGAGCCCGGCGACGGCCGCGGCAGAGTCTCCGCCCCCCACCACGGTGGTCGCCCCCTTCGCCGTCGCTTCCACCAGCGCGTTGGCCACGGCACGGGTGCCGGCGTCGAACGGCGGCGTTTCGAACACGCCCATCGGTCCGTTCCAGATGACCGTCTTGGCGGTGATGATGCGGGCGCGAAAATCGTCCGCCGTCGCCTGATCGATGTCGAATACGGCCATATCCGCCGGGATGGCGTCGCTCGTCACCTGACGCCGCTCGGCGGCCCGCTCGAGCGACGGCGCGACGGTGGCGCCGCGCGGCAGCACCAGCTTCATCCCGCCCTTGGTGAGCAACGCCTTGGCGAGCGCGGTCCGGTCCCGTTCCACGAGGGACGCCCCCACCTCGAGGCCGAGACTCGCGAAGAACGTGCACGCCATCGCGCCGCCGATGAGGATCGCATCGCACTTCGGGAGCAGGGCCTCGATCACTTCGATCTTCCCGCTGATCTTGGCTCCGCCCAGGACGGCCACGAACGGGCGCCGCGGCTGCTCCAGGGCGGCGCCGAGGTAGCGCAGCTCCCGTTCCATCAGGAACCCCGCGACAGCGGGTTTCAGCAGATGGGCCACCGCCTCGGTGGAGGCGTGGGCGCGGTGCGCCGAGCCGAAGGCGTCGTTCACGTAGAAATCGCCCAGCGCGGCGAATTGCCGGGCCAGCGCCGGATCGTTCGTCTCCTCCCCCGGCCAGAAGCGGGTGTTTTCCACGAGGGCGATGCCGCCCCGCGGCAACCGCCGCGTCACCCCCACGCCGGCGTCCAGGTCCTCGATGAATTCGAGCGTGATGCCGAGCACGCGCTCCACGTCGCGCAGGATCTGCCGCAGGGAGTACTTCGGATCCGGGCCGCCCTTGGGTCGTCCGAGGTGGGACAGGAGCACGACCCGTGCCCCGCGCTCGCGCAGATAGCGGATGGTGGGCACCGCCGCGCGGATCCGGGCGTCGTCGGTGACGGTCCCGTTCTTCAGCGGCACGTTGAAGTCCACCCGCACCAGGGCCCGCTGCCCCTCCAGCGCGGCGGCGGGGAGGCTCTCGAGACTCCGTGTGCTCACCGGCGCGATCCGATGTAGGCGAGCAGGTCCACGCAGCGCGCCGAATACCCCATTTCGTTGTCGTACCACGACGAGATGTGTACGAGCGTGCCGTCGATCACGTTGGTGGACTTCGAGTCGACGACGCTGGAGAACAGGTTGCCGATGTAGTCCACGGAAACGAGCGGCTCGTCGGAAACGTCGAGGATCCCTTTGAGCTCTCCCTGCGCGGCCTTCTTGAAGGCGGCGTTCACCTCGTCGATGGTCGTCGGCTTCTTCACTTCCGCCGTCAGGTCGACCAGCGAGACGTCCGGCGTCGGCACGCGGAGCGAGACGCCGTCGAGCTTGCCCTTGACCTCCGGAATCACCAGGCCGGTCGCCTTGGCCGCGCCGGTCGTCGTCGGGATGATCGAGAGCGCCGCGGCGCGCGCCCGGCGCAGGTCCTTGTGCGGCAGATCGAGGATCTGCTGGTCGTTGGTATAGCTGTGCACCGTCGTCATGAAGCCGTGCACCAGTCCCCAGTTGTCGAGCACGACCTTCACGACCGGGACGAGGCAATTGGTGGTACACGAGGCGTTGGAGATGATGTGATGGGCCGCAGGGTCGTACTTCTTCTCGTTCACCCCCATGACGATCGTGATGTCTTCGCCCTTGGCGGGCGCGGAAATGACGACCTTCTTGGCCCCCGCATTGAGGTGCTTGGCGGCGGAGTCACGGTCGGTGAACCGCCCCGTGCTCTCGAGCACCAGCTCCACGCCCAGCTCCTTCCAGGGGAGCTTCTCCGGCTCCTTGATCGCCGTGACCCGGATCTCCTTCCCGTTCACGACCAGGGATTCTCCCCGGACCTCCACGGTGCCCGGAAAGCGGCCGTGGACCGAATCGTACTTGAGCAGGTGTCCGAGCGTCTTGGTATCCGTGATGTCGTTGACGCCCACGAACTCCAGCGCCGTCTGCTTGGACAGCAGCGCCGCCCGAACCACGTTGCGCCCGATCCGACCGAACCCGTTGATGCCGACCCGCACCGCCATACACGCTCCCTAAGTGAAATCCGGAATGCTCGCCCGGCCGAAGGTCACGGCCGTTATCGATGTGAACCCCGCTCCCCCCAGCGCCCGCGCCGCCTCTGCAATCGTCGCGCCAGTCGTAAACACGTCGTCGATGAGAATGAGTGGTGAGTCTCTCCCATTCTGCCTTCGACACTCCTCATTCTGCACTTCAAAAGCCCCCGCCACGTTCGCTAGGCGCGCCGCTGGTGTCAACGCCGTCTGCGTCGGCGTATCGCGCACCCTGACAAGGAGTTGCGACAACACGGCACGTTCCCAACAACGCCCCAGGGCGCGCGCCAATGCCTCGCTTTGATTGTAGCCTCGACGCTTGAGGCGCGCCGACCCGAGCGGAATCGGCACGAGACGCGCCCCCGATGGCGGCCGGGCGATGATCCGGCTCAGCGCGCTCGCCATGTCCCGGGCGATGCGCGGCAGGCCGCCGTACTTCAGCGCGTGCACCGCGGAGCGGGCGCCGCCATCCAGCCAGACGCCGGAGCGGACCTCGCGCAACGCTTCCGGCCACTCGCGGCACAGGCGGCAGGGGCCGAAGTGCGGCTCGGGCTGGCCGCAGCGTTCGCACCAGGGGGGACGCACCGGACGCCATCGCAGGCGGCACACCGGGCAGACGAGATCGTCGGCGAGCGCCGCGGCGAGCAGTCCATGGCACACGAGGCACTCGGCGGGCAGCAGGAGCTGCTCGAGGGCTCTAGCTGCGGAGAGCACGATCCACGGCCGCCCGCATGACCTCGACCGGCGCCGGCTGGTCGGGGAAGAAGCGCGCCCAGGCCAGCGCGCCCTGGCGGACGAGCACTCCGCGGCCGTCCCGGGCCACCACGCCCCCATGCCGCAGCGAGCGCACCCACGGCGTCTCGCCGGCTCCGTAGACGAGATCGAGGGCGCCCCGCGCGTCGTGCACCACCGCGGGATCGATCGGGAGCGGGTCACGGGGAGCGAGCCCGAGCGGCGTGGCGTTGATCACGACGTCGGCCGTGAGCGGGGGCTCCGCGACGCGGGCGCGCACGCCCAGGCCGCGGGCCCAACGCACGAACTCCCGGGCCTTGGCGGGATCGCGGGAGTGCACGAACAGGTCCACCCGGGCCTGCGACGCGGCCAGCGCCACTGCCCGGGCGGAGCCCCCGGTCCCCAGCACGACCCAGCGCCCTTCCGGAAACCCCAGCTCCCCGAGCTCCGCGGCGATGGCTCCCACGTCGGTGTTGTCGCCGACCAGCACCCCCTGCTCCATCCAAAACGTATTGCAGGCGCCCGCCTGCGCGCACAGCTCGGTTTTACGCGCGATGGACCGTTCCGCCGCTTCCTTGTGAGGAATGGTGACGTTGCCGGCCACGCCCACCCGCGCGAGCGCGTCGAACGTATCGGCGAACGCCGCCGCCGTGACCCGCAGCGCGACGTACACCCCGTCCACGCCCAGGGCGGTGAGCGCCGCGTTGTGCATGATGGGAGACAATGAATGGGCGATGGGATCGCCCAGTACGGCGAGCAGCCGCGTGCTACTGCCGATCCTCACGCCGGGCTCCGCCCGCGAGCCGGTCGGCGACCGCCGCGATCAGCGTCTCGAGCTCGACGCACGTGTCGCGGTATACCTCGAGATCGCCCCCGAACGGATCGCCCACCTCCGCCTCCTCCCCCTCGCGCCCCGCGTATTCACCCAGCACGTACACCCGGCCCTCGCCGCCGAGCTCATGCACCCGGGCTCGGTGATGGCGCGCCATGGTGAAGATCATGTCCGTGTCTTCGACGATCTCGCGGGTGAGCAGGCGCGCGCGATGGCTGGAGAGATCGAGGCCCCGTTCGAGCGCCACCAGGTAGGCGCCTTCGGATGCCGGCGCCCCGTCCCACGCCCCGGTCCCGGCCGACTCGACCGTCATGTCGTTCAACCCCCGCTCCACCAACGCGCGGCGCAGCAGCGCCTCGGCCAGCGGGCTGCGGCAGATATTCCCGGTGCAGACGAAGAGAATCCGCTTCACGGGGCGAGCATCCCCGCTCCGGCGCGGAGCTCGGCCAGGGAAATCGCTCCGGAGCGGACCACCCGCGGCAAGGCACCCGTGCAGTCCACCACCGTCGACGGCGGGCGATTGCCGAGCACGCCCCCATCCAGCACGAGCAGACGGCCGCCGGTGACCGCGGCGGCGAAGTCGCGCAGGATGGCGTCGACCCCGGGGGCCGGCGGACTGCCCGGCAGATTCGCGGAGGTGGACGTCAACGGCTCGCCCAGCGCCCCGATGAGCAACGCCATCCGCGTGTGGGAAGTCCAGCGCACCGCGATGCCCCCTTCCGGTCCGCGTAAGAGATCCGGCAGCCGGCCGCTCCCGCCGGGCAGCACCAGCGTCAACGGTCCGGGCCAGAACGCCCGGGCCAGCGCCCGGGCGGATTCGTTGAACGCGAGGCCCTGGGCCTCGGCCATCTCCCGACTCGCCACGAGCAGGAGGAACGGCTTGTCCCGCGCCCGACCCTTGAGCGCGGCCAGCGCGAGCACATCCGCTTCCACCGGCCGCGACCCCAAACCGTACACCGTCTCCGTAGGATACGCGAGCAGTCCCCCGCCGCGCAGGTGCTCCCGCACGCGGGGCGCCGCCGCTCGCGCGTCCGATTCCGTGGCGAATGGCAGCGCGCTCATCCCAATTCCCGCGCCAGTGCCTCCGCCAAGCGCCAATCCTCCTCCGTCGTCACCTTGAGGTTGAAGGCCGAGCCGGCCACCACCTCCACCGGGAACCCCGCCCGCTGCACGGCTTCGGCATCGTCGGTGGGCGGCGGCGCGTCGGCCGGCCAACGCGCGTACCCCGCAGCGAGCATCGGTCCCGGAAAGCCCTGTGGGGTCTGCGCCCGCCACAGCCGGCTGCGCGCCACGGTCCCCGCCACCCGTCCGTCGTCGTCCACGTCCTTCACCGTGTCGCCGATCGGGACGGCGGCTACGGCCCCGACCCCGCTGCGCGCCCGCTCGATCACGGCTGCGATCGTCGTCGCCTCCACGAAGGGCCGGGCGCCATCGTGCACCAGGACCACCGGGGGTGGATCACCCAGTGCGTCGAGTCCCGCCCGCACCGAATCCGCCCGGGTCGCGCCCCCGGCCACAACCGTCACCCGCTCGCCGAGGTGATCCCGCAACCACGCGGGCGGTTGCTGCACCACGTCGCCCGGCAAGGTCACCACCACCCGGCGCACGTCGGCGCGGGCCAGGAACGGCCGCAACGCGCGCAGCAGCACCGGCACGCCGGCGATCGTCCGGAACTGCTTCGGCCCACCGGGGCCGGCGCGCACGCCGGACCCGGCCGCCACGATCACGACCCCAACGTCAGGCGGCGAGCCGGCGTGCGAGCTCACCGATGTGCTCGATCGCCACGACGTCCATCCCGCCGGGCACGCGGGAGCGGGCCGAGAGGAATACGCGGCGGAAGCCCTGCCGCTGCGCCTCCGTCAACCGGCGCTCCAGGCCGGATACGGGCCGCACTTCCCCGCCCAGGCCCACCTCGCCCAGGAACAGCGCGTCGGCCGGGGCGGGACGGTCGTGCACGCTGGACGCCAGCGCCGCCAGTACCGCGAGGTCGGTCGATGGCTCGAGCAGGCGGACCCCGCCCGTGACGTTCACGAAGACGTCGAGCGCTCCCACCGGAAGGCCGCCACGCCGCTCCAGCACGGCGAGCAGCACGGCCAGGCGCCGCTGGTCGAGTCCCGTCGCCACACGCTGGGGCGTGCCGAACCCCGCCTTGGAGGCGAGGGCCTGCACCTCGACGAGCACCGGGCGTGTCCCTTCCATCAGCGCCGTCACCGCCGAGCCCGAAACCCCGGCGTGCCGCCCCGCGAGGAACGCCGCCGCCGGATCCGCTACCGGCTCGAGACCCGCGGCCGTCATCCGGAACACGCCGATCTCGTCCACCGATCCGAAGCGGTTCTTCACAGCCCGCAGCACGCGGTGATCGAGCGTCGCTTCGCCTTCGAAATAGAGCACGGTGTCCACGATGTGCTCCAGCGTGCGCGGACCCGCGATGCCGCCGCCCTTGGTGACGTGCCCCACCAGGAACACGGCGGGGCCGGCTTCCTTCGCGAAGCGCATCAACCGTGCGGCACATTCGCGCACCTGGCCGACATTCCCCGGCGCGCCTTCGAGCGTCTCGGTATAGGTCGTCTGGATCGAGTCGAGGAAGAGGGCCTGCGCCTGCACGGCGCCCGCGTGATGCAGAATCGCCTCGAGGTTGGTCTCTCCCAAGACCTGGACCGGCCCCGCATCGACTTCGAGCCGGTCGGCGCGCATCCGCAGCTGCTCGGGCGACTCCTCTCCCGACACGTACAGGGTGCGTACACCTGCCCGCTCGAGCCGCGCCGCCGCCTGCAGCAACAACGTGGATTTGCCGATGCCCGGCTCACCGCCCACCAGGATAAGGGAGCCGGGGACGATCCCGCCGCCGAGGACGAAGTCGAACTCCGCGATGCCGGTGCGCCACCGCACCGCCTCCACACTGCCGACGGCGGACAGGCGGACGGGCGGTCGGTCGCGCAGGCCGGTTCCCCCGACCGCCCGACCGCCCGTCCGCCCTTTGGACCGCGCCGCCGGCTCCTCCGCCAGCGTATTCCACGCCCCGCACGCGTCGCAGCGGCCCGCCCACTTGGGCTGCTCGGCGCCGCAATCGGTGCAGCGGAACACCGAGACCGGCTTAGACACCGCCGGCCCCCGCGGGCGCGGAGCGCTGCGTCCGGTTGTCGAAGCGGGTGTATTCCTTCTTGAAGTACAACTCCACCGTGCCCGTGGGCCCGTTGCGCTGCTTGCCGACGATCAGCTCGGCCTGCCCTTCGATGTTGTTGCCGTCCTTGTCGGTCGGGCCCTCGTACATCTCCGGACGGTAGATGAAGCAGACGAGATCGGCGTCCTGCTCGATGGCACCGGATTCCCGCAGATCCGAGAGCTGGGGACGGCGGCCCTCCCCGGTACGCTGTTCCGGCGCGCGGGACAGCTGCGACAAGGCGACGACCGGGACATCCAGCTCCTTGGCCAGGGCCTTGAGCGAGCGGGAGATGTAGGAAATCTCCTGTTGCCGATTCTCGGTATTCGATGGACCCTGCATCAGCTGGAGGTAGTCCACCACCACGATGCCGATGTCGTGCTCGGCTTTCAGTCGCCGTGCCTTGGAGCGCATCGCCAGCGGCGTCAGCGCCGCCGAGTCGTCGATCCAGATCGGCGCGGTGCCGAGCAGTCCTGCGGCCCTCGCCAGCTTGGGGTAGTCGTCGTCCCGCAGCGCGCCGCGCCGCAGTCGCTGGGCATCCACCAGCCCCTCCGAGCAAAGCAGGCGCTGGACCAGCGCCTCCTTCGACATTTCCAGCGAGAACACGGCCACGCCGATCTGATGCTCGATCGCCGCGTGCTGGACGCAATTCAGCACGAAGGACGTCTTCCCCATGGAGGGACGCGCCGCGATGATCACCAGGTCGCCGCGCTGGAATCCCGCCGTCAGACGGTCGAGGTCGATGAAGCCGCTCGCCACTCCCGTGACGACGCCCTGGCCGCCCTGGAGCTGCTCGATGCGCTCCATCGTGGGCCAGATCAGCTCCTTCAGGCGCGAGAAGTCCTCGGAGCGGCGGAATTGCGCCACCTGGAACACCCGGTGCTCGGCGTTGTCGAGCACCTCGCCCGAATCGACCTTTCCTTCGTAGACGTCTTGGATGATCTCGGTCGCCGCTTCGACCAGGCGGCGCAGCACCGCCTTGTCGCGCACGATGCGGGTGTGGTACTCGACGTTGGCGGCGGTCGGGACGACGTCGATCAGCGAGGCGATGTACTCCATCCCGCCCGAGCGCTCCAGATCGCCCCGCTTGCCCAGCTCGTCGCGCAGCGTGACCGGGTCGATCACGTCGCCGCGCTCGGTGAGGCTCACCATCGCCCGGAACAGGATCCGGTGCGCCTCCTTGTAGAACATCGTGTCGTCGAGGAATTCGGCCCCTTTGAGGGCCGCATCCTGGTCCAGCAGCATGGCGCCGAGCACGGCCTGCTCGGCGTCGTTGCTCCAGGGCGCGCGGCGCCCGGCGAAATCGAGATCAGCCGTCGAGGAGACGGTGGGCGATGCGGACGTCATCCCAGGTCGGTTTCTTCCAGTTCGGGTTGCGGAGCAACGCGGCGGGGTGGTAGGTGACGATCACGGGGATCCCCCGGAACCGATGCACTTTGACTCGCAGCGCCCCGAGCGACTGCTTCGTGTTCAACAGCGTCTGCGCCGCGGTGTTCCCCATGGCGAGGATCACCTTCGGCTTCAATATCTCCAGTTGCCGGTACAGGTACGGCACGCACGCGGCGATCTCGTCGTACTGCGGCGTGCGGTTCTGCGGCGGCCGGCACTTCACCACGTTACAGATGTACACCTGCTCCCGCGCCAGGCCGATCGCCGCCAGGATCTTGGTCAGCAGCTCCCCGGCCTGACCCACGAACGGCCGCCCCGTCTCGTCTTCGGTCCGCCCCGGACCTTCGCCGACGCACACCAGCCGCGCCCCATCGGGGCCTTCGCCTGGCACCGTGTGGTTGCGCGCCTCGCACAGCCGGCAGCGGGTGCAGGGCGCGACCAGCTCCGCGACCTGCGCCAGGGTCATGACCTGCTGCAGGGGATCCGCGGCGAAGAGATCGCGGGCCGGTGGATCGTAGCTGAGGCCGGCCGGGGGCAGTTCGGCCTTTGGCTGAGCGGGGGCTTTGGATGCTGGTATCCGGTCCGTGGGACCTGGCCCCGGACGCACGCCTGACTCCGGGCGCACGCCCGGGCTGACTCCAGGATCAACAGGACTTTCCCCGGACGGCGGCAGTGGCACCGCGTCCGTTCCGAGAAGCCGTTGCTGTTCCAGATAGGCGCGCGCCAGAGCCCGCCCGTCGCTCACGTCAACTCGTGCTCCACCGTGTCGAGGATTCGCTGCGCCACGTCACGCTTGTCGAGCAAGGGGAGCTCCAGGGGCGCTCCCAACCGCCCGAGCAGCGTGACTTTATTCGTGGTCACCTCGAACCCCGCACCGGGCTCCAGCGCGTCGTTCAGAACCACGTAGTCCAGCCGCTTCGATTTCAGTTTTTCCCGGGCCCGCGCGATGCCGTCGCCAGTCTCGAGCGCGAAGCCCACCATCAGACACCCCGAAGGGCGCTGTAGCGTCGCCAGGATGTCCGGCGTCGGTTCCAACGCTAACGTGAACCGCCCGCGCACGCGAGGGCGTTTGCGACTCGCGACCTTCGCGGCCCGGTAGTCGGCGGGGGCCGCCGCCATGAACAGCGCCGACGCGCCGGTGAGGGCCTGCTGCAGCGCGCGCTGCATCTGCTCGGTCGTCTCGACCGGCACCAGGTCCACACCGGCGGGCGGGACGAGCGTCGTCGGACCGGCCACCAGTACGACCTGCGCCCCGCGGTCGCGCGCCGCTACGGCGAGGGCCCACCCCATGCGCCCGCTCGACGGGTTGGTGATCACGCGCACCGGATCGAGATGCTCGCGAGTGGGCCCGGCGCTCACGACGACCTTGCGCCCCGCCCAGCGCGAGTCGGCGCCGAGGGTGCGCAACACCGCCTGCAGGATCGCCTCGGGCTCGCTCATCCGGCCCGGTCGTTCGCTCGGACCCTCGGCTAAGGCGCCCGCGTCGGGACCGATGAACCGCCAGCCGCGAGCCGTCAGCGTCGCAAGATTCGCCTGCGTCGCCGGATGAGCGTACATGGCGTCGTTCATGGCCGGGGCCGCCAGGACGGCGCCGCTGCGCGCCAGGAGGATCGCGGTGAGCACATCGTCGGCCATGCCCAAGGCGGCCCGGGCGAGCAGCTGGGCTGTCGCCGGAGCCACGATGACCAGGTCGGGGTGTTTGGCGAGCGCGATATGGGCGAGCGCGCGATCCCGCTCCCACAGCGAGGTGAGGACCGGCCGCCCGGTGAGCGCCGCGAACGTGAGCGGTCGGACGAATTCCGTCGCGCCCGCGGTCATCACGACATCGACCGTGAGGCCCTGCTCGCTGAGGCGCCGGGCGAGGGTGCAGCTCTTGTAGCAGGCGATGCCGCCCGACACGCCGAGCACGACGTGACGGCCGGCCACGATCATCAGGACTCCTGCCGTCGCCGCCGGACCAGCTTGTACTTCAGGTGGCCCTGGACCAGCTCAGCGAGCGCCCGGGTCGTGAGCTTCTGCTCGAATTCCACGCTGCGATCGCGGGGAAACTCGTTTACGAATCGCGCGAACTTCGCTGCCACCAGCACACCGAGGTACTTGTTCTGGGTCTGGTTCGCGACTTCCTGCGGGGTCACAATACGCATGGGTCCTCGTGTCTTCGGGTTGCTCGTCCACTCTCACGTTTGCGGCCGGTGCCGTTCGGCAGCGCTCACCAGCTCTTCGACCAGCCGCACCAGCCGCGGGATCGGCGGACGGTGCGACACAGCGCCGTCCTCATCGATGATCGTCCCGACCTCCGCGACGACCGCGCCCAGGTCGTCGTTGATCACGATGTGCTCCCAATCGAGCGACTCGCGGATCTCCGTGATCGCGCGGTGCAGGCGTCGCGCCAGCACCGCCGGCGCCTCCGTCTCCCGTCCCACCAGACGATCGATCCAGGTGTCCGGGGCGGGCGGCAGCACGAACACGCTGATCGACTCGGGCGGCGGACATTCGTGCTGCACCTGTCGCGCCCCCTGCACCTCGATGTCCAGCAACACGTGCTTCCCCATCGACTGCACGCGCCGCACCTCGCCCCGCAGGGTGCCGTAGAGATTGCCGGCGTATTCCGCCCACTCGAGGAACTCGCCGGCGGCGATCAGCCGCTCGAACTCCGGGCGCGACACGAAATGATACGCCTGCCCGTCCCGCTCTCCCGGCCGCGGCGCCCGCGTCGTCGCCGACACCGAGTACCCGACGTCGCCACGCCGCTCGAGCAGCGCCTGGGTAATCGTCGTCTTGCCGCCGCCCGACGGGGCGGACAGAATGACGACCCGCGGCGTCACTCCAGGTTCTCCAGCTGCTCCCGGAACCGCTCCAGCTCGCCCTTCATCGCGATGACGGTCTGCGTGATCGCGGCGTCATTCGCCTTCGAGCCCATCGTGTTGATCTCGCGCAACAGCTCCTGCGCCAGGAATCCGAGCTGCTTGCCGACCGCCCCGCTTCCGGCCAGCGCGGACCGCACCGCCGCGAGGTGCGTGCGAAACCGCACCAGCTCCTCGCTGATATCCACCCGGTCGGCGAGCAAGGCGATCTCCACCGCGAGCCGCTGCTCGTCGACGTGGACGCCCTGGGCCAGCTCCGCCACATTCTGGCGCAGCCGGGCGAGCTCCGCCGCGAGCCGCTCCGGCGCCCGCCGCTCGATCGTGTGCGCGCCCGCTTCGAGAGCGTCCACGCGACCCAGCAGGTCCGCGGCCAACGCCCGCCCTTCGCGCTCGCGCATGACCAGCACGTCCGCCGCCGCCCGCTCGACGATCGGCTGCACCTCCGCCCATTGCGCCACCGCCCCGTCGCCGGACATCGCCAGCACATCGGGATGCCGCGCCACGAACGCCAGGTCGGGCTCGCCCTTCAGCCGCAGCGACTTCTTCAGCTGGCGCAGCGCCTTGACCACCTGACGGGCGCGCTCGAGATCGACACTGACGCCTGCCGCCGCGCCCGGCGGCTCGATCCACCGCGCGCTCACCGCGACGTGGCCGCGCTCGAGCAGCCGCCGCAGCCGCTCCCGCAGCTCGCTCTCGAGTCCGCCCAGGTCATAGGGTAGCTTGAACTGCGGATTGAAGTACCGATGATTGACGGTGCGGATTTCCACCCGCAGGCGCCCTTCCGCCACCGTTCCCTCAGCGGCTCCGAACCCGGTCATGCTCCGCGGCACAGACTTTAAGCTTAGCCGGCTAAAGCACTTAGGTCAATTCCGGAAGAACCACGCGACGCCGTAGTACTGCGCCCGCTTGGGATAGTCGAGCCCCGTCACATAGCTGCTGCGCATCGCGTTGTAGTTCCGCGTCATCCAGTACGCGGTGAAATCGGCGATGCGCAACTCGATGTTGGTTTCCACGAACGAGGCGGGCCGCAGCGTAATCTGGGCGCCGAGCGAATCACGCCCGCCGAGATTGCTGCGGCTCCAGCTCTCCGCGGCGACTTCCCCCCGCAGTGAGAACACGCCGCTCTTGTACACCCGCCAGAACTTGGAGAAGAAGGTCGCCGAGACGCGCGCATGCGTCGGCGGCTCGAAGTCCCCGCCGCCCCGGATCGGGTCGACATACCACCCGGAGAGCTCCACGCCGGCGAGCGGCCGCACGGCGGCGTACGCCGAAACGTAGGTGCTGCGAGGCAACGGGCCGAGGCTCGCCACCGGGGCGATTCCCGCGGCGAACCCGAGCGGCTTGAACGGGTCGCGCCGCAGCTGGCCCGCTTCGAGCGTAATGCGACGCCGGTCCCACCGCACGTAGGCGCCGTAGTCGGTGGCCCACTGGAACGTGTCGGCCACCAGCGGCGCCTGGAAGTCCTCCACCCGCGACACTTCGCCGCGCACCGAGAAGCCGAGCGGCAGAGCGAGACCTGCGGCCAGGTGGGCACGGTTACCGTGCCCCTTGCTCCCGTAGTAGGACCGGCGCCCGTCGGCGGAGAGGGCCAGAAACGGCAACGGTTGCCAGGCGACGTGCCCCTCGAGCTGCACCGGCCGCCCCGCCCCCTGCGCCCGCGCCGTGAACCCCACCGACGCCCGCGAACGCGTCTCGGTCAGCTCGAGGATCGCCTGATAGTGGGTGCGGTTGGAATCGGGCGCGAGCGAATCCTTCGAGATCTGCGTCCGCACCAGATTCAGCCCGACCCGCTCGCCCAATCCGTCCCCCCGCGTGGCGTAGAAGACGCCGAGCAAGCCATCCAGCCGCCGCTGCCGCCACGGATCCACCAGCACACCGTCCCCCGCCCGGGACCAGGAGGAGCTCAGCACCTGGTAGCCCACGCCGAAATGCGGCGACCGCACGTACTCGGCCTTGAGCCACAGGTCCACGGAATTGAACGCGGTCGTGGAATTGTTCTCGCCGCCGTCGATGCTGCGGTAGTCGGCGGACAGCGCGAGCCCCAACCCGGATGGCCAGCGCTTGCCGAAGCCGCCGCGATACTGCGCGATGGAATTGCCGCCCGTGCTGATCCGGACTTCGGTGCGCGGCACCGTGGAGCGCGGCTGTCTCGACACCAGATACACGCGCAGCGTGGACGGCAGCACCTGGACGTCGACCCGCTCGAGCGGACCGAGGGGAATGCGTGCCGGGTCGAGCCAGAGCGAATCCCGCCCCAGCGGCAGATACGGCACCCCGTCCCAGTAGACTTCGAGACCCAGCGGACCCTGCCCGCCGTACACAGGCACTTCGGCGGCGCCGAACCAACCACCGCGGGCGACGTACACCCCGGGAATGCGGGCCAGCAGGTCGGCCAACGTGCTGATGTCGGAGAGGACGAGCGAGTCGGCGTCGAACCGCCATCGCGTGCCACGCGGCAGGGGCCCGGGCGGGATCGCGCGGCTGAACGCGGGGAGGAACCGCTCCATCGTATCGCGGGCGGCGCTGTCGGCGGCCGCGCGCACGGAATCGGCCCGCACGGAATCCGCGCGGATGGAATCCGCCCGGGTCATGGGCGTCTGACGAGGCTGGGGAGGGCGCGGCCGCGGAGGTCCGGTATCCGCCTGTGCCGCCGCGCGGCCGCCCGCGACGAGGAGAGCCCCCAGCAAGAGGAGGCTCCGCGACATCAGGTCCCGGCGCGCCGCAACAGGAATTCGCTGAACAGCCGCACCCCGAACGCGGTCGGCCCCTTGGCCTGATGGGCCGACTCGGTGTCGGTGTAGGCGGTCCCGGCGATGTCCAGGTGGACCCAGGGATACCCCTCGACGAACTCCCGCAGGAACCAGCCTCCGGCGATGGACCCCGCGCCGCGGCCGCCCGAGTTCTTGACGTCGGCGATATCGGACTTCACGAGGTCGCGGTACTCGTCCCACAGCGGCAACGGCCAGCAGCGCTCGCCCGCGCGCTCGCCGGCGTCGCGCACCTCGGCCGCCAGCGCGTCGTCGTTGCCCATCACCGCGCTCGTCTGATTGCCCAGCGCGATCACGACGGCGCCCGTCAGCGTCGCTGCATCGATGACCGCTGAGGGCTTGTACCGCCGCGCGTACGACAGGGCATCGCAGAGAATGAGGCGGCCTTCCGCGTCGGTGTTCACGATCTCGATCGACTTGCCGAAGTGACTCTTGATGACGTCTCCGGGCTTGACCGCGGTGCCGGACGGGAGGTTCTCCGTGGTCGGGATCAGGCCCACCACGTTGAGCCGCGGACGCAGCCGGCCCAGGACGTCGAACGTCCCCAGCACCGCCGCCGCCCCGGACATGTCGTACTTCATTTCCTCCATGTTGGCGGCCGGCTTGATCGAGATCCCGCCGGAGTCGAAGGTGACCCCTTTGCCGACCAGCACGATCGGCGCCGCGTCCCCACCATTCCGGTATTCCAGCGCGATGAACCGGGGCTCCTGCACGCTGCCCTGAGCCACCGCCAGCAGCGCCCCCATCCCTTCGGCGCGCAGCTCCGCGGTCCCGAGCACGGTGATGGCGAACCCGTGCGTGCGGGCGAGCGCCTGCGCCTGTTCCGCCAGATAGGTGGGCGTGCAGACGTTGCCCGGCTGCATCTGCAGGCCGCGCGCGAGCAGATGGCCGGAGGCGATCGCCTCGCCGCGGATCCGTCCCGCTTCCGCCGTCTTGGCCTCGGCGGCGTCCACGACGACATCCACGCCGGCGATAGCGCCTCGCAGATCGTCGCTGGGGCGCTTGAGCTCGACGAACGCCCAGCCGCCGTGCGCCGCGCCCTCCACGGCCGCCTGGGCGATCACCGGAGCCGCCAGTCCGTTGCGCGCCTCGGCCGCGACCCCGAAGGCGAACCGCCCCGTCCCCAGGCCCCGCGCGCGCTTGGCCGCCACGGCGGCCGCCCGACGCACGGCGTTGCCACTCACCTCACCCGGCTTGCCCACCCCGACGAGCAGGATGCGCCGCGCCTTGCCGCTGCCATAGGCCAGCAGCACTTCATCGCGCTTGCCCTTGAAGTCCCCGCTGGCAAATGCCCGTCCCAACGCGCCGCCACTCGCCTGATCGAACGAAGCGAGGGTCGGTGGGAAGGCGGTTCCGGTGCCCACCGCCACCGCGAGCAGCGGTGTCTCGATGTCCGCGAACGGCTGCGTCGTCAGCGTGCTGTTCATGCGAGATGCTCGATGATCGCGTCGGCGAAGGTGGAGGTGGAGACTTCGGTGGCCCCCGGCATCTGCCGGGCCAGGTCGTAGGTGACGCGGCCCGCCGCGATCGCCCCTTCGATGCCGGCGATGATGGCGCGGCCCACCTCGGACCATCCGAGCTCCTCGAACATCATCGCGCCCGAGAGGATCACGCTGCCCGGATTGATCTTGTCCAGCCCCGCGTACTTGGGCGCCGTGCCGTGGGTGGCCTCGTACACCGCGTAGCCGTCCCCCACATTGCCGCCCGGGGCCAGTCCCAGTCCGCCGACCTGCGCGGCGCAGGCGTCGGAGAGGTAGTCCCCGTTCAGGTTGGGCGTGGCGAGCACCGAGTATTCCGCGGGACGGAGCAGCAGCTGCTGAAACATCGAATCGGCGATGCGGTCCTTGATCACCACCCGTCCCGTGTCCCCCTTCCCCGCTCCCGTCTCCGCTTCGGGAATCGTCCGATCGCCGAACTGCGTCTTGGCGACCTCGTAGCCCCAGTCGCGGAACGCCCCTTCGGTGAACTTCATGATGTTGCCCTTGTGGACCAGCGTTACCGATGGACGGCCGGCATCGATCGCGTGGCGGATCGCCTTGACCACGAGCCGTTGGGAGCCGAAGCGGGACATCGGCTTGATCCCGATGGCGCTGCCGGCCCGGACCTTCTTGCCCAGGGCCTCGAGCCGGGCGATCAGATCATTCGCTTCCTTGCTCTCCGCCTGGAACTCGATCCCGGCGTAGACATCCTCGATGTTCTCGCGGAAGATGATGACGTTCAGCTTGCCCGGCTCCTTCACCGGCGCCGGGACGCCCTTGAACCAGCGCACCGGGCGCACGCAGGCATACAGATCGAGCAGCTGCCGCAGCGCGACGTTCAGCGAGCGGATCCCCCCACCCACCGGGGTCGTGAGCGGGCCCTTGATCGCGACGCGATGCGCCCGGATCACGTCCAGCGTCTCTTCGGGCAGCCAGTTCCCGGTGGCCTTGAAGGCCTTCTCACCCGCGACGACCTCGCGCCACTCCACCGCGCGCTTGCCGCCCGAGGTCTTGCGGACCGCCGCATCGAATACGCGGCGCGAGGCGCGCCAGATGTCCGGCCCCGTGCCGTCACCCTCGATGAACGGAATGATGGGGGTGTCGGGTACGATCCAGCGCCCGTCACGGTATTGAATGGGAGTGCCGCTCATCTCCTAGCCTCGCTTCCGGACGGGAACCCACCGGCGATTCATGTGCCCCACATACTCGGCCCGAGGCCGAATGAGGCGGTTGTCGGCGTGCTGCTCGAGCACGTGTGCGCACCAGCCACTCACCCGGCTCACGGCGAAAATCGGCGTGTAGAGATCGAGCGGAATCCCCATGACGTAGTACATCGAGCCGGAGTAGAAATCGACGTTGCAGTACAGCCCCTTCTCTCGCCGCATCACTTCTTCGACGGTCCGCTGGATCGCGAACCATTGCGGCTGTCCGGCCCGGCCCCCCAGCGCCTCGGACATGCGGCGCAAGTGTGCGGCCCGTGGGTCTTCGGTGCGATACACCCGATGCCCGAACCCCATGATCTTGCGCTTCCCGGCCAGGGCGCCGTGGATCCACGCTTCGGCCCGCTCCGGACTCTGAATCTCCAGCAGCATCTTCATGACTTCGGTATTGGCCCCGCCGTGCAGCGGCCCGGCCAGCGCCGCGATCGCACCGGTCACCGCCCCGTGCACGTCCGCCAGCGTCGCCGCGATCACCCGGGCCGCGAACGTCGAGGCATTGAGCTCGTGGTCGGCGTGGAGGATCAACGCCACATCGAACGCGTGCTCGACCTCGTCGTCGGGCGTCTTCCCCGAGATCAGGTACAGGAAGTTCGCGGCCAGCGACAGGCCGCGCCGCGGGGCGAGCGGCTTCTCGCCGTTGCGAAGGCGGTGGAACATCGCGACCATCGTGGGCAGCTGGGCGATCAGACGGACCGCCTTGCGATACTCGGCCTCGCGCCCGTCGTTGCCTCGATCCGGGTCCACGAACGCCGAGGCACTCACCGCCGTGCGCAGCACGTCCATCGGGTTGGCGTTGGCGGGCGCGTCGCGGATCACCCGCTGCACCACCCGGTCCAGCTTTTGTGAGGCTTTGATGCTGGCAGTGAATTCTTTGAGCTGCCCGCGGGTCGGCAGATCGCCGTTCAGCAGGAGATAGGCGGTCTCCTCGAAAGTCGAATGGTCGGCCAGATCGTTGATGTCGTAGCCGCGGTAGATGAGCCGGCCTTCTTCGCCAAACACGTAGCAAATCGATGATTCATTGGCGACGACACCCTCCAACCCGCGGGGCGCGGTCTGCTCGGCGGCGGTGGGCATGGCGGCGAGGACACCTAAGGTTCGGGTAAACTGCGGAAACGGTGCAGTTTACCTAGAGCGCCACCGGTTGCGCCAGCGCCGCGGGAAGCGGCTCAGCTCATGGAGTGATGTTGAAGGGCAGACTGGTGACGTTCAGCGACCCGCTGGTCGCCTTGAGCGTATAGCCCGTCCCTGCGGTGCTGATGCTCAAGTCGGAGAAGGTCGCCTTGCCCGATACCGCCGCGATCGGCAGGGTGCCCGACAACGTGCCGCCGCCTGCATTGTTCCCGAATGACATCGTGACGTTGCCGGCGAAACCCGTCGCCGTGTTACCCCCGGCGTCCAACGCGGTGACGACCACCGCTGGAGTGATCGTTCCCCCTGCAGCCGTCGCGCTCGGCTGAACGCTGAACACGAGCGTGGTCGCCGCGCCGGCCGTGATGCTGAAGGCCGAGCTGGTATCCGTGCTCAGGCTGCCGGAGGTCGCGGCTAGCCGATAGCCGGTCCCGACCTTGTCGATGCTCAGATTGCTGAACGTCGCCACTCCCGCCACGGCGGCTTTGCTCAGTGTGCCAGACAGGGTCCCGCTGCCGGGATTCACCGCGATCGCCACCGCCACGTTGCCAGAGAAAGTGGTCACGATGTTCCCCTGATTGTCCTGAGCCGTGACCTGAACCGACGTGAGTGTCGTCGTCGCCGTCGTGGTCACGGGCTGCGCCGTGAAGAGGAGCCCGGTTGCCTGACCGGCGGCTATGTTGAACGATAGGCTGATCGCGGTCGTCAACCCTGTGGCGGTGGCCTTGAGGGTATAGCCGATACCGCTGTGGTTGATGCTCAGGTTCGAGAAGGCGGCAACACCCGCGACCGCGGTCACGGTCAGGGTGCCGGACAAGGTCCCGTTTCCCGCGTCTGTCCCGATCGCAATCGTCACCTGGCCGGTGTACCCGCCGACCGCATTCCCGGACGCGTCGCGTGCCGTCACCTTCACCGTCGGTATCGTCGCTCCGGCGGCGGTGTTCACGGGCTGGGTGGTGAAGGCGAGCTGGCTGGCGGCGCCGGTATTGATGGCGAACGATGCGCTCGTCGCCGTCGTGAGCCCCGCAGTCGTTGCCCTGAGGGTGTAGCCGGTTCCGGACTTGTCGATGCTCAGGTTGGGGAACGTGGCGACTCCGCTACTCGCGGCCAACGTCAGCGTGCCCGACAGGATAGCCCCGGCCGTGCCCGTCCCCGGGGTGATCGCAATGGTCACGTTGCTCGTGAAACTCGACACCGTGTTCCCGAACGCATCCTGGGCCGCCACCTTCACCGCCGGGCTGATCGACGTGCCGGCGTTCGTCGTGCTCGGCTGCACCGTGAAGGCGAGCTTCGTGGCGGCTCCAGCGAGGATGCTGAACGCCTGGCTCGTGTCCTTCACGCTCCCCGCAGCGGCCTGGAGGCGGTAACCGGTGCCCACCTTGTCGATGCTGAGGTTGGTGAACGTGGCCACTCCCGCGACCGCGGCTTTGGTTGCCGTGCCCGACAGTGTCCCACCGCTGGGGTTTACCGCGATCGACACCGTGATGTTGCCGGTGAAACTGGTGACCGTGTTCCCCGCGGCGTCCTCGGCCGTGATCTGCACGGCGGGTGTGAGAACATGCCCGGCCGTATCGGTCGTCGGCTGCTGCGTGAACACGAGCTGGGTCAACGAGCCGATGAGGATATCGAAGGGGTTGCTCACCGTTCCCGTTATCCCGCTCGACCTGGCCGAGAGCGTGTAGCCGCTACCCGCCTGGTCGATGCTGAGGTCGGAGAACGTGGCTACCCCGGCGACGGCCGCCACGGTCTTCGTCCCCGTGAGGTTGGCTCCGGTGGTGCCGGTTCCCGGCGTGATCGACAACGTCACGTTGCCGACGAAACTCGTCGCCGTGTTGCCGACCGCGTCACGCGCCGTCACCTCGAGCGGCGGGCTGAACACGCCGCCGGCCTTGGTGGATTTCGGCTGCACGGTGAACTCGAGCTGGGCCGCAGGACCGGCGTTGACCTTGAAGGTCGCGCTCATCTCGTCGGCGAGGCCGACGGTCGAAGCCGTGAGGGAGTAGCCAGTGCCGGCCGAGTCGATGCTGAGCGTCGAGAATGTCGCGACGCCGCCGACCGCGTTGACGGTGGTCGTACCAGAGAGCGACGCTCCATCGGTGCCCGACCCCGCCGTGATCGAGAGCGTCACCGGATTCGCGAAGGTCGAAACGACGTTCCCCAGCGAATCCAGCTCGCTCACCTGCACCGCCGGCGAGATATTTGCGCCCGCGACGCTCGTTCCGGGCTGCACAGTGAAGACGAGCCGGGACGCGTCCCCTGCTCGGATGCTGAACGCCCCGCTGGTCGCACTCAAGGTGCCCGCCGAGGCCTGCAACCGGTAGCCGGTCCCTGCACTGTCGATGCTCAAGTCGTCGAACGTCGCCACGCCGTTCACCGCGATCTGGGTCTTCGTCCCGGACAGCTTCCCGTTGCCGGGGTTGGCGCTGATGGACAGGGTCACCGGGTCGCCGAAGGACGATACAGTATTCCCGACGGCGTCCCGGGCCGTGACCACGACGGCGGGGGTGAGCGTCGCTCCCGCCGTCGTCGTCACGGGTTGCACCACGAAGCCGAGCGCCACCACCGAACCGGCGAGGATGTCGAAGGAGGCGCTCGTGGCGCCCGCGAGTCCGCTGGACTTCGCCCCGAGGGTGTACGCGGCCCCGCTGCGACTGATGCTCAGATCGGAGAAGGTGGCCACCCCGCCGCTGGCCAGCACCGTTCTGGTACCGGCTAACGACGCCCCGGCAGTGCCGCTCCCGGTCGTGATGAACACCGTGACATTGCCGGCGAACCCGGTCACCGGGTTTCCAACAGCGTCGCGCACCTCCACCACGATCGGTGGCGCGAAGATCGTACCGGCGAGAGTCGTCGACGGTGGCGTGGTGAACACCAACTGGGCCGCGTCGCCCGCGACGATGTCGAAGGAGTCACTCGTGACCTGGGAAAGGCTGGTGGTCGAGGCGGCCAGCCTGTACCCGATCCCCATCTTGTCGATGCTCAGGGTGGTGAACGTCGCGACGCCAGCGGCTGCGACCGCCGTCGTGATTCCCGACAGGGTCGCCCCGCTCGTGCCCGTCCCCGCGCCGATCCCCACCGTGACCGAGCCGGAGAACCCGGTCGCCGGGTTCTCCAGGGAATCCAGCGCAGTGACCTTTACGGCGGGGGCGATCGCCGTCCCTGCCACGGAGGTACCCGGTTGCACCATGAACCCGAGGTGGGTCGCCGGTCCTGACATGATGTCGAATTTCGTGCTCAGCGTCGGGGTCAGGCTGCCTGAGATAGCCTGGAGCCGGTAGCCCGTGGCCGCGGCCTTGATGCTCAAGTCGCTGAACGTGGCCATGCCGCCAACCGCGGCCACCGTCCTCGTGCCGAGCAGCGTGCCGTTCGCGGGGTTGACGGCCAGCGTGACCGTGATGCTGTCGTTGTAGTTGCGAACGAGTTTCCCCGAGGAGTCGCGGGCCTGGACCACCACCGGCGGGATGGTGCCCCCCGCCGGCGTTGTGGAAGGGTCCACTTTGAAGGACAGCTCGCTCGCAACCTGCGGCGGGCCATTGGCCTTGTCCGCGGCATTGCAGTTCGACAGCAACAGGAGAGACGATATGAGCGCGCCACTTCCGAGCACAGCGGCAGCGCCGAGCCGTTGCGGGACTCGGACGACGGCGTTTGGCCGATGAGGCGCGGGTGAAGGAGTGGGCAAGGCACTCAACGAACGGCAGTTTCTGTGCCGCATGAACCCGGCACGACTCACGGCCGGGTACGCGAACATCCCAATCCAGTGTGTGGTGAGCGCGCTACAAACTGTGGCCCACCTGCCCGTAGCCGCAGGCCCTAACCCCAGACTCACAGCGCCCCCACCGCAGTCTCACACCCTCTCTGTTGCGCCTCCCCCACGCCCGCCCTACAATGCACACTCTATGCGATATGCCCCGGGGTCGGCTCGACGCCTGATCGCGCTCGCCTTGGCCTGCTGGGCCATTGCGGCGCCGCTGACGTCGTACGCCCGGAGCGCCCTGTTGTGCCGCCATCGAGCGATGCACCAGGACATGCAGCACGGCACCCGATCCAGTGCACCGTGTTGGTGCAACGACATGACGGGAAGCGGGCCGCTGATCGTGACGGAGACCGCCTCCCTGCCGGCCGACCTCATCCGAATGCCGGGCAACCCGGCGCCCAGACTGGCAATCGTGGCGCTGCCTGTCGCATCGCTGCCTCCCTCACCGTCCTACGCTCCCACGCCGCCCCCTCCGAACGAGCCCGCCGCGTAGCACCCGTCGTTCACCCACAATTGACGAGTCTTCGGAGGAGGCACCATGCGAATCACGCTCGGGTGTGTCCTGGCGTGCGGCGTCGTCCGGATCGCCGCCGCACAGGACAGCACCGTGACGTTCGAGGAATCCCACGCGGTTACGATCAACGGCTTCGCCGTGGGACGCTACGACTGGGATCGGAACGCGCGGACCAACACGTTCACCGGCTCGAAGATCGCCGTGAGCCTGTTCCGTCCGTGGTCGGATAACTTGTACCTGTTCGGGCAGCTCACGACGAGTCTCGGTGTGGACGAAACGACCGGTGCGGAGGTCACCGAGACCGAGATCGACAACCTCATCGTGAGCTGGACGCCTCCCGGCGCCAGCTCGCTGAATCTCACCTTCGGCCGCTTCGACGCACCTATCGGGTTCGAGCGGGACGACGAGCCCCTGAACCTGCTGCCCACCAACTCGTTCAACTTCGAGCTGGCCCGCCCCGCCAAGCTCACCGGGGCGATCGCCCGCTTCGTCGCGTCGCCGGTCGTCTCCGTGGCGGCCTACGTGGCCAACGGGTGGGAGGTGGCGCTCGACAACAACCGCGGCAAGACCATCGGAGCGCGCCTCGACCTGCTCCCGGCGGACGGCGTAGCGCTGGGTCTGAACGCGTTGTACGGGCCCGAAGTCGCCGGCACCGATGCCCAGCAGCGCACGCTGCTCGCCGCCGACGCCACGCTCCAGCCCGTGTCCCGGCTCATCGTCGGCCTCGAGGCGAACTATGGCCGTCAGCTGATCGGCGGGGGCGCATCGGGAACGTGGACAGGCATCTCGGGCACGGCCTTCTGGCGCCTAGGGCGGTCCACCGGTCTCACCGTGCGAGGGGAAACCCTGCGCGACAAAGACGGCCTGGCGTCCGGGACGCCGCAGACACTGCAATCCCTAACGATCTCCCCGTGGTACTTCTACCGGGAAGCGCAGGAAGGGATCTTCTCCAACATCGAGCGGACCACCTTTCGCCTCCCGGCATTCTCGCTCCGACCCGCCCTGCGCATCGATCACTCCGATCAGCCCGTATTCGAAACCGCTGACGGGTCCCTCCGGAACACCAACGTCCGGGGGATTCTCGAGCTGGTCTACCTCTTCTAGACGGGATCCGCCATGCCCTACGACCTCGCCCGGCTCGACCGGCGCGTGAAATGGCTCGTCACCTGCCTGCTCGGCACCTTCGGCCTCGCCTACCTGTTCGGGGGCTGGATGGTCTGGCTCTACGCCGGGTTCACGCCCGATCGCGTGGCCCGCACCTACGCGGAGCCGACCGCGGCGGCGGCCCCGGAAACGACGATGGTGATGGAGCACGCCATGTCGATGAGCGCATTCGACGCCGGGGATACCGCGGAGGTCCACCTCGTGGACACGAAACTCCTGGTCCAGGACACGCACGTGCACGTGCCGATGTACGGCGTGATCGCAGCGCTGCTGTCGGTCGTCGTGCTGGGGTTGGGCGTCTCGCCGCGCTGGGGCTACGCGTTCATCACGCTACTGTTCTCCGCCCCCTGGCTCGATTTCGCCGGGATGTGGCTCACCAAGTTCGCATCGCCGCACTTCGCCGTGCTGACCGTGGCCGGCGGCTTCGCGATGGGTCTCGGCTATACCCTCGTGGCCGTACTGGCGCTTCGGCGGATGTGGCTCATGCCCGTAACGGAAAGGACCAACCCATGAACCGGATCTTCATCGCGGCCCTCGTGGCGGCGCTGCACATCACCCCGACCGTCGTCCTCGTCAAACGGGAAGACGCGGTAAAATCCATCCTCCCCACGGCCACGGCCTTCACCGCCCGCGAGGTGCACTTGAGCGGCGCCGACGCCCACCGCCTCCATGAGGCCCTCGACTGGGGCCCGGACGACGGCCTGCTCACGTTCTATACTGGACGCAGCGGCGCGAGTGCCGTCGGCGCGCTGACCTTCGTGCGCGTGGACACACCGCACGGCCCGCTCGAGGTCGCGGTCGGGTTCGGCACCGACGGGGCCGTGCTCCGGGTGGAAGTCACCAAGGCCACCGTCGAGACGAAGGCATGGGTGCTCGAGGGCGTCCGGTCCGGGGTGCTGAGCGGCTACGCGGGAGTGAAGAGCGGCGTCACCGCGAACCAAGAAGCGGTGGCGAGGACGCCGGCGCTGCCCGGGGGGCCGGAGAGTTATCGCGGCAAGGTGGGGCAAATGGCGGGATTCATGCTGGAGCAGATCGACAAGGGCGTGCGGCGCGCCGTCGTGTCGTACAACTGGTTCTACCGCACCAGCGCGGGTTGAATCCCTGTCAGCGGGCGTCGGCCTGCGCCGCCGGGGGCTCCTCGCGCGGCGCCGGCCCGACGACCGCGTTGCGGCCGCCGTGCTTGGCTTCATACAGGCGCATGTCGGCCTGGTTGAGCACTTCGTAGCCGTCCATCCCGTCGGCCGGCAGACTGGCGACACCCACGCTGATCGTCACCGGGATCGCCTGCTGCCGGCCCCGCCCACCGGCCACGATCGGGGGGATCCGCAACCGGATCTTCTCCCCCCGTTGCACCGCCGTATCAGCGCGCGTTTCCGGAAACAACACCACGAATTCGTCGCCGCCGTAGCGGGCCACGATCTCTCCCTGGCGCACCGACTGCTTGATCGCGGTCGACACCGCCTTCAACGCCTCGTCACCGGCCGCGTGCCCCCACGTGTCGTTGAATTGCTTGAATTCGTCCACGTCGAGCATGAGGATCGACAGCGGCCGGCCGTAGCGGCGGGCGCGCAGCGAGGCGTCGGTGAGCAGATCGTCGAAGATGCCACGGTTCAGAAATCCGGTCAGCTTGTCGCGCGCCGACAGCCACTGCAGTTCGCGCGTACGGAGCACGAGCGTGGTGCTCAGGATCCCGGCGATCGCCAGCAGCAGGAGTCGGGAGACCTGATCGCTCCAGTTGAACGCCCCGTAGGTCCCCGTAGCCGCGGACTGGGCGCTCAGCGTTCCGCCCCAGGCGGCGACGGCCACGACGAGGGCATACTCCACGACCGCGGCCGCGCCCGTGACCGCGCAGACTCGCGGATCGAACCGCAAGGCCGCCGCCGCGATCGCGAGGAAGTAGATCAGGAACACCACGCGGCTGTTCACCGCGGTGAGTGGCTGCCGCAGGACCAGGAACGTGCAGAGCACGGCACTCACCAGCGTGACATCGAGCAGGCTCGTCGCGAATCCGATCGCCGGCGTGTACACCCGCCCCTGCGCCAGCCGGTACGCCGCCGCGGCCAGGGCGACGCCCAGCACCGCGGCGCCGAGCCCCACGTACACCTCGCGCACGCCTGGCCGCTGCAACAGGTCGATCAACGGGATCGCCAGGATGAGCAGCGTCAGGCCGAGCCTGGTGCGCGCCACGAGCACTTCCCCGCCCGCGCCCGCGGCGATGAGGACCGGCACGGGGCGTTGCCAGAACGTCCGCCACCGGCTGGGCTTGACCGGGAACCCGATCGATGGACGGGAGAAGCGTCCCCCCACCAGTGACGGGCGGCGCGGCTCGGGAATGGGCTGCGGTGAAGTCATCGGTCGTGGTCGGCGGGCGCGTTACGCGCTCAGCAGATAGGGCTCGTTCCAGGCGACTTCGTACAAGCCGTTGCAGCGGGTGCAGCGCATCGTCGTCGGCCGGCCTTCGAGCGGCGAGCGGCCACGGCAGGAGGGGCACACCGCGTAGCGCTCACCCCAGCTCGACGGGAACCGCAGCGCGTTGCGCGGGGCCGGCACCACGCTCCACCGACTGGGGGGGACCTGCACGATCTGCAGCAGCGTGCGGCTGACGGTGAGCGGCTGCCGGTTCACATCGAGCACCGCTTCCACGGCGCCGAGTTTGACGATCCGGTACCACGCCCCCCGACGCAGCTTGACGTTGACGTCGGTCTGCAGTCTCGCCCATTGTTGGAGCGTCATCGCTGACCTCGCAGGAAAGCGCCCTTAAACTTGACGGGGCGCCCTCGCCCGTCAAGCGGTGAAACGATGCGGGCCGTCATCCTCTCGGACGACGGCCCGCGATGCCTATCGACGACTTCGGCTAGTTGATGCTGAACGCATTGCTCAGCGCCGACGTCAATCCGCCCACGCTCGCCTGCAAGCGGTACGCGTTGTTGCCCGAGCCCGGCAGATTGATGCTCAGGTCCGAGAAGGTCGCGACACCGGACACCAGCGTGAGGGTCTTGGTGCCCGACAGCACGGCGCCGCCGGTCCCGGTCCCGCTGGCGATCGCGATGGTGACGCTCCCCGAGAACGTCCGCACCACGTTATTGAACTGATCGCGCACGTCGACGTCGAACGCCGGGATCGTCGCGCCCGCGGTGGTCGAGACCGGCTGTGACCCGTAGTGGACCGCGATCGCGACGTCCGGATTGATCGCGAACGAGGCACTGTTCACCCCCGCCACTCCCGGCGACGAGGCCGACAACTTGTACCCGGTCCCCGACTTCTGGATGACCAGCGTGGAGAAGGTCGCGACGCCGCCTACCGCGTTGACCGTCGCGGTCCCGAGCAGCACCGCGCCATTCGCTCCCGTCCCCGCGGCAATGGCCACGGTGACCGGCCCGGTGAAGCTCGTCACCAGGGCGTTGGAGGCATTCAGCGCCTGGACCGACACGGCCGGGATGACGAGGCCAGCCGTGGTCGTCACCGGCTGCACGCTGTATACGAGGTGAATCGTGGCCGCCGCGGTGATGTTGAACGCCGAGCTCGTCGCGCCCGTCAGCCCCAGTGACGAGGCCGCCAGGGTGTAGTTCGCCCCCACCTTGTCGATGCTCAGGTTGGCGAACGACGCGACGCCCGCGTTGATCGGCGCCGTGAGCGTGCCGCTCAGCACACCGCCCGAGGGGTTGGTTCCGATCGCGATGGTGATCGAGCCCGTGACACCCTTGACCGTGACACCGCCGGCATCCTGGACGGCCACCTGCAGGCCGGGCTGGATGATCGCCCCCGCCGGCGTGCTCACCGGCTGCACGATGAAACCGAGCTTCACGGCCGTGCCACCGACCGTGTTGAAGGCCGTGCTCGTCGCGGACGCAAGTCCGGACGCGGCCGCGCTGATCTTGAAGCCGGTCCCGATCTTGTCCACGCTCAGATCCGAGAACGTGGCGACGCCCGCGACCGCCGCGACCGTCTTCGTCCCCGACAGCGTGGACCCCGGGGTCCCGGTGCCGCCCACGAGCGCCACCGTCACATTGCCGACGAATCCCGTCAGTACCGCGCCCAGCGTGTCCTTGGCCGTCACGACGATCGCCGGGGTGATCACCGCACCGGCCGGCGACGTCGCCGCCGGTTGGACGGTGAACTCGAGCCGGTCGCCCGCGGTGATGTCGAATGCCGCGCTCGTCCCACCCGTCAATCCGGCCGCCACCGCGGTGAGCGTATACCCGTTCCCCGCCGAGTCGACCGTGAGGGTGGAGAAATTCGACACCCCGGCGACCGCTTTGACGATCTTGGTGCCGCCCAGCGTCCCGAAGTTCGGGTTGGCCCCGAGCGCCACGGTGATGTTCGCCGTGAACGCCGTCGCCAGGTTGCCCTGGGCGTCGAGCGCCGAGACCCGCACCGCCGCCATCACCGTCCCCTTGCGGGTCGACAGCGGTTGCGTGGTGAACGCGAGCTGCGTCGCCGGTCCGGGATTCACCGTGAACGGCGTGCTGATGGCATCGAGTAAGCCGGCTGTCGTGGCCACGAGGGTGTAGCCGACGCCGGTCAGATTGATCTTCAACGTCGAGTACGACGAGACGCCGGCGGACGCCTTGACGGTGGTCGTCCCGGTGAGCACGCCGCCCGACGGGTTGGTCCCGATCGCGACCAGGATGTTGTTGGTGAAGGTCGTGACGGTATTGCCGAGCGAGTCCTGCGCCGCTACGCGAATCGTGGGGCTCATGCTCACGCCCGCCGTCGCCGTCGCCGGTGGCTGAACGGTGAAGCCGAGCTTGACCGCGGGACCGGTGCTGATGTTGAACGTGCCGCTCGTCACCGACGTGAGACCGGTGGACGTGGCGGTGAGCTTGTAGCCGTTGCCGCTCTTGTCGATGCTCAACGTGTTGAAGGCTGCGACACCGAGGGCGGCGCCCACCGTCGTCGTGCCCCGCAGCAGCGCGCCGCTCGTGCCGGTGCCGGACGTGATGGCCACCGTGATACTGCCCACGAAGGTCGGCACCGTATTCCCGGCCGCGTCCTGCGCCGTGACTTCGACCGCCGGTGTGATCGCCACTCCGGCCACGGTGGTGATCGGCGCAACGGTGAACGCGAGTTTCGTCGCCAAGCCCACCGTGATATCGAACGGCGCGCTGGTGGCGCCGGT
>Ga0326730_1000075_pt1 | contig 29634 bp, 27 predicted proteins | sample MHFSIPfraction_3_FD_207740 | JGI IMG/M metagenome (GOLD analysis project Ga0326730, IMG submission 207740) | Lab enriched peat soil microbial communities from Michigan Hollow, Ithaca, NY, United States - MHF7AN SIP fraction | ecosystem: Environmental > Terrestrial > Soil > Wetlands > Peat...
AGGCATTGAACACACCGCAGCCGATGATCGACTTCAGCGCGCGCTGGCTGCTCGAGCACTTGCCGGCGTCGTACCAGGAGTCACTCGTCCACAACGACTTCCGCAACGGCAACATCATGGTGTCGCCGAGCGGCGTCGTGGCGGTGCTCGACTGGGAGATCGCGCACATCGGCGACCCGATGCGCGACCTCGGCTGGATCTGCACCAACTCGTGGCGCTTCGGGCGCAGCGACCTGCCTGTCGGCGGCTTCGGCAGCTACGCAGATCTGTTTCGCGGCTACGAGAAGGTGTCCGGAACGGTGGTCGATCCCGCGCGCGTGAAGTTCTGGGAGGTGTTCGGCTCGTTCTGGTGGTCGGTCGGGTGTCTCGGCATGGCCGAGCACTACCGCACCGGCCCCGACAAGACCGTCGAGCGCCCCGCCATCGGCCGGCGCACGTCGGAGTGTCAGGTCGACTGCGTGAACCTGCTGATCCCCGGGCCCGTCGAGCTGCTCGAGCCGGACGCGGCCAAGTCGAGCGTCGACATGCCGCGCATCGACGAGCTCGTCACGAGCGTGCGCGACTACCTGCGCGACGACGTGATGCGCATGACTCAGGGCCGCACGCAGTTTCTCGCGCGCGTCGCGGGGAACTCGCTCGACGTCGTGCTGCGCGAGCTCGCGGTCGGCGAGAAGCACCGCGCGCACCAGACCGACCGGCTGCGCGGCCTGCTCGCCGAGGGCGGCGATCTCGAGTCACTCCGCTGGTCGCTGGTTCGGCGCCTGCGCGAGAACCGCATCGAGCTCGACCACCCGGGTCTCGCCGAGTATCTGCGCGAGGCGGTCGTGAACCAGGCCGCGATCGACCAGCCGACTTACAGCGGATTCAAGACCGCGCTCGCGAACCGGCGCTCCTGAACTCGACAAACGAGGCGCGCCCGCTCAGAACGACAGCGAGAAGCCGCCGGTCACGAGCGGGCCGGATCGCACCGAGATGTGGTTCGGAAGCGTCTGCGAGTCCTCGAAGTCGATCCACTTCCCCGCGCAGCCTAGAAAGAGCGTCGCGCGCACCGCGCTCGTCGGGAACAAGTGATATGCGACGCGGCCGGTCACGCTCGAGAGCTGCGGCATGTGCGAGATCGGCAGCGACGCGCCGCCGTCGAGCTCGAGCACGAAGCCGTGCCCGAGGTCGTAGGTCGCCTCGGCGCCGAGTCGCACGGCCGTCGTGCGGTACGCGCGCGCGGCGCGCGCGCCGGGCGAATCGAGCGAGTAGGAGAAGTCCAGGATCGCCACGTCGATCCAGGGGAAGACTTGGAGCCGACGCTCCGCGAAGTCGAATCTCCAGCCGGCGCCGAGATTGGCGACATTGAGCTGAATCGAGCTCTTGAACGGGCTGCCCGCCGGGAAACTCACGCCGTGACTCACGAGCGACTCCGACAGAGTCCCCGAAGAGTCGAGCTCGAGGCCCGAGTAGCCGCCGAACACGCCGACGTGCCCCCACTGCAGGCGACCGGTCACTGCGTAGAACGCCGCGTCGTCGATGCCGAGCTCCTTCAGCGTCGGACGCCGCGGGCTCGAGCTGCCGGGGTTGCCGCCCAGCGGCACTTCCACATATCCGGAAATCGGTCCGTAGAACGCGGACCCGCGCAGACTGAACTCGACGGTGCTCGGCTCGGGAGCCGCGTCGTCGGCGCGCGCGCCGAATGCGAGGCCGGCGCACGCGAGCGCGACTGAGACCACGCCGAGCAATCGGATCGACCCGCGCACCGACATCTCTCGTGTGATCGTATCTACAGAGCGCCGTGTCCGCGAGAATTACCTGAGATCTCGCTCAGCGCGGCGCGCTCGGCGGCGACCGCACCGTCTCCCCCCGGCGTTTGTCCGTACAGGCTTTCATGACCTCGAGTAGGATCCGGCGGCAGAGATCGGGGTCCGCCTTGATCTCGCCGCACCGGGTCATGGGCCAGATCGCGGCGTGCAACACCGAGTCCGGCACGTCGTCGCAGAGGGCGGGGCTGGGGCGCGCGCGCCGCAGACACTCCCTCGTGAAGATCGGAGTCTGTGCCTGACACCAGATTCCGTCGCACGTGTCGATCCGCCGGAACGCCTCGGGCGCGCAGTCGAGCTGCTCGTGCTCTCCGGCGAACGCGGTGGCGTCGTCGTCGATACGCTTGAACTCGCCGGCGATCGGCTCCTTCAGACTCTTCAAACCCCGCCACGCGTAGGGCGCCGCGATGGCGGCCGCCACGGCGCAGAACCCGAACACGAGAAGGAAGGTCCGGAACCCCTTCATCGGCTAGCCGAACGCCATGCTCCCCGAGTCAGTCGGCAGCTCTCCGGGCGCGAGCGGGACGGCGACCTCGTCCGGCGTCGGGCCGAACTTCGCAGCGAGCGGCTCGAGCTTGCCCAGGTCGAAGCCGTAGAGGCGCGCCGCGTTCTCGCCGAGCATCGCGCGCACGTCGCGCCGGTCGATCGCGTGGAACGTGTGTCGCAGTGACTTGCGCGTGTGCGGGTACGTGCCCTCGAAGTGCGGGTAGTCACTGCCCCAGAGCAGGTGATCGACCCCGATCTCGTTCCGCCCCGCGAGCTCGCGCGGCGACGGCGAGCTCGCGCCGTAGAAGCAGTTGCGGCGCGCGTAGAAGCTCGGCGCTTCGGAGGGCAGGGAGCCCTCGGCGAACTGGAACTCCCCGACGGTGCCGGTGCGCATGCGCGACCAGAGCTTGTCGAGATTCTCGAGCGTCGCGGGCACCCACGCGCAGCCCGACTCGGTCACGATGTAGCGGAGGCGCGGGAAGCGCTCGAACACACCGGACAGCAACAGATGCGTGTAACTCCGAATCGAGAACCAACCCGTCTCCACCAGCCGGATCGGCAGCGCGACCTTGTACGGCCCGTAGTCCGGCGAGCCCGTGCCGCCGTGCTGGTTCACCACGACGCCGAGGTCCTGACACACCGCCCAGAAGCGGTCGTAGTCCGGCGCGTAGAGCGGCTTCAGGTGAGTGCAGTCGGGCGGCACGTGCGGCAGCAACACGCCTCCGCGCAGGCCGTGGTCCGCGATCCAGCGCACCTCTTCGATCGCGTCGTCGATGTCGTTCAGATACACGAGGCCGATGCCCGCGCGCCGCTCGGGGAACTCACTGCACCAATCCGCGAGCCAGCGGTTGTGCGCGCGGATGCCCTCGCGCCACAGCGGATACTGCTCGACCGACGGATTGCCGCAGATCAAGACACTCGTGCGGAAGAACGGCGGCACCGTGTTCGGGAAAACGATCTCGCCGACCACGCCCTCGGTCTCCATGTCGCGCATGCGCTCGGCGTCGTCCCAGTTCTTGTGCTTCTTCGAGCCGATGTGCTCGCGCTGCGGGTTCTTGTAGCTGCCGCGCCAGTCGTCGAAGAGCTTCTGGTGCGGCGCATCGAGATACTCGCGGTACGCCTGGATGCTGGCGCCGGCGTGGGTGTCCGCGGAGATGACGACGTAGGGGCGGGAATCGGTTGCGCTGGCCATGCAGGAACTCCTCGCGCGTGATGGTATCCGACGGCGTCGCGCGCTTCAGCGCTCGATTCCGCGGGCCGCGCGGGTGTAGGATTGTTGGCCGGAGCCTGCAATGAGCCCACGCCATGTCGCACTCGCGTGCGTGTCTGGCGTCCTGTACGGACTGGCGCTCGCGGATGAGTCCTTCAGCTGGATCGGCTGGATCTGCCTTGCCCCGCTCTTCGCCATCTCTACGCGCGTCCGCCCCGGAGCCGCGACACTGCTCGGTGTCGCGTGGGCGGTCGCGGCGACGGCTGCGCTCTCGAGCTGGCTACCGGGAGCGCTGGAGGGCTACTTCGGACTCGCGCGTGGTCCCGCGCTGCTCGGCTGGCTCGCGGCCGCGCTGCTCGTGAACGGGCCGCCCTACGGGCTGCTCTGTGCGTGGCTCTCGTGGGCGGCGCGGCGACGGCCGCTCGGCCCGCTCGGCGTCGGCCTCGGGTGGCTGGCGGCCGAGTATCTGCGCGCGCACGGCCCGATCCCCGACCCCTACGCGCCCCTCGCGGCGAGCCAGCTCGGAACCGCCTGGGTGCAGGGCGCGGACCTGGTGGGAGCTCTCGGAGTGGGTGCGTTGGTCGCGTGTGGGAATGCGCTGCTGGCCGCGACAGTCACTCCCTCTCTGCGCGGCGCGGCACCGCGCCGGGAGCTCTTGCTCGCGCTCGGTGTGCTCGCGCTGTTCTGGATCTACGGCGACTCGCAGCTGGCGCACGACTTCGCCGACGGTGACTCGATCCGCGTCGCGCTCGTGCAACCGGGAGTTGCGGCGGGCGGAGGTCCTCGTGCGCAGGAGCTCGCGCTCGAGCGCGAGCTCGAGCTGAGCGCCGCGGCCGCTCGCAACCGCCCGGATCTCGTGTTCTGGCCCGAGTACGCGATCGACTTCTATCTGCGCGAGCCGAGCGCGGCGCGCGAGCGCGTGCTCGCGGCGTCGCGCGCGCTCGGCGCGGACTTGGTGCTCGGCGGCCCGCACTACCGCTACGCGGAGCCGTCGCCGCACTATCACACTTCCGTGTTCCTGCTCCGCGACGGACGAGTGACTGGGCGTTACGACAAGCTGCGCCTGGTGCCGTTCGCCGAGTACGCGCCGCTCGGCGGTCTGCTGCGCGCGGGGTCCGTCGAATACGAGCCCGGCAGCTCCGCGCGCTTGCTCGAGGCGTCGCGCGTTCGCATCGGCGCGTTCCTGTGCGCGGAGGTGCTGTTCCCGGAGATCGCGCGTGAGCTCGCTCGCTCCGGCGCCGGCGTCCTGGTCAATCCGTCGAACGACGGTTGGTTCGGCTCGGCGGGCGCCGCGAGCCTGCAGCTGCGCTCCGCGGCGCTGCGCGCGATCGAGAACCGCCGCCCGCTGGTCCGCCCGACGACGAGCGGCTACTCGGCGGTGCTCGACCCGCTGGGCCGCGTGCTCGCGCGCGGCGACCTCGGTGTTCCCGCCGTGATCGAGGCCGAGATCTCGGCCTCACACGTCATCACTTCATACCAGCGTTTCGGCGACGTGCCGGCGCTGTGCGCAGTGACTCTTGCGGCGCTCGTCACGCTCTGGACCCGGCGGAGCCGGGTCTGGCGACGGAGAAACTCGGCATGAAGACACGGACGACTCTCGCTCTCGCACTCGCGCTCCTCCTGCTGGTCCCGGCGGCGCACGCCTCCTCGCCGGGACCTTTCTCGCGGCAGCAGTTCCTGGGCCTGGGCCATTGCGAGGGCGGACCCTTCGCGACACAGCCCTGTGTCGATGCCGAGGACTGCGAAGACGGCGGCGGCGCGGCCGGGATCTGCACCACGCCGGTGAGTGACCTCGCGCTCCGCGGCGTGCTGACCTTGATCGCCGACAAAGACTCGGGCAAGGTCGAGGACACGAGCACAGTGTCGCAGACGCTCGACGCCGCGGGCAATCTCGTGCCGACGGACTTCTCGAAGTCCACGCTCACCGTCGTGCTGGAGTTCACGCACAACGGGAAGGACTACGCCTTCGCAGAGACTTACAAGGACCTCGGTGACTACGTGAATCCCAGCATCGGCATCGACTGCCACGGCTTCTGCGTTCCGACCTGGCGCGAGCCCGCGGTCGAGGCGCGCATCGCGAGCAGCGAAGAGTCGTCGGGTCCGGGCAGCGGCGGCGGCGGTGGCGGCGGGGGAGGCGGCGGCAGCGGCGGCGGCGGGGGCGGAGAAGCGAGCGGGAGCGGCATCCGCATCAGCTGGGCGACGCCGTCGCCGGCAGTGAGTCACGCGATCATCGCTGCGCTCGGACTGCCGCCCGGAACCACGCCCTTTCTCGAGACCGCAGATACCACGGCGATCTTCGATCACTCGGCGAAGAACGATCCGCTCGCGACGGTGCGGCGGATGAAGGTCGTGATCCGGGCGCTGCGCCCGCCGGGGGCGCCGTGAAGGCCGCACTCGCTCTCACGCTCGCGTTGTTGCCGTTCGCGCTCTCGCCGCCACCGGCGCACCAGGAGCTCGAGCCGAACGACGATTCCGCGCACGCGAACAGGCTCGAGATCGGTCGGCGTGTCGGCGGCCTTCTCGGAGTGACTCCGCTCGGAAACGCCGCGACCGTGAACGGCCACATCGACCCCGGCGACGTCGACTACTTCGCGCTGTACGCGCGCGCGGGCGACGTGCTGACGGCTGCCGTCACCGAGCCCGCTCGTGGCGAGCTCCACGACCCGGTGCTCGCGGTCTTCGGCCCCGGTGACTCGCTGGCCGTGGCGCGCAACGACGACGGCGGCCCGCACTTCCTGCCGCGGCTCGCGGTACCGATCGATCGCTCGGGCCTGTGGACGCTCGCAGTGAGAGCCTTCGCGGACGCCGCCCTCGAGGGCCGCGCTCGCCGCGCGAGCTTCGACTACACGCTCGTCGCAAGTCTCTCGACCGAGCCGGCTCGCGTGCAGGAGCGCGACGGCAAGGTCCGCAACGACGATCCCCGCCACGCCGACCTCGCGCTCCTCACACCGGCGTCGCTCGTGTGGAGCGAGCCGACGGTCGTGACCGGCACGCTCACGCGCGGAGACTCCGACTATTTCGTGTTGGCCGTCCCGCGCGGCGCGGTGCTCTCCGCGGCGGTCTTCGACGACGCGCAGGGCGAGTACGACGACACCATTCTGCGCGTGCTCGATTGGGACGGTACGGTGCTCGCGCAGGACGACGACTCGGGGCCCGGCTTCTTGTCCAACCTGGTGCTGCCTCGCGACGACAGTCACGCTCGCGTGCTGCTGCTCGCGCTCACGGGCTTCGATTCCGACGCCGCCGACGCTCATCCGCATCGCGAGAGCTTCCGGTATCGACTGGTGGTGTCGTTCGCAGCCCAGTGAGTCGCGAGGAAGTCTTCTCTCAAACGTCCAAGGTCACCCGCGCCCGCCAGAGACCCGCGCTGTCGCGCTCGACGCTCAGGCGGTAGGCAGTGACCGCTTTGACTTCGTTCGCGGGCAAATGTCGGGCGGAATCGAACCGTTCGCCGACCAGCACGGCCGACAGATGGATCTCGTCGTCGCCGGAGACCTGGACGTCGCGCGCGCGGAGCAGGAGCTGCTCGGCGTCGCGCAGATACACGAGCTCGTTCAGAAAGCCGCGGAGCAGCCAGTCGAGGCGCTCGTCGGAGAGCTCGAGCCGGTGCTCGACCACGTCCCGCACGGTCTCCGGTCGCTCGACCGTCGCCGCGAGCAGCGCCTCGGCAGCGGCCGCAAAGAGCTCGGAGAGACTCTCGCCGTGCGCCTCGAACGTCAGGTCGCTGGTGACGTCGTCGACGAAGTGGAAGGATGCCCGCGCGCTCATCCCTTGACGTTCCCGACGGGAGTGAGTCGCGCGACTCGGCGCGAGAGTCCCGCGATCTCGGTCGCCTCCGCCACGAGGTCGACGCTTTTGTAGGCGAAGCCCGCTTCCTCGGCGAGGCCGCGGAGTGACGCCGCGTGCACGATGATCCCGCGCTCCGCCATGGTGCGGCGCAGATCCTCGCCGCGCACGAGCTTGCGCGCGCGCGTGCGACTCATCGTTCGGCCGCTGCCGTGCGCGGTGCTGAAGAAGCTGGCCGCGCCGCTCGCGACCCCCGCCAGCAAGTAGGATCCGGTCTCCATGCTGCCGCCGATGATCACGGGTTGCCCGGTCGTGCGATAGCGCAGAGGCAGCTCGGGCGAGCCGGGCGGAAACGCGCGCGTCGCGCCCTTGCGGTGCACCAGCACGCGCCTCTGCACTCCGCCGACCTCGTGTGTCTCGAGCTTCGCGGTGTTGTGCGCGACGTCGTAGACCGTCGCGATGCCGAGCTCGGCCTGCGGCCGCGCGAACACGCTCTCGAATACCTCGCGGATGCGGTGCAGGATCACCTGCCGATTCGCGAACGCCAGATTCGCGGCGCAACACATGGCCGCGTAGTACGCGCGTCCGTCGTCGGAGGCGAAGGGTGCGCATGCGAGCTCCGGGTCGATGATCTGCAGCCCGTACTTCTTCGGCATCGCACGCAGGAAGCGATCGAGATAGTCCGTCGCGACCTGATGGCCGAACCCGCGGCTCCCGCAGTGGAACATCACGGAGACCTGCTCCGGTGACTCGAGTCCGAACGCCTTGGCGAGCTCGGCGTCGAACACGCCGTCGGCGCGCAGGACCTGTATCTCGAGATAGTGATTGCCCGAGCCGAGAGTGCCGAGCTGATTGCGGCCCCGCGCGAGCGCCTTCGCCGACACCGTGGCCGGGTCGGCCCCGCGGAAACAACCGCCCGACTCGGTGAACGCCAGGTCGTCGGCCACGCCGAAGCCGCGCCGCACGACGCACGGCGCTCCGTCTCGGAGGACCTCGTCGAGCTCCTGCGGCGACAGCTGCACGAAGCCGCTCGAGCCCACGCCCGCGGGCACGCGCTCCGCGAGCGCGCTCATGAGCGGGCGCAGCCGCGGCTCGACCTCGGCCCAAGTGAGATTCGTCCGCACCAGCCGCATCCCGCAGTTGATGTCGAAGCCGATGCCGCCGGGCGAGATCACGCCGTGCTCGGCGTCCGTCGCTGCGACGCCGCCGATCGGGAATCCATAGCCCCAGTGAGCGTCCGGCATGCAGAGACTCGCGCGGACGATGCCGGGCAAGGTCGCGACGTTCGCGGCCTGCACGAAGACCTGGTTGTCCATGGAGCGAAGGAGCTCCTCGGTCGCGAAGATGCGCACGGGCACGTGCATCCCCGGCCGCGCACCGATCGGCAGCTCCCACTCCGCTGCAGACACTCGCCGCAGAGTCGCCGGCGTGCTCATGACGTCCCTCCTTCTCGCAGTCCGAACCGCTCTCGCAGCGCAGTGACTTCGCCGGCCCACGCCGCGGAGTCCGTCGCGATCTCGGCGCGCGCGGCAGCCGGCCACTCGAGCGGCGGCTCGAACCCAGCCGCGCTCTGCGCGTACAGCTCGGGTCCCGCGTCCGAGGGATCGCGCCCCTCCCGAGCGCGGGCTGCGAGCCGAGCGCGCGCGACGGGCGCAGCGCAAACGCTCTCGACGAGGAATGCGCGCAAACCGCGCTCCGCCGCCCAGCGAAGCAGCTCGCGGCGAAGCGCAGCGCGCGCATAGGTCGCGTCGAGGATCGCGATCCGTCCCGAGCGCACGACGGGCTCGGCGCGCTCGAGCATGCCGGAGTACGTCCTGGCCGTACGCTCTTCTGTGTAGAGCTCGCCGTGGCCGCGCGCGGTCGCTTGCAGCGCGGCCTGCTGCTTGCGCACGCGGTCGGACGAAATCACGACGCCGCCGACGGCGTCGGCGAGCGCATGCGCGACGGTGCTCTTTCCCGTGCCCACGATCCCGGCCATGGCGACGACGTCGCCGCGAATGCGATCGGCGAGCGCGCTCTCGGCGAGCGCGAGGTGTCGCGCCGCGCTCGCGGCCGCCGCCCGTCTCTGTGACTCCGGCAGCGCGGCGTCGCGCGCGGCGAGGCTCGCGACCTTCGAGCGCACGGCCGCGCGATACGCAATGAAGAAGTCGACCACGCCGTACAGGTCGAAGTCGTCGCGGGCCTGCGCATAGCGGCGCAGAAAGCGCTCGGCGAGATCGCGCCGGCCGCGGTAGGCCAGGTCCATGGCGAGAAACGCGACCTCCGACGCCGCGTCGATCTGGCGATAGTCGTCCCGGAACTCGAGACAGTCGATCGCGAGCGGCGCCTCGTTGTCTTTCTCGAACCAGAGATGCTGCAGATGGAGGTCGCCGTGCGCGTCGACGATGCGCCCGGCGCGGCGGCGCGCATCGAAGCGCTCGGCGTGACTCGCGAGGAACGCGTCGGCGCGCGCCAGCGCCGCGCGCGCGCGCAGCGCGAGCTCGCCGACCTCCGCGATCTCGGCGAATGACTCGCGCACCGGCGCCGCGACTCGCTCGAGCCAGCTCTCGCGCGAGAAGGGCGCGGGCGCGCCGAGGCCGTGAGTCGCGTGAAAGGCGGAGATCCGCTCGGCGATCGCGTCGATGTGCCCGAGCCCGAGCTCACCTCGCTCGAGGAGTGACAGGGTGTCGCCGCCGGTCGGGAGGCGCCGCATCACGACACAGTGCTCGGGGACGCAGCCATCGCCGCCCGGAGCCGCGAGCTCCTCCCGCACCGGACCGACGCGCACGGCTCCCCGGGAGATCTCGACGGGCGCCACGCCGAGATACACGTCGGGGGCGAGCCGGCGATTCAATCTCACCTCGCGCAGTGAGTCGGCGTTGCGCAGGTCGCGCGTCGAGAAGTCGACGAACCCGAACCGCACCGCCTTGTGCAGCTTGAACACGCGGTCGCGGGTCAAGAAGACGTGGGAGAGGTGTGTCTGGATGTGGTCCAGGCCGAGCTCGGCTCCCACCGCCGCCGGATAGGCGCTCGCGTCGCCCAGGCCGCGAACCAGGTCGGGGTCGAGTGGCTCCACGAAGCTCCTTCCTCGCGCGTATCCAAGCGAGCCGCGTGCCGGAGCGCGTCCCGGCATGCGCTTTGCTCTAATGGTGCACATGAGCATGGAGCAACGCGACGCGCGTCGGGGTTTCGCGATTGCCGGGATTCCGATCCGGATCGACCCATCCTGGCTTCTGATCTTCGCCCTGGTGCTGTGGACCCTGTCGACGGGGTACCTGCCCTCGCGGCTGCCGCAGATCCCGCGGGGACAGGCCTGGCTCGGGGGCCTCTTGGCGACCGCCTGCTTCTTCGCCTCGCTCGTGTTTCACGAGCTCGCGCACGCGCTGGTCGCGCGCCGGGCGGGGATCTCCGTCTCGGGAATCCGCCTCTTCCTGTTCGGCGGCGTGTCGCAGATCGGAGAGGAGCCGCGGACTCCCGCGATCGAGCTGCGCGTCGCGCTCGTCGGTCCGCTCGCCAGCTTCGTCCTCGCCGCCGGCTTCTGGGTCGCCTCACTCGCCTTTCCGAGCGAGCCGCCGAGTGTCTCGGTCGCGGTGCTCCAGTATCTCGCCTGGATCAACGCGGGTCTCGGCCTCTTCAATCTTCTCCCGGGCTTTCCCCTCGACGGCGGCCGCGTGCTGCGCGCGCTGGTCTGGCGGTACACCGGGTCGTTGCAGCGCGCGACTCACTTGGCCTCGAACCTGGGCAGGGGCTTCGCGCTCGGCCTCATGCTGATCGGAGCCTTCCAGATGTACGGCGGCGCGCTCGTCGGCGGGCTGTGGTTCGTGCTGATCGGCCTGTTCCTGCGCAGCCTGGCGAGGGCGCCCTACCAGGAGCTCGTGCTGCGCAACGCGCTCCAGGGCGTCGACGTCGCCCAGGTGATGGTCCGCACACCGCTCCGTGTGTCTCCCGACCTGACGCTTCGCGCTCTGGTCGACGAGCGCTTCCTGCGCGACGGCGTGCGCGCATATCCGGTCTGTGAGGGCGAGCGAGTCCTCGGAGCGGTGTCACTCGACCAGCTGCGCGCCGTTCCCGCCGAACAGCTCGCGTCGCGCCGCGTGCGCGACGTCATGACGCCGCTCGAAGACGGTCTGCGCATCGCGCCGAGTGACTCGCTTCTGAACGCGATCCGGAAGATGGCCCTCGAACGTCTGCCGCTGCTGCTGGTCATGGAGGGCGAGAGACTCGCGGGCATCCTCACGCGCGGCGCGGTGCAGCGCGTGGTCGAAGTGCGGCGGTTGCTCGCGCCGGAGGCGTCGGCCTCGCACGAGACCTAGTCGTCCGTTGGCGCGTCGGCGGCAGCGAGTCGTCGCGCCCGCCTCGGGAGTCAGCCGAGCACCGCGAGCTCCCCGTCTCGGATCGCGTCGGCGATCTCCTGGCGCGACTCCGCCTCGCGCAGGCGGCGCTCGACCGACTCGTTGTCGAGCAGCCCGCCGATGCGCGACAGGAGCCGCGCCTGAACCCGCGGGTTCGCGGGCGAGGTCAGCAGGATGAACACGAGATGCGTGCGCTCGGAGCGGCTCGCGGCGGGGATGCCGTGGGCGGAGCGCGCGAACACGAGGACGGGCTTCTCGAGTCCCTCGAGCCGGGCGTGCGGGACGGAGACGCCGCGGCCGAGATACGTCGGCATGTCCGCTTCGCGCGCGATCACGGCGGCGGCGATCTTGCGCGCGGGGAAGGGCAGCTCGGCGGGCGGCACCGCCGCGAGCGCCCGGGTGATCGCTTCTTCGATCGACGGCGCCTCGAGCCCGAGGACGACGCGGCCCGGAGTCACGGCGTCGGCCAAGTGAGTCGGCGGTTCGACCTCGAACTCGTCCTCGACCGCGCCCACGAACTCCTCCATCACGTCCTCCAGCGTGATGAAGCCGGTCCAGGTGTTCTGCTCGTTCACGACGACGGCCCAGTGCAGGCGCAGCTTCTGCAGCTCGGCAAACGCGTCCTGCAAGGGCTGTGTCTCGCGGACGGTCGCGCAGGGGCGGGCGAGCCGGCGCAGATCGTCGCCCGTGAGCTCCGCCTTGCGGCCGTAGAAGATGTCCTTCACGTGCACCACGCCGACCGGGAGCCGCTGCGCTGGATCGAGCAGCGGAAGGCGCGAGAGGCGTGAGTCGAGCAGGATGCGCAGGTTGTCCTCCCACGGCACCGCGGTCGACAGCACGCGCGCGCCCGAGCGCAGCTTCATGGCGTCGGCCACCGTGAGTCGGCTCGAGAGCAGCACGTTCTCGATCGTGAGCAGCTGGCGGAACGAGAGCTCGCCTCCCTTCTGTGACTCGGCGATCGCAAGCCGCAGCTCGTCCTCCGAGAGTCGCTCCACCTCGGCCGCATCCCGGAGCCCGATCAGACGCAGCACCGCGTTCGCGGAGCGACTCAGCGTCACGAGGGGCAGGTAGAGCAGCGTGTAGCAGCGGCGCAGCGGCGGGGCGCACAGCAGCGCCATGCGCTCGGGCGAGCGCAGCGAGATCGTCTTCGGCACGAGCTCCGCGATGACGATCGTCACGTACGAGACGAGCACGTAAGTGACTCCGATCGCCAGCCCGTGCACGGAGATGGCCGACAGCGGCAGGTAGCCCTCGAGCGCACGCTGGATGCCGTTCGCGATCGCCGGCTCGCCCAGGAAGCCGAGGCCGATGCTCGCCAGAGTCATCCCCACCTGACAGACCGAGAGATACTCGGCGAGGCGGCTCTTGATGTGCGTGAGCGCGACGGCGCGCGGATCGCCCGCCTCCAGGAGCTGGCGGACGCGGGTCGGCCGGATCTTCACCGCCGCGAACTCCGCCAGCGCGAAGAAGGCGTTCAACCCGAGACATGCGACGACGGCCAAGAGATAGAGCAGGGTCATCCAGTGACCCCGGCGAGCGGCCTGGCTCCCGACCGGATCATGCCCGCACGCGACCCTTGCTGGTAGGAAGTGACGTTTTGCGCCTCTCCGCCCAGCATACACCGGTTAAATTGTGCGCCCGATCGCACCGATAGATGGCGGGACTCACAGAGGCGGGCGAATTGGCCAATCTGAGCTTGATGTGTCTCGTCGTGTACACGCTCGCGAGCGGGATCGTCGGCATTCGACTCCTGCAGCGGGCCATGCGCTCGCACGGGGTGCCCGAGCTGCTGGCCGGCCTGTCGTACGTGGCGGCGCCGGCGGTCGGCTACCCGCTGGCGATCATCGCCTCGCAGCTGCCGAACCGCGCGGTCGCCGTGCCGATGTACGTCGTCGGCGAGATCTCGCTCGTCTCCGGCTGCTGCTGCTTCTTGTTCTTCACGATGAAAGTGTTTCGCCCCGGGGCGCAGTGGGCCACGGGGTGCGCGCTGCTCGGCTCGCTCGTCCTGGTCTACTCCGGAGTCGGAATCACGCACTCGTTCGTCGCGTACACCGACGCGGCGGAGATCACCGCGCACGCGCGCACGCCGCTCTCGGCGATGGTCGCGGTGCTCGCTCTCTCGTACGTGTGGACCGCGCTCGAAGGGCTCCGCTACTACCGCATGATGCGCAAGCGCATGACGCTCGGTCTCGCCGATCCGGTCGTGACCAATCGCTTCCTGCTCTGGACGATGTCGGGACTCACTTCGGTGGCGTGGATCTCGTTCTCGGCGCTGATGCTCGCGGCCGGCGAGAATCTGGCGCGCAACCCGGCGAACGTCCTGGTGACTTGCGCGGGCGGCATCGCGAACACGGTGTTTCTCGTGCTGATCTTCATGCCGCCCGCGGCTTACTCGCGCTGGGTCGAACGCTCCGCGCGCTCGGCCCGGTTGGCGACGGTGTAAGCGATGGCCAGCTCCGCCGCCTTCGAAGCCGTGCAGAGCGAGCTCGAGCGCACTGCGAGCATGGACCGCTGGAGCGCGCGCGGCGCGATCCAGCTCGCGCTCATGGACGCGGGTCTCGAGGCGAGCAACGTGACTTCGGCGCAGATGAAGGTAGTCGTCGACCGCCTGCTCCCGAAGCAGCTGCAGAGCCAGAAGGTGGCCGACGTCTCGAGCCTCTGTGAACGCATCCGCGGCGCGCTCGAGCTGCTCGGCGACGACAGCCGCACCGAGTCGCCCGACAAGGTGTTCCAGCGCCTGGGCGGCTGAGCGCGCCCGCGCCGCTCGCCCGCCTAGCGTCGTCACCGCCACCACCTGCAATGGCGGCGACGCTCGCCTGGGGTGGGACGTGCACCGTTCGAGTGCGCTTCACCGCAAGGGGCCCGAGTGCTGGGGGCGGCGGCTTGATCGCGACCTGGCCAGCCGAGGTCGTCGTGAAGCCGACGCGCGACGGCGACCCCGCCTCCAGCGTGCGCATCCCCGTGCGCGCGGCGCTGAGCGCAAGCACCTGCCTCGGCAACGGGCCCGTCGTCCCGATCCTGCCGGACTAGCCTGCCGAGCGCTGAGGAACAGATGTAACCGCGTCTCGCCTCGGCGGTTGCGCGGAGGCCGGCGCGCCGAGCGACGCAGTACGGTGTCACCCGAGCGAGATTAGAGCGCCTGAATATCCCGCCGCCGTTCGGGTCGGACAGCGTCGATGAACACGACGACACAGTCACTCGGCTCTCGCACACTCATCGCGCTCGCCCTGGCCTCGGCCGCGCTCCTCGCAGCGGCGGCGAGCGCCGACGAGGGGCTCGTGCAGCCCGGGGACATGCGCAGCGGGGCGCTCCTGCTGCGCACCACCGAGGCCGGGCGCTATCTCGAGGCGCCGCGGCTCAAGACGGACGTCTCGATCACCGTCACGGGCACGATCGCGCGCGCGCGAATCACTCAGGCGTTCGAGAATCCCTCGGACCAGTGGGTCGAGGGCGTCTACGTCTTCCCCCTGCCCCCGGACGCCGGAGTCGACACACTGCGCATGCAGGTCGGTGATCGCTTCCTGGAGGGCGAAGTGAAGGAGCGCGCGCAGGCGCGCCAGATCTACGAGCGCGCGGCCGCGGAGGGCAAGAAGGCGACGCTCGTCGAGCAGCAGCGGCCGAACGTCTTCACCAACTCGGTCGCGAACATCGACCCCCACGGGACCGTGATCGTGCAGATCGAGTACCAGCACGTCGTGCGGCTCGACGGCGCCCAGCTCTCGCTGCGCGTGCCGCTCGTCGTCGCGCCGCGCTACGCGAACGGTGACGTGGGCGATCGCGCGGCGATCCGCACAGCGGTGGCGGATCCCAAGCTCGGCAAGCGCAACCCGGTCACGCTCTCCGTGACGCTGCGCGCGGGTGTGCCGCTCGCCGGGATCGCGAGCGCGTATCACACCGTGGAAGTCGAGCGCCCGAACGCCACGAGCGCCACCGTGACTCTCCTCGGAGACGCTCCGGCCGACTGTGACTTCTTGCTCAACTGGACGCTGGCGCCGAGCGCCGTCCCGCAGGCGACGGTGTTTCGCGAGGCGATCGGCGACGAGACCTACTATCTCGCGCTGATCGTGCCCGCGGCCGGCTCCGCGGGGCGCAAGCCGCTGCCGCGCGAGGCGATCTTCGTGATCGACAACTCGGGCTCGATGGCCGGTGAGTCGATGCGCCAGGCGAAGGCGGCGCTCTCGTTCGCGCTGCGCTCCCTCGGGCCCTCGGACAGCTTCAACGTGATTCGCTTCGACGACAAGTTCGAGACACTCTTCGCGAGCGCCGTTCCCGCGGACCGCGCGAACCTCGCCACCGCGGAGCGCTTCGTCGAGCGGATCGAGGCCGACGGCGGAACCGAGATACTCCCGGCGCTGCGCGCCGCGCTCGCGGACGCGACGCCGAACGACGACAGCCGGCTCCGCCAGGTGGTGCTGCTCACGGACGGCGCGGTCGGAAACGAAGATCAACTGCTCGACGAGATCGGTCGCTCGCTCGGGCGCTCGCGCCTGTTCACGATCGGCATCGGCTCCGCTCCCAACTCCTACCTGATGGAGCACGTCGCGCGCCTGGGCCGCGGCACGTTCACGCACGTCGGCTCGCAGCAGGAGGTCGGCCTGCGGGTTCGCGAGTTACTCGCGAAGCTCGAGAGCCCGGTGCTCACGGACCTGGTCGCGACGAACGACGCCGACCTCGAGATCTGGCCGAACCCGGTGCCCGACCTGTACGCGGGCGAGCCGATCGTGCTCACGGCCGTGTCGAGCGCGGGTGGGGGAACGCTGCAGCTGCACGGGCGGGTCGGCGCGAAGCCGTGGTCGGCGGCGCTCGACCTGGCGTCCGCGGTCGCGGGGCCCGGAGTCGAGAAGCTCTGGGCGCGCGAGAAGATCGGCGCGCTCGAGGAGTGGCGCTACCGAGGCGCCGCGCAGAGCGACGTCGACGCGGAGGTGCTGAAGGTCGCGCTCCGACACCATCTGGTGTCGCGGCTCTCGAGCCTGGTCGCAATCGACGTGACTCCGAGCCGGCCGCGCAGCGAGTCTCTGTTCTCGAGTGATGTGCCGACGAACCTGCCGGACGGCTGGGATTTCGGGAAGGTGCTCGGCGGCGAGGCGCCGCGCGCGGCGTTCGAGAGTGCCTGGCTCGCGAAGCTCGCCGCCGTCGAAGGTCCGAGGGGCGCCGATCCCGGGAAACCCGGCCTCGAGCTGCCGCAGACCGACCTCGGCACCGACCGGCAGATCCTGCTCGGGGCGCTCTTGCTCGCGACGGGAATCGCGCTCGCCCGCGTGCGGCGCGCGGCGCCGCGGCCGTGCTGACTCGGCGCGCGCCGGTCGCTCTCGCGGCCGCGCTCTGTGTCACTGCGGGGACCGCCCTCGGGTCACACGGCGTGTATCTCCAAGCCAAGGCGCTGCTCGCGCAGGTGCTGCTCGCGCGCGCGTGGCGAGCGAGCGTGGCGAGCGGGCGCCCGCAGAAGCCCTGGCCCTGGGCAGACACCTGGCCGGTCGCGCGCGTCCGCTTTCTGCGCCTCGGGCGCTCCGCGATCGTGCTCGCCGAGGCGGGCGGCGAGGCGCTGGCGTTCGCGCCCGCGCACGTCGCCGCGTCGCCGCTCCCGGGCGAGCCCGGCACCAGCGTCATCGCCGGCCACCGGGACACGCACTTCCGCTTCATCCGCGAGCTCGCGCCCGGCGACGAGATCGAAGTGACCCGCGCGAACGGAGACACCCGAGTGTTTCGAGTGACGCGCTCGGCGATCGTGCACGCCGGGGCGTCGGGCATCGAGATCGAAGGGGACTTGCCGCGCCTCGCGCTCGTCACTTGCTGGCCGTTCGACGCCCTTCAGCGCGGCGGGCCGCTGCGCTACGTGGTCTTCGCGGAATCCGTGCCGTGAGTCTCCGCTCGCCGCGCGCTAGCGGCCAATCGAGCCCATCATCGCGGCGGGATAGCGCTCGCCCGCCGCGGCGCCCCGGGGCGCCACTTCGTCGATGCGCTTCTTGTCCGCGGCGCTGAGAGCGATGTCACTCGCCGCGGCGTTCTCCTCGAGATACTTGCGGCGCTTCGTGCCCGGGATCGGCACCACGTCGTCTCCCTGGGCGAGCACCCAGGCCAGCGCCAGCTGACTCGCGGTACGGCCCTTCTCGCGCGCGAGTGACTCGACGCGCTTCACGAGCTCCAAGTTCTTCCCGAAGTTCTCGCCCTGGAAGCGGGGCGAGAAGCGCCGGTAGTCGTCGGCGGCGAGATCCTCGAAGCGTTGGATCTGACCCGCGAGAAAGCCGCGCCCGAGCGGGCTGTAGGCGACGAAGCCGATGCCGAGCGCGCGGCATGCGGCCAGGATCTGGTCCTCGGGGTCGCGGCTCCAGAGTGAGTACTCTGTCTGCAGCGCGCTGATCGGATGCACCGCCGAAGCGCGCTTCAGTGTCTCGACCCCCGCTTCCGAGAGTCCGAGATACCGCACCTTCCCCTGCTTCACGAGCTCCGCCATGGCGCCGACCGTCTCCTCGATCGGGGTCGCGGGGTCGAGGCGGTGCTGGTAGTAGAGGTCGATGTGGTCCGTGCCGAGGCGCCGCAGGCTGCCCTCGCAGGATGCGCGCACGTACTCGGGCTTGCCGCTGATGCTGCGCGCCGTCGGGTTCTGCCCGTCGCGCACGATCCCGAACTTGGTCGCGAGCACGACGCGGTCGCGGCGGCCGCGCAGCGCGCGCCCGATCAGCTCCTCATTCTTGTACGGGCCGTACATGTCGGCGGTGTCGAGGAAATCGACGCCGATCTCGAGCGCGCGGTGGATCGTCGCGATCGACTCCGCCTCGTCGCCGGCCCCGTAGAACTCCGACATGCCCATGCAGCCGAGCCCCTGTGCCGAGACCGTGAGCCCGTGGCGGCCGAGCTTGCGCTTCTGCATTGCCGGGTCCTCCCGATGACGATGGGGAAGACAGGCTACACTACGCCCGCTGTTGATTCGCCGGCCCGATGGCCGGCATGGAGGAAAACATGACGGACTATTTGAACTTCTACATCGACGGGGCGTGGGTCCCGCCGGTCAAGCCCGCGACGCGAGACGTGATCAACCCGGCGACGGAGAAGTCGATCGGAAAGATCTCGATGGGCAGCGCGGCGGATGTCGACAAGGCAGTCACCGCGGCGCGCCGCGCGTTCGAGACTTACTCGAAGACGACCAAGGAGGAGCGCATTGCGCTCTTGCAGAAGATCGTCGCCGTGTATCAGTCGAAGTACGAGGAGATGGCGAAGACCATCTCGACGGAGATGGGCGCGCCGATCTGGCTGTCGAAGGCCGCGCAGGCCGCGATGTTCGTCGCGCACTTCAACCAGGCGATCGAGGTGCTGAAGAGCTACGAGTTCGAGGAGAAGCGCGGCAAGACACAGATCGTCCGCGAGCCCGTGGGTGTCTGCGGTCTGATCACGCCCTGGAACTGGCCGATCAACCAGATCGCCTGCAAGGTCGCGCCGGCGCTCGCGGCGGGCTGCACGATCGTGCTGAAGCCCACCGAGGTCGCGCCGCTGAACGCGATCCTGCTCGCGCAGATCATGCACGAGGCGGGCGTGCCCAAGGGCGTGTTCAACCTGGTGAACGGCGACGGCCCGACCGTCGGTGCCGCGTTGTCGTCGCACCCGGGGATCGACATGATGTCGTTCACCGGCTCGACCCGCGCGGGCGTTCAGGTCGCGATCAACGCGGCCCCGACGGTGAAGCGAGTCACTCAGGAGCTCGGCGGCAAGTCGGCGAACATCATCCTCGACGACGCCGACTTCAAGACCGCGGTCGCGGGCGGCGTGCAGAACTGCTTCATGAACAGCGGTCAGTCGTGCAATGCGCCGACCCGCATGCTCGTGCCGCAGTCACGCCACGCGGAGGCGCTCGCGATCGCGAAGGCCACCGCCGAGAGCATCAAGGTCGGCGACCCGTTCGCCGGCGGGAATGGACTGAACCTCGGCCCCGTCGTGAGCAAGGTGCAGTTCGACAAGATCCAGGGCCTGATCCAGAAGGGCATCGACGAAGGCGCGACGCTCGTGACTGGCGGCGTCGGCCGACCCGAGGGCCTGAAAGAGGGCTACTACGTGAAGCCCACCGTGTTCGGCAACGTGAAGAACAACATGACCATCGCGCGCGAGGAGATCTTCGGGCCCGTCCTGTCGATCCTCCCGTTCCACGACGAGGAAGAGGCGGTCGCGATCGCGAACGACACGCCGTACGGCCTGTCGGGCTACGTGACTTCCGGCAGCCTCGACCACGCGAAGAAAGTCGCGAAGCGGCTGCGCACCGGGAACGTGCACCTGAACGGAGCGCCGCTCGCGTTCGACGCGCCGTTCGGCGGCTACAAGCAGTCGGGCAACGGCCGCGAGTGGGGAGTGGAGGGCTTCGAGGAATTCCTCCAGATCAAGGCGGTGTTCGGCTACTCCGCGGAGTGAGTCGCTAGCCGCGAGTCACTGAGTTCGAGAAGAGCGGTCGGTCGCCTCGGCGCCCGGCCGCTCTTCGCTTCTTGCGGTACGGTGAGGGCATGTGATTCGCACTCGTCGCCGCGCTGGTTCTGTGCACCGGCACGCCGATCAGCAAGCTGAGCCCGACGCAGTACGACGTCACGCAGAACGGCGGCACCGAGGCGCCGTTCCACAACGAGTACTGGGACAACCACGCGCCGGGTATCTACGTCGACGTGGTCTCCGGCGTTCCGCTGTTCTCGTCGCTCGACAAGTACGACTCGGGCACCGGCTGGCCGAGCTTCACGCGGCCGATCGATCCGAACGCCGTGAAGACGGTCCAGGATCGGAGTCTGTCCATGGTGCGCACGGAGGTGCGCTCGGCGAAGGCGAACTCACACCTGGGTCACCTCTTCGACGACGGCCCCGCGCCGACGGGCAAGCGCTACTGCATGAACTCGGCCGCGCTGCGCTTCGTTCCCGTCGAGAGACTCGCCGCGGAGGGCTACGGGCAGTATCTGCCGGCGTTCGAGAAGGCGGGCGTGAAGCTCCCGGCGGCCGCGGCGGCCGCGGCGGCCGCAGCGGCCGCGTCGGACAAGCGTGAGACGGCACTGCTCGCGGGCGGCTGCTTCTGGGGCATGCAGGATCTCCTGCGCAAGCAGCCGGGGGTCGTTCGCACCGAGGTGGGTTACACCGGCGGAACGCTGGAGCACCCGAAGTACGACGACGTGCACGCCGGCCGCGGCGGTCACGCGGAAGCCGTGAAGGTGGTCTTCGATCCGGCAGTCACCTCGTACGAGGACATCCTGCTGTTCTTCTTCCGCATGCACGACCCGACGACCAAGAACCAGCAGGGCAACGACGTCGGTGTCTCGTACCGCTCGGCGATCTTCTACGAGAACGCCGCGCAGAAGAAGACCGCAGAGGAAGTGAGGGCCAGGGTCGACGCGTCGGGGAAGTGGCGGAAGCCCGTGGTCACCGAGATCATCGCGGCCGGACCCTTCTGGCCCGCGGAGGCCGAGCACCAGGACTATCTCGAGAAGCACCCCGGCGGGTACACCTGCCACTACGTCCGCAGCTTCGACTTCAAGTCGCCTGCCGCGAAGGAGTGACTCGCGCCGGCTAGCGGTCCCTGCTCAGCTTGCCCCTCTCGCGCTCGAGCTCGGCGGGGTCGATGTCCGCGTCGCGCGCGGCGCCGCCCGAGCAACCGGGTCTGCCGAACGCCAGCACGACACATGCGGGGTGCCCGCACGGGCACTCACCCGGCGCCGACGCGCCCTCCTGGCACTCGGCCGAGCAGTAGCGCGAGGATCCCCGCGCTCGGCAGCCGCAGCCGCGGCGTCCGCATTCGAGCGAGTTCTTCATTCGATCTTCCTCCGTGTGCGAGTCACTCCGGGCGCCGAAGAGAGGTACTCCACCGAGCGTCGGGGTTGAGGGGGGCCGCCTCGGTGGAGCACCTCTGTCCCTCCCCCAAGGGAGAGACTCGGCATGCGAGCGAGACGGATCGCAAGAGCGATGCCAAGCGTTCGGCGCCGCGCACACGCGTTTCGGGCTCGCGCGGTCCCGCGCGAACAAGCGCGTTCTACAACTCTCCATCCCTGAGTGACTCGCGGGAAACGCAACACGCGTCGGCGTGACGCAGCGCACATTGCTCAGCGCCTCGTCGAGAGTGTGACGCCGACCACGGTACGCCCTCTGCAATATTCGCCAGCATGGTCTCGCGCACACCGCCCCGCGCTCGATTCGCGAACGGACCCCCAGCCGCTCGAGCCAACGGTACAAACTACAAGCGCGACCGTTCGGCCGGCGAGAAAGACGGAGGCCGTCTGAGCGAGACACTCATCCCCGGCCGTACGGCGTCCGCTGCGCGAAACCGAGAGCGCCCCGCAGATGTTGCGCGCGCGGGCGCGTTGATCTCGACTCTGGTGATCGCCGCCCTCGGCGCCGGCGCATCGCTGTTGCTCTGGCAAGCCATGGAGCGGGATCAAGCTCGCGAGCAAGAGCGCGACGCGTCGGTCGTCGCGAGCTCACTCGCGCACGTGATCGGCGCGCGCATCGAAGAGCAGCATCTCGACGCCCTGCGGCGCTGGGCCGCGGGGGCGGCGGCAGCAGACGCGAAGGACTGGCGCGACAAGGCGAACGTGTTTCTCGCGGATCACTCCGGCTTCCGCGCGCTCGCGCGCGTCGAGGAGGGTCGCATTCGGGAGCTCGCGGTCTCCGGCGACGGGCGCGAGATACTCGGGGCGCTCGAGCCGCGACTCGGTTCGGGCGGAGTGGCGCCCGATCCGATCCGTCTGCCGGACGGCCGCGTGGTGCTCGCGATCCGCGTCGCCAGCGCGAGCGCCGCGGACGCGGCCCGCTCCACGCTCGCCGTATTCGTTCCCGAGGTGTCACTGGGCCGCGTCCTCGAGCAGCGCGCGCCCGGGTACGCGATTCGCGTGCTGTGCGGGGCCGAGGAGATCTATCGCAACGCCGAAGCCGAGCGAGATTCCTCGGGGAATCACTTCTGGGCGACCGAGACGGTGCGCCTCAGCTCCGGGCCGGATTGGTCGGTGATGGTGCACACGACCGAGTTACTCGCCGGCGACATGCGCCGCCTGGCGCCGTTGCTCGCGCTCGCGGCGGGCCTGCTGATCTCCGGGCTGATCGCCTCGCTCGTCCACGTCAGCCAGACTTCGCGCAGCCGGGCGGCAGCGCTCGCCTACGCCAACCTCGGACTGCGCGAGCGGATTCAGGCGACGAGTCACGACGAGGCCGAGATCCGGCGCCTGAACGCGGTGCTCGAGGCGCGCGTCGAGGAGCGCACGAGCGCGCTACAGGAGACCATCGCCGAGCTCGAGACGTTCAACTACTCGGTGTCTCACGATCTGCGTTCGCCGCTGGGCGCGATCCTCAACTTCGCTGCGATCCTCTCCGAGGACTACGGCGAGACACTCGACGCGAGCGGCCGCGAATATCTGCAGCGCATCACGTCGGGGGCGGCCGGAGTCGTGTCGCTGATGGACGGGCTGCTCGCCTTCTCGCGCAGCGGGCGAGAGGAGCTCCACAAGGCGCGCGTCGACGTTCAGCGCCTGGTCCGGGAGCTCTGCGACGAGCAGCGGGCGGCGCGCGGGGAGGGCAGCTGCAAGTTCGAGATCGGCGAGCTCCCGCCGGCGTACGCCGACCCGTCGATGGTGCGACTCATCTTCTCGAACTTGATCTCGAACGCCTGCAAGTTCGTGCGCAACGGTGAGTCGCCCAGCGTCGAGATCGGCGCGCGGACCGAGGGCGCCGACGTCGTCTACTTCATTCGCGACCAGGGCATCGGCTTCGACATGCGCTTCGCGGAGAAGCTCTTCGGGGTCTTCGAGCGACTCCACGCCAGCGACGAATACGAAGGTCACGGCGTCGGACTCGCGATCGTCGCTCGCCTGGCGCGACGCCACGGCGGCCGCGCCTGGGCCGAGGGAGCGCTCGGCAAGGGCGCCACCTTCTACCTGAAGCTCCCACGAGACGGAAGAAATGGCAGCACCCCGTTCCTCTATGTCTGACCTCCTGCTCGTCGAGGACAACGTGAGTGACATCATGGTCGCGCAGCGCGCGTTCCGCCTTCACGGTCTCGAGCACCGGGTCAAGATCCTGCGCGACGGCGCGGAGGCGTTGGACTATCTCACCGGTGAGGGTCTCGGAGACGAGGCCGAGCCGCCGCCTCTGCCGAAGGTCGTCCTCCTGGATCTGCGCATGCCGCGCGTCGACGGCCGCGCCGTTCTCCAGCTGATGCGCGCCGACGAGCGCATGCGCGAAGTGCCGATCGTGGTCGTCAGCTCGTCGCGCGCCGAGAAGGACATGCGCGATTGCTACCGGCTGGGGGCGAACAGCTTCGTCGTGAAGAGCTTCGATGCGAAGCGGCCCGGCGAGTATCTCGTCGACGTCGCGCGCTATTGGCTGAATCTCAACCGAGTTCCGGAGTGACTGAGAGAAGGGGAGATCTCACATGCCCGAACCGAGAGCCTTGATCGTGGACGACGACGCCGACTTCCGCGCGAGTCTCGAGCTGCTCGTGCAGCGCGAGCGCTTCGAGACCCGCACGGCGGGATCGCTCGAGGACGCGCGCAAGGAGATGGCGACGAGCGCGTTCGACGTGGTTCTGATGGACCTCGGACTGCCGGACGGCGACGGCCTGGCGTGGCTGAGCGAGCAGGAGGCGGAGTCACTCGAGGTCATCGTGATCACCGGCAGCGCCAGCGTCGAAGCGGCGATCGGCGCGCTGCGCGCGGGCGCGCTGGACTATCTGACCAAGCCCATCGATCGCGCGCGGCTCAGCACCGCCTTGCTCAACGTGGCGCGCACCAAGGAGCTGAAGGCGCAGGTCGGGACGCTGCGCGGCGAGCTGCGCGACCTCGGCCGCTTCGGCGCGATGGTCGGCCGCTCCAAGGCCATGCTCGAGGTGTACGGCCTCGTCGCGCGCGTCGCGCCCACCGACGCGACCGTTTTCATCACCGGAGAAAGCGGCACGGGCAAGGAGCTCGTCGCACAGACGATTCACACGCTGAGCGCGCGCAAGGCGCAGCTCATACTGCCCGTGAACTGCGGCGCGGTATCTCCGACTTTGATCGAGAGCGAGCTGTTCGGCCACGAGCGCGGCAGCTTCACCGGCGCCGACAAGCAGCGCAAAGGCTACTTCGAGCGCGCGAACGGCGGGACGCTGTTTCTCGACGAAGTGAGCGAGATGCCGCTCGATCTGCAGGTGAAGCTCCTGCGCGTGCTCGAGACGGGCACGATCGTGCGCGTCGGCGGCAACGAGCCCATCGAAGTCGACGTGCGCGTCGTGGCCGCGACCAATCGCGATCCCGAGGAAGCGGTGAAGAGCGGGCAACTGCGCGAGGACCTGTACTACCGGCTGAACGTGTTTCCGATCCACCTGACTCCGCTGCGCGGCCGGCCCGAGGACATCGAGCTGCTCGCCGATTTCTTCCTGTGTCAGCTGAACCGCGACGCCGAGTCACCGAAGCGCTGGAGCCACGCCGCTCTGCAGCGGCTGCGCCAGAACCCGTGGACCGGCAACGTGCGCGAGCTGAAGAACGTCGTTCAGCGCGCCTTCATCCTCGGAGACGACGAGATCGGACCCGAAGCGCTGCCGCTCGCGGCGGCCGCGCCCGTCTGTGCGGGCGAGCCCGCTTCGATCCGCATCGAGATCGGAACCAAGATCTGCGACGCGGAGCGCGCGCTGATCCTCGCGACGCTCGAAGGGCTCGGCGAGGACAAGAAGAAGACGGCCGAGACACTCGGTGTGAGTCTCAAGACCCTGTACAACCGATTGAACGTCTACGCGGCCGGAGGTCACTCGGTCGGAGCAGATTGAACAAGCTTCGCCGCCAACGCCGCTGCGGTCCGCGCAGTGACGATCCAGTCTTGGTACGCGCGTTGCTCCCCTCTACGTCGGGTCATGACGACCCGTGGGAGTCAACGATGACGAAATGCAGGACTCACTCCATACGCCGAACGCTCGCTTTCGTGGTGGCGGCCTCTCTGGGGCTCTCCTCCTTCGCGAGCGCCGGCAGCGCGATGCCGGATGCCTGGATCACCACGAAGCTGAAGATCGCGCTCCTCACGACGCAGGACGTATCCGCCGCGACGGTGAATGTCGACACGGTCGACGGCCGAGTCACTCTACACGGTGTCGTCGGCTCGGCCGCCGAGAAGGCCAAGGCCGAGGCGGTCGCGCGCGAGATCCGCGGAACGCGGGAGGTGCGCAACCTGCTGCAGGTGGTCGCGCCAAGCGCGCGGCCCGAGGTGAAGGTCGCGGACTCCGAGCTCTCGGATCGCGTCTCCGCGGCGCTCGCCAAAGACGAAGCGCTCCGAGATAGTCACATCGCCGTCGCGTCGGTGAACAAGGGCGTAGTGCTGCTGTCCGGGAGCGCACGGACCTTGAGTGACACCTTGCGCGCGCTCGAGGTCGCGTCCCGAGTCGAGGGCGTACGCCACGTCGCGAGCGAGATCGAGAGCCCGGACGTGGTCGGCGACGCCGAAGTCTGGCGCGACGGCAGGTACGATGCGGCCGCGGCCATGCGCTCGACCGCGCGCGACATGTGGACCACGAGCGCCGTGAAGCTGCGCCTGCTCGCCGACAGCAAGACCCCCGGCTTCGACATCAGCGTCGACACCGATGGAGGCGTGGTGACGCTCTTCGGCGTCGTCGACTCACAGACCGCCAAGGACGCGGCGGGCGCCGAAGCGCGCAAGGTCGAGGGTGTGACTAGCCTGGTGAACGAGCTCCAAGTCGTCCCGCAGACGCTGCAGTCGGCCGTCGCGGCCAACGATGCGTCGCTCGACGATGCGGTGCGCAAGCGCCTCGACGCCAACGAGCGGCTGAAGCGCTCGGACATCGACGTGGACGTGAAGAACGGCGTCGTGCGCCTGACCGGGTCGGTCGCCAGTCAGAGCGATCGCATCACGGCGTTGACGTTGACTCGCGGCACCGCGGGCGTGCGTGGGATCCTCGACGAGCTGAACGTCACGGCCTCCGTGTCGGCGAGGTAGCGTCCTGGCGGGTGGTACGACGGGTCCTCAGTGACTCGGCTCCGTGACTCCCCAGCGCTCTTCCGGCGAGCCGCGCTGCGGCGGGTGGAAGAAGAGCTCGGTCCAGAGCCAGCCGATGCTCTCGCCGAGGACGTCCTTCGCGCCAGCGCTCGTGCGCCACCAGGCCTGGGGGTCGTAGGAGCTCGGAGTCGCCGCGAGGATTCCGACGCGGACCCCCGGGCCGAAGGCCATGCGATGCAGCAGCCACGAGCGGCGGCTGTGGACTCCCGACGAGAAGACGTCCAGCGCATCGACGGGAAGGCCCGAGCGCGCGACCCACTCGCGCACCATGACCGCATTGAGATACGAGCGATCCTGCGCCGAGGCGGGCGCGGGCACGGCGACCACCGAGCCACTGGGCAGCCCGCGCCGCACGAGATACTCGCGGGCTTCGTCCGCGTAGGAGCTCGCGCCGGCGCGCTCTCGCTCGCGCTCGTTCTCGATCGGCCCGCCGGTCACGAGCACCTGCTTGTAGGGGCCGTCGAAGAAGGCGCGGATCGCCTGGTCGAGCTCGTCGGTCGGCATCCAGCCTTCGATCACCAGGACCGCGCCGCCCACCGGCTCGCTCGGTGCGAGGAACGCGTACACGTGGCGCACCGCAAAGAGCGCCGCCGCGGCGCCCGCGACGAGCAGGATGAGCCAGGTCCACAGCGTGGGAACCCAGACGTGTCGGCGGCGGAAGAGGGCGGGGCGCTTCATGCGCACGGGACTCTAAAGGGCGTTCGCGAAAGTCACGAGCCCGCGAGCCTGCGCCTCGAACGCCGGCCGGCGGGACTAAGCATGCAACAGCGCCGCGCGATCCTCGACCTCGAGTCACACAAGCGCGCTCAAGTCGCCGGACGCCGCGGACGAAAGAGTGGCCAGGAGGCCGCACATGTCGGTTCGCGTCGTCGCTCGCGGCGTGCTCGCGCTGTGGCTCGCGCTCGCGCTGCCGGGCGCGGCGAACGCCGTCGACTTGTTCCGCTGGGTGACTCCCGATGGCCGGGTCGAGATCGGCTCGACTCCGCCGCCCGGCGTACACGCCGAGCCGTGGCATCCGGAGCAGCCGGCGCCGCCGGCAGTCACTCCGCCCACCCCCGCGCCATCCAGTGCGGCGACCGCCGTCCCGACGCTGCGCAAGCTCGCCCAGCCCGCGCTCGCGGAGACCAAGCCGAACTGCGGCCTCGGACGCGCCCAGGCGCTCGACCTCGCCCGCCAGCGCCAGGAGACGGAGCAGGAGATCGCCCGCCTCGAGGCTGCGATCGCGGAATACGAGGACACCCCGGTCGCCTACGAAGACTCCTCGTGTCTGCGCGACAAGTACGGCGCCATCGCCAAGAACTGCACCGGCAGGTCGTTCGACCGCGACGAGGCGATCGAGGAGTCGCAGACGCAGCTCGAGGCGGCGCACCGGAAGCTCGGCGACCTCGAGGACCAGGAGCGCGTGGCCACTGCGAACGACGACTGCGCGGCGGTCCCGGCCGCGCCCTCCCGCTAGCCCGGGCCGAGTCCGCCCGTCGGTCTGGCATCATGCCGGCGGGAGGACTGACGGTGAAGGTCGGCGTCTTCAGCTTCAACACCGAGTACACGCTGCGCGCCGACCGGCTCGCGCGCGCTGCGGAAGAGCGCGGCTTCGAGTCACTCTGGCTGCCCGAGCACACGCACATCCCCGCGCCGGCCGACGGCATGGTTGAAACGCCCCTCGGCGGCGAGCTGCCCGTCGAGTACCGGCACATGTCGGATCCGTTCGCAGGCCTCGCGGCCGCGGCCGCAGTCACATCGAAGCTGATCCTCGGCACGAGTATCTGTCTCATCAATCAGCACCACCCGATCGTGCTCGCCAAGCAAGTGGCCACGCTCGACCGGCTGTGCGACGGCCGCTTCATCTTCGGCGTCGGCGCCGGCTGGAACGTGGTCGAGATGCAGAACCACGGCGTCGAGTTCGCCGACCGCTGGCCCCAAGCGATCGAGCGGCTCGCCGCGCTGAAGGCTCTGTGGACGCAGGAGCAGCCGCGCTTCGCCGGCAAGTTCGTGCGCTTCGACTCACTCTGGTCGTATCCGAAGCCAATCCAGCAGCCCCATCCTCCGATCGTCCTCGGGACGCTCGACACCCCGTTCGGCCGCGCACAGGTCGCGAAGCACGCGGACGGCTGGCTGCCGCTCACCTTCGACGTGAGGCGCGCAAAGCAGAGCATCGACGACGTGCGCGCGCGCATGCGGGCGCTCGGCCGCGACGACGCGAAGCTCGCCGTTTCCCTGTTCTTCCTCGAGGACAAGGAGCAGAACGAGGACACCCTGCGCGCCGCGAGTGACCTCGGAGTCGAGCGCGCGATCCTGCGCCTGCCGATCGGCGCGGACTCACTCGTTCTGGCGAGTCTCGACCGCTACGCGGAGCTGGCGGCGCGAGTGCGCAAACCCCGCTAGCTACGGCGCGGCTCTGAGTGCCGCCTTGTACGCTTTCTTTGCAGCCTTCGCGGCCTGCTTCGCGGCCTTGAGCTGCGCCTTCGCCGCCTTCAGACTCGCTTTTCGCGCGACCGCGATCTGCTGCTCCGTCTCGTGCATCGCGTCGTCGTCGTTGCTCATCCCGCCGTGGCCCATGTCGTGCGGCACGAGGACGCGGACGAGGAGGTCGGTGTGGTTCGACGCAGAGTCGGTGACTCGGTACAGCGCGGAGTAAGTGCGCCCTGACCCGGGGCCCGAGCGCTCGGCGCGGAGCTGGAAGCTCCGGTCGTCGGTTCCGAGGTCCGCACCCTGGATGTCGGCGTCGGAGTTGCCGTCGCCGATGCCGTTGTCGGGCTCGCTGCTCGAGATCGAGACGAGCTCGACCTCCGGGCTCGAGTCACAGGTGTCGAAGGCAACGACGTCGACCTGTACGTCTTGCAGCTTGTGGTTCGGCGGCCAGAGGACGGACGGATCCGGCGAGGCGAAGGCCATCGGCGGCGTCGAGTCGCTCACCGTCACTACGGCCGTGTCGGACGCGGTCGACTGCACCCCCGTCACGGGATCCGTGAACGTCACGGTCAACGTGACTTCGGTCGCGCCGACGGGGAAGACACCGATCGGTGTCAGGCTCGTG
>Ga0326730_1000077_pt1 | contig 29322 bp, 21 predicted proteins | sample MHFSIPfraction_3_FD_207740 | JGI IMG/M metagenome (GOLD analysis project Ga0326730, IMG submission 207740) | Lab enriched peat soil microbial communities from Michigan Hollow, Ithaca, NY, United States - MHF7AN SIP fraction | ecosystem: Environmental > Terrestrial > Soil > Wetlands > Peat...
TCTGGCGGATCAGGTCGAGCTCGTGACTCAGGGCGAGGCCGTCGTGTCTCTCGATTCCCAGCCGCTCGAGCAGCTCGTCCTTCAGCTCGTCGAGAATCTCCGTCGAGCGAAAAGGAGCGAGCGCCAGGCCGACCTGCCGCGACGCGAACGCGGCGACTCCCGCCCACTTGAAGAGCGATGGATGGCGCCGGTACCACGACGCGTAAGTCGCGGTGATCGCGGCGTTGCGCTCGCGGACCTCTCTCTCCGGCGGCAGGCGCGCGTCCAGCTCCCTCCGCCAGTCTCGACTCGCCGCCGCGCTGCCGGCCGCGTCACTCACCATGTGTCTTCCTCCCCGACGACGCTGCGCGGGAAGCCGGATAGCGCGCGGGATGCCTGCATGCCCGACATCGACGCCGCCTCGATGCAGCCGGCGTTGAGCCCCGTGCGGATCCAGTCGCCTGCGAGGATCAGGTGCGCGAAGCCGGACTCGTTGGTGCGCAGGCGGTGCTCGGTGCTCCCGGGCACGGAGAGTGTGTAGCGCTCGCTCGGATCGATGTTGGCGCGCACGTACTGCGAGCCGATGCGCTCCCAGCCGGTGCGATCGTGCGGGTCGACCAGCAGCGAGGGATCGAACGGGCATGGGTGACTCGGATCGCCGGGCCAGAGATGCTCGGCGTGCAGCTTCAGGAACTCGAGCGCCGTCTGACAGACCGTCTCGGTCTCTCGCGCGGGATAGCTCGGATCGGTGAACGGCGCGGGCTCGTCGGTGTCGCGCATCGGGCCGCAGAGATACGCGATGTGTCCCGGGACCGCCCCCGCGGGCCAATCCTCGTGCGGGAGCAAGTGAGACAAGTCGGCCCAGGTGCTGAGCGGGCGTACATACGAGCCGACCACCGGAATCTTGTCGCGCCAACCGAGCTGCTCGAGGTTCGGGGTCAGCCAGAGCTGGACGCCCATGGTCCGCATCGTCTCGACCTTGTGCACCATCGCGCTCCAGCGAGGGCTCGCGGAGATCAGCGCGTCGCAGATCGGCGGCAGCGCCGCGATCGGGATGCCGAGCACGACCTCGTCGAAGTCGACGGCTTGGCGCAGCGTGCGCTCCTCGACGTCGGCCCACTCGGTCCACGTCGACTCGAGGTTCATGTTCTCGCCGCGCGCCTGCCGCAGCTCGAGTGACTCGCCCTCGACGAGCTGGTCGCAGAGCGGCTCCGAGGGCCAGCACGGCAGCCCCTTCACGTCGATGAGGGGCTGGTACTCGCCGTTCTTCACGTGCACCTGCCGGCGCAGCTTCACCGCGGCGAGCGCCTTCTTGTCCGCGGACAGCTGCAGCTCGACCACGCGGTGGAAGAACTGGAAGCGGACGCCGCGGCGCTTCAACACCTGGTACAGCGGCGCGAACACGACGTCGCCCATGCCCGCCTGCATGAGCCACATGCATGCGCCCTTGTAGCCGAGGAACATGCGCACGCCGCTCTTGAGACCCGTGCCCGCGGCGAGTGTCTCGCGAGCGGGGTCGCCCTGGCGGAAGCCGAAGACCGTGTCGTAGCTGCCGCGCAGGAAAGCCGAGTCACGGATCGAGCTCGGGGCGCCGTGCCGAATCAGCCAGTCGCCGAAGTCCAGCGCGTCGAGTCGGTCGAAGCCGCCTTCGGGAAGCAGGACCTCGTCCTCGATCACGCCGCGCACTACGGCGCCCGCGACCTCCGCCAGGAGCAGGAAGCGGCGCACGACGTCGCTGCGCTCGGCCAGCGGGCGGACCGCCTGCAGGAAGAGCTCGACGGACGAGTGAATCACGTCGAGCTCGACCGCCACCAAGCGAGTGAGCTTCGGGGGCAGCGCGCGCGCGAGGTCGAGCGCGTGGTCGAGCAGCACGCGCGCCGGGACGTCGACGGCGTCCTCGACGTCGTCGCGCAGCCGGTCGAGCAAGTGACTCCACCAGTGGTGAGAGGTCGCCGACGACTTCGCGACGGGATCGAGATCTTCCGGATGGAGCGCGAGCACCTCGCCCCACGCGTCGCGCAGCCAGGCGAGCGGCGCGGTGAGATAGTCGACCAGGCCAAAGGGCGTGCCGTCGCCGGGGAGTCCCTTGCGCCGGGGGAACGTCGCCGGCCAGTGAGCCCAGCGCTCGCCGAGCTTTTCCTCGGAGACGATGAAGTCGTGCGGCTTGAACGCGTCGTCCCAGCGCGCGAGCGGCGCGCCGGGCGGTCGCCCGAGCTCGGCGTAGCAGCGCCGGATCTGATTGAAGGCGTTCTCGTAGAACCCGAACCAGACGTGGAGCCCGTGCTCCTCGATCCGGCCGCGCACCCCGGGCGGTCCACTGCGGTTGCGGCCGCTCGCGCCCTTGCCGCCGAGGCGCCAACCGAGCGTGTAGACGGTGACCTCGAGATCTTTGGCGGCCGGGTTCTTCGGGTCGGTGAGCTCGAACGCGGCGGAGAGACTCCCCATCCCACCGCCCAAGATTGCGATGCGTCGCTTCGCCATCGGGTCCTCTTACTTCGAGCGCGCTAGCGACTGTCGTGCCAACGACATGAGCCAGCGCGGGCCGCGACCTCGGGTTCCGGCGTCAGGCGCACTGTTCAGTTCAGCGCACTGTTCAGTCGAGCGAACAGGCGGAGAGCGATCTTCGCGCGCGCGGCTGCGCCAATGCGCACGGCGCACGCGCGGCGCGTTGGCATGTGAATTGATCTCCACATCTCCGACGATGAGTGCGGTCTTCCCGCTCCCCACCCGCGTTCCGCAGATTCCCCTCGACACGAGCGCGCGCCGCGCGGCGTACGAGTTGGCGCAGGCGATCGCCGCGCGCCCGGCGATCGAGGAGTTACTGCGTGTCGCAGTCGCGGCGAGCCGCGAGCTCTTCGACGCCGACGAAGCGGCGCTCTGCTTGAGTGAGCCGAGCGCCGCGGCTCTGGCGTTCGCGGGCGCTCCGCTGATCTCGGTTGCGCCCGCCGGCTCGCGCGCCGCGCGGCGCAGCGCTGCGCGCGTCGTGTACTGCGCGCCGCTCGTGGTCGCGGGTGAGCCGATCGGAGTCTTGCGACTCACCAACCCGGCCGCGGGGCGCGCGCTCGAGGACGCGGACCTCCTGTTCTTGAACTCGATCGCGCGCGATCTCGCGAACGCGCTCGGCGCGGGCCGCGGAGGCACGCCAAGCCCTCGCGATCCGAGCGCGAACGTCTTCTCGCGCGAAGGCGACTTCTGGACCGTCGCGCACGCCGGTGAGCTCGCGCGCGTGAAGCACGGCAAGGGTATGGGCCAGATCGCGCTCCTGCTCGAGAGCCCCGGCCGCGAGCATCATGCGCTCGACATGGTCACTGCGAACGCCGCGCTTGCCCGCAGCGCGCCGGCGTCCAACGACGTGCTGCTCGATGCGGAATCGCGCCGCGCATACCGCAGTCGCATCGCCTTGCTGAAGGAGACGGTCGACGAAGCGCGCGCACGGAACGATGCGCCGCGCGCCGCGTGCGCCGAGACCGAGATCGAGTTCCTGCTCGCCGAGCTGCGGCGCTGCGTCGGGCTCGGCGGGCGTCCGCGCGCCGCGGCGTCGGCCGCGGAGCGCGCGCGCCAGAACGTGACTCGCAGCATCCGCGCCGCGATCCGCCACCTCGCGACTCACCACGCCGCGCTCGCCCGACACTTCGATCGCACGATTCGCACCGGGCTGTTCTGCTCCTACAACCCCGACCCGCGCGTCCCGATCGCCTGGGAGCTCTAGGGGCGCGATCGCCCGCGTCCGCGCCTTCGCTTGCGCGCCGTGCCACACTCCGGCTCCCGAATCCGAGAGGAGCATCCGCGATGGCCGGCTTGGTCGAGCGCACCGATTCCGAGGGTGTCGCAGTTCTGTGTCTCAACCGTCCTGAGGTGCTGAACGCCCTCTCGCCGAAGCTGTTCGAGGAGCTGCGCGGGCACGTGGATCGACTCGCGGGACAGACCGACACCGTGGGGTGTGTGGTGCTGCGCGGCGCGGGTCGCTCGTTCTCCGCAGGCAACGATCTGCGCGCGATCCAGGCCGGCGAGCGCGCAGCGTCGCCGCACTTTCAGGCCGAGACACTCGACGCGCTCGAGCGCTTGCCGCAGCCCGTGATCGCCGCGGTGCAAGGTCACTGCTACACGGGCGCGCTCGAGCTCGCGCTCGCCTGCGACCTGTTGATCGCCGCCGAGTCGGCGCGCTTCGCGGACACGCACGGAAAGTTCGGGATGACTCCGACCTGGGGCATGAGTCAGCGCCTGCCGCGCCGCATCGGGCCGCTGCGCGCGAAGCAGCTCATGTTCAGCGGCCGCCCCGTGAGCGGCGCCGACGCCGTCGCGCTCGGCCTCGCGAATCAGTGCGTCCCGGACGCGGAGCTCGAGTCGGCGGCGCTCGCGCTGGCGCGCGAGATCGCGGCGAACTCCTGGTTCACCTTGCGCACGGAGAAGACGCTGATCCGCGAGGGCGAGTCACTCGGCCTGGCCGACGCGCTCTCGTTCGAGCGCCGCACGAGCCCCGGCGCGGGGCCGGACCTGACGGAGCGCTTGAAGGGCTTCGGAAAGCGCTAGTCCGGACGACCCGGGCTCAGGGACCGACCTCCGTCGCCGCCGCGCAGGTCTGTCCGTGCGCGGCGGCCACGCCCGAGAGGCCCTTCATGATCCGCGCCCACGAGACGATCGAACACTCGCCGGTGTCGGTCGGCGAGTCACAGCGGCGATTCGCTGCCGCGGACAGCGGGGCCGACTGCTTCGCGAGCGCGTTGCGCAGCCAGGACCCGTCGCTCGCGTCGACGCTGTTGTCGCCGTTGATGTCTCCGCACTGACACGCGGAGCCGACACCATCTGGTGTCGTCGTGCCGAACCCGCCGCCGTCGCCCTGACTCGCGTTCGCGGTGCGCGGGCAGTTGTCGGTCGCGTCGGGCACGCCGTCGGCGTCGGAGTCGAGCGTGGTCAGGCGAGTCCGGATCCAGGTGTCGAAGACGGGGACGGCGGTCGCGTCGGGCACGAGGGTCCCATCGGGCATGCGGATCGCCGGGTCGGTCGACTGCTGCCGGTACCAGACGACGCTCTGCTCCGGCACGCCGACGCGAATGCGCTGCGGCGTCGGCAGGCCGAGGTCGCCCTCCGACGGCGCGACGCCGATCGCGTTCAGCTCGCCGAGCAGGCGCGTGTAGCGCAGATCCATGGAGCCCGGCGCGGGTCCGAGCGGCTGATGGCAGATCGCGCAGTTCGCCGCGAGATACGCGCGCGCACGCGCTTGCACCGAGCGCGTCGTGTCGCCGATGGCCGCGTACGCGCCGTACGCGGCCGCAGCCTGCGGATGGGCGTCGAACATGTCCATGCAATCCCACGCGTGAATCTGGTTGTCCGCGCCGCTCGGGTACGGGAAGCTGCGGTTCAGCTGCAGCGCGCGCGGACCGAGCACCCGGTTCTCCGGCGCGCTGTGACAGCCGAGACACTGCGTGGGGCTCGGATAGTTCCACGTCTGCGTCTGACTCACACCGCCGACGTTCACGTCGAATGAGTCGGTCGCCGCGTCGGTCAGCAGGGTCGCGTCCGTCTGCTGCGCGTTCCAGCGGTAGGTGAAGCCCGTCCAGCGATCCACCTGGCGCAAAAAGACGCGTGTCTCGACGCGGCGCGTGGTGTTGGCGTCGATCGGCAGGTCGAACTGCTTCACGAGCGCCGTGCCGACAGGGAAGTCGAACGAGCCGCTCGCCTTGAAGTGCGCCCGCTTTCCGGCGGGCAGCGCGACCCAGCGGCGCTTCACGGCGCGATCGGACCACAGCGGGGTGTTCACGTCGTACTCGACCAGGCCCGGCGCCGGGGTGAGTGAGGCCGTGTCGAAGAACAGACCGGTCGCGGAGAGCAGGCTCGGGAACGGCACGGGCGGCGTCGTGTTGTACACGAGCTTGTAGATGCGGCCCGTCCCCAGCGACGTGATGTACAGCTCGCCGTCCCGGTCCTCGCCGAACGACGAGGGGCTCGGCACGCTGGCGATCTCCGTCGGCACCGCGGGCAGCGCGCCGTTCCATGCCCAGACGCGCTGACTCACGTAGTCCGCATACAGATAGGCGCCGTACAGACCCGGCAGGCGGTCGCCGCGATACACGTAGCCGCCCGTGATGCTGAACCCGCCCGTGCCGTCGTGCTTGTACTCGATCACCGGCTTCTTCGAGTTGTGTGCCGCGCAGTTACCCGCGAAGTCGTGCGTGCCCTCGCACACGTTCCAGCCGAGATTGAAGCCGCCCGCCGGTGGCGCGGCGCGCTCCGCGGCGGAGATGAAATCGACTTCCTCCCACAAGTCCTGACCGACGTCGCCGATGTAGAGGTCGCCGGTGAGTCGATCGAACGACCAGCGCCAGGGATTGCGCATCCCCCTCGCCCACCACTCCGGCGCGCCGCCGCCGGCCGCGTAGGGGTTGTCGGACGGGACGCGGTAGTTGCGCTGCGAGTCACTCGGGAAGTCGTCGCCGGACGGATCGATGCGCAGCAGCTTGCCGAGCACCGCGTTCACGTTCTGCCCGTTGCCGTTCGGATCGCCACCCGAGCCGCCGTCGCCCGCGGCGATCCACAGGTAGCCGTCGGGTCCGAAGGCAATCATGCCGCCCTTGTGGTTGTCGAACGGCTGCGCGTACTCCATCACCGGCGTCGCGCTGTTCTCGTCCGCGTCGTTGGGCGTCGCGGCCGGAACGCTGAAGCGCGCGATCTTCGTGCAGATGAAGGTGCCCGTCGTGCACGCCGCGCCCGTGGTCGTGTAGTTGACGTAGAAGAAGTGATTGGTCGCGAAGCCGGGATCGAACGCTAGCCCGAGCAGACCCATCTCGTTGCCCGAGTCGTCGACGGGGCCGGTGATGTCGAGAAACCGCGAGCGCACTGTGACGTCCGCGCGATTCTCGAACACCCAGATGACTCCGGGCTGCTCGACCACGAACACGCGGTTCGTCCCGTCCGGTGCGTACGTGAGAAACACCGGCCGGGTGAACGCCGGCAAGCCCGGGAACGCGTCGACCGGCGACATCGCCTGAGTCACTGGCGGATTGTCGAGCGGGAAGTTGTGGCCCGCGAACGCCGGGCGCGGAGGCAACGTGCAGGTCTGCGCGTCGGCGCGCAGCCCGATTCCGAGCGCAAGGCACAGGACGACGGCGAGCGCCTCCAACATCCGCATCGTCTAACCCTTCGTAGCGCCCCGACCCGCGAGGCGCAGGATACCAGAGCGACGCGCCGCCCTCTGTGACCGCGTTCACCGATGAAGAAGACGCGGAGCGGAGCGGACTCACTCGCCGCAAGATGGCGGCAAACCCCTCGATCGGGCGACGCTTCAGGCAGTTGCACCTCGCGGCAGTCGGCGCGCTCGGACCCCACGCGCCTCGTCCGCGGCGACCGTGCGACACTCGCGCGACGAACTCGAGAGGAGCTATTTCGATGGCCGGTCTGGTCGAGCGCACGGATGGCGGGGGTGTCGCAGTTCCGTGTCGCAGGCCGGACATGGCCGAGCGCCTCCGGGCCTTCGGCAAGCGCGCCTGAGCTCGGCGGCGGGGGCGAGCCGCGATGCGGCGCAGCGTTCCGGAGGACCGAGCCGCCCTGGTGGCTTGGCCCGCGACGCGCGGCCTGGCCGCGGCCGAGGTGACGGAGCAGCGCGCGCGCTTCGGCGTGAACGACGTGCTCGAGCCCAGCCGCGCGGCCTGGCGCGAGCTCGCGCTCGAAACCGCGCGCGATCCGATGCTCTGGTTCCTGCTCGCGACGGGCGCCGTCTACGCGCTGCTGGGCGAGCTCGCCGAGGCGCTGACCTTGCTCGTCTCGATTCTGCCGCTCGTTGCGATGGACGCGGTGCTCCACCGGCGGACGCAGGCCTCGACGGCGGGACTGCGCAGCCGACTCGCCGAGCGGACGCGCGCGCTGCGCGACGGCGAGACTCGGGAGATCCCGGCCCGCGAGCTCGTGCCGGGCGATCTCGTGTTCGTGCACGCCGGTGAGTCGTTTCCCGCCGACGGGCTCATCGTCGCCGGAGCGGAGCTGCAGGCCGACGAGTCACTGCTCACGGGCGAAGCGCATCCGGTGCGGAAGAGCCCGCGGCCCGAGGCCCGCGGGCTCGCGTTCGCGAGTGATCACTGGGCGTGTGCGGGGACGCGGCTCTTGGCCGGCGCCGCGACCTTGCGCGTCACTCACACCGGCGGTGAGACACTCTACGGCGAGATCGCCCGCTCGGCGCGGCGCGAGGTGCACGCGCAGACGCCCCTGCAGAGCGCCGTCGGGAGCCTCGTGCGGGTGCTGCTCGCGGCCGCGTTCGTGCTGTGCGGCGTCCTCGCATGGGTGAGGCTGCGGCAGGGCTTCGGCTGGGTCGACGCACTGGTCAGCGCGGCGACGCTCGCCGTGGCGGCTCTGCCCGAAGAGTTCCCGGTGATCTTCGCGGCGTTTCTCGGCGTCGGCGTGTATCGACTCGCCCGCCGCAAGGCGCTGGTACGCCGAGCGGTGTCGGTCGAGAACATCGGCCGCGTGAGCTGCATCTGCAGCGACAAGACCGGCACGATCACGCTGGGCGAGCTTCGCCTCGCGCACCTGCTTCCGGCCACCGACTCCGATGAAGCGCGGCTCGTCGAGCTCGCCGCGCTCGCCTCTCGCCCGGACTCCGGTGATCCGCTCGATGACGCGATCCAGCGCACCGCCGCCGAGCGCCGAGTCACTCGCGGGGAGCGGCCGATGTCTCTCGCGCTGTTTCCCTTCACCGAAGATCGCCGCCGAGAGACTGCGGTCGTGCGCGCAGCGGGCGGCGGCGAGCTCCTGGCGGTGACCAAGGGAGCGCCCGAGCTCGTGCTCGGCCTGTGCGCGCTGAAGGACGCGGAACGCAGTGACTGGGCGGCGCGCACCGCCGAGCTCGCCGCCGCGGGTCACAAGGTGATCGCGTGCGCCACGCGGGCCCTCGAGGAGGCGAGCTGGGCGGGCGGCGAGCCGGACCGTGGACTCCGCTTCGCGGGGCTCCTCGCGTTCGAGGACCCGGTCCGCGCCGGGGCGGCGGATGCGGTCGCGCAGTGCCGGGCGGCCGGCATTCGCGTGGTGATGGTGACGGGTGACCACCGCGCGACCGCGTGCGCCGTCGCGCGCGAGATCGGCCTGAACGGCGCAGGTGATTCGGTCGCCACCGGTGATGAGCTCGCGGCATTTCTCTCGGCGAGTGACTCGTCGCGCCTCGCGCGTCTCGACGTCGTCGTGCGCGCCCTGCCGGCGCAGAAGCTCGCTCTCGTACGCGCGCTGCAAGCCAGCGGCGAGATCGTCGCGGTGACGGGCGACGGAGTGAACGACGTGCCGGCCCTGCAGCTCGCCGACGTCGGCATCGCGATGGGCGAGCGAGGCACGCGCAGTGCGCGCGAGGTGGCGGCGATCGTCCTGCTCGACGACTGCCTCGACACGATCGTGCACGCGATCGCCGAGGGGCGCCAGCTGTTCCGCAATCTGCAGCTCGCCTTCGGCTATCTGCTCATGATTCACATACCGCTGGTCGTCACGGCCGCGCTGATTCCCCTCGCCGGCGATCCGCTGTTGTATCTCCCGATTCACGTGGTATGGCTCGAGCTCGTGATTCACCCGAGCGCGCTGCTCGCGTTCCAGGAGCTGCCCGCCTCCGGACGGCTCGAGCGCAGACGCGCCGCGCCGAATCAGCGCTTCTTCTCGCGCCGGGAGTGGGCGACGATTGCGCTGGTCGGTGGGTTGCTGACGCTCTTGGTCGTGGTCGGCTACGACCGCGCCCTCGGCGCCGGCAGCGACGTGCCGCACGGCCGCGCGATGGCGCTGGTGGTGATGAACGTCGCGAGCGCGGGAGTCACTGCCTCGCTCTCCGGCTTGCGCACGCGCGCTTCGCGCTGGGTCTGCGCGGCGACGCTGACTTCTGCGGTCGCCCTGGTCCAGCTCGCGCCGCTCGCGGCGAGTCTACATCTGCACTCGCTCCACCTCGACGAGTGGGCGCTCGCCGTGGGCGGCGGCGCACTCGCGTGTCTGCCGCTGTGGCTCGGCACGGCGCTGCGCGCCCGCGCGCCGGCGCCGAGGAGCGAGCATGCCCACTGAGGAACCGGCGCGTGCGGTCTTTCACGTGGAGCATGTCTCGAAGGTCTATCGCGTCGGCGAGGTCGACGTGCACGCGCTGCGCGAGGTGGATCTCGACCTGTACGCCGGTGAGTTCGTCGTCCTGCTCGGCGCGTCGGGCAGCGGCAAGTCGACCTTGCTCAACATTCTGGGCGCGCTCGAGGTTCCGACGGCGGGCGAGGTCCGCTATCTCGACCACGTCCTCACCGGGGCGAGCGACGAGGAGCGGACGCGCTTCCGCCGGGAGCACGTCGGCTTCGTGTTCCAGTTCTACAACTTGATTCCGAGCCTCACCGCGCTCGAGAACGTCTCGCTCGTGACCGAGATCGCGGAGCGACCGATGGACCCGAGCGAGGCGCTGCGCCTGGTCGGTCTGACCGATCGCCAGAGTCACTTTCCTGCGCAGCTCTCGGGCGGCGAGCAGCAGCGGGTCGCGATCGCTCGCGCCGTGGCCAAGCGCCCCGACGTGCTGCTCTGCGACGAGCCGACGGGCTCCCTCGACTACCCGACGGGAAAGCTCGTGCTCGAGGTGCTCGAGCGAGTGAACCGCGAGCTGGGCACCACGGTTGCCGTGATCACGCACAACACGGCGATCGCCGCGATGGCCGATCGCGTGCTGCGCATGAGCAGCGGTCGGCTCGTCGAGGTGACTCGCAACGCGCGCCGCGCCGCGCCGTCGGAGCTCTCCTGGTGAAGACGCGCACGCGCATGTTCGCCCGGGATCTGTGGCACCTGCGCGGGCAGGTCAGCGCCGCGGCGCTCGTCGTCGCGTGCGGCGTGGCCGCATTCGTGTCGATGCGCGGCACGTACGAGTCACTGCTCGCCACGCGCGGGGACTACTACCGTGCGCTCCGCTTCGCGGACGTGTTCGTGCAGCTCGAGCGCGCGCCTCGCAGCCTCCTCTCGACCTTGGCGGAGATTCCGGGAGTCTCCGAGCTGCGCACGCGCGTGGTGAAGGATGTGACTCTCGACGTGCCGGGCGCGGAGGAGCCCGCCAGCGGTCGGCTCGTGTCGATTCCCGAGCGACCGGGCGCGATGCTGAACGGGGTCTACCTGCGCCAGGGCCGCTGGGTCGAGCCCGGGCGCGACGACGAAGTGATCGCGAGCGAGGCGTTCACGAACGCGAATCACTTGGCCGTCGGGTCACGCGTCGGCGCGATCCTGAACGGTCGCTGGCGCACGCTCACGATCGTGGGCATCGGACTCTCTCCCGAGTACATCTACGAGATCGGCGGCGGGACGATCTTCCCCGACAACCGCCGCTTCGGTGTGTTCTGGATGGGCGAGACTGCGCTCGCCTCCGCGTTCGACATGGAAGACGCCTGGAACGACCTGTGTGTCGCGCTCGCGAACGGCGCGGTCGAAGCCGACGTGATCGCGCGGCTCGACCTCGCTCTGGCGCGCTACGGCGGGCTGGGCGCCTACGGGCGCGCCGATCAGCTGTCGCACCGCTTCATCTCCGACGAGATCGCCCAGAACCGAGTGGCTTCCACCTACCTGCCCGGTCTGTTTCTCGCGGTCGCCGCGTTCCTTCTGCACACGATCCTGTCTCGGCTGGTGAGTCTGCAGCGCACGCAGATCGGACTGCTGAAGGCCTTCGGCTACGGGAACGCGGCCGTGGGCAGTCACTACCTGAAGATCGCAGGTGTGACGGTGCTCGCGGGCGGGGTGGTCGGTACCGCGCTCGGCATGCAGCTCGGCCGCGCAATCACCGGCCTGTACCGCGACTTCTACCGCTTCCCCCGCCTCGCGTTCGAGCCGAGCCTCGAGCTCGTCGCGCTCACGATCGCGATCGGCGTGGGCGCCGCGACGCTCGGTGCTCTGGGCGCGCTGCGCCGCGCCGCGTCGCTTCCGCCTGCGGTGGCGATGCGTCCCGAGCCGCCGGCGGCATTTCGCGCGGGTTGGCTCGAGCGCTCGGGACTCACTGGGCTCTTGCCGTCTTCGGGGCGCATGATCGCGCGCGGGATCCTGCGGCGAGGTTGGAGATCCGCGCTGACCGCGCTCGGCATCGCCTGCGCGGCCGGGCTGCTCGTCGTCGGCGGCTTCTTCCTCGACGCGATCCAGTACATGATGCGCGTCCAGTTCGAGGCCGTGGAGCGCCAGGACGTCACGGTGATCTTCAATCGCGCGCTCTCGGCGCGAGTGAGTCACGAGCTGGAGCGCCTGGCCGGCGTGCTGCGCGCGGAGCCGTTTCGCAGCGCGCCGGTGAGGCTGCGCTTCGAGCACCGAACGGAGCGAGTCGAGCTCACGGCGCTGCGCGCGGGCGCGGAGCTCCGCCGCCTGCTCGATGCGCGCCTCGAGCCGGTGGCGCTCCCGCCCGGCGGACTCGTGCTCACCCGCAAGCTCGCCGAGACACTCGGCGTCGCGGCCGGCAAGACAGTGACCGTCGAGGTGCTCGAGGGCGCGCGGCCGGTGCTCGAGATTCCGGTTGCGGCGCTCGTCGACGAGCCCGTCGGCGTGGGCGCGTACATCGACGAGCGCGCGCTCGCGCCCCTGCTCCGCGAGCAGGGCTCGATTTCCGGTGCGCGCCTGCGCGTCGACGCGCGCGAGATCGAGCGCCTCTACGGAACGCTCAAGCGCACGCCGGCGGTGAGTGGCGTCGCGATCCGCGAGGCGGTCATGAAGTCCTTCCAGGAGATCCTCGATCGCAGCCTCTGGGTCTCGACCCTGCTGAACGTGCTGTTCGCGTGCGCAATCGCGTTCGGTGTCGTGTACAACAACGCTCGTGTCGCCCTGTCGGAGCGCGAGAACGAGCTGGCGTCGCTGCGCGTGCTCGGGTTCACTCGCCGCGAAGTCGCGGTCTTGCTGCTCGGCGAGCAAGGAGTGCTCACCTTGCTCGCCATCCCCTTCGGGTTCGCGCTCGGCGTGAGTGTCTCGTGGCTGCTCGCGCTGCGGATGTCGACGGATCTGTACCGGATCCCGCTCGTGCTCACGCGGCCGACGTTCGTGTTCGCGTTCGCAGTGGTCAGCGCGGCGGCGCTGTTGTCCGGCGTGGTCGTCGCGCGCCGGCTCGAGCGCTTGGACCTGGTCGGCGTGCTGAAGCGACGGGAGTGACGAGCGCATGACGCCGAGCCAAAGACGCATCGCGCTGGGACTCGGGCTCGCGGCGGCGGCCGCCCTGCTCGCGCTCGCGCTGCGGCCGAGCCCGATCGACGTGGACGTCGCGGTCTTGGAGCGCGGGCCGCTCCAAGTGACCATCGACGAGGACGGCGAGACACGCGCCCACGATCGCTTCGTGGTGAGCGCTCCCGTGGCGGGGCGCGTGTCTCGCATCGAGCTTCACGAAGGTGACTCGGTCGAGCAGAACCAGGTCGTCGCGGAGATCGGCGCTCTCCCGCTCTCGGCGCGCGAGCGCGAAGAGCAGCTCTCGCGAATCACCGCTGCGGAGGCCGTGCAGCGCCAAGCGGCGGAACGCGTGCGCCACGCGCAAGCCGACGCCGCGCAGGCGCGCCGCGAGCGAGAGCGCGTCGAGGCGCTCGCGCAGAAGGGCTTCGCGTCCGCGCAGGAGCGCGAGCAGGCGACCGTGCTCGACAGCACGAGCGCGAACGAGCTCGAGGCCGCTCGCTTCCAGGAACGCGCCGCGGCCGCGGAGGTCGGAGCGGCGCGCGCGGCGCTGCTCGCCATCGACGCGGCCGGCGCCGGCGAGGGAGCGCGCGTGCCGGTCCGCGCGCCGGCGGCGGGCAAGATCCTGCGCATCCCGGAGCGGAGTGAGCGCGTGGTCTCGGCAGGCACGCCGCTACTCACACTCGGCGATCCAACGGGGCTCGAGGTCGTCGCCGACGTGCTGTCGACGGAGGCCGTGAAGATTCAGCCGGGCATGCCGGTGCTGCTCGAGGGCTGGGGCGGCGATCATGCCCTGCGCGCGCGCGTGCGCTTGGTCGAGCCCTTCGCGTTCACCAAGGTCTCGGCGCTCGGCGTCGAGGAGCAGCGCGTGAACGTGATCGCCGACTTCGTCGATCCTCCGGGACCTCTCGGCGACGCGTTCCGAGTCGACGCAAAGATCGTGGTCTGGGAGAGTCCGGACGTGCTGCGCGTTCCGACGAGCGCGCTCTTCCGGCGCGGCGACCGCTGGGCCGTGTTCGTCGTCGACGGTCGGCGCGCCCGCGCCCGCGAGATCGAGCTCGGCCAGCGCTCCGCGCTCGAGGCCGAAGTCACCTCGAGTCTGAAGCCCGGTGAGCGCGTCGTGCGCTACCCGCCCAACGAGCTCGCAGACGGCGCACGCGTGCGCGTGCGCTGAGGGACTCGACGAGAAACCGGTCACGTCGGCGTCTGATACGGCCGCGCACGTGAACGAGCCGCCGGAGCGCCTTTATTCCCTTGTGTGGCTTCCCGGCAGCGTGGGATATTCATCCTCAGAGATCGCAGTCACCCTCCCTGCGGCGTGCGGCGTCTCAGACACTCGCGCGCCGACATCGACTCACAACGGCGATCACGAGGAGAGCGATGAACACGCGCCATCTCGTTGTAGCAAGCCTGATGTGCTCGATCGCGGCGTTGGCCGCGGCCGCGCGAGCCGACGGCGACCTTCACAAGGTCAATCACATCATCATCGTGATGCAGGAGAACCGCTCCTTCGATCACTACTTCGGAGCGCTGCCTTACGTGCCCGGCGGTCCGTATCACGGCGGCTTCTGCTTCAAGAATGACCATCGCTGCGTGGACGGCCTCAGCTGCAGGGTCGATTCGCACGGCAAATTCAGCTGCGCGAATGCGAACCTCGACGACGACGGCAGCATCGTCCACTCCTTTCACGAGCAGAGTTACTGCGTCGGACCGGATCTCGATCACTCATGGAAGGGCAGTCACCGGGAGCTCAACTTCAACCATCCGGAGGCGACACGCTTCTTCAGCCCCGGCGACGGCTTCGTGCGACAAAACGACGCCACCAGCGAGGGCCAGCCCGATAACGGCGTCGAGACTCCGACCGACGACGACACGATGGGCTTCTACACGCAGGACGATCTGCCCTTCTATTACTCGCTGGCGCAGACCTTCGCGATCGACGATCGCTATTTCTCTTCCGTCATCGGGCAGACCTTCCCGAACCGATCGTATCTGCTGGCCGCGACTTCGTTCGGCCATCTGACGACCTCGGAAGTGTTTCCGCCGGCCGGGGGCTACAAGCCCATCACGGGCACGATCATGGACCTGCTCGACGAGAACAACGTGTCGTGGGTCGACTACTTCGCGGAGGTGCCGCAGACGTTCTCCTTCCGCCCGTCGGACTTTCCCTTCGTGACTCAGCCACACACCCAGCAGATCTCGACGTTCTTGCAGCAAGCGGCGGCCGGCACGCTCCCGTCGGTCTCATTCGTCGATCCGATCTTCGGCATCATCTTCGGAGTCAACGCCGAGAACGATGAGCATCCTCCGACCGACGTCCGCAAGGGCGAGGCGTTCGTCTCGACCATCGTCAACGCAGTGCGAAACGGCCCGAACTGGAAAGACTCGATCATCTTCATCGTGTACGACGAGCATGGCGGCTTCTACGACCACGTGAGTCCAGCGCCCGCGCCGCAGGGCCGCGATTCCGAGGACGACGGCAAACACCTTGCGCTGCACCGCGGTCCACGGAATCCCGACGGAATCGATCCCGGCCAATGCGCCGACTTGTCGAATCCACCGGCCAGCACACTGCCGGGTGGCGGAGCGAACTGCGACGTCGTGAGTCCGGCCGAGGCGCTCGACATCTGCCGGAGCTTCACGAGGTTCGGGCCGTATCCCGACAACTGCGCGAACTTCGACCAACTCGGCGTGCGCGTGCCGTTCATCGCGGTGTCTCCGTTCTCGAAGCCGCACTACGTGTCACACACGGTGGGCGATCACACGTCTCTCTTGGCGCTGATCGAGAAGCGGTTCCTCAGCAACAACAACGGCAACGGCAACTCTCACATCCAGCATCTGACGGCGCGTGACGCAAATGCGAACCCGCTAGAAGACCTGTTCAACTTCTCGCACCCGCCGTCCACGGACGCGGCAATTCCGACGGCGCCGGGAGCGAGCGCGACCGATCCGGGGTGCCCGTTCGTTCCGCCCGGGACCGGCACTTAGGGGGCGACCGCCCGCGCGACAGTCACGACGAGGAAGAACTGGAGCGGGAAACGGGACTCGAACCCGCGACCCTCAGCTTGGGAAGCTGATGCTCTACCAACTGAGCTATTCCCGCGTGCCCGCGAGCATAGCCGCCCCGCCGTAGGCGCGCGACCGGCAGGCGACCGACGAGTGGGTTTCGCAGCGAGTCCGCGAGCGAGAAGGGACCCACGAGGAGGCGCCTGCGGGTCGCGCGCCGGCGAGCGACGTCCGGGTCCTCTCTTGCGCGCGCGAAGCCGCGCGCTCCCTCCTACTTGTCCCCGATCTGTATCTCGTCGAACAGCGCGTCGAGATCGTCGTCGTCGCTGTCCTTCGCGGGCGGCTTCAGAGCGGCGGCTCCGGAGTTTGTGTCCTCGTCGACGACGAGGCTGCCCAGGTCGAAGCTGTCTTCGTTGTTGGTCGGGATCGCAGGGCTCGGCTTCGCGGGAGTCACCTTGGCGGGAGTCACTTTGGCGAGGGGCAGCTTCGCCGGAGTCGGCTTGGCGGCGGTCGGCGCCGCCTTGGCGGCAATCGGCGCCGCCTTCGCAGGGGTCGGCGCCGGCGTCGGCCGGGCGATGGGACTCGGCTTCGAGGTCGGCGAGGTGCGGCGCACGGGCGCCAGGTCGATCTCGGGCTCCGGCTCCGCAGCGGGGCCGAAGCCGGCGAGCGCGGCGTCCTCCTCGCTGTCGTCGTTCACGAGTGATCCGAGGCTGAAGTCGCCGTCGTCGTCGCTCTCCACGCCGAGCGCGACCTCCTCCGCTTCCTCCGGCTCCGCCTCGGGCTCGGGCTCAGGCTCCATCCCGGCGATCTCGTGGACGACCGGCTTCGCACTCACCCGCGTCCCGACGAGGGTGGGCGGCTGCGTGTCTTCGGCGAGGACCTCCTCGAGATCCAGGTCGAGGTCCGCGTCGGCCACGGCCTCGATCTCGATCGCGGGCTCTACACTGCGCGGTGTCGGCTTCGGCGCGGGTACGTCGTCGGGCATCGGCGAGAGCGGCTCGAGCCAATCGGGCGCGGACGCGTCGTCGGAATCGGCCGCGCGTCCGATCTCCGGCTCGGGTTCCGGTTCCGGGGCGCGCGCCCGGGGTCCGGGGCTCGCCTTCGCGTGGGCGAGAGTCTGTGGCGCGCGCTCGGAACGGCTCGGGCGCGGGGCGATGTCGATTTCGGTCGCGGACAGCAGATCGGGCGCGGGCGGCGCGACCGGCGGGATGTTCGGCACCGAGTCGGAGGGCACGCGGAACAGGCCCAGGGCCTCCGCCGCGGTCTGCACGACGGTGCTGTCGACGGGCTTCGTCTCGGTGAGGAACCCCTCGAAGAGCGAGTTGTCGGCGAGCGTGTTGAGCAGGCGCGGCACGCCGCCCGACCAGCGGAACAGCGCTTCGAGCGCGTCGGGACTGAAGACCGCTTGAGTCGCGCCGGCGAGGCGCAGGCGGTGGGACACGTAGGCTTGTGACTCGAGCCAGTCCATCGCGGTCATCTCGGCCCGCACCTCGACGCGCTGCCCGAGCGCGGGGTCGAGCTTCAGGATGTCGCTGAGCTCCGGCAGGCCGAACAGAACCATCGACAGGAGCTTCTTGCCCTCGTGAGTCAGATTCAGCAGCCCGCGGAACTCCTCCATCGCGTCGCGGTTGCGGAACAGCTGGGCCTCGTCGATGAGCAACACAGGAGTGCGTCGCCCGGTGACGATCGCGACGAGCTGCGCGTGGATCTGCTCGATGAGCCGCGGCACTTCGGGCGACGGCATGGGAACGCCGAAGGCGCGCGCCACGTTCGGCAGGAACCAGCCCGCCGAGCACGCCTCGTGGGGAATCGACAGGTATTGCGGCGCGTAGTCCTTCTCCGCGAGCGTGCGCAGCAGGACGTGCGCGAGGGTCGTCTTGCCGAGGCCCGGACCGCCGACCAGAACGCAGAGTGTCTTCTTCTGGTGGACTCCGCGGAGCACGCGCAAGCGCGCGCGCTTCTGCGGCGCGCTCTCGTAGTAAAAGCGTGCGTCGGCGTCGTTCTGGAACGGATCCGCCGGCAATTCGAAGAACTCGAGATGCTCCATCGCTGCTCCCGCGCGCGGCTCACCGCGCGACTAACTGAACCTCGAGATACGCTCCGCCACGTCGCGGAAATCGGGATCCGCGGCCGAGACCTTTTGGAATGCCTCGAGCGCCTCGGCCTCGCGGCCGGCCGCGAGCAGCGCTTCCGCGAGGTCGTAGCGGAGTGACACGCTCGACTCGTCGGAGTCACCCGCGCGCTCGAGCGCGTCCTCGAGGTGCGACGCCGCCGCTTCGGCATCGCCCAGCGCCAGCTTGCAGGTCGCCATCAGCGAGAGCGCCTCGATCGAGCGCGAGCCGGTGCGCAGCACTGTCTCGAGCTCGCGCACCGCGTCCTCGTTGAGGCCCATCTCCTTGTAGGCGATGGCCAGGTCGTAGTGCGTGTCGGCGTCGCCCTCCGCGACGTGCTCCTGGATGCCCTTCTTGAAGGCCGAGAACACGTCGACGAATCCCTTGCCCAGCGACCCTACACCGACCAGTGTTCCGATCGTGCCGCCGGAGCTGTCGTCGTCCTCGTCGAGCTCCGCGGCGAGGTCGAATGCGTCCTCGTCCTCGTGCGCCTCCTCGGCCTCTTCCACCTCTGGCTCGGCGAACTCCGCCGTCAGCTCGGACGGGTCGAACTCCGGCGCCGCTTCGGTGTCTTCTGCGAGAGACGGATCCTCGGACGGCTCCGGCTCGAGATCGAGCGGCGGCTGAGTGTCTTCCGCGATGACGGTGCGCTCCGCCTTCGCGGCGACTTTGGCGGCCGGTTTCGCAGCGGGCTTCGCGGCGGGCTTCCCGAGCGCGGGCTTCGCCAGCACCGGCGTCGGCCGGCTCGCCGCCGGCGTGTCCTTCTTCGCGGGCTCGACGATCTCACCGGGCATGTCGGGAATCGAGAGCGCGTCGTCGCCGTCCGCCTCGCGCACCATCGTGTCGCCGAGCGGATCGGAGATCTTCGCGGGCTTCGCGACGCGCTTGGCCTTCTCACCGCCGGTCTTGAGTGTCTCGCGCCGCGCCTCGATCTCGCCGATGCGGAGCTGCGCCTTCGGGTGAGCGGGGACCGCCTTCAGCACCGCCTGGTACATGCGCTCCGCTTCCTCGAGCAGCCCCTGCTCGAGATAGAAGTCGGCCTCGGAGAGACTCTCTTCGATGCGCGCCGAGCTGGCGGCGAAGCTGCTCTCGGGGCGATCCGAGGCGAGCGGCTCGGAGAACTCGAGTGAGTCGTCGCCGACGTCGTGTTCCTCGGGCTCGGGCTCGGCCGGGGAGTCATCCTCGATCTCGACTTCGATGTCGAAGGACTCCTCCTCCGCGGCCGGCGGCTCGACCTTGGGGGCTGGCTTCGCCGCCGCCTTGGCTGCGGGCTTCGCCGGCACGAGGTCCGGCGGCGCTTCGTCGCGGAGTCCCGCCGGCGGCTCGACCGAGGCGAACTTCTCGTCCTTGTCTTCCTCGTCCTCGAGCACGATCTCGATGTCGGGGAGACTGTCGAACTCCTCGCTCGGCGCGAGCGCCGCGAGCTCGGGCTTGCCGCGCGCAGCGCCGCGCTTGGGCTCGGCCGGCGCTTCCTCCACGAGTGAGCTGCGCTCGATCTCGAGCTCTCCGTCGTCGGCCGCGGTTTCCTCCCCCGACGCGCGCTCGACGTCCGCGAGGACTTTGCGCGCATCACGTGAGTCGGGATCCGCCTCGAGCACGATCTTCGCGAGGCGCGTCGCCTCCGCGGGATCGCCGAACTCGAGCGCGACGCGGGCCTCGGCGATCAGGTCCGAGGGCGAGGTCGCCGCCTTCGCCGGAGTCTCTTCGCGAAGCGCGGGCTTCGCGACCAGGGGAGTCCTCCGATGCTGCGCGCTCGGCGCAGTCTTCTCGACGATCGCAGGCCGCTTGGCGGCAGGCTTCGGCGCCGCCGGCTCGTCGAGCTCGAGCTCGAGCTCCTCGTCGGCGTCGGGCACCTCGAAGCTCGGCGCCGGACCCGGCGCACTGGTCGGGTCGGTGAGCAGAAGGCTCGGCGTGGTGGTCTCGTCGCTGCCGCCCAGGGTCGCGAGCCCGCCGTGGAGCTGCAGGATCTCGCGCGCCTTCTCGACGTCACCGCGCGTCTTGTACATCTCGGCGATCTCTCGCCAGATCTTGCGTGCGCCACCCGCATCGCCGGCTCCCTCGAGCGCAGTCACGAGTGACTCGCGCAGCGGAATGTCGTCGGGATGCTTCGCGAGCATCGCGCGCAGCAGCTTCACCGCGTCGGCGTGCTCACCGGTCTGGATCCGGCCCCACGCCAGCGCTTCGACCGCCTCCCGGCTGTCCGGGAATGCGCGCCGCATCTGCTCGGCCACGCGCACTACGAGATCCACGCCCGTTTGGCGGCGGACCTCCTCGAGCAGCGCCGCGTACTCGCGCTGCGCGTCGTCCATCATCTTCTCGCGCACGAACAAGTCGGCGAGATTCAGGCGGTTGGCGATGTTGCTCGGATCGAGCGACGCGACCTTGCGCAACAGGTCGAACGCCTCGCGCTTCAGCTCGCGCTTCTGGCAGATCTTGAAGGCTTCCTGGAACTCGCGCAGCGCGTCCGAGGAGAGGCCCATGCGCAGGAAGCACTCACCCAGGTGAGTCCGCGCCTCGAGTGACTCCTCCTCGGTGCGCAGGATCTGCTTGTAGATCGCGACGGCCTTGGCGTCGAAGCCGCCGCGCGAGAACATCTCGGCGACCTCGGTGTAGGTCTGCAGGGCCTTCTGCTTGTCGCCCTTCTTGAGAAGCAGGTCGCCGATCTTCAGGCGGATGTTCGAGTCGCGAGGGTCCGCCTTGAGCAGCTTGTCGTACTCGGCGAGCGCCTTGTCGTACGAGCCCTTCTGCGCGTACTTCTGCGCGGACTCGAGCGTCTTGCGCTTCTTTGGGGTGAAGGCCAGGGGTGGGTCCTCGCTCGCTGCGAAGACCTCGAAAGTCCCGGGGGGTCCTCGCTACGTTTGCCTATCGGCGAGTTCCGACCTTCTTCTGAACGCGAGAGCTGGCGCGAGTAGCCGTGACTGGCGCCGGGCGGCGCGCCGCTGCTCGGCACACTCGTGCTCAACAGTGGACAACTCCGCCAGCTCGAGCCCGCCCGCCAGCGCCGCCGAGAAGCTCGCGATCAGGCCGGCGCGGAGCGCGTCCGGAGCCAGCGCCGGCGCCTTCGGACCGACCAGTGAGTCGCCCGTGAGCGCGCGGTAGAGCGCGGCGTCGTCCGAGATGCGGATCGAGCCGTGTTGGAGGAAGGCGCGGCGCGTGCGCCGCTGAGCGCTGCCGACGAGTTTCTCGCCGTCGAGCTCGATCTCGTAGCCCGTCGCGCCCGCGAAGCAGAGCTCGAGTCGGTCGGCGCCCGCGCGCGCGCGGCTGGCGCAAGCGGCCAGCCCCGCGAGCCCGAGCCCTTCGATGAGTCGCGCGCGGATCCACTCGTAGCTGCCGCGCAGGTCACTCGGCAGATCCAGGGCATCCACGTCCGCGATGACGGCATAGGTCAGGTCGCCGGCGTGGAGCACCGTGCCGCCGCCGGTCACGCGGCGCACGACGTCGACGCCGAGGGCGTCGCAGCGCGCGAGCCAGTCGGGCGTGGTCTGGCGGAAGCCGAGGGACACGGACGGCTCGCGCCATCCGTACAGGCGCAGCACCGGAGCGGAGCCCTCGGCGCAGAGCAAGAGTGACTCGTCGACGCTCATGTTCCAGGCGGCGTCGGCCGCGCCGTCGTCGAGCAGGCGCCAGGCGCGCGCGCGCATCGCCTACTTCAGGCGGTCGAGGAGGGCTTCGAGCGCGAGCTCGTAGCCCTTCGCGCCCAGCCCCGAGATCTGGCCGAGCGCGATGCCCGAGACGTACGAGCGGTGGCGGAACTCCTCGCGCGCGTAGATGTTCGAGAGGTGCACCTCGACGATCGGCAGGCCCGTCGCTGCGAGCGCGTCGCGCAGCGCGACACTGGAATGTGTCAGTCCGCCCGGATTCACGATGATCGCCTGGTGGCTGCGCCGCGACGCCTGGATCTTGTCGATCAGCGCGCCCTCGTGATTCGACTGGAATGACTCGATCGAGGCACCGCGGGCGCTGGCCTGCTCGCGCAGCCTCGCGTCGATCTCGGCGAGCGTCGTGCGCCCGTAGATCTCGGGCTCGCGCTCGCCGAGCAGATTCAGATTGGGGCCGTGCAGGACCAGGATCTTCATGGGCAGCGACGTATTACAGCGCTTCCCGGATCTCCTGCAACAGGTTGCGCGCGAGCCAGCGCGCCTTTCCGACGAGGCCGGTGTGGTCGAGCGCGAGGATCAGGAAGCTGTCCTCGTCGAGACGGCGGAAGAGAATTTGGTGCGCGCCGAGCACGAGCAACAGCTCGTCGAGCTCGCCGTCGCGGGCGCCGTAGAGCGCCGCCGCGACCTTCTGGCTTTGCCCGAAGATGCGCCCGAACTCGACGGCGATCGCACCGAGATCGACGTCGGCCCCGTCGCGCGCGTACTCGTCGATCGCGACGCCGTCGGCGGCCATCACGGCGGCGGACAGCGCGCCGGGTGTGCGGTCTACCAGAGTGGTGAGGATCTCGCGGAAGGTCATGCGAAGGCGCCTCCTTGCTTGCGACGCGCGAGGTTCGCGAGCCAGCGCTCGAGCTCCGCGATGGTGCGCGTGTGACTCTTCGAGAGCGCCGGCCGGACCGTGAGTGACTCGCGCACGGCCAGGGCGCGCGCGTCGGCCGGGTTGCGGCGCAGCAGATTGTCGGCGACGGCGAGCGCCTTCTCGGCGTGCCCCTGATCGGCGAGCAGCTTTGCGAGCGTCGGGGTCTCGAGCGGCGCGGGCAAGTCGGCGTTCTCGCGCGCCTCGAACGCCTCGACCGCGCGCGCGCGCAGGCCCGCGAGGCGCGCAGCCAGATCCGCCGCGTCGCCCGCCTCGAGCTCCTCGAGACACCCGTCGACGAGGTCGAGGAGCACCTCGGGATCGTAGCTCTCGCGCGCGCAGCGCTCGAGCGCCGCCACGGCGTCCGCGCGCTCGCCGAGCGCCCAGTGCATGCGCGCGAGCTCGAGTCGCAGCTTCGCCGGATCCCTGGTGCTCACATCGTCCCCGCGAGTATTTCCTCTGGAGTGAGTCGCACGAGCTCCGCGCGGCCGATCTCGCGCAGCGCGACGAAGCCAATGGCGCCGTCTGCGCCCTTCTTATCGACCGCAATCGCGCGCAAGTAAGCCGCGCGCTGCGCCGCGAGCGCGCCAATTTCCGTCTCGAGGCCCGCTCGACGCAGGAGCGCTTCGAGCCGCTCTGCCGTTCCCCCCGGCGCCAGGCCGCGGCGCTCCGAGAGCCGCGCCGAGAACACCATGCCCAGCGCCACCGCTTCGCCGTGGCGCACGTGGCGATAGCCGTTCACGACCTCGACTGCGTGACCGAGCGTGTGACCGAAGTTGAGCAGCGCGCGCAGACCCATATCTCGCTCGTCGAGGCCGACGACTTCGGCCTTGATGCTGCACGCGCGCGTGACGGCGTGAGACAGCGCCTCGCGCCCGAGCTCGAGCAGCGCGCCGACGTTCTCCTCGAGCCACTTGAAGAAGTCCGCGTCCCAGATCGCCGCCACCTTCACGACCTCGGCGAGTCCGGCGCGGCGATCGCGGGGCGCGAGGGTCGCGAGCACGTCCGGATCCACCCACACGAGCCGGGGTTGGTAGAACGTGCCGATCAGGTTCTTCCCGGCCGGGTGATTCACCGCGGTCTTTCCGCCGACGCTCGCGTCGACCTGCGCGAGCAGCGTCGTGGGAACCTGGACCAGCGGCAGGCCGCGCAAGTAAGTCGAGGCGACGAAGCCCGCCAGATCGCCGGTCGCCCCGCCACCGAGGCCGATCATCACCGTCTGGCGAGTGACTCCGAGCTCGACCAAGCGATCGTACAGGCCTGACGCGACGCGCAGCGTCTTCGCGCGCTCGCCGTCGGGCACGAGCAGCCGCTCCACGGTCACCTGCGCGCGCTCGAGGCCGGTGGCGAGCGCGTCGAAGTAGCGGGCCGCGACCCGCTTCGAAGTCACGACCACGGCGCGCGTGGCTTCGAACTCCGCGACCAGCGCAGCGCCGAGATCCGCGAGCGAGCCGGGGCGGATGCGAATCGGGTAGCTGCGCTCGCCGAGCATCACCTGCACCGTGCTCATGCCGCGCTCCGCTTTTCGAGCGCCGCCTGCACCGCGGCAGCCGCCTCGTCGACCGCCATTCCGTCGGTGACGACGCGAATCGCGGCAGCCGAGTACGCGCTGAGTCGCTCCTCGCGCAGCACCGTCAGGCGCGCGACTCGGCCCGGCCGGTCGAGACCCGCGAGCAGCGGCCGCTTCTGCGAGTCACCCATGCGCGCCACCAAGGTCTCGGGCGCGGCGTCGAGCCAGACGAGCGTGCCCTTCTCCTGGAGCACGCGCCGATTCTCGGCCGGGACCACCGCGCCGCCGCCCAGCGCCACGACACAGCGGTGTGTCGGCAGCGCGGCGAGCGCTTCGCTCTCGAGCCGCCGGAACGCGGCCTCGCCGTCCCGCGCGAAGATCTCCGCGATCTTCATTCCCGCCGCCTTCTCGACCTTCTCGTCGGTGTCGACGAAGTCCCAGCGCAGCCGAGACGCGAGCGCGCGACCGACGCGGCTCTTGCCCGAGCCCATCAGCCCGCACAAGAGCACGCATCGATCGCGCTCGCTGCTCCCCATGGACGGGGAGCATACCGCGTCACTCCACGTCTGCCTGCGGGTTCGACACGATCCGCGGAGTCACGAACACCAGGAGCTCGCGGCGCTCGTCCTTCACAGTCAGGCTCTTGAAGGCGGCGCCCACCAGCGGGATGTCCGCGAGGAACGGAATCTTGGTCGAACCGGTACCGCTGTCCATCACGTAGATGCCGCCGAGGACCATCGTCTCGCCGTCGCGCAAGATCGCTTCCGTCGTCGTCTCGTTCTTGTTGATACCGTTGATCTGGCCGGTCGAGCTGTCGAGAGACGGCGCGTTCTTCGAGACGCCCAGCTTCATGATGATCGAGCGGTTCGCGGTGATGTGTGGCGTGACCTTGAGCTGCAGCACCGCGTCGACGAAGGTCGTCGTCAGCTTGTCCGACGTCGCCTCGGTGAACTTGATCGCGACACCTTGCTTGATCACCGCGGACTTGTTGTCGAGCGTGATCACGCGCGGGGAGGAGATCACCTTGCCCTGGTTGTTTTCCTCGTTGGCCTGCAGCTGGAGGTCGAGCTGCAGCCGGTCGTCGAGACCGAGGATGCCCAGGTTCAGCAAGCCGGTCGCGGCCGAGAGTGAGTTCAACGCGAGGAAGTTGTTCGACTGATCGTCCCCGTTGAACAGGTTCGGTCGCACCGTGCCCGTCGAGTCCGTCGGGGACTTCCAGCCCACGCCCCAGATCGCACCCAGGCCGCGCGAGAACTTGAGCGACGCTTCCACGATCTTCGCCTCGATCAGCACCTGCGGGGTCTGTGTGTCGACGGCCTTCACGAGCGCGGTCGCCTCGTGAATCACGGACGGGATGTCCTTGATGATCAGGGTGTTCGTGCGCTCGTCGATGTTGACCGAGCCGCGCGTCGAGAGCAGGCGCTTCACCAGCTTGTCGAGGTCACTCGCCTTGGCGAAGTTCACCGGCTGGAGCTTGACGACGAGGTCTTCCAACTTCTCGCGCGAGCGGCGCTCCTGCAGGCGCGCCTCGCGCTCCGTCTTCAGGGTGTCCGTCGGCGCGATGCGCAGGATGTTCCCGATGCGCACGAAGCCCAGGCCCTTCGTCAGCAGGATCACGTCGAGCGCCTGATCCCAAGGCACGTCCACCAGGCGGATCGTGACCTTGCCAGTCACTTCCTGGCCGGCGATCACGTTGAGGTCGGAGACCTCCGCGATCAGGCGCAGGATGTTGCCGATGTCGGCGTCCTTGAAGTCCAGCGAGATACGCCGGCCCTGATACTGCTTCTCTTCGTCGAAGCCGCCTTCCTCGAGGATGTCGATCGACGCCGGGTCGGCGGGACCGTCGAGGAACGGATCGAACGCGACCTGTCCGCCGGTCGCGGTCTTGATTCCCTGGGGCGCGCTCTTCGAGCCGACCTCGGTCGCGACGGGCTTCGGCTTGGCGCCGGAGCCGGCCGGAGCCGACGCATCCGGGGAAGCGCTCGCATCCGCGCTCGCGTCGCCCGCGGGAGCCGGGCTCGCCGCGGCGTCACCGGGGGTCGGCACGTGCGGGGGAGCCGGAGCCACGCCGTCGGGCGTCGGCGCGCCGCTCGAGTCACTCGAGCCGGCCGTCGGCGCGGGTGCGCCGCCGGGCCGCTCCATCTCGATGCGCAGCTGGCCGCCTTCCCAAACGAGCTTCGCCTTCTCGGGCGTGTTGCGCTTCAGGAGGACGCGCACCTCGGGGCTCGGGACGTCCGGCGTCTTGAAGACGGAGAACATCTCGACCGGGCCGCCGAACTCCTTGGTGTCGACGCGCCGCTCCGTGGCCGCGTCGATCGTCGCGCCCTTCAGCAGGACGATCAGCGTGCTCGGATCGGGCTCGAACTGAGTCGCAGTCACTTTGCGTCCGAGCGTGACCACCACCCGATCGACGCCGGGCAGTGACTCGAAGTGGACGCTCTGCACGCTGGCGTCGCCCGAGGCGTCGGCCATCGCGGGCGCCGCGCCGCCCGCGGCCGGTGAGCCGGCGGAGGCCGCTGCCGCGTCGGCCGGCGCGGGAGCCGCGGGCACCGCGCTCGCCGAGTCGGCGCCGCTGGCCGCAGTCTTGCCGTCGGAGCTGAGCTCGATGCGCACGCCCTTGTCCGTGGGCACGACGACCGGCTTGCCGGTCTTCACGCGCAGGTCGAGCACCACGCGCACCTTGCCCGGGTGCTCGCCGATGCGCGCCTGAGACACGACGCCGTCCGCGAAGCTCTGCTTCGCGCGGACCATGCCGCTCTTCGCGCCGAACAAGTCGACGACGACGCGGTCCGGATTCGAGAGCAGGAACGAGTCGACGTTGTCGATCGGGCCGTCGGCCTGGATCTCGATCCCGTTCGCGCTCGAGACGAGCGCCTTCAGCTTCGCCGAGGCGCTCTTTGTCGCGGCGGGCTTGCCCGCTTCGGCGGCCTTCGCTGGAGCGGCCGCCTTCGCGGAAGCGGCGGGCTTCGCGGGTGCGGCCTTCGCGGCCGCGCCCGGCTGCGCCGCAGCGGAGTCAGTCGCCGCCGCGGCGAAGGCCGCTTCGTCGTCGGGTGAAACGTCGGGCGGTCCCGGCTGGGTCGGCGCGGCGGCCGCGGCCGCATCGCTCGGGCGCAGCTCGACGGCGATCTCGTCGCCCTGCGGCTTGACCTCGTACTCCGCGGCCTTCGAGAGCGCGATCGAGACACGCGCCATGTTGTGGCCGGCCTTCACGTCTCCGAACGCCCCGAGGGTCACGTCGTCGACGAGACCGTTCTTGACACTGATCGGTGTATTGACGCCCGCGAATGCCACGTCCGGCAGCTCGATGATCAGCCGCGGCGGATCCTCGCGCATGAACGCGGTGTAGATGGCGTCCTTCGCGCCGCGAAGCACGATCCGAGTCACGCCGGCGTCGTTCTGGACCTCGACGGCGGAGATCGTCTTCACCTCGGCCCCGAGCGCCCGCGCCTGAGGCGGGATCGCGACCAGTGCGAGCGCAGCGACGGCGCGCAGCGTCCACATCGTGAGTGACACCCTCCGAGTCATGCTCCGTTCCTTCCGTTGGCGTAGAGCTCGAGCTCCACCTCTTTTGTCGTCGCCCGGTCGAGGTGGTCGAGGTAGGTTTCCTTCACCACCACCTTGTTGTCTTCGATTCGCAGAATCCGGCCCTTGTTCTTCCCGATCGGCGTGCCGGCGCGCACGATGTAACCCTTGCCGGTCGGGTCCCGGACCAGCGCGCGCGGCTCGTCGACTCCCCAAATGATTCCCATCACCGTCAGCTGAGAGAGATCGAAGCGCTCGAGCGGCGAGGCGCTCTCGTCACTCTCCAGCGTGATCTGGCGCCGGATGTACGACCGGAACGGATCGGTCTTGTCCGTCGGGTCGTAGTGATACGCGGCGGCAATCGGCGCTTCCGGCGCGGCCTTCGCGATCTTCGGCGCGGGCGGCTTGGCGACCGCCGCCTCGGGCTTGTCCTTGCTGCCGCAGGCCGCCGCGACGGCGACCGTGAGCGCCAAGACGCACGCGCGGCGCACGATTCGGAGCTCCCTCATCTCAGGTTCCTTTCGCCGGCGGCGCGCCCGCGGGCGGCGCGCTCTTCGACGAGTCATTGAAGTAGAAGGTCGCCGCGATGCCCTTGACCTTGAGCACCGGGTTCTCCCCGGTGTCACTCTCGACCGCGAACGTGAGGTCCGTGAGGTTCACGATGCGAGAGAGATTCGCGACGCGATCGAAGAACAGTCCGATGTCGTGATAGATCCCCGTGAACTGGAGCTCGATCTGCTGCTCCGAGTAGAAGCCGCGGTCGATCTTCTTGCCCTGCTTGAAGGTCTGGATCTCGAGACCGGACTTCTTCCCCAGGGTCGAGATGTTCGTGAGCAGCGCCGGCAAGTCACTCGACTCGGGGAGCTTCTCGAGCGCCGCCTGGAGCTGAGCCCCCAGCTCCTCGCGCTTGCGCTTGAACATCTCGAGGTTGTTCGCGACGGCGCGCGCCGACTGGATGTCCTGTTCGACCTTCGCGCGCCGCGTCTGCAGCCCGCGCAGCGTGTTCTGATTGCCCCCGAAGAACAGCATCATGTAGAAGCCGATGACCACGAGCGCGACCGCGGCGAGCACGCCGCCGCGCGCGGGCGCGGGCAATCGCTCCAGCCTCTGGAGGATCTTCTGAGCGTCGAAGTTTTCGCCAATCGCCATGACTCGCCTCTCTTACTCAGCCGACTTCTTGGCGCCGGCCGGGGCGGGCCTCGGGGGGCCCGGCGGCTTGGCGTTGGCGGCCTTCCCGGCGGGCTGACCCGGGTTCTTCAAGAACGGGTACTGAGCGGTGAGCTTGAAGGCCGAGAGCTTCAGCCCGTCGACCTCTTCCAAGTGAGTCTCCTGGAGGTCGACGGCGGACAGCATCGGTGAGTCCTCGAGCACGGCCGCGAAGTCGGCGACGACTTCGGCGTCGATGCTGCGCCCCTCGAGCTCGAGCAGCCCGTTCCTCTCGGTCATCTTCGTGAGCCACACGCGCTGCGGAATCCGCGTCGCGAGCTCGTCCATGATCTTGACCGGGCCCATGCGCGCGGCCTCGATCTGATCGATGATCGCGAGCTTCTGCTCGATGTCCTGCTGCTCCGCCTGGAACTT